>Ga0154020_10001171_pt1 | contig 32326 bp, 25 predicted proteins | sample Klosneuvirus_201_FD_109709 | JGI IMG/M metagenome (GOLD analysis project Ga0154020, IMG submission 109709) | Active sludge microbial communities from wastewater, Klosterneuburg, Austria - Klosneuvirus_20160825_MG | ecosystem: Engineered > WWTP > Aerobic digester > Activated sludge | place...
ACTGCTGACGGCGTGGGCCGGCAGGACGCCGCGCTGCTGCTGGTGGTGGGCCCCGTCCACAGCGTGCTGGTGCAGCCCAGCACCGGTGGCGTCACCCTGGAAGCCAAGGCCACCACCCGCACGGTGGTGCCCGGTGTGTTGCGCGTGGTGCTGGAGCAGGCCAGCCCGCTGCAGGTGCTGGAGGGTGAACCCGCCGCAGCGTTGGTGGATGCGTTCCGCCTGGGGGAGGCCGCGCGCCTGTGCGGCATCACCACCCATGTGCTGGAGGTCTGGCGTGCGTCCCTCAATGGCAGGCCGGACGCCACCCGCGTCATGCAGGCCGAACGCCTGGGACAATGCTGGGCCTGGCTGGCCCAGGTGCGCGCGGCGGTCTGGGTGGCCACCACAGCCGGCGCCACGCCCCAAGACCGGGATGCTGCCTGGCGGGCCGCAAAGTCGCTTGCCTCCCAGGTGTTGGAGCGCGCCATCACCGGTGCCGGCGTGGATGCCCTGCGCCCCGGCGCGCGGCTGGGCGAACATGTCCAGACCGTCCGCCTGTTGCGCCTGGACCTGGCCGCGCGGGGCGCCGTCTCTGCGGTTATTGCACCGTCCGGGCATCCCGCCTGAGCCGCGCCACAAACGCGCGGATTTCCTTGGCGTCCGCCGCGCGGGGCACGCGCGTGAGGTAGCGGTCCAGCGCTTCAATGGCGGCGTTGGGTTCCATGGCCCGCGCCAGCAACATTCCGTGGTCGCGGTGTTCGGTGGCGTCCTGCGCGTTGAGCACCAGGATGCGTTCCTGCGCCAAGAGCGCCCGGTCGTAGTCTTCCTGTTCGGTGTAGACCGCGCGCAGGTTGCGCAACATGCGCGTGAGCACCAGGTTGGTGGAGGCCGGCGCCAGCATGGACGGCGTCAGCTGCGTGCGTCCCTGGGACACCCGCAACACCATGGCTCTCAGGTCCTCCACGCCCAGGATGCGCCCGCCGGCAAAACTGTCCACCACCACAAACGCGCCGTCATCATCCGGGTCTTCCACCCGCGCCAGGAAATGCCCGGGAAACGCAACCCCGTGCGCCTGCAACCCCGCGCGCCGCGCCAGCTCAACAAACACCACGCTCAGGGAGATGGGCAGCCCCACGCGCCGCGCCAGCACCTCATTGAGGAAGCTGTTGCGTGGGTCACCGTAGTCCTCGGTGTTGCCCTTGAAACCGCCCTCCTGGAACATCACCTGGCACACGCCCGCCAGCAGCGTGGCGGTGGGGGACGTGTCCTGCGCATCCGCCACCACCGCGCGCGCCGCGCGCGCCATGGCGTCCAACATTCCGCCCAGTTCTTCGGCGGGGAGGTGCTGGTATTCCGGCGCCGCAATGCACAGCGCGGCATCAAACAGGTTGCGCTGGTCTCCAGACACCACGCGCGAAAATTGTTCCACCTGCCTGCGGCGCGTCTCAGGAGAAGTGGGCAACAAGGTCATGGCGCGGCCGGCAGTCCCCAGGTGGTGGATTGCATGCTATCCCATCCCGGTCTTCTTCAAGGAGTTTCTCCATGCGTCCACTGCTCTTTGCTCTTGGCCTGATGGTGGCCGCGCCCACCGTGGGCTTTGCTCATGCTCCCGTGGCCAAGAAGGAAAAGCCCAAGAGCAAGGATGGCATCATCACCTGGAAGGTGGCGCCGGAAAACGTGGTGATCTTTGTGGACGGCAAGAAGGTGGGTCCGGCAGGCACCGCCAAGCCGTTCAAGACCAAGGCTGGCATGCACATGGTCAAGCTGGTCTGGGGCAAGGACCAGGCGGAGGAACCCATGGAGGTCAAGGCTGGGGAAAGCGTGGAGTTCCAGTACACGTTTGAGGACAGCGGCAAGCCGGCCCCCGGCGGGGAAACGCCCGCGCCGGCTCCCTGACCCGCAACGCAGCTGGCTGAAAAAACAACGCGGGCCCCGGTGAAGGGACCCGCGTGGTGTCTTTCCGGCAGTGCAGGTGGTCTCAGCCCTTGAGGTTGCGAATGGGCGTCATCTGCATGTCGTGCATGCTCTTGAGCATGTTGGAAATCATCTCGTACATCTTCTGCAGGTCACCCATGAGCTTCTGAAGCATCTGCTGCTTCATGGTGTCACTCATCTTCTCCGGCGCGCCCACCATGTTGCCCTGGGCGTCAAACACCTGGCCGGGCTGGCCACCAGCCGGGACGCTCCCCGGCACTGCAAACTGCGGGCGGCCCGCGGGCGGGACGGTGTTGATGCCCATTTGCGCCGCCGTGGTGCCACCGGCTTCAAACATGCCGCCCATGTACTGCTGGGCTTCGCCAGCGGGCGGTGCGGCCGTGGAGGCCTGCGCGTTGCCGGCCACCATGCTCTTGTCCAGCGCCTGGACCTTGCCCATGATTTCCGTTTCCTTCTTCCCGGCAAACGTCATCATGGACAAAAAGACAATGTCCTCAAAGTTGGCGTTCTGAAGGTTCACGCCGGTCTGCTTGGCCATGGCCTGCATCTTGGGGTCATCCCCGCCGGAGAAGCCCTTCACCGTGGACATGATGTTGGCTTCCATCCCCATCAGACCCTTGAGGATGGGGCTGCTCACGCCACCGGCCGCCATGGGGTTGCCGGCCATGGGGATGTTCATGCCGCTGAGCACGCCGGCAAAACCGGTGCGGGGCATGACGCCCTGTTGCACCGCCGTGCGCATCTGCTGGCCCACGCGAATGTTGGACGGCGGACGCCACATGCTCAGCCGGCCACCCGGGGCGCCATCCGGCACCACCACGCCGCCCAGCTGCTTCTCCAACGCCTTCTGGAATTCGGGGTTGCGCAGCATGGCCACCTGCAGTGACCGCGCCCAAGGCGTGTTGCCAAACGGCGCGTCACCAGACAGCCCGCCAAAGCCCTGCCCGGTGGGCGGGATGGCTTGCGCGCCGCCCATGTTCTGCAGCGCGTATTCGCCGGGACGCCCCACGTACCCGGACGGTGGGATGGCGTTGCCACGGTCTGCGCCCTGGCCGTTGTTGAGGTTGAGGCTGGCGTACATGGTGTACAGCAGCTTCTGCATGGCCGCGGGATCCCGCGCGTTGACGCCCATGGCCTTGCCCAGCTGTTCGGCAAACTGCCGGTTCAGGCCCAGCGTTGAGAGCATCCCGTCCAGATTGGCCGCACCCACTGACATGACAACCTCCAAAAGACTCTGCCGCCGCCCGCTTTGGGGCCCACCCGGGGCCCCACAACCACTCGGCTGACGTGTGACAACGGCAAAAGCCTGACACGCCTCTGTAGGTAGGACAATCGGCTTTGGGGGGAAAAAGGTGCGTGGCCGCCGGGCCTGGACCGGCAACCGGCGGAGGAGGGGGTCCGCCAACCGCCCGGCAGACGCGGAGTTTTTGGCCCGGTACCTTGGAAGGCATGACGCAGCGGATCCGGCTGGTGGTGTTGGGGCTGTTGGCCTTGCAGGTAGGTTGTGGTGGGTCCGCGGGGCTCACGGGCGGCTCCAGCGCCGGGGCCAGCAGCGGCGGTGCGGCGGGGTCCAGCGGCGGCGGGTCTTTGTCCTCCAGCTCAGGCCGTGTGAGTTCCACCGGCGGTGGCGGCTCAGATGCGGGCGTGGACGTTTGCGTGCAGATGTGCGCGCACGTCTACGTGGACTGTGGGATGGCGTTTCGCGCGCAGTCCGGTGCGGCGGTGCCTCAGGCCCAGTGTGTGACGGGCTGCCAGGCCGGTGACTTGAACGGCGCAGAAAGTTGCCTGCTCACCGCGGCGTGCACCGGCCCCGCACTCAACGCGTGTCTCACGGGTGCGGGCACCGGTTCCTCTTCGTCCTCCTCATCCGGCGGTGGTGGCGCCAGCAGCAGCAGCGGCGGCGGCGGCACTGGACCCGCCGGTTGGCTGCCGGAGGAGACGCGCGTGTTGGAACTGGTGAACCAGCGCCGCGCGGCGGGCGCCACGTGCGGGGGCCAGAGCTACGCGGCGGCACCGGCCATGGCGGCGGATGATGCGCTGCAGCGGTCTGCACGCGCGCACGCCGTGGACATGGCGCAGAACAACTATTTCTCGCACACCAGCCAGGACGGGCGCACATTCTCCCAGCGCATCTTTGCCGCGGGTTATTCTGGCGGTGCGCCGCTGGCCGAGAACATTGCCGCGGGAAACGGCACCGCCGAATCCACCGTGGCGCAGTGGATGAACTCCACCGGCCACTGCCAGAACATCATGAATCCCTCGCTGCGCCGGCTGGGCGTGGGCCACGGGCAGGACGCCAACAGCCAGTACGGTGACTACTGGGTGCAGAACTTTGGCGGGCAGTGACCGGCCCATCCCAGCGGCGGAAAAACCACGGCCTTGACACCTTTTGGGGGCGGTCCCTACGGTCCGCGCCCCTTCTTGACCCGTGCATGGTGGCCCATGAGTTCCTCCCAGGACAGCACTCCACCCCACAGCCCCGCGGCGGTTCCCAGCGACCCGCCGACAATCCAGTGGGGTCCGTTGGGCGGGCTCATCCGCCAGCTGCAGGCGGTGCCGCGGGAGACGGTGGCCACCACGTTTGTGCTGGCGTTGGGCGCATCATTGCTGCTGCCGTTCCTGGGGGCGGTGGGCCTGTATGACCCCTGGGAATCCCACTACGCCGAGGTGGCGCGGGAGATGGTGGCGCGGGACGATTACGTCCACCCGCACTGGAAGGAGCACTACTTCTTCTCCAAGCCGGTGTTGCTCTTCTGGCTTTCTGCAGTGGGCTTCAAGCTGTTGGACGTCACGGTGGGCGGCATCACCGGCCCCGGCCCCATGCCCGAACTCACCGAGCTGGCCGCGCGCCTGCCGGTGGCGCTCATTGCGTTGTTCTGCCTGTATTGCGTCTACCGCGTGGTCTCCCGGTTTTTTGGACTCACCGCGGGCGTGCTCAGCGCGTTGACCCTCATCACCATGCCGTTTTTTGTGCTGGTGGGAAAACAACACATCACCGACATGCCCTTTGTGGGTCTTTCGGCCGCGGGCATCTGCCTGATGATGGAGTCCTTCTTTGGTGACGAGGAGGATACCCACAAACCCATTGGCCGCGGTTTTGTGGCCGTGCTGCTGGCCGTCACACTCCCGCAGTACCTGCAAATTGCCCGCGGCACCCAGTTGCTGCAGGGCCACCCCGCCCCGGTGCGCTGGGCGGTGTTTGGCGGCACCGTGGTGCTCATGGCCGCGGTGTCCATGTGGCTGCTCAAGAACGGCAAGGACAGCCGCGCGCACCTCTTCTACGTGTTGTGCGGCCTGGCCACGCTGGCCAAGGGGCTGCCCGGCATCCTGCTGCCTGGCATGGTGTTCCTGGCGTACGTGGGGCTCACCTGGGAGTGGTGGCGTCTCAAGCGCATCCGCGCGGTGACCGGCGGCGTGTTGTTCCTGCTGGTGGCCGCGCCGTGGTTTGTGGTCCTCACGCTCTTCACCGGCAAGGATGATGAGAGCAAGACGTTTTTGCAGCGGTTCTGGATCCATGACCATCTCAACCGCATCACCGGCGGTGTCCACGGGGAACGCGGCACCTTTGAGTACTACATCAAGCAGCTGGGCTGGGGGACCATGCCGTGGACGGGGCTGTTGCCGTTTGCGTGGCTGGACGTGGCCACCCCAAGGGCCGAGCTGAAGGACACCATTGCCCAGCGCGTGCGCACCTTCATTGCCATCTGGGCGCTGTCCACCTTTGCGTTGTTCAGTTTTTCAACCACCAAGTTCCACCACTACATCCTGCCCATGGTCATCCCGCTGTCCATGGCCGTGGGCATCATGCTGGCGGACTTCTGGGAGTCACGCCGGATGCCCGCCATGCTGGTCATTGTGGCCACCATCATGGGCGCGGCGTTGATTGGCCAGGACCTGGCGCGCAACCCGTGGAACATGGTGGACCTCTTCACCTACCACTACGTCTCCTACAAACCGGACTACTACATGCCCACGGATTTTCCGTGGGGCGCGGCGTTTGGCGTTCTCACCGGCCTGGTGGCGGTCATCATGGGCGTGGGCGCGCTGCTGGCGTACGCGCCGGATGTCCGCCGGACGTTGGGGGAGAAGGCCAAGGGTGCGGTGGAGCCCCTGCGCTGGCTGGCCGCCGAAGTGGTGGAAGCCCTGTTGTGGCTGGGTGAAACGCTCATGGGCCTGGTGGTCAAGCCCGGCCGTGCGGTGGGTGCCCGCAGCTTTGTGGTGGCGGTGTGCCTGGCGGGTCTGTGCACGGGGTATTTTGCCAGCCAGGTCTACTTCCTCAAGCTGGCGCCGCACTGGAGCCAACGCTGGCTGTTCAACACCTACCACGCCATGAAACAGGGGGATGAACCCATCATTGCCTACCTGATGAACTGGCGCGGTGAGTCCTTCTACTCCAAGGCCAGTGAGCCGCAGATCAACGACGGCAACCAGCTGCGCACGCGCTGCAAACAACCCGGCCGTGAGTTCATCCTGGTGGAGACCACCCGCTACAAAGGCCTGGAGAGCAGCCTGGGACCGGAGTTCAAGGGCAAGGTCAACATTGTGGATCGCTCCAATGCCAAGTGGTACCTGGTGGCCGTGGACGACTGACCCCCTGCCGCGGTGTGTTTGGTGTAGGCGCCGGTCCTCCCAGCCCCCCGCTTCTGGTGTACGCAACCCCGGGCCCTGCGGTATTCAACCTGCGCTGGGGTCCCAAAGCTGTGTCCCGTGTTGGGCCCCTTCCACAAAAGGTGGCGTGATGACGTCTACGTTGGCTCCATTGCGCAAGGTGGCCCTCCTGGGGCTCCTCCTCACGTTGCAGGGCTGCGCCAAGGAAGAAGTGGTGCACGCCCTCACGGAGTTTGAAGCAAATGAAATTGTCTACGTGCTGGAATCCGGGGGCATCAAGGCGGCCAAGGAGAAGGAAGAGGGCGGCCGCATTGTGACCTACAAGGTGGTGGTCCCCGGCGGTGAGGCGCATGAAGCGCGCAAGATGTTGGTGGACAACCAGCTGCCGCGCCCCAAGTCCATGACGCTGGACAAGGTCTATGACCCCGCAAACAAGGGCCTCATCCCCACCGCCACCGAAGAAGAAGCCGGCTACCAGATGGCCGTGCAGGGGGAGATTGTCCAGAAGCTCAAGTCCATTCCCGGCGTGGTGGAAGCACACGTCACCATTGTGAAGCCCAAAAAAGACATGGTCCGGGACATGACGGAGAAGGTGGCGCCGGCCACCGCCGCCATCACCATCCTCTACAACCAGATGGAAGGGCGCATGCCCTTCAAGATTGACGAAGTGCAACGCCTGGTGGCCGCCTGCGTGGAAGGCCTGGAAGCGTCCAACGTCACCGTGGTGGCCAGCCAGAACCGGCCCACCACCAAAAAAATGATGGGCATGGGCAGCAGTGACGACGAGAATGCGGCCCCCAGCCGGGACAAGGCCCCCAAGGTCCTCAACATTGCCGTGGTGGATGACGCCGAACGCCGAAAGCTCACCACGTTGCTGGGCGGCGGTGGGGCGGCCATTGGTGTGGCGGTGCTGGCCACGTTGTTGTTGCTGGTGGGCTTCATGCAAACCCGCCGCAAGCTGGCGCAGGTGAGTGCCGAGGTGACCAGCCTTCGCAAGGCGCGCGCGGCGCCGCCGCCAGCGTGAGTGGACCCTTGAAGAGCAGGTGAACCGTGCTGGCGCCGCTGCTGCACCCGTTGGACCGTGAACAATCCGCCATGTTGCTGGCCACGTTGGCCTTTGGCGGTTCTGACGGTCTGGCAATATTGGACCTGCTTCCCGAAGAACAGGCCGAACCGCTGAAGGTCAAAGCGCAGAAGCTCCTGGAGATCCCCAAGGAGAAGCGGCTCCCCATCATCCTGCGGGAACTCAAGCAGTACATGCAGTTCCGTCACACCCGCGGCATTGAAGGCGTGGACCCGTCCTGGCTGGCGGCGGGCTTCAAGGGAGAAAGTCCCCGGGTCATTGCCGCGGCGTTGATGCACATGCCGGCGTCACTGGCCCGCCAGATTGCGGACCGTCTGCCCCCGCAATTGAAAAACGCGCTGCCGCCGCGCACCGAGTTGCAGAAGGTGCCGCTGCCCATCCTCAAGCTGGTGCGGTCCCGCTTTGATGAGAAGTTTGCGTCCATGCCGGTGCCGGACAGCGAGATCCGGTCCCTGGGGTTCAAGGACATTGTGGTGCTGGAGGGCAAGGAGCTGGTGGCGGTGTGCCGCGCGGTGGGCATTGATGAACTGGCCGGGGCGTTTGCCGCCGTGGGGAAACGCGCGCTGGCTGAGCTGCTGGCGCGCCTGCCCAAGAACAACGCCGAGGAGCTCATTGCGGCGGTGCGGCGCGTGGAAGCGGCGGACGTGGACGAGCTCAAGGCCGCGCAACGTTTCCTTTCACGCGTGTTGGATGGCTTCACGCACACCGAAGAGCTGTTCCAGAAGGCGGGCCTCTACCGTTTTGCCAAGGCCGTGGCGTACGAGGACACCGAGTTGGTGCGGCAGGTGTGCCAGCGTTTTCCGCGCGCCCACGGCAAACTGCTGCTGGACTACATTCCCAAGGCCAAAGAGGCCAAAGACAGCTTCACGCTGGAACGCAGCCACCGCACACAGGACGCCATCCTGGACCAGGTCAAAGAGCTGGCGGGCCGCGGCAAGATTGCCAGCAAGTACCTGGCAGCCGAGTTCCGCTTCCGCACCCGTTGACCGGCGGGGCCAACGCCCCTGTTTTGGTTTGGCAAACCGCCTACCCAGATCCGTGCCGCAGCAGGCCACAACCCAGGCCAGCTTCCTTTGCCAACGGCAACACGGCAGCTAGAACGCGCGCGTACGCAACTTTGAGGACCACCCACCCGAATGTAGGTGTGTCCCCTACTTCTTTCCGGAGGCCTTTCCATGGTGACCATTCGTGACCAGAAGCTGAAGTCCAACTACCAGACGCTTGAGGGCCGGTTCCGACTGGACCCCAACGTGAAGGTGGACGCTGCGGCGCTCCCCAAGCTGTTGGCCGCGGTGGGGGACAGCAGCCGCTTTTCCGGCGCACAAATGGAAGCCAAGCTCAGCGCCCCGGGCATCACCCGGGACCAGCAGCTGGAGCTGGTCAAGGCCGGCATGAGCGCCGGGGAGAAGAAGGACCTGGAAGCCATCCTGGACAAGGGGACGGTCCCCCTCACGGATGACGTCAAGAAGTTCCTCAACCAGCTGGTGGGCCGCGCCGAGGTGCTCCCCACCGACGGTGCGCTGCGCGTCACCGGCACCCAGACGGGCGGCGCCATCAAGGGCACCGTGGCAGCCGGCAGCCAGATTGAGGTCATCAACCTCTCCACCGCCCCCAACAAGCGCCTCAAGCTGGATGACACGTTTGTGGCCGGCCGGGCGGACGCCGCGGGGACCTTCAGCGCCGGCGTCAATGACATGAAGGAAGGTGACGTCATCCGCATGCGGGCGCGGGATGCCAGCGGCAACACCGGCGCGTGGGTCACCATCCGCGCCAGCGGCCTGGGGACAGACACGCGCAACGCCGAGGTGGCGTTGTTCCGTTTTGGCCTGTCTGACGCGGGCGGCGGCAAGCTCAACCTCTTCAACATCAACCACGGCCGCCCCATCTCCGAGCCGGGCGCCACCGTGCAGCTGGTCAACAACCGCACCGGGGAGAAGACCACCGTCAAGATCAATGACCAGGGTGACTTCCCGGCGGACACCAAGCTGCCCGGCAAGCCGGGGGACAAGTTCAGCGTGCGCGTGACGGATGGGACCAACAACACCGACTTCCGCACCGAGGCGGGCACGGTGGAAGCCCCGGGCAACAACAGCGGCGGCACCGGCGGCGTGGACCTCCCGGACCCCAAGCTGCACAAGGACGAGCTCAACGCAGACGGCACCAACAAGTTCTCCACCAAGCGCTACAGCGGCCCGTTGTTTGCCAACGGCGCCAGCCCCGGGGACGTCAAGCAAGGTCAGATTGGCAACTGCTACCTGCCCGCCGCCGTGGCCGCGCTGGCCCACAGCCACCCGGACGTCATCCAGAACATGATCAAGGACAACGGCAACGGCACGTACACCGTGACGTTCAAGGAGCGGGACTACCGGTCCCCCGGTGGCTTCAAGGACAAGCCCATCACCGTGGACGGGGACCTCTACAGCCGCACCTGGGGTGGCCCGCTGTACGGCGCCAGCTCCGGGGACACCAGCGAACGCGGCATGGAGATGTGGTGGCCCGTGTTTGAGAAGGCCTACGCGCAATTCAAGGGTTCGTATGACGCCATTGGCAATGGTGGCGTGGCCAGTGAGGTGTTTGAAGAGGTGTTGGGCAAGGAGTCCAATGATCTCTACCTGCGCTGGGACAACAACCCGGACCGCGTGTGGAACCGGGCAAAGGCCAGCATTGACGCCGGAAACCCGGTGGCGGCGGGCACCTACGGCAGCAGCGAGGCGGCGCGCTACACCAACACCGGCGTGTACGCCAACCACGCCTACAGCATTGTGGGTTATGAAGAGAAGAACGGCGTGAAGTACCTCAAGATGCGCAACCCCTGGGGAGAGAGCGAGCCGTTCCCCGGCGACGGAAAGAACGACGGGTTCTTCTCCCTCAAGCTGGATGACTTCATGAAGCTCTACCAGTCCCTCTACACCGTGCAGTGAAGGTGGGTTTGGTCTTGATCGTTCAGGTTTTCTTTTCGGCGTTGGTGCCGCTTTTGGGAGTTCCCATGGCCATTCCCCCAGAACCATTGCAGGAGTTGTTGCCTCAAGCCGCGCTCATTGTGGACGCCGAGGTGTTGGAGGTGGTGAGCCAGGGTGAACAACCGCCCATCCCGGACCACAAGAAGGGCGCCACCAGCGTGCCTTCCAAGACGCCGGCCCAGGTGGTGAAGCTCAAGGTCAAACGCGCGCTCAAGGGCAAGGCACCCCAGGGTGACCTCACCGTGGACAAGCCCGAAGGTGACTACGTGTTGTCCAAGGGCAACAAGGGTGCGTTCCTGCTCAAGATGGCCAAGGGCAACCCCATCATCATTGGCCGTTACGGTCCGGACACCTACCGCATGGACACCATTGAGGCCGCCCTCAAGGCGCAGTGACCAGCGGCCCGTGGTGGACAAAAGCGGTCTGAGGCTTGCGTGGTCCCGGTTGTTCGCGGGCCCGCAGGTCCTCCGGGAGTGAGTCCGCCGGCGCCTGACGCCCCAGTGCCACCGCACACACCAGCTCAAAGGTTGCCGGGTCCACGCCCAGCGCCGGGTAGGCGCGTTCAAAGTCCACCCCGGCAATGGCGTGCGTGTGCAGGTCAAACGCGCGCGCCGCCAACGCCAGCGTCATCCACGCGGCCCCCGCGTCAAACAACGCGGTGGGGTTGGGTTTCCCGTTGCGGGTGAAATGACGCCGCGCCAGCACAAACAACAGCACGGGTGCCTGGCCGGCCCACGTCTGGTTCTTGGGCAACAACAGGCTGTTGAAAAGCGCGCGGTGTTCGGCGGTCTGGGCCAGGAGGAACGTCCAGGGTTGTTCGTTGACGGAGCTGGGGGTGAACCGCACGGCTTCCAGGATGGACGCCAGCGTCTGGGGCGGGATGGCATCCGGCAAAAATGCGCGGGGAGACCAGCGCCCCAGAAACAGGTCTGGCACGGGGTGGTCTGGGCGGCGGTTGGGGAGCTTGTCCATGGTGCGGCGGACCTAACAATGCCCACCACGTTTGTCTTGCCCGGCACCGCTGCGCCAAGGTGACGCCATGACCACGTTGATTTGTATCCCATCACGCCTGGGTTCCACGCGGCTGGCCCGCAAGCCGCTGCTCCACATCCATGGCCGCCCGTTGGTTGCCCACGTCATGGACCGCGCAGCCGAGTGTGGAAAAGCGGTACGCGTGGTGGTGGCCACCGACGCGCCGGAGATTGAAGCGGTGGTGAAGGCGCACGGCGGAACCGCGGTGATGACGGATCCGGCGCTGCCGTCCGGGACCGACAGGGTGGCTGCGGTGGCCCGCATGGACGCCACGCTGCGGGATGAAGACGTGGTGGTGAACTTCCAGGGCGACCAGCCCCTTCTTCCGGGAAGTGCCATTGGCGCGCTGCTGGAAGCGTTTGGGGACCCGCGGGTGGACATGGCCACCATCATCTGCCCGCTGCCGTTGGAGGACCTCCACAATGCCAACGTGGTCAAGGTGGTGACCAACCAGCACCTGGACGCGCTGTATTTCTCCCGCGCCACCATCCCGTTTGTGCGGGACCCGCACCGTGCCGCCGGCGCGCGGTTTGCCGCGCACGTGGGGGTCTACGCGTACCGCAAGCGCACGTTGTTGACGTTGGCCGCCACCGCACCGTGCCACCTGGAGGAGGCCGAGGCGTTGGAGCAGCTGCGCGCATTGTGGATGGGGGTGACCATCCGCTGTGTGCCCATGCGCACGCCCGCACCATTTGAAATCAACACGCCAGAAGACCACGCGCGCGCCGAAGCGTTGTTTGCGCGCGCCGGTGGCGACGGGGCGGCAGCGTACGCGCTGCTGGCTTCGGATGCGTCCCCACGGCCCACCGTGCCTTTTATTGGAGCGTAGGACTTCAGGCGCGCAACATGACGTTGGCGTTCTGCCAGTCCGTCACATAGCGGATGACGTCTGCCGCGTCGGTCTCCTTGGCGGCATCACTGCACAGCCACGCCAGGAAATCCCCCACGTCATCCCCGTGGAATGCGCCCGGCGTGCCTTCCAGCTTCTTCCAGACCTCCGGCATGGTGACCAGCACCATGGGCTTGATGCGCACGCCGGCCTTTTTGTGTTCGGCGGCCAGGTTCTTGGCCAGGCCAATGACACCCAGCGCGGCCACGCTCACTGGCCCGTTTTCTGGCCACGCGGTCTCCCCGCCGTACCCGCTGAGCAGCACGTACGCGCCACGGCCACGTTCCAGCAGCGTGGGCAAGAACGTTCGCGCGCACACAAAGTGTGACGTGAGATTGCCGCGCAGGACACTTTCCCAGCGGCTGGTGTCCAGGCCCATGAGGGACTGCGGGGGCATGCCACCGCCCAGGGATGCCACCACCGCGTCCAGGTCGGGGGCTTTTTCCAGGACCTGGTCACGCACCTTCTGGGCGCCGGCGTCATCCCCCACGTCACCTTCCAGCGTGATGAGCTTGTCGGTGTCCACAAACCCGGCCTGGGCCACAAAACGGCGAAGCCGTTCAAAGCGCCCCGCATCCCGGCTGGCGGTGATGACGGTGGCTCCGGCCCTCAGGCACCCGCGCACCACATTTCCGCCAATGTTCCCGGCGCCTCCAGCCACAAACACACTTTTGCCGTCCAGCGCGCCCATGCAGCAGCCTCCTCAGGGGAGGAATGGATGTACCAGCCTGACCCAGGTGGGCAAACCCTTTTCAGACGCCAGGGCGGGCAAAGCTGGTGATGTCAGAAACGCGGCCATCCCCGGACAGTTGCAGCACCCAAGTGCCGCCGCCGCTGCTCTGGAAGAGGACGCGTCCATGGCATTCCACGGCGTCACCCACGCGCTGCGGCGCCTGGCCGGGGAAGAACCGCTGCAACACGCCCAGGTGGATGACCACTTCCTCCAGGCCATCCAGCGCCCCACACCGTTCACGCAGCCGCACCTCCGGCGTCACCAGCGCTTCCAGGATGGCGCGGCGCTGCGCGGCGTCCGGCGCGGACCACGCCGTCAAAAGCCGGTCCACGCGCGCGTGCAGGTCTTCCCCAGCCAGCACCGTTCCCACCGCGGCAGAAAACTGCCCCAGTTGATGACGCCAGCCCTGCACGTGCGTGTCCCGCACCTCTGGCGTGGCAAGCGCGTGGGACAACGTCACCAACGTCCCGTGTGTTTGCGGTTGCAGCGTCACGGTCACCGTGGAGCCACCAGGCGCAATGGGCTTTGTGGGGTCGTCGTACCCGTAGGTGAAGACCACCTTGCGGGGCGGGTCCAGCTCCAAAAACGCGCCGCGCACCACCACCGCGTTGGGAAAGCGGATGATCAGCTCCCCGCCCACGCGAGGGTCCACCGTGGAGCCGGCCCCCCACCAGCGGGCGAACAGCGCGCTGTCCTGGAAGAACGAGAAGACCAGCGCCGGCGGCGCGCCAATGAAGATGCTGCGTTCCAGGCTGAAGGGCAGGGCCGTCACTTCTTCCTCCGTTTGCCGCGCGTCTGGCGCGGTCCACGCCGGGAGAACTCAAGCTCGGCGTGCAGTTTGAGCGCGTACAATGCGTCCGCCCACATGGCGGCCAACATGGGGCCCAATGGACCCAGGCTTTCACGGCGCGCCCGGTAGTAGCGGTGGCGTCCTTCCAGGCGCACCGCCACCAGCCCCGCGTCTTCCAGCACCCGCAGGTGTTGGCTCACCGCGCCAAAAGTGACGTCAGACAACGTGGCGTGGATGGCTCCGGCACTCTGCTCCCGGTTCCAGCACAGCCGGAGGATTTCCCGGCGCCGGGGTGTGGCCACCGCACGCAGCAGGAGGTCATCCATGGCAAATAATTTAGTAGAAACTAAAATGTACTGCAAGGCTGCACGCCCTGCTAGGGTCGTTTGCGCCATGGCGCAGGACGGACCCTTCAAGGAAGGCAATGATGGATTCCGGGGCCGGGAAGCGCTGGCGCTGCTGGAGAAGCGCATCAGTGAACTGGAGCTGCGCATTGATGGGACCCGCCTGGGGGACCTCATCCAGCAGCTCTACGCGGAGATTGACCAGCGGGGGCTCCCGTTCCGCCCGCGGTGCTACCTGTCCGACGAGTGGGGTTGCCCCGAAGGGGTCCCGGTCATTGGCATCCCGTTCTACCTGGCCAACCCCATGTTGGCGTCTTTGGAAGAACAGCAGACCGGGGATGTGGAAGGTGAAAAACAGATCCTGATGTACCTGCGGCATGAGAGCGGCCACGCGTACAACTACGCCTACCGCCTGTATGAGACCGAGGAATGGCACACGCTGTTTGGTCCCTACACGCGGCCCTATGTGGAGGACTACCGGCCCAGCCCGTTCTCCAAGAAGTTCGTGCGGCACATCCCGGGGTGGTACGCGCAGAAACACCCGGATGAAGATTTTGCTGAGACGTTTGCCGTGTGGCTCACGCCCAATTCAGGCTGGGAAGCGGCGTACAAGGACTGGCCGGCGCTGCAGAAGCTGCAGTACGTGGACCGCAAGATGCGTGAGTTGCCGCCCACGCCGCCGCCGGAGGTGAGCTCGCTGCAGGACCTGCTGCCCGTGGAAGAGATGACCTACACGGTGGCCGAACACTACGCGCAGCAGGAGCCCGCGCCCGACGTGGCGCAGCAGGTTGCCGCCTGGCTGGACGGGGATCTCAAGGATCTTTTTGGCGCGCCGGAAGCCGGTGCCGAGCCCGCCGCCAGGTGGATTGCGCGCCGCCGCAAGGACCTGGTGCGTGACGTGGCGTACTGGACGGGCGCGCGCACCAAGAACATTGGCGCGCTGGTGGACCACCTGGCCACCCGCGCCAACGCCCTGGGGCTGACCGTGACTGCGGCGCAGCAGGAGAAGGCCCTGCTGCGGTTTGCCATTGTGCTCACCACGCTGGTGGTCAACCACCTGTACCGGGAAAAGTACGTGGACTTGTAACGCTGGAGGTTCTGGGATGAAGCGCCTTGCCATCACCGTGATCCATGATGCCCCCGTCAAAGACGGCAAGGGTGTGGAGCGCCATGACGCCGCAGTGGACCACGTGGCCGCCGCGTTGACGGCCAAGGGTCACAAGGTGACGCTGTTTGCCACGCCGGGGGAAGTCACCGCGTTCATTGACGGTCTGCGCGCCACCAAGCCGGAACTGGTGTTCAACCTGGTGGAGAGTTTTGGGGACAACGTCCAGATGGACGTGCACGTGGGAGCGCTGTTGGAGCTCATGAACGTGCCGTTCACCGGGGCGGATCCTGGCGGCCTCTTCATGGCGCAGGACAAGGTGCTCACCAAGAAGCTGCTGCAGTTCCACGGCGTGAAATACCCGCAGTACCTGACGTTTGCGCTGGACCGCATTGAGACGGGCGGCAACATCAAGTTCCCGCTGTTTGTGAAGCCCGCGCGGGCGGATTCGTCCCTGGGCATCACCAAGGCCTCCCTGGTGACGGACTTCAAGAGCCTCATTGAGCGCGTGGCGTTTGTGCATGACACGTTTGGCGGCACCGCGCTGGTGGAGGAGTACATTGATGGCCGCGAATATTATGTGAGCGTCATTGGCCACCTCACCCCGCGCGCGCTGGCGCTGGTGGAGATGGACTTTTCCGGGCTGCCGCCCAATGAGCCACCAGTGGCATCCTATGATGCCAAGTGGAACACGCGGACGCGCGCGTACAAGGGCACCAAGAGCGTCATTGCCACCAACATCACCGAGGAGCTCAAGAGCCGCGTGCTGGCCGTGGCGCGTGAGGCGTACCTGGCCACGCAGATGCGGGACTACGGCCGCGTGGACGTGCGGGTGACCAAGGGCGGGGACGTCTACGTCATTGAGGTCAATCCCAACCCGTACCTGGCGCGGGACGCTGAGTTGGCCATGGCGGCGGAGCACTCGGGGCTGCCGTACGAGGAGCTTCTGGAGCAGCTGGTGGAGATGGCCTGGAAGCGGCGCCGGGAGCGGCGCGGTCAGATGACCCCTTCGGCGTCCACCAACAAGCAGGACATCAAGGACGCCAAGGACGCAAAAGACGCCAAGGAGAAGGAGAAGCTGGAGCGCGCCGAACGGCGGGAAGAGAAGGCCCGCGCGCCGGAAGGTGTGGCGGTGGCGCCGGAAGTTTCCGTTCCGGACAAGTGACTCAGCGTTCGCCGCAGACCCAGCGCAACGCGTTGGCCCGCGCACGCGCCGAAGACACCAGCGTGCCCAGGCCGCGGCCATCCAGACGCGAGACCGGTGTGGCGCCGGACAACAGGTCACCTTCCACGTGCCGGGACGTAAGCCCTGCCGCCAGGGCGCGCTGCAGGGTGGCGCGCGTGGAGTCTTCCAGTGTGTTGGCCTTGGCCTTGCGGCGCGCCACGTCCATCCCGGCGCGCCAGGCAAACAGTTCTGCCTCACCCCACGCGCGGCCCAGCTCGGCGCCGGGGCGCAGGCGGGGTGATTTGAGGAGCGTTTCGGCGGCGCCGGTGGGCATGATGGGCCGCAGTGCCACGTCCATGCTCAACGGCGCGCCCGGGCCGGGAAGCGTGTCCACCACGCCCAGGGCCCACAACAGCGTGCCGGCGCCCTCCATGGCCCAGCTCACGTCCTGCACCTGCGCGCGTTCCCAGCTGCCCAGCGGGGCCTGGAACAGCGCTGCTTCTTTCTGGGTCATCACCGTGAGCACGCCCAGGGCCTGCGCGCGGCTGGCCAGGTTCTTCTTGCGCAGCTGCAGCTCCTTGATGGTGTCCGCCTTTTTGCTGCCGGACAGACCAATCTCCAGCCAGGCGCGGCTGGAAAGAAACCCCAGCGCCACCGCGCGGCGCGCGGCATCTGCCGGAAGCACCGGGCGGGCACAGGTGGGGACGGCCACCGGCGGGCCGCCCGGCGGGAGTTGGGTCAACAACAAGGCTGAAAGGATCCACGTGTTCATGGCACAACCTTTCCCACCATGGAGGACGTGCTCCAGGATACATGGGTGACCCGGCGGCGGCGCACTGTGCACCGGCTGTTGGGCCTTTGTACACCCGCGCTGGTGGTGGCCTGGACCTGCAACGCCAGCGCGGCGCCAGCGTCGGGGGCCGGGGTCCTGGAGCAACTTGCGGCGCGGGCCGAATTTGCAGTGGTGGCCCCGGATCTCGCCGCGCTTCATGCGCACGCCCGGCCGGTGTTGTTGTGGGCGGGGCTGAGTTTTCCCACGCTGCAGCCTGGCGTGGTGGGGGTGCTGCGCGGAGGGGACGCCACCGTCCAGATCCTGGACCCGCAGGCGCCGCCCATCCCGGGACTGGCCCCGGGCGTTGCGGTGGCGGTGCTGCACTTTGAGTTTGCCCCGTCCCCCGTGCTGGCGGCGGCGGTCCCCTCCGGTGCGCCATGCCTGGCGCTGCGCGCCGCACTCCACGGCGGGGCGCCAGAACACGCGGCAGCGTGGGAGTCCCGCGGGGCATGCCTGGTGGCGGTGGGCGAGTGTGGACGCCACAGTTGCGGGCCCATGGGTGTTCCCGCCCCCGGCAAGCCCAACGCTGTTGCAGCGTGGTTGGCAGCGCTGGATGGGGTCCGGCTGGTGGCCAGCAGGAGCTGGTTGTTGGGCGTGCTGGGACCGCGCGCGGGTGCCGCGTTGGAGGGCGTGACGGCGGTGGCGGCCCGGCTTGAAACGTCCGGGCCACACTGGGCCATTGCCGCCGCAACGTTTTTCAAGGCGCCACCGGTGGAACCCTCGGCGTTGGAAGTGCTCCCAGATGCGGTGTGGGGCAGCGCCAGCCCCGTGGCCGAACTGACGTTTCACACGCCACCCGACGCCAAGGGCCGGTGGAAGCGCGCGCGCGCGCCGATGCTGCGCGGTCTGGGCACTGTGGGCTCCAACCCGCAGGACCGCGCGTTGTGGGGCGGGGGCCCCTGGGCGTTGGACTGGCGCGGGCTGGACGTGACCAACCCGGCGGCTGGGGAACGGTGGTTTGGCAACGTGCTGGCGGCGCACCAGGCGGTGCCGGACGCGGCGCAACAGGCGCGGTGTGTGGCGTGGGTGGAGCGTCAGGCCACCGCGGCGGGTCTCAAGCTGGACGCGGGCCTGTGGACGGATGGGCGCCGCACCATGGTGGCCGCGGTTGCGCCGGAGGGCCGTTGCTCCGTCCTCACCCAGGCCGCCGCCGAGCGGGGGCTGCCCACCGGCGTTGTCAGCGGGACCCCCAGGGGGACGCGGCTGCGCGTGCGGGTGCATGGCCGAAGGTTGTTGGCGGCGTTGCGGCGCGTGGGACTGTTGGAAAGTGGTGGCGTGCCGCAGGCCCAGGCCGCGGTGGCCGCCGCAGAGTTGTTGGGGCCGTCCCTGGAACGCCTGGACGACGTCACGCTGCACGCGTGGCCAGCGCCGGGCGGCACAACGTGGGAGGCCGTGGTGTCCCTGGACGTGCGCGGGCCGGCCCGCTAGCAGGTCATCCCGTGCAGCCCACGCCAGCGCCGGTGACCATGCCCCGCGAGGATGAACTGGCCCAGACGCACGTGACGTTGGCCGGCCGCAGCGTGGGGGTGTGGCACATCAAGGACCTGGACGCGTTCCTGGCGCGCCTGCTGGAATCACACCCGCACATCCCGGATGATGACATTCCCTACTACGCGTGGATCTGGCCCAGCGCGCTGGTGCTGGCCGAATGCCTCCTCCAGGGCCCGCCGCTGTCCGGCGTGCGCGCGGTGGAGCTGGGATGTGGCACCGGCCTGGTGGGCGTGTGCGCGGCGCTGCACGGTGCCCAGGTGACCCTGACCGACCTGCAGCAGGGCGCCCTGACGCTGGCGGCGCGCAATGCGCAGGGGATGGGCGTGACGCCGCGGGTGACCGTGCAGCGGCTGGACTGGCGCAACCCGGATGTCCCGCGCGCACCGCTGCTGCTGGTGAGTGACGTGCTGTATGAGGCGCGCTTTGCAGAGCCGCTGGCCGGCGCCATTGCCGCATTGCTGGCCCCCGGAGGGCAGGTGCTGCTGGCGGACCCGGAGCGGCCACACCTGCCGCGTTTTGTGGACGCCGCGCGGGAACACGGCCTGGCGGTGGAGCCCGGCCCGGTGCACACGCGTGACGGCGCCACGGTGCGCCTCTACCGCGTGGTCTATGTGGACCAGCCCGCGCGCATGCCACCACCCTGGGCGGTCACGGGATGACGTCCCTTCTTTCACGGCGCGCGCCGCGCTAGGACTGGTTGCAGCCGCATGGCCACGTCCCCCACCACGCCGCCCCATCCCGTCACCGCTGCCCCGGCGCAGCGCCTGGCTGGCGAGCCGTTGCGGGTGTTGGTGGTGGAACCCAACCTGGACCACGCCGAGCTCATGCGCCAGGCCCTGGCAGACCAGGACATTCGCGTGGAGGTCTCTCCGGCGCCGGACGCCTTGGACCGCGCGCACCACGGTGGGCATGACGTGTGGGTGTTGTCTGACGCCGGGGAAGGGCTGGAGACGTTGCGGGTGTTGCGGCGCGCGGGGCTGCAGACCCCGGCGGTGGTGGTCACCGGCAAGGGCGAACATGGCCTGGTGATGGCGTTGGAACACGGCGCCACCGACGTGCTGGGCAAGGCGCCGGGGTTTGACCTGCTGCTCCCCCCGCTGGTGACGCAGGCGGTGTTGCGCCCCCGGGCCGAAAGTGCGCTGGCGCCGCGCCTGGCGGACCTGGAGCAGACCACCGCCCACCTGACGGCGCAGGTGGAGCGGTTGCAGGAGAAGCTTGCAGGGCGGGAGTTGGAGCTCACCGAAGCCACCCGAAGGGCCCAGGAAGCTCAACGCCAGCGTTCGCAGCTGCTGGCCAATGTGAGCCATGAACTGCGCACCCCGCTGACCACCATCCTGGGTTTCACCGGGGTGTTGTTGGACCGCGCCAGCGGCCCCCTGACGCCGGATCAAGGCAACCAGCTGGAGCTCATCAAGGCGGCCTCCACGCAACTGCTGGCGCTCATCAATGACGTCTTGGACCTGGCGCGCCTGGAAAGCGGGCAAACCCAGCTGGTGACGCTGCCGGTGGACCTTGCCGCATTGTTGAAGGACTGCGCCGAACAACTCACCCAGGCCGTCGGCCCGCGCGGCATCACCGTGCACATGGAGAGTGTTCCGGCCATGGTCCAGTCTGACCCCACGCGCTTGCGTCAGGTCTTGTGGAACCTCTGCCAGCACGCAGCGCGTGCCACGCCCAAGGGGGAGATTCGCCTCAAGCTGGAGGCGCTGCCCACCGGCGCGCGCATCACCGTGGTGGACGCGGGGCCCGGGTTGACGCCGGAGGAGCTGGCGGTGCTGTTTGAAAAGTTCCACCACCTCATGGCCCCCAAGGGCCACAAAGCGCGCGGGAGCGCGGCGGGCACCGGTCTGGGTCTGCCGCTGGCGCAGGACCTGGCGTTGGCGCTGGGATGCCGCCTCAAAGCACATTCCGCCAACGGTGCGGGCACCACCTTCACCCTGGAGCTCCCAGCCCAGGCACGCATGACCCCGCCGCGGGATGCCCCGGCCAGGGACCGTTGAGCAGATGGCGTTTGAGTCAGTTGGAGAGGATCTGGGTGCGCAACCGGTACGGGGCGCGGGTGTCTGAACGCCCCGCAAACACGCTGATGAAATACGCGCCAAAGCCCCCGTCCGGCGGGTCCGCCGGGAGCACCACGTCCAGGCTTTCATGCGCGGTGACGCCGTCACTCACCGCCAGCGTGGTCACCCCGTCCGGCAGAAGCACCGCCAGGTCCACGTCCCCATCCGCCAGGGAGAAGTCCACGTCCACTTTCAGGCGTTTGCCGGCGCCGGCTTCCACGCGGAACAGGTCCACGTCCGTTCCACACAACGTATAAACCCCGTCGGTGGCAAAAGACGGTGAGGCTGCCAGCGCCGGGGTGTTGTTGGGCTCGGCGCGGTCTGGCAGGCACTCCGTGGCGCGCTCCACGTGGATGTCCAACGCATAGGGGGACTGGGACGCTGGGCTTACCACGCGCACCAGCACCTGGCCTGCGGCATTGCCCAGCACGCTCAGCGCCGCGCTGGTGGGCCCCGTGGAGGACCCCAACAGCACGCCCAGGTTGTCATAGGCTTCCAACGTCACACCGGGCTCACCAGACGCCCAGCGCGCGGTGGCCAGCACCCGCTGGTGCGCGCGCGCCTCCACCACAAACCAGTCCTCGTCCCCCAGGCAGATGGACAGGTTGGCGGTGAGCCCGTCCAGGCCCACCACAATGGCGTCCTCGCGGCGGTTGTTGCCCACGCGCATGGCACCACCGTCCGGCGCCGTTGTTGCGGCGTCTGGAGCCGAACCATCCACCACGGCAGCATCCTCCAGGCCCGCATCCGGCACTGCGGCATCTTCGCCGGCGGCATCCGGGACGGCCGCTGCATCCTCTGCACCGCCGTCCATCTCCACCGCTGCGTCTTCCACGGAAGCGTCTTCAACCGCTGCGTCATCCACGCCCGCATCCATGGGACCACCGCCGGCGTGCACAAAGGACTCAAACATGTCCGCCACGCACATGAACGCATTCTCCAGCGTCACGTTGAGCGTGTAGCTGCCCGTGGATGGCCCGTAGGGTTTCACCGCCACCAGGACGTCCTGGTCGGTGGTGACGCGGTAGCGCAGAAGTTCCTCGGCGGTGGGGCCCTCGCTTCGGGCCAGCACGCGGCTGCCCAGCACGTCCGTCAACAGCAGGTCAAAGTCCTGGTCCACCGGCCCGGACAACGCCACGGTGATGGCCTGCCCCGCACGCAGCGAAAAGCCGTTGCTGCCACGCGGCAGGTACCAGTCCTCATCCCCCTGGCACAGCGTCAACGGCGGGCTCAGCCCCGCACTCAGCCCGCCGGCGGAAAATGGAACGTTGTTGTTGTTGGGCGCCACATCATACTGGTCCGCCATGCAGGCCATGCCCAACGTGCGGGTGAAGGTCAGGCTGTACGCAGACTGGCTGGCAATGGAGATGACCTTGATGAAGTACCGGCCATCCCGCTGCGCCACAAAAGCCACAGTGCCATTCCCACGCGGCGGCGCCTCGGCATAACGCACGGTGCGCAAGCCACCGCCTTGGGCGTCCGGCGCCAGCGCCCAGATTTCGGCCTGCGCCTGGGGCCGCGTCCCGCCCAGCACCACGCGAAGCTCATCCCCCAGCGCCAGGTCAACGCTGTAGACGTCTGCGTCATTGGCGCACAACATCAGGTCATTCACCGTGGCCACGGCGTTGGACAAATCCACATTGCGGGCGTCCACGCTGGTGTCATTCTCCTCAAAACGGTCTTCCTCGCACTTGCCGTCCTTGAGCGCGCAGGTGCCGGTGACGCGGTCACAAAACTGGCCCAGCTGGCACTGCAGGTCTGAGGTGCAAGGCGGCAGGGGCACGGCGCACAACGCGGTGGCCCGGTCACACACCAGGGGCGCGCGGCAATCCGCATTGGAGCGGCAGGTGTTGGTGGATTCACACAGACCCGCGCGCGTGTTGCAGCGCAGGCCCGGGCCGCAGTCCTGGTTGGAGATGCACTGCACGCAGCGGCGGGCGCCGTTGCACAGCTCATCCAGCGCGCAGCCGGTGGGCATGGCGGTGGGGTCACACTGCGGCGGACCATCCGCCACACAAGCGCCGGTCACCGGGTCACAGCGGTCCCCGGGGTCACAGCTGAGCTCGGGGTAGGGCCGGTCCGGGTCCGTGGCCAGCGAGCAGGGCGCTTCCTCAATGCAATAGAAGCTGTTGCGGTCACACACCTGGCCCACTGCACATTGCAGCCGCCGGCTGCACAACGTGGCGGTGGACGTGTCCCGGCAACGTCCCAGCGCACAAAACTGGCCCACCGCACACGGCGTGTTGTTGTTGTTGGGGCCACATTCGGTGCCAAAGCCGCTGCGGAACAGGCAGGTGCCGGTCAACACGTCACAGCGTTGTTCCTCGGTGCACTGCGCATCACTGGTGCACACCTGCTTGTCCACGCAGCTGCCGGACGTGCAGGTCTGGTTGATGCCGCAGTCCCGGTCCAGCCGGCATTGTGGGCCGCCGGTGGTGGTCTGGGTGCATGCGCCCAAAAAGATGCAGGCGGCCACCAGGGCGGCGCGGGAGAACCAGGAGGTCAACGTTGGGTTGGACATGGTGACAAACACTCAGAAGGGGCGCGGGTAGGGCACAATGTCCGAAATGGGATTGATGGTGGGCAGCGCTTCCGGGTCCGAAGGCCAGTCAATGTCCGCCACGTTCCAGAACTGCTGGTCCTCGGTGAAGAACTGGCCCTGCTCAAACGCCAGCTGGCCACGCACGTAGATGCGCAGGGTGGCCAGCACCGCGGGGTCCCCGTCTGTCTTGCGGTTCCAATAGTGCACGCCCACGCGGGAGCGGCCCACTTCCGGCGCCTTCACGTTGACGTTCTCCGGGCCAAAGCCGCCGGTGTCATCCACGTCCAGGCGCGGGTTGCGCGGGTCCATGGCGTCCACGCCAAACCACACCGGGAAGCGGTTGGAGAAGTAGCAGTCAGTCACATGGTTGAACGGTGGGCCGGAGTTGCGCATGTAGTGCAGGTCCAGGTCCGCCGTGGGGTGGTCCCACACCAGCTGGATGTGCAGGGCCTCTTCGGGCACCGCGCGGTAGCGCACGTTGGCCGGCGCACTGCGTATGCCCTCATTGTCCACCACCACCAACGTCACTTCATACGTGCCGGCCAGGTCCGCCACCGAATCCATGCGCGTGCTGCACGGCGTGGTGCCCATGGCAAGGGGGTCCGGGCATTCAATGTCCAGCTCCACGCCGGTGGGGCCGCCGCCCATGGGGATGACGCTCTTGAGCGTGCTGCTGCTGCCGGGGGAGCGGTAGGTGAGCTCCCATTCAAACGTCTTGAGGTAGGTGCCCGGGACCGTGGCCATGGAGCAGGCGCCATCCATGCGCACGGTGGTCTGGGGGCGCAGCATGGTGACGTCATCCAACAACTCAATGCAGGCCACCGGGACCACGCTGCCACCGCCGGTGATGGTGACGGGAACATCCAGCTCATCGGGGTCCAGGGACCGCACGTGCAACGTGGCGGTGTAGGTCTCCAGGCCGGGGGGCGCAAAAATGACCTCGGTGGTCACACTGTCGGTGGGGGCCAGCGTGGTGCGAATGGACTCACACGTGGGGCAACGGAATGGGCTGTCCGGGGGCGCGTCCAGGACCACCTCTTCCACAATGAGGTCCCGGATGCCCACGTTCTTGATGGTGATGGTCCGGCGGGCCACGTCATTGAGCCCCACGCGCCCAAAATCCAGCATGGTTGGGGTGACTTCCACGTCCGGCAGGCCGTTGTTCACCGCCACGGCGCGCAGGTCAATTTCAAAGGTCTGGCGGCGTGGCTCGGTGGCGCTGTCCTCGGCAAGGCGGCCTTCCACAATGAGCCGGCCGGACAATGTGTTGGCCACCACCGCCAGCACGCTGATTTCCACCGTGCGCACGCCGCCACCCAGTGGGACAAACGCCGGAAGGTCCGTCCCCAGCTTGAAAGCCGGGTCTGTCTCCGGGGTCAGGCGGAAGGTGAGTTCATTGTAGTTGCGGTCCCCGGTGTTGGTGATGGTGATGGACTGCACCCGGCGTTGGGTGACGTCCACCTGACCAAAGTCCAGCGTGGGAGACGGCGAGACCGTCACCACCGCGCGCGTGTCCTGCAGCCCGTCAATAAAACACCCCTCGCAGCCGGTGACGGCGGACAACATTGCCAGGCCCAACAGGGTACGGCCGCGCATGAGAAGACCTCCACGTTCCTTGACCAGGGACTCTAACAGCCGCCGGGACCCGCGCCCGCCTTCAGATGCTGGAACTGCCCGGCAGGCTGGACGCGTTCCCGCTGGAGGACGGCTCGGCGCTGGAGCTGCCCGCCAGACTGGAAGACGCGCCCGTGCTGGACGCACCGCCGCCGCTGCTGGACCCATCCACGCTGGTGCTGCCCGCGGAGACCGCGCCGCTGCTGGACCCATCCACACTGCTGGACCCGGCCAGACTGCTGCTTCCACCGGACACCGCGCCGCTGCTGCTGCCACCGGCGCTGGATGCGCCACCGGAAGACCCGGAAGACACCGTGCCGCTGGAGCCCGAACTTCCGCCGCTGCTGGAACTGCTCATGGGCGGGTTGAACCCGGTCACATCCAGGTCATACGTCTGTCCCACCGGCTGCAGCGTGCCTTTGCGGGTCACCACCACGTGGTAGACGCCCGCGCTGGACACCGTGTGGTTCACCTCGGCGGTGGCACCCGGCGCGCTGTCTGCGTCAATGTCCTGCGCCAGCGGCATGGCCTGGCCGGGCGCCCACAACGCCACATCGGCGTCGCCTTCGGCGCCGTCAAAGGACAGCACCACGCGCAGGTTGTCTCCCGCGCTGGACGGCACCCGCCAGATGTCCACATCCGCCGCGGGGCAGAACACACCGCGGTTGGTCCCCGAGGCCACGGCCACTGCGTTGGCCGGTGCGTCGTTGGGTTCCAGGTCACCGCCCAGGGCATCACACGGGTCCACCTCGGTGATGACGGTGACGCTGTAGGCGCCCTCGGTGGCGGGGCCACCGCTGACGCGCACGTAGAACAGGCCGGCGGCCGGCGTGATGGGTGCGGTGAAGACCTCGGCGGGCATGCCGGGTTGCAGCTCCACGGTGCGGCTGCGGCCCAGCTCGGTGAGGCCGGTGGCGGTGGATGCGTAGACGGTGACCAGGGCGCCGGTGGGGCCGGTGACCAGCACGTTGAGGCGTTCCTCGCCCAGGGCCACCACGCGGAACCAGTCTTCATCCCCGCGGCACAACGCCAGGTTCTCTGTGTAGTTGAGCGGCCCGGAGACAAAGTCCCGGAGGCCCACGGCGCTCCCAGCGGTGTCATTGCCCATGCCGTTGTCCAGCGCGTCATCCATGCAGAACCCGGGCGCATCAATGGTGAGCGTGTAATTGGCCGGGTAGGACGCGGCGGACGTGGTGTAGGGGATGACCTCCAGGTAGTACGTGCCCGGGTCCAGGTTCATCATCTCCACAATTTCCGGGTTGGCGCTGCCGGACGTGGCGCTGTCCAGCGCGGTGGTGGTGGACGTGCCCCACAGCTTGAGGTCCATGTCCATCCCGCTGGGGAAGGCCAACGTCCCGCGCACCAAGGAGCGCTGGGCCAGCGTGATTTTGTACCAGTCCCGGTCCATCTGTTCGCACGCCACCGCGCTGATGACGCCGGGGGTGACCACCGAGGCGCTGGCGCGGGTGTCATTGTTTTCATACATGGCGTCCAGCGCACAGCTGGGCAGTTCCTCCACGGTGATGGTGCCGGTGTAGATGACCGGCCCGGCCGGCTCGGCAAAGCTGTCATGCTCCACCATGAGGATGAGGTCGGTATCCGCGTTGCCGGTGCGCGTGGTCAACACGCGCGGCGGGGTGCCAAAGAAGCTGCTGGCCAGCGTGGTGCCGCTGGTGGATTGCAGCTCCAGGTTGAGTTCGGCGTCCGGGTCATGGTCAATGGTGACGCTGACCTTCTTGTTGGCCGGCGCGCGCAGCAGGTGGTAGTCCACGTCGGTGGGGGTGCACAGCGCACGGGTGAAGTTGCCCATGACCGTGCTGTTGAGCGCGGTGGCCAGGCTGTCGTTGGGCTCGCCGGGCTCGCTGTCACACATCAACGGCTCCAGGTAGCTGACCTCAATGCTCACGTTCCACTGGTTTTCCGTGGTGGAGGTGCCGGAGGTGATGCGCAAAAAGCCGGTGCCGTCCTCGGCCACGTTGGCCGAGATGCGGCGGGTGCCGCTGGAGAAGCCCAGCGTGGTCTGGGAGAGCACCTGGTTGGCGCCGTTGAGCAGGGACAACCCAATGCCATACGCGCTGGAGGAGGGGGACACCGTGACGGAGACCTCCACCCGGCGGCCGCCCTGCAAAGGGAAGCCAATAAAATCCTGGTCCCCGCGGCACAGCTTGGTGGTGCCGGAATAGCCGCCGCCGGCGGTCATCATGGTCAACTGGGTGGCCTGGGCCGGAGCGTTGTTGGGTTCATCCGTTTCGGTGCAGGTGGCGGGCGGCAGGAAACACTGGAACGTGTCTGTGTTGCACGCTTCATTGCCGGTGCAATCCCCATCCCCGCTGCATTGCGGCACCACACACTGGCCGGTGGCGGGCGCGCAGCGGCGGCCGGGATAGGTGCGGCAGTCTTCATCAGACCCGCATGACCCCGAAGACACGCAGCGGCCAATGGCGGGGTTGCAGGTGGTGCCGGGGCCACAATCCGAATCCATCACGCACTGCACGCAGCGCGCATCCACGCAGCGCTCACCGGGGCGGCAGTCCGTTTCCTGGGTGGCCACGGTGCAGGTGGTGCCCTGGGACACCGGACGGCAGCGCTTGCTTTCCGGGTCACACGCCTCATCCGGGGTGCAGCACAGCTCCGGGTATTCATTGCAGCGGTCACAGCCACCAAAGTTGGGCACGCAATACCCCGCGCGGGTGTCACAGCGGTCCGCCGGGCCACACTGGCTGGTGCGCGTGCACGCGGTGCGGTCTGAAGTGGAATAGCAGGACCCCGCCGAGCAGAACTCACCCAGGTTGCAGTCCCGGTCGCCGTTGGGGCACTCGTCCCGGATGGGGCTGTCCGGGTCCGGGCGGCAGCGGAAGAACTCGTCACACACCTGGTCCCGGGACCGCGGGCAGTCCTCGCGCACTTCACAGTCACCCTGGATGCACACGCCCCCGGCGCACACCTGCCCGGTGGGGCAGTCTGTCTTGATGGTGCACGCGGTGGCCGCCGGGCCGCTGTCCTGGCCCCCCGTCCCCGGTTGGGCGGTACAGGCCGCAAGCCCCAGGGCCAGCGCCAACACCGGCAAACGGGACAGGGCAATCACGCAAGAATCAAGGCTTTTGGGTTGCATCAGGCCACCAGGCGTTGTTCAAAAGGAGAAGCCACACAAGAGGTACAGCACCGGGTTGGTCACGGCGGCCCCGGCGGCGGAATCCCGCGCGCCGGTGGACCACCGCGGCCCCACAGTTTGTTTCAGTTGCCAATCATGTCTTGTTCGGTCCAGGTGGCCGCCCCGCTGGCCGGCCACTCCACCACGCCCACCTGCCACCATTGCCCGTCGGTGAGCAGCGCGTTGTATTCCGCCACCAGGTTTCCATAGACGTACACGCGCATGGTGGCCACGGTGTCCCCGCGGCCATGGTCTGAGAAGTAGTGCACCAAGGCCTGGTAACGGCCGGCCACCGGCGCGCTGATGTTGCTGTTCTCCGGCCCGTAACCCTCCACGTCATCCACGTCCAAGGTGGGGTCACCCGGCGTGCGTCCCATGGTGTTGTCCCATTCGGGGGCGCCGGAGGTGTTGGTGGGTTTGCAGTTGGCGTAATAACAGTCATTGGCGGTGTTGCGGGTGAACATGCCGCCGCTGTCCCGCACCATGTGGAGGTCCATGTCTGTTTCCGGGGCGTTCCACACCAGCTGGAGGTGGATGGCCTCAGACGGCGTGGCGCTGAAGGCCACAATGGCAGTGCCGTCATTGACGCTGCTGGTGCCCTGGCTGTCCACAACCTCACAGCGCACTTCATACTCACCGGCCACATCCAGACCGGTGATGGCGTTGGTGGAGGTGTTGTCAAAGACAAACCGCGGCTCCATGCCGTCCGGGGTGTCCAGGCGCACGGTGGAACCCGGGGGGCGGCGGGTGATGGTCCAGTGGTAGTTGGTGATGGTCAGGCCGCCCACGGAGACGCGGCTGTCCTGCGCGGTGAGTTGGACGTCATCCAGCGGTTCAATGAGGCGGGCGTCAAAATCCGTCTCGCCGTTGACGGTCTTGATGCGGGCCACACATTCCGGCGGGTTGGCGCCCTGGCCACGGAAGTCCACGCTCACGCTGCCCGCGCCACCGGAGGGGCAGGGATCTTCATACGCCAGGCGGTTGCACATGGGGCCGGCAAACTGGCCAATGGGGCCGCAGGCGCGCGGCGCGTTGGACTTGATGACCACCCGCGCCCGGCTGCTGGTGACGTCGGTGGGTTGATAGCGGAAGCTGATGATCTGGCTGCTGCCGGGGGCAATGGAGAAGCGGTCTTCTTCGGTGGTGTTCCCCGGCGTGGGCAGGGCGCCCACCGGCGTCCACACGCCGCTGGTGGTGTTGGCGGCGTCAAAGCTGACCTCATCCACCACCAGGGTGCGCGTGCCGTTGTTGGTCAGGCGCACCTGGCAGTTGCCAATGCTGCCCACGGCCACCAGGCCCAGGTCACAGCAGGCACCCAGGGTGTCCCCGTCCACCACGTCCACCTGCAGGCCAGGCAACCCATTGTCCACCCCGGCGCCAACAAGATGGAGGCGGACCTGGCCTTCGGCGGGGTCCAGCGCGTTCTGGGCGTTGGTCTTGAGGATGAGGTCACCTTGGACCTGGCTCTCCAGAAGCGGCCGGAAGGTCACCACCATCTGGGAGGAGATGCCCGCCTTGATGGAGGAGGGCAGGAACTCCACGCCAAACGCGGGGTCACTGGTGGACGTGAACTCATAGCCGGTGATCTGGATTTCTTCCTCACCCACGTTGTGCAGGGTGATGGTGCTGCGGTTGCGCACGGACAGATCCGCGTTGGCAAAGGTCACATTGCATTCGGTGGTGCCGCCCTTGCCGGGCGTCTGGGGTTCCCCGGTGCACACATCCACCGCAATGCGGCGGGTGATGTTGGTGAGCTCCCCGTCCGGGCAGAAATTGCACGCGCTGAGGAAGGGGAGAATCCAGGGCAACAAACGGCGCATCTTCATGTAAACCCTCAGCCGGCGGGTCCTTGGCGGACTTCCGGTGCGTGACCTGTGGACCCCGGGGATCCCCCGGGAGCCGCGCACCTTGCCACACCCCGCCTGACCCCTCAACAACCATGCGGCGGACTGCCCCAGGCCAGGATCCCCCTTGCCGCACTGCGCGACCGTGCGACCCCCTGGTGCCAAAAGAGGCCGTCCGGGCCGGCCGGGCAGGGCAGGGGACGGGGGGCCCGAAGGAAAACTTGAGCCGGCAACACCCCTCACGCTATTGGCCAGTCAGGCGTCCGAGCATTGCGCCGTCAAAACGCGGGACAACAAGCGAGCGGGCGGAGGCCCAACCTTCCATGCCGAAGAACATCCTGGTTGTGGATGACAGCGCCACCATCCAGAAGGTGGTGGAGATCATCTTTGCCCATGAAGACGTGCGCCTGTGGAAGGCCGCCAACGGGAATGAAGCCGTGGCGGTGACCCAGCAGGTGAAGCCGGACGCCATCCTGATGGACGCGGTGTTGCCCGGCGCCAGCGGTTATGACGTGGCCGCCCATCTCAAACAGGATCCCGCCCTGGCGGCGGCTCCGTTGTTCATGCTGGCCTGCACCAGCGAGCCGTTTGATGAGGCGCGCGCCCGTGCCGCGGGCGCCGCGGGTTTCTTGCAGAAGCCGTTTGACTCCACCACCTGCCTGGAGCGGGTGCTGGGTGCCCTGGGCGTCACCCCCATCACGCTGCCGGCGCGCGCGGGCACGCCCGCCGCCGCCGCAGCGCGCCCGCCGGCCCCGCCTCCACCGGCTGCGCCGCCGGCCATGGGCGCCGCACCGCTGCCCGCCCCGCCCGGGTTTGGTCAGCCGCCGGTGCTCCCGCACGCGCCTCCTCCCGGCGTCCCCGCGCCGCCCCGCCCGTTGGGCGTGGCGCCCGGCGCCCCGCTGCCGTCCTTTGGAGCGCCGCTGGGCCGTCCTTCCACCAGTGCATTGCCCACCATGGGCGTGCCCCCGTCCAACATGGCGCAACCGCCCCGGCCGCCACCTCCTGCTCCATCCGCCCCGCCGTCAGGGTGGGCTCCCATGGGCGCTGGGCATCCGGCCGCACCTCCGGCGCCGCCTGCGTTTGGCGCACCCGGCACCGGCAGTGGCGCACGCCCCGGCGTGGCCGCAGGTTGGCCACAATCGCCGCCAGCGGCGCATCCCGCGCCGCCGCCTCCCATGGGTGCACCAGCGGCATTTGGTGCCCCGGGCACCGGCGGTGGCGCCCGCCCCGCGCAAGGCGCCCCCCCTGGGTTTGCGCCGGGTGGCTTTGCACCGGGTGGCTTTGCTCCGTCTGGGGCGCCGGCACCGGGGATGCCCCCACCGCTGGCGCCACGTCCTCCGGCGCCGCCGCCCCCCGCCGTGGCTCCGCCGGTGCCGCCCAAGAAGGACCCGTTTGGGCTGTCCCTGGAGCTGGATGACGTCCCAATGGTGACGCCGCCGCCCACCGCACCCGCCGCGCATGTGGCGCCGCCGCCACCACCACCGCCGCCGCCGCCGCCGCCGCCGCCGTATCCACGGCCGCCGCCACCACCACCACCGCCGCCGCCGCCAAAGCCACGACCGCCGGGCGGACGCTCTTCACGCGGACGCGCGAGGTTCACGGTCAAAGGACGACCATCCAGGGACGCTCCGTGCATCGACTCAATCGCCTTCTGCGCCTCTTCGGGCGTGCTCATCGTGACAAATCCAAATCCCCGGGGGCGACCGCTCTCACGATCCACCATCAGGTTCGCTTCGACCACGGTTCCGTGCGCGGCAAAGGCGTCGTGCAGGTCGTTTTCGGTCGTGTTGTAGGAAAGATTCCCTACGTACAGTGTCGTGCTCATGTGATGTTCTTGCGCCCGAGAATCGAATCACTCTCCTCTTTCCTGACTGTTCCCGACTTCCGGGTTTCGAATCATCACTGAACGAACGAGGTTCACCTGAAGATTTACCAGAGCTAGGAATCGATAAGCTGTCCGAACGGGCACGGCCGATAGTGCCCAAAAAAGACACGAAGGCAACCTATATCTTGAAAGATTTTAGACCACCTCCCCCGCCCATGGGGCTTGCTCCAAACGTACCCCTTTTATCCCGGGCTCCCTTCCTCTACCCTGACCCCATGCCTCCCCGTATTCCTCATCCCTCGCGACGCGGTTTCCTCGCCTCGGTTCTCGCCGCATCCACCGC
>Ga0154020_10001172_pt1 | contig 32319 bp, 25 predicted proteins | sample Klosneuvirus_201_FD_109709 | JGI IMG/M metagenome (GOLD analysis project Ga0154020, IMG submission 109709) | Active sludge microbial communities from wastewater, Klosterneuburg, Austria - Klosneuvirus_20160825_MG | ecosystem: Engineered > WWTP > Aerobic digester > Activated sludge | place...
ACGAGCCCCCGCGCAACGAGCCACCACAAGGCAACCCACCCAGCGCGCCCCGTGATCCCAACCTTGCCAACTCCGCCAACTGCCACCACCCCGTGCCGTGCCACCACCCGGCGTCTTCGACGGGTGGTGAGAAAGCCGCGTGCCACGCCCCGCCCCCGCCGCCTCAGCACGCTAGGCCCCGCGCCCCGGGCGCACCCAGCGCCCTTTCAATCACTCTTCGCCTCGAACGGACGCAGGCCAGTCGCCCGCGGCGGCGCGATCAACTCTTCGAGCGAGCGCAACCCGTTGACCTCATCCCCTCACAACGCGGCCCCGGAGGGGCAGCGGAATCTCCGCGCTCGGCGACCCACCCGCACCTCTACCCCAACTGCCCCACCAGGCACACATACCCGTCCGGGTCGTGCACCCGCAGTTGCCCGCTGGGCATGTAGAACGGCCGCATCACCTCGAACACCGCACCCCCCGGCCCCCCCGCACTCCCGAGCCCCGCCACGAGCCCCGGACCCGGCTGCCCGCGATACTCCCCGCCGTCCGCCACGCCCGCGCGCAGCAGGTGCGCCCGCAGCCCCGCCACGTCCTCGCAGTACATGTACAGCAGCACGCCCTGAAGGCCCGCCTCGATGGCCCCGTCCGACTGCGAGAGCATGATCTCCGCCGCCGCGCTCTTCGCGTGCGCCCACAGCGTTCGCCCCGTCGGCCCCTTGTGCTCGCTCTGCTTCTCAAGCCCCAGCAGCGCATAGAACCGCACCGAGGCATCCACATCCGCCACGTGCACCATGGGCACCAGCCGATGAACACGGGCCGCCAGATTCTGCATCTCGACCCCCCCGGGGCACGCAGGCCCCCAACAACACCCGAGGGCGGACTCGAACCGCCGACCTGCGGTTTAGGAAACCGCCGCTCTATCCAGCTGAGCTACCCGGGCACGCCCCAACAATACGCGCCCCCGCGGCCACTTCGCCTTGCCCACCACCCCGCCACAACCCCCGCCCCTCCGCGTCATGCTCTTCACCGACACGCTCGCAGACGTCAACGGCGTCTCGCGCTTCGTCCGCAACATCGCCGTCGCCGCCGCGGACTCGGGCCGCGACTTCCGCGCCGTCACCTCCACCATCTTCCCCATGCCCCCGGGCGACAACCTCATCAAGCTCCCGCCTCGCTTCTCCATGGCCCTCCCGGGCTACCCGGACCTGCAACTCGCCCTTCCCCCCTTCCGCCGCCTCATCAGCCTCGCCCGCGAGTTCCGCCCGCACGTCATTCACGTCTCCACCCCGGGCCCCGTCGGCATCGCGGGCAGGCTCGCCGCCCGCGCGCTCCGCGTGCCCGTCGTCGGCGTCTACCACACCGACTTCCCCGCCTACGTCGATCACCTCATGGGCCACCCAAGCCTCACGTACTTCGCCGGCGCCTTCATGCGACGCTTCTACCGAGGCTTCTCCGCCGTCTTCACCCGCAGCAACGACTACGCCTCCCGCGTCCGCGCGCTGGGCCTGCCCGCCGCCGGCGTCATCCCGCTCCGCCCCGGCGTCCGCACCGCGGACTTCCACCCGCGATTCAGGTCCCAGCCAGTCCCCCAGTGCATGTCGCAGGACCGACCCGCGGTGCGAGTGCTCTACGCGGGCCGCGTCAGCATCGAGAAAAACCTGCCCCTGCTGGCCCGCGCGTGGCAGGAGGCCGACGCGACGCTCCGCGCACGCGGCCTCGACGCCGAACTCGTCGTCGTCGGCGACGGTCCCTACCGCGCCGCCTTCGAGCACGCCCTCCGCGGCTCCCGCTTCCGCTTCACCGGCTTCCTCCACGCCGAAAGCCTCAGCCGCGCCTACGCCCACGCCGACCTCTTCGTCTTCCCCAGCGCCACCGACACGCTGGGCCAGGTCGTCATGGAGAGCCAGGCCAGCGGCGTGCCCGTCCTGGTCAGCGATTCCGGCGGCCCGCAAGAAGTCACCTCGCACGGCGTCACCGGCCTGGTGCTCCCCGCGTCCGACCATCGCGCGTGGGCCCGCGCGATCACGAGCCTGGTGGCCGACAGGCCCCGTCGCGAACAGATGGGCGGCGCCGCGCACGAGCACATGGCGGCGTTCGACATGCGGGCGACGTTCGAGCACTTCTGGTCCGTGCACGAGCGCACCGCCGCGGCACTCAGCCCGCACAGGTTGCAATGAGGCCCCACGCGGCACGCACGTGCTCCTCGCCCGTCCGCACGGCCCCGATGGCCATGCGCAGCACGTACCTCGCCGCCCCCGCGCCCGGCAGCACCGTGTGCGAGAGATACAGCCGCCCGGTCGCGTTGAGCCGCTCCAGCAGATCGCGATTGCGCGCGTCGGTCTGCTCGGAACTTTCGCCCGTACGCGGCGCGAGCCGGAAGCACACGAGGTTCAGCGTGCGTTGTGCCGCCACCTCGAAGCGAGCGTCGCTCCGGACCAGTTCCTCGAAGAGCGCCGCCAGCCGAACACCAAGTCTTACATGCGACCGCAGCCCCTCCAGCCCGTAGTACCGCAGCACGAACCAGAGCTTGAGGGCCCTGAACCGCCGGCCCAGCGGCACGTGCCAGTCGCGATAGTCCACGACGGCCCCGGCGTCGCTGGGCGCGTTCCGCAGGTACTCGGGCGTGACGCTCATGGCGCCGGTGAGCGACGCGCGGTCGCGCGTCCAGAAGCAGTTGCAGTCAAAGTTGGTCAGGAGCCACTTGTGCGGGTTGAAGCAGAACGAGTCCGCGAACTCGACGCCGCGGACAATCGCGCGGTGCTCCGGGCACACGCACGCGGAGCCGCTGTGGGCCGCGTCCACGTGCAGCCAGGGCGTGGAGCCGCACACGCGCCGGAGCGCGGCGCCGACGGCGTCGAGCGGGTCCGCCGCGGTGCTGGAGGTTGTGCCGACGGTCGCGCTCACGAAGCAGGGCAGGCGGCCCCGGGCGACGTCCTCCCGCAGCATCGCCTCCATCGCCGCGGGGTCCATCGAGAGGTCCTCGCGCACGGGCACGAGGCGGAACTGCTCGTGGTCGTCGGGCCCCAGCGCGAGCCCGGCGATCATCGCGGCCTTCAGGATGGAGGAGTGCGCCTGCGTGGAGGTATACGCGGTGAGGAGGGGCATCGCGCCGCGGCGATCTGCCTCGGGGAGCGAGCGGAGCGTGCGCCAGCGGCCCGCGACGAGCGCGGCGAGTGCGGCGTCGCTGGCGGTGCCCTGGATCACGCCCCCGCCGCGTGCGCGGGCGCCCGCTGTCCCGAAGAGAAAGGGCTCGGGCAGGCCGATGGCGGCGCCGAGCCAGTCGAGCACGCGCATCTCGAGCTCGGTGGCGGCGGGGCTGGTGGCCCAGAGCATGCCCTGCACGCCGAGCCCGGCGGAGAGAAACTCGCCGAGCACCGCCGGGCCGGAGATGTTCGACGGGAAGTACGCGAAGAAGTTCGCGCTCTGCCAGTGCGTGAGCGCGGGCAGGACCAGGCTCTCCACGTCCGCGAGGCAGGCGTCGAGCGAGGCCTCGCCCGCCTCGGGCGCGCGCGGGGGGAGCGCATCGAGCAGCGCGCCGGGCGAGACGGTGGCGCGCACCGGCCTTTCGTCGACACCCGCCCAGTACCGATCGATCAGCGACGCGACGCGGCCCGCCATCTCGCGGAACTGCTCGCCGGTCATGTGCGTCGGCCCGTGGGCCATGCGGAGTTCCTCTCAGGTCGTGGTGCCGGCGCTATCGGGGCGCCTGGAGGCGTGCCCCTCGCCAGCCAGCAGCACGATCCCCGCGATGATGAGCACGACGGCGAGGGCCTTCTTCACGGTCATGGCCTCACCGAGCCACCACCACCCCAGGAGCACGGCGGTGGCGGGCGCGACGCCGAAGGCGATGGGCCTGAGCACGGAAATGTCGCCGTGGCGCAGGCCGGAGTAGAAGAAGAACACGCCCGCGAACCCGGCGAGCAGGCCGGACCCCACGATGAGATACGCCCAGGTGCCGGGGGTTGCGAGCTTCATCCAGTCCGCGGGCTCGCTCTTCCAGACGCGGGTGGCGATCATGTACGCGACCAGCGCGGGGAGCACGGTGACGAGCGCCCGGACGAACATGGCGGTCATGGGCCCGACCTGGCGGCTGTTGAGTGCCGCCTTGGTGCCGATCTCGCCCACACCCCAGCAGAGCCCCGCGACCGCCGCGAACAGGATGGCCTTGGTCATGCGGGGAGCGTACCCGGCACGGGCTCCTCCCGGGCCCCTGGCGTTCGTACAATGAGCCGCATGCCCCGCGCTACCCGGTCCGCATCGCGTTCCAGACCCTCCAGAGCTCCAAGGCCCCTCCCGCCGGGCCCGCGCGACCTGCTGGGGCTGCAGGGCATGGCCCCGCAGACGCTGCGCGACCTGCTCGCGGCGGCGAGAGACCTACGCCACGCGGGAGTGCGGGGTGACGAGCTGCGCGGGCGGCTGGTCGCCAACCTTTTCTTCGAGGATTCGACGCGGACGCGGGTCAGTTTCTCGGTCGCCGCCAAGAGGCTCGGGGCGGACGTGGTGGACCTGCTCGGGTCATCTTCCAGCGTGAACAAGGGCGAGACACTGATCGACACGGCGAGAAACGTCGAGGCGATGGGTGTGGACGCGATGGTGGTGCGGGCGAAGCAGGCGGGGGCGGCGGCGATGATCGCGGGCGCCGTGGCGCCCCCCGTGCTGAACGCGGGCGACGGGCGGCACGAGCACCCGACGCAGGGCCTGCTGGACCTCTTCACGCTGGCGGAGGCGCACGACCGGCTTTCGGACTTTGATCTCTCGGGGCTGAGGCTCGCGATCGTGGGCGACGTGGCGAGCTCGCGCGTGGGCCGGTCGCTCATCGCGGGCGCGACGACGCTTGGCGCGAGCGTCGCCTGCGTCGGGCCCGCCGGGATGGTGCACACGGGGCTGGCGGCTCTGGGCGCGGGCGTCGAGCACAGGCTGGACGATGTGCTGACCTCGGTGGACGCCGTCGTGATGCTGCGGATTCAGTTCGAGAGGCAGGGGGAGGGGAAGACGCCGGGGCCGGCGGCGGCGGAGGCCCCGCGTGGCTCGCCGATCGCGTCTGTGCGCGAGTATCGCGAGGGGTACGCGCTGACGGCGGCGCGCGAGGCGAAGATGAAGCCGGGCGCGGTGGTGCTGCACCCGGGCCCGATCAATCGTGGGATTGAGCTGGACGCCTCGGTGGCGGATGGAAGCCGCAGCCGCGTGATGAGGCAGGTGGCCAACGGCGTGTGGGTGCGGATGGCGGCGCTGCGCTGGTGCCTGTCGTGATGGAGCGCGGCGCAGAGGGTGTGTCGCGGGTTCTTTCGGGGGTTGTCGGCCCGGTCGCGGGGCTCGGGTTGTTTTCGGGCAAGGCGAGTGTGGTCACGATCGAGCCGCGGGCGGCGGGGGGCCTCACGCTGCACCGCGCGGGCGCGGTGGTGCCGGCGCTCGTGGCGAGCGTGTCGGCGGACACGGGCTGGACGGGTCTGCCCGGGGGCGTGCCGGTGCGGAACACGACGCTCGGCGCCGGGGCTTCGGTCTTTGCGACGGTGGAACACCTGATGTCCGCGCTGGCGGGGCTGGGCGTGTGGAGCGCGGCGGTGCGGTTTGAGGGCGGCCCGGAGACGCCGATTCTGGATGGCTCGGCGCTGCCCTGGGTGGAATCGCTGAGGTCCGCATTGGCACCGGCACCGGCGACCGAGCCGCTCGTGATGCGAGAGAGGATCGAGGTCGTGCAGGGCGACGCGTCGATCGTCGGAACGCCACGTGCTCGCGGCCTGTCGTACACGTATGCGCTGGACTATGGCACGGGCTCGCCGATCCCGGCGCAGCGGGCTACGTGGGATGGGTCTTCGGCCGCGTACGCGGCGGAGATCGCCCCGGCCCGCACGTTTTCGTTGAGGCGGGAGGCGGAGGCGGCCCGCGCCCTGGGCCTGTTTGAGCACCTGACACCGCGCGAGATGATCGTGGTGGGGGATGATGGCGAGCCGATCGAAAACGCGTGGCGCACGGCGAGCGAGCCCGCGGCTCACAAACTGCTGGACCTGATCGGTGATCTGGCGCTGCTGGGGCGGCCCTTGCAGGCGGAGGTGGTGGCGACGCGGTCCGGGCATGCGCTGACGCACGAGTTCTGCCGCCGGGTGCTGGCGGGGTGCTGAGTGCCTTTTTTGCCCCGAGAACCCGCGGTGCGCGCGCATTTGGGGCGGTTGGGGCCCCGGGCGGGCCGGCCCCGGTAGCGTTGGGCCGGGGCCGGACCTGGCGGGCGTGTGCACCGCTTTGGAAACCTGCCGGCCCCATGGCCGGTAGAAGGGGGGTGCCGCATGGCGGCTCGTGGAAACTCGTTTGGGTGGGCGCGGTGGGTGATGGGGGTGATGCTGATGGCGGGCGTGGCGCTGAGCGCGGGCCTTGGCGGGTGCGAGGGGTTGCCCGACGCGGTGGCCCTGCGCGACCGTGCCGGGTCTTTGCGGGAGGTGGCCCGGGCCGAAGTGGTGGCGCAGCGGGGAGTGGTGGAGCAGATGAGGCAGGCGGGGGCGGACCCGGACTCCCCCGGGATGAGGGACGCCGCGGCGGTGCTGGTGCAGATGGAGGCGCACGCCAAGACGCTGGACGCGGCGGTGGGCGAGCTGGACGCGCTGATCGCCGAGGCGAGCGATCCGACGCACCCGATCAGCGAGGGTGTGGAGTTGATCTCCCGGTCGCTTCCCGAACCGCTGCGGTCGCCGGTGGTGCTGGGCGGGGCGCTGCTGGCGATGGCGGTGCGTGCGAACCGGCTGCGGGCGGCGCTGGCGAGCGTGGCGCACAGCATTGAAAAGGCGAAGCAGAACGACGAGCAGTTCCGAAGGAGTTTCAAGGAGAATGCGTCGACGATCCGGTCGATCCAGACGCCGACGGCCCGGTCCATCGTGGACGCCGCGACGAGCCAAGGATTCACGCTGAGCCTGCCGCTATGAAGACACTCCCCCCCGCGAGCAATGGTGTTGACAAGAGCCCCCGGGCCCGGGCCCGGGGGTTCACGCTGATCGAGCTCTTGGTGGTGATCTCGATCATCGTGGTGCTGATCTCGGTGCTGCTGCCGGCGCTGAGCCACGCGCGGGAGGCGGGGCGGAACACCCGTTGCCTCTCGAACCTGAAGAGCATCGGGCTTGGGCTGCAGATGTACATGAACACGGAGTCCAAGGGGCTCTTGCCCCGGGTGAGGCCCCTGAACGACGGCGCGAACGAGAATGACCCGTCGCTGCTGGACGTGATGTCGAAGTACGTGGACGCGGCGATGCCGGTGAAGATGGCGGACAACGACTGGGTGGTGAGCGACCCCTGGCGGTGCCCGTCGGACACCTCGTCGGCGGACGCGGCGACGGGGTTCAAGCCCTTGTGGCAGTACAACGGCACGTCGTACGAGTACGGGCCCGCGTTCGTGATGATCGTGGCGGAGACGCTGACGGTTCGGAACGTGCAGTCGGGGGCGACGCGGGCGTATGAGCAGGCCCTGCCCCCGCTGCCCCTGTGCTTTGACGCGGACGACTGGCACAACCCGCGGTTCGTGGCGAACAAGCGGGGTGAGATGAGCCCCGAGGCGCGCTGGAAGCGCAACGCGATGTACTTTGGCGACTATCGCGCGGCGCCGGCGACGTTCGTCGCGCCCGAGCAGATCGAGAAACTGATCGCCGACACCGTCCGCTTCGGCGGGCTGGGGGCGTGAAAGGGGAGCGCTCGTGACAAGCCGCATGCCCGGACTGCTCGACACGGAACCCGGCGCGCCCGCTGTGATGATCCGCATGGCGCGTCGTCGCGGCGTGGGGGAAGTGGTCCGAAGCTGGTGGGCGGGGCGGACGGACACGCCCGAACGCCGCCGTCGGACCATGCGCACGCTGTGGATCACCGGCATGGTGATGGTGCTGGTGGGCGGCGCGGGACTGTTCGCGGCGTACGGACCGGTCTTCCAGCCCGACTACAGGCGCGGGAAGCTCGACCGGGTGATGAACTACACGCTGCTCACAGACGAGTTCAACAACCTGCCGGTCGAGAAGCGGATGGAGCTGATCGGGCAGCTCGTGCAGCGTCTGCGGAAGATGGACGCGGGCGACAGCGTGCTGCTGGCGGGGTTCGCGTCGGGCGTGGCGGGCGCGGCCCGGGAGAAGCTGGAGGAGAACGCGTCGAGGCTTGCGATCGACCTGTGGGACAAGCACGCGAAGGACTATGACACGGTGCCCGCGGAGGAGCGGGAAGAGTTCCTGGAGCAGGCGTTCGTGGACTTCCAGAAGACGATGGAGGCGGTGGGGGGCCGGGTGCGAGAGGTTTCGGACTCGGACCGCATCAACGAGGTGCGCAAGCAGGCGGCGAGCGACCGCCAGGCGCTGCGGGACCCGGAGAACCAGCCGCCGCCGGAAGCGATCGGGCGGATGGTCTCTGTCATGAACCGCACATTGGGCAGCAACGCGAACCCCACGCAGCGGGTGCGCGGCGCCCAGATGATGCGCGACATGGTCCGCCACTTCCGTGGGCAGGACATCTCGACGGGCAAGCCGAAGTAAGCCCGCCGCGGGCGCGGAGGTTCAGACCCCGGCGGGCTGGCGGCTCTCATTCAGCAGGCGGCGGAGGACGGTGTGCAGCACGCCCCCGTTGCGGTAGTACTCGGCCTCGACGGGGGTGTCGATGCGGCAGAGGGCGGTGAACTCCACCGTGCGGCCGTCGGCACGCGTCGCGACGACGCGCACCTCGCAGCGGGGGTCCACGAGCCCCTCGGCGCTGACGGGCAGGTGGATGTCGAAGGACTCTTCCCCGGTGAGGCCCAGGCTGGCGGCGTTCTGGCCGGAGGTGAAGTTCAGGGGAAGCACGCCCATGCCCACGAGGTTTGACCGGTGGATGCGCTCGAAGGATTCGGAGATGACGGCGCGAACGCCCAGGAGCAGGGTGCCCTTGGCGGCCCAGTCGCGGCTGCTGCCCATGCCGTAGTCCTTGCCCGCGAGCACGACCAGGGGCGTGCCCTCGTTGATGTAGTTCATGGCGGCGTTGTAGATGAAGTCGATCTTGCCCGCGCCGGCCCTGCTCATGTCTCGGGTCCAGCCGCCCTCTTTGACCTTGCCCGTGGCGTCCTTGGCGAGTGCGTTCTTGATGCGGACGTTGGCGAAGGTGCCCCGGGTCATGATGCGGTCGTTGCCGCGGCGGCTGCCATAGGAGTTGAAGTCGGCCTTGCGGACTCCGAGGCTCCTGAGGTACTCGCCGGCGGGGGAGTGTTCGGCGATGTCGCCGGCTGGGGAGATGTGGTCGGTGGTGACGCTGTCGGCGAGGAGCGCGAGGCAGCGTGCGCCGCGGATGGCGCCCGGGGTTGTGGGGCTGGCCTGCATGCCCTTGAAGTAGGGGGGCTGCTGGATGTAGGTGGAGGAGGGGTTCCAGGCGTAGAGCTCGCTCTTGGAGACGGGGACGGCGTTCCACTGCGGGTTGCCGTTGAAGACGTTGGCGTACTCGCGGCGGAACTGCTCGGCGGAGAGGCACTGGGCTTTGACCTGCTGGATCTCCTGTTGGGAGGGCCAGATGTCTTTGAGGTAGACGGGCTTGCCGCCCGCGGTCTGGCCGAGGGGCTCGGTGGCGAGGTCGACGGTGACCGAGCCGGCGATGGCGTATGCGACGCAGAGGGGGGGACTGGCGAGGAAGTTGGCGCGGACGGACTGGTGGACACGTCCCTCGAAGTTGCGGTTGCCGCTGAGCACGCTGGCGACCACGACGTCACCCTGCTTGATGGCGGCGTCGATCTCGGCGGGGAGGGGTCCGGAGTTTCCGATGCAGGTGGTGCAGCCGTAGCCCACGGTCTGGAATCCCAGGGCGTCGAGATCGGCGGAGAGGCCGGCCTTGTCGAGGTAGGCGGTGACGACCTTGGAGCCCGGGGCGAGGCTGGTCTTGACCCAGGGCTTGCTGGTGAGGCCCAGCGCGCGGGCCTTTCGGGCGACGAGGCCGGCGGCGATGAGCACGTCCGGGTTGCTGGTGTTGGTGCAACTGGTGATGGCGGCGATGACGACGTCGCCGTGGTGCAGCGTGAAGGATTTTCCGTCGAGAGAGACCGGCACGCCGTCGCACCCGGCGTCTCCGGTGGCGACGCCGCTGTTCACACTCTGGCCGGCGGTGTTGCCGCCGTCGGTGGCCCAGCGGCCGATGTTCACGGCGGAGGCGGGGGCCTTCTTGCCGAAGGAGTCGGTGAGTTCCTTGTGCCACGCGGCTTTGATGTTCCTGAGTTCGACGCGGTCCTGGGGGCGTTTGGGGCCGGCCATGCTGGGCTGGACGGTGGCGAGGTCGAGCTCGAGGATGTCGGTGAACTCGGGCTCGGCGCTGCTTGGGGTCCAGAACAGGCCGTTGGCCTTGCAGTAGGCCTCGACGAGGGCGACGGACTCGTCGCTGCGGCCGGTGAAGCGGAGGTAGTCGAGGGTGGCCTGGTCGACGGGGAAGAAGCCCATGGTGGCGCCGTATTCCGGGGCCATGTTGGCGATGGTGGCGCGGTCCGGGACGCTCATGCCCGCGAGCCCATCGCCGAAGAACTCGACGAACTTGTCGACGACGCCCTTCTTGCGGAGCATCTGGGTGACGGTGAGGACCAGGTCGGTGGCGGTGGTGCCCTCGGGGAGCTTGCCCCGGAGGCGGAAGCCCACGACCTCGGGCGTGAGCATGTAGATGGGCTGGCCGAGCATGACGGCCTCGGCCTCGATGCCCCCGACGCCCCAGCCCACGACGCCCAGGCCGTTGATCATGGTGGTGTGGCTGTCGGTGCCGACGCAGGAGTCCGGGTAGGCGACCTGCTGGCCGGAGGAACGGCAGGTGCGGGTGAGGACGGCAGGGGCAAGGTACTCGAGGTTCACCTGGTGAACGATGCCGGTGGCGGGGGGGACGCAGGTGAAGTTGTTCAGGCTCTGCTGGCCCCACTTGAGGAACTCGTAGCGCTCGTTGTTGCGCTCGAACTCCTTGCCGGCGTTGATGGTGAGGGCCTGCGCGGAGCCGAAGGCGTCGACCTGCACGCTGTGGTCGATGACCAGATCGCAGCGGACCAGAGGGTTGATGCGGGTGGGGTCGCCCCCCATGGCCTTCATGGCGTCGCGCATGGCGGCAAGGTCAACGACGCACGGCACGCCAGTGAAGTCCTGGAGCACCACCCGCCCGGGCATGAAGGGGATTTCCTCTCTGACGGGGCTCTTGGCGTTCCAGTTGGCCAGGCCCGAGACGTCGTCGGCGGTGACCACGAAGCCGTCGAGGTTCCGCAGCATGCTCTCCAGCAGCACCTTGATGGAGAAGGGCAGGCGGGCGACATGGCCCACTCCCTTGGCGGCGAGGGCGCCGAGGTCGTAGTAGGCGTACTGGGTCTGGCCGACGGTGAGGGTCTTGCGGGCGCCGAAGGGGTCGGGACGGGTCATGGGGTGGGCTCCTGTGCGTGCCCCAGAGTATTCGGCACCCGGCGGCATGAACCAAGTCGATTCAAGTTACTGGAATCATAAACACTGGTTATGTAGAGCGGCTTTCCGGACCTTGGGGAGCTGTGAATATCGGACAGGGGACGGCAGCGCCATGGGTGAGGTTTCTCTGGCGTTTTGGGCGTGGGGCAATACACTGGGCGCGGCGGCACGGCCCCCGGTCGGGGTTGGATGGGCGCCAGGAGGCATTGACTATGCGCGCATGCGTGATGATGGCGGGTCTGGTGGCGGTGTCGGCGTCGGCGGCGCTGGGGCAGGGTCGCATGTACGCGATCGACAGCAGCCGCGCCATCTCCGAGATTGACTATGTGAACGGCACGCGGACGGTCATCGGCGCGGCGACGTCGAATGCCGGCACGACGGGCGGCCTGGCGTATGACTGCGCGACGCAGACGGTCTATCTCACCAGCACGAGCCTGGACTCGCTGTTCACCCTGGACCTCGAGACCGGCACCGCCACCCTCGTCGGCGCGTACGGCGACTCGGCGGTGGTGATGCACGGGCTGGAGTGGGACAGCAGCACGGGCACGCTCTACGGCGAGTCGTCGCACAACAACGGGCTCTACACGATCGACACCGCGACGGGGGCCGCCACCCTCGTGGGCACCTCGGGCCTCACGTCGTTCTCCAACCTGGGGTATGACTCCATCAACGACCGCATGTACTCGACGAACAGCGGCACGGACTCGTTCTACGGCATGGACCGGGCCACGGGCGCCGCGACGCTCATCGGCGCGCTCGCCGGCCCCACCAACCCCAACGGGCTGGCCTTCAACCGCGACAACGGGCTGATGTACCTCGTGTGCAACACCACGGACACCCTGTACACCATCGACCTGACCAGCGGTGCCGCCACGGCGGTGGGCGCCCTGGGCTCCAGCAACCTGCTGGGACTGGTGTACATCCCCGCGGACTGCGGCGGGCCCGCCTGCGACCCGGACATGAACCAGGACGGCAACGTCGACCAGGACGACGTGTCGTACCTCATCAACGTCGTGGGTGGCGGCGAGAACCCCACCGGGATCGACCCCGACTTCAACCATGATGGCAACGTCGACCAGGATGACATTTCCGCGCTCATCGATGTCGTCGCGGGTGGCGCCTGCCCCTGAGAAGCGTCACGCCTCAAAGACATCAGTAAGGACGACCCATGAACACCGCGCTTTCGGCGATCGCTGCCACCATGGTTGCGACGGCTGTGGCCTGGGCCCAGCCCCTGCTCTGCACGGACGAGTTTGACGATCAGGCGTGGTCGGACCTGCTGTGGGGCAACGAGCGGGGGAACTGGCAGAGTTTCAACGGCGTGTACGGCTCGACCTCGCCGACGAACGCGCCGCCCACGTTCTCGTCGCTGCCCTGGGACCTCACGGACCTGGAGTTTGAGTGCGATGTGGTGGCGGCGGACGACGGGGGCGTGTGGCTGCACGCGGACGACGCCGGGCTCAACGGCGTGCTGCTGGTCGCCGCGAGGGGCAATGTCTACTGGCACAACATGGTCAACGGCAACGCCGGAGGCATCATCAATCAGGCGACCGGCGCGTTCGTGAACGGGAGCACGTTCAGGCTGCGCGCGGTGGTCAGCGGCGGGTCGTTCAGCGCGTACGTGAACGGCAACCTGGTGACGACGCACACGTACACCACCCGGCCCTCCGGGCGCGTGGCGCTGTATGACTTCCGCCACCCGGGGCACAACTACGACAACGTGGTGCTGCGGGGCGTGTGCGCGGGCGGCGACTGCTGCCCCATCGCGCACGTGCCGGGCGGCACGGCGATCTGCCCGGGCGGCGAGGGCTCGCTGCACGCGCGCGTGGCGGCGGGGGACGGTGCGGCGCTGGCCTGGCAAGCGCAGAACCCGGCCCAGCCCGGAGACTGGCTGACGCTGGCCGAGGGTGAGAACGCGGCGATCGGCGTCACGCTCTCGGGCACGGCGACGGCGGACCTTGTGATCCAGAGCGGCACGTCGCAGGGCGGGCCCTTCGTGCAGAGCGCATCGTTCCGTTGTGTTGCCACGGGAGAGTGCGGGCCGAGCCCGTCGCTGCCCGTCGCGGTGGAGTTTCTCGCGTGCTGCCCCGACGTGAACCAGGACGGCAACGTGGACCAGGACGACGTGACGTATCTCATCAACGTGGTGGGTGGTGGCGAAAACCCGGCGGGGATCGACCCGGACTTCAACGCCGACGGGAACGTGGATCAGGATGATGTGTCGGCGCTGATCAACACGGTGGGTGGCGGCGGGTGCCCGTGACCGCGAGGACCAGGAGGCTGAGGGGCAAGGGGCCAAATGGCAAAGGGCCAGCCGGGGCGGGTTCAGGGGCGCACTGGCGACGCCGCCAGAGCTCGGCGACGCCAGTGGCACGGCAGGAGGGGAGAGGTCGTGCCACGCCAGCCGCCGAGCCCTCGGTGCCACCAGCCTTTCACGACACGCGGCCTGCCTGGCCTTCTTCGGGCCTTGCGAGGGCGATCGCAATGACCAGCAGCCCGCTCAGAGCGAGCGTGGCGGACGGCACGAGGGACGTGGCGTTGCGCTGGGGTGGGAGCAACCAGTCTGCGATGGCGCTGTAGCCGCCGGGCCGGCTAGCGGGATCGGCCCTGACAGTCTCGACGGTCAGACCGGAGGGGCGCCTTCCCGCGGCGATGAGCTGCGCGTCCAGTTTCGCCGGATCGATGGTGCCGGCCACAATTCCCTCTGAAACACGATCCCAGCAGAAGTACAGGTCAGTGACCGGTCGCCAGAGGTGGTACGCGACGAGCCAGGCACCCAGGAGCGACTGGGCACAGCCAAGCAGGATCAAAAGTCGATTGCGCTGGGCGGGAGCCACGGGGTGTACCTCCGGCGGTGTGTACCGCTCCGGACGCCGACCGGTGGCAGGATCGTAGTTTCTCGGAGACTGCTGTCGGGGCGGCGGCGGGGGCAGGGTAGCCAAAGGGCAAATGGTCAATGGACCCAGGGCCCGCCCGGTCGGGTTCCTACCATCCTGACCTATGGCCTTTACACTCAAGCCGGACGATGCGCTGACGGTTGACGCGGACCACACGGGGTATCTGAAGGACCACGTGGACACGGGGGACCGGTGGGTTCTGAACTTCGGGCCCCAGCACCCGGCGATGCACACGACGCTGCGGTTGGTGCTGGAGCTGGACGGCGAGCGGATCGCGCGGGTGACTCCGCACATCGGGTACCTGCACTCGGGGTTTGAGAAGCTGGCGGAGTCGCTGGACTACAACCAGTACGTGACGATCTGCTCGCGGATGGACTACTTGTCGCCGATCGCGAACGACATCTGCTGGCACCACGCGGTGGAGAAGCTCTTTGGGATCGGGATCACGCCCCGGTGCAAGGTGCTGCGGACGATCATGGCGGAGGTGGCGCGGATCCAGAACCACCTGCTGTGCGTAGGAGCCGCGGGGCTGGACCTGAACGCGTTCACGGGGTTCATCTACGCGTTCAACGTGCGCGAGAAGATCTATGACCTGGTGGACTATGTGTCCGGGCAGCGGTATCACCCGGACTGGACGCGTGTGGGCGGCCTGATGCAGGACCTGCCCGACGAAGAGACGTTCAAGACGATGGTGAAGGCGCTGATCCACAAGGAGGTGCCGGGCGCGCTGCGGGACCTTGAGGGCCTGCTGAACCGCAACCGCATCTTCATGGATCGAACGCAGGGCATCGGCGTGATCTCGAAGGAGGACGCGATCGCGTGGAGCTTGTCCGGCCCGATGGCGCGGGCGAGCGGCGTGGTGCGCGACGTGCGGAAGGACGAGCCCTACTTGTGCTACGCGGACAACTGGGACGGGCAGGGCGCCGAAGCCGTGAAGTTCAAGGTGCCGGTCGCGGAGACTGGCGACGCCTACACGCGGTACATGGTGCGGGTGGAGGAGATCAAGCAGTCCTGCAAGGTCATCGAGCAGCTCATCGATCGCATCCCCGGGGGCTCGGTGGACACGTTCGCGGACTCCAAGGTGGTGAAGCCCAACAAGAAGGACGTGTACGGCTCCATCGAGGGGCTGATCCAGCACTTCGAGCTCATCATGTCCAACCGCGGGTGGAAGCCCCCGGTCGCGGAGTGCTATGGCTGCAACGAGACGGGCAACGGCGAGCTCGGGTACTACATCGTGAGCGACGGCACGGCCCGGTCGTGGCGCGTGCGCGTGAGGCCGCCCTCGTTCATCAACTACGCGATGATCGCCAAGATGACCGAGGGACACCTCGTCAGCGATGTCGTGGCCATCGTGGGGTCGATCAACGTCGTGGCGGCGGAACTGGACAGATAGGGACGGGGCCCAGTTCTTGCGACTTGAGGTCTTACCCGGTGGGCGGCGACGCGAGCCGCGTGCCCAGTGTCCTCACGCCTTCATGGCGTCGGCGACCTTGGCGAGGGCCTCGCCCACGGTGTTGAAGTGCTCTTCGGTGAGGTCGTGGTGCATGGGGAGGCAGAAGACCTTGTTGCAGAGGGCGTCGGCGACGGGGGTGTCGTCGGCGTCATGGGCGCTGAGGGCGGGCTGCTTGGGGAGGGGCCTTGGGTAGTGGACTGCGGTGGGGACGCCCTCGGCCTTGAGGGCGGCGACGAACTCGTCGCGGGTGCAGCGGAACTTGGGGAGGTTGAGCTGGGCGGTGTAGAGGTGGTAGACGGGGTCGGCCTTGGGGGTGGCGCGGGGGGCGAGCAAGCCGTCGATCTTTGAGATGATCTTGTCGTACTTGGCGGCGTTGGCGCGGCGGGTGTTGGTCTGGTCCTGGAGGCGGTCGAGGCGAGAGCAGCCGATGGCGCCGGCCATGTCGTTGAGGCGGTAGTTGTACCCGACGGACTCGTGAAGGTACTTGTCGGTCTCGCCGTGGGAACGGAGGAGCTGGATCTCTCGGGCGAGGCCCTCGTCGTTGCAGGTGACGATGCCGCCCTCGCCGGTGGCGAGGTTCTTGGTGGCGTAGAGGGAGTAGGTGACGGCATCGCCGAAGGCACCGAGCCCGCGACCGGCGTAGGTCGCGAGGTGGGCCTGGGCGGCGTCGTAGATGACCATGAGGTTTCGCTTTTCGGCGAGGTCCTGGATGGCGTCGATGTCAACCGGGCAGCCGTAGAGGTGGGTGGCGGCGATGGCGGTGGTGTTACGGGTGACCTTTCGCGCGGCGTCCTTGGGGTCGATCTGGCAGGTGTCGGGGAGTGCGTCGACGAAGATGGGGTTTGCGCCGCGGGCGACGACCATGGCGACGGTGGCGATGTAGGACCAGGCGGGAACAAGGACGTCGTCGCCGGGCTTGATGAGGGGCTCGTAGGCGAGCTGGAGGGCGCAGGTGCCGTTGGCGCAGGTCATGGCGAACTTGGACTCGGTGAGGTCATTCCAGCGGGTCTCGAGTTCGGCGCACTTGGTGGCGGCGCGGAGCATGCCTGAGCGGAGGACGGCGTTGCAGGCCTGGATGTCGGCCTCGGAGAGGGCCGTGGACATGAAGGGGACGGGCTTGGTGCTGACGGGTGTGCCGCCAAACTGCGCGAGGTTCTTGGCCTTGTCCCCCAGGGTCTTGGCGGCGGTCATCGTGGTCAAAGCGGGTCTCCAGAGAGGTGAAATGAAGGGTAGGCGGAGTGGTGGGCGTGCGGGGCTGGGTGCGTGTGCGGACGCCGGCAAGAAAAAACGCGGGGCGAGCCGTGGTGGCCCGCCCCGCGTGCGTTACCTCGAGAGAGGGATGCTGTTCAGGGGCAGCCGCCGCCGCCCACGGTGTTGATCAGAGCGGAGACGTCGTCCTGGTCAACGTTTCCATCGCAGTTGAAGTCGGGGTTGGCGCCGTTGGGGTTTTCGCCGCCGGCGACGAGGTTGACGAGGAAGACCACGTCATCCTGATCGACGTTGCCGTCCTCGTTGATGTCGGGGAGGCAGTCGGTCTTGATGATGGTGAGGGTGCCGTTGGAGGGGTTGGGGACGGTGGTGCCGGAGGCGGCGACACGGATAAGGACTGGGGTGGAGGCGTGGACGACGACGTTCTGGATGCGTGCCTGGTTGGAGGTGCAGCCGGGCTGGCCGGAGCCGACGTTGTCGTTGCAGAAGAGCTCGTTGCCGCCGCACTCATCCATGATGGAGAGGATGGGGTTGGAGATGGCCGAGCCGCAGGTCTGGATGGTGAAGATGCCGTCGCAGTCGGGGACGAAGCGGAACCACATGTCGCGGATGGAGCCGTTGGAAGGCTGGCAGGAGGCGACGAAATCTGTGGTGGTCTCGGCGAGGTCGAAGTTGGTGGCGCCGATGCCGATGTCGGTGGGGGTGGCGCAGTTATCGTTGGGCGCTGGCGCCGGCGCGGGGTTGATGGAGAGGTTGTAGAGGCTGGTGGAGGAGATGAAGGTGCCGGAGGCCACGGAGAGGCGGATGAGGTAGGGCTGGTTGGCGACCATTCCGAAGGAGGCGATGCGGCTGCGATTGGAGGTGCAGCCGGTGGCGGGGCCGGTGGTGTAGTTGTCGTTGCAGGCGAGTTCGGACCCGTTGCAGGAGTCGTAGATGCTCAGGACGGTGTCGACGTTCGAGCCGCAGGTCTCGATGCGGTAGTCGCCGGTGGCGGCGGGGGTGAAGGAGTACCAGCGGTCGGCCTTGGTGCTGCTGGTGACGCAGGAGGACTGGAGGTTGGGGTCGTTGACGAGCGCGCCGCAGAGGCCGTCGCCGGCGCCCAGGACGTTGGTGCCCTGGGAGACGACGGTGGCGGTGGCGCAGGTGTCGTTTGCGACCTGCGGGAAGGCGGGGTCAAGTTGGACGACGGCGTTGGTGGACGTGGCGGGCGAGCCGCACTGGCCGTTGATGACGCAGTGGTAGGTTCCGGCGTCGGCAGGGGAGAGCGGGGGATTGATGCGGAACTGGAAGGAGGTGGCGCCGACGAGTGTGGAGCCGCCCGGGGTCAGGCCGTCGGAGAGGGCGTTGCCGTCCTTGTACCACTGGTAGGTGAAGGCGGGCGTGCCGGAGGCGGTGATGTTGAGGATGACGCTGCTGGTGCAGGAGGAGAAGTTGGTGGTGGCGGCGGGCTGAGAGACGATTGTCGGGGCGACGCAGGAGGGACCGCCGGAGAACTGGAAGATCCAGGGTGGGGCGCCGACGATGCGCTGGGTGCCGCCCTGGAAGCCGGAGATGGCGGAGGCGTCGGGAGAGATGGCGACGGGGTTTCCGATGACGGGCAGGCCTCGGGTGGGGTCGCCGTTGTCACCGATGGGCCCCCAGAACATGCCGGGGCCGACATCGGGGGTGCCGAGAGCGACGTTGTAGTCGTACCAGTCGGTGATGGTCCCGCCGTCGGCTGGGGTCCAGACGAAGCCGCCGGTCATGAAGGACCCGCAGGTGCTATAGACGGCGGAACCCGCGATGAGGTTGCCATCTTCGGACATGGCGAGGATGCCGCCGAGGTTCGGGGGCGCACCGCAGGAGGTAACGGCGACTGGCAGCCAGGAGGCCTGGACGGTGAGGTTGTCTCCGAGCAGGATGGGGGCGCCCCAGGTGGAACCGTTCCAGACCCACTTGGTGATGCCGTCGGGGCCGCGGGCGACGATGATGGTGCCGGCGGAGTTCATGGCCAAGGAGCTTGGGGTGGAGGAGGTGTACTTTGGGAACCCGCTGCCGTCGACGCCGGTGTCGAGGTAGGTCATGACGAAGGGGTCGTTGAGGGTGGGGCGCATCCAGACGCAGAAGCGGCCGCCGTCGGCGTCGGCTGTGGGGGTGGTGCTGATGTTGTGCTCGGTGGCACCGGCGACGACCAGGCCGTCGGCGCTGATTGCGTAGGGGTTGCCCGTGCGGCGGAGGGAGGTCTGGCCGGCGGTGGTCTTGAAGGGCGTGGGGAGGACGGTGGAGAGGCCGGTGTTCGCATCCCAGATGAAGGGGCGCCAGCGGAAGGAGTTGTCGCTGATGGTGGTGCCGGCGTTGTTGTAGACGCAGGCATAGCCCAGGCCGACGACGAACTGGCCCGTGGCGGAAATGGCGTTGGGCGAGAGGAAGTTGCCGGTGGAGCCGCTGCTGCTTCCGGACCCGAAGGCGCCGAGCGAGCCATCGATGGAGAGGCCGGCGATGGGGTTCCAGGTGCTGCTCGCGGCGGACCAGCGGCGGCCCGCGAACTCGGTGACGAGGGGGCGCGCGGTGGAGGGAACGAGCGTGGGATCGGGGCGATGGGCGGGACTGACGCTGGTGGCGGTGTTGCCGAAGATGCGCGGGAAGATGGTGCCGTCGTTGAGCCAGCTTCCGGTCATGAAGAGGCTGTCGGCGGAGATGAGACCGCCGCCACCGGTGCCGCCGATCTCGATCTGAGAGAGGGTGGACCCGGTGAGCGAGTAGCGGATGGGCGAGCCGTTGGTGCCGCCGGCAGCGCCGACGAAGTAGGTGCCGCCGATGCTGTTGGTCATTCCGACGGGTACGCCGGAACCAAGAGCGGTGATGGTTGGCTGAGCGGAGGCCAAGCCGGCCATCGCTGTCAGAGCCGCCGCGACTGCCGTGAACCCGTGAATCTTGCGCATTGCCATTCTCCTGTGTGAGGCTGTATCGGTGGTCCGAGGGAGACCGTGTCCCCGAGGCGGACGATAACGCCCCTCCGGACTGTTTGCAAGACTGTTTGCAGAGATATCGCCAGAAATCTTGTCGGAGTTATTCCCGGTGAAAGAGAATCTGGTATACTGATCTACGGCCGCGTGCGGGGCTCATCTCATGACGACATTCCAAACAAAGACCGTTCAAATCGTCACAGATGGCCGTCAGGCCGTTCAGGACATCCGCCGGGCCCTCATCGGGCTGTACGCCAGCGTGGGGGCCGACCCGTCACAGCCTCAGGAGGTCGCGAGGCAGTTCTCGCTCAACCGCAACCTGGCGTGGAAGCTCTCGAAGGTCATCAATGCGACGGACCCGTTCGCGACGCTCAACCACCTTCCCGGTCAGCAGGGCATGGACCTGGCGGTGCAGGCCTTCCGGAAGGCGGGGGCGCCGCCGGCGCTCCTCTCCCAGTTGGACGGCGCGATCGAGCGTTTCATGCGGTTTGTCGGGGTGCACGCGGGGGACCGCGGGCGCTTCGAGCTGATGCTCGAGAGCATGGGGCTCTTCGAGCGTGAGACGCGCGCAGAGAGTGGCAGGGAGCTCGCCTTCCGCGGCAACAGCATGATCTGGGGCGTCCAGGCGAGAGTGCGCATCGCCACGATGCTGCTGGGGCCCGGGGCCTCGGGCAAGGGCGACGGCATTCTCATCTCCGGGCTGGCAGGGTTTCAGCGTCTGCGTCCCACGGCGCGCTGGCGGCTGTTCCGCGCTCAGATGGTCGACGATTCCGGCCGCCCGATGCTCGGCGCGGGCATGGAGGAGTTCGAGGCCAAGCAGAGCGGCGAGACGCCGATGATCATTCGGAAGTACTCCTCGCCCGAACTGCCCCGCATCGAGTCGGCCCGTGCGCCCGACGGGACGGACTTCTTCCTGCCCGGGGGCGAGGTCGGCAACCTTGGCGCCTTTGACTGCTACTTCGGGTACGTCTTCCGTGGCGTGCCCATGGCCCGAGGGCCGGGCAACGAGTACGGATCTACCTCGACCGCGATCAACCTGCCCGCAGAGAACCTGGTGCACGACCTGATCGTGCACAAGAGCCTCTTCCCGCCGCTGAGCCCGGAGGTGCTGGTCTTCGGCTATCCGCACGGCGAGCCCGACAACCCCGCGGCCCGTGAGGCGGAGGACATGCTGCCGATCACGGAGAGCGCGGTGGAGCTGGCGGGACCGCCGCCGGCGGTGGCCACGCCCCTGATCCCCAACTACCCGCAGCTCATCAACGCGATGTATGCGCGCATGGGCTGGAACCCGGAGGAGTTCTGGGGGGTGCGGGTGACGATGCGTTTCCCGCCGATGAACGCGAAGGTGGTCATCCGCTGGCCCTTGGCGGAGGGCTGAGCGTGGTCCGGTTGTGTACGCTGCTTGCCGTCCCCGCGGCCCGACGGGCAGGGCGGGGAGGAAGGAGCGCGCGTGCTGGTCGGAGTGCTGGGGGGCGGTCAACTCGGTCGAATGCTCGCGCTGGCGGGGCTGCCCCTGGGCCTGAGGTTCCGGTTCTTTGACCCATCGCCCGAGGCGCCCGCACGAGATGTGGGCGAGTTAGTGGTGGGGGGGTTCGACGACGCGTCTGCCCTGGACCGCTTCTGGTCGGGGCTGGATGTCGCGACGTTTGAGTTTGAGAACGTGCCGCTCGCGGCGGCGGAGCGTGTGGCGGGACGCGTCGCCATGCACCCATCACCACGGGCGCTCGCGACCGGCCAGGACAGGCTGAGCGAAAAGACCCTGTTCAGAGAGGTTGGCGTTGGCGTGCACGATTTCGCGCCGGCGGCGTCGGACGCGGACGTGCGGAGGGTCGCGGCGGCGCTGGGCCTGCCCCTGATCGCGAAGACACGGCGGATGGGCTATGACGGGAAGGGGCAGAAGGTCCTGCGCGACCAGAAAGACGTGGAGGCGTGCTGGGCGGAACTGGGCGGGGTGCCTCTGCTGGTGGAGCGGCTGGTGGCCTTCGAGCGAGAGGTATCGATCGTGGCGTGCCGCGGAGCGGGGGGAGAGTTCGCGGCGTATCCGCTGACGCAGAACACGCACGAGCGGGGCATTCTGCGGGAGAGCGTGGCGCCCGCGCCGGACCCGGAGGGCACGCTGAGCGACAGGGCGGCGGGCCACGCGCGGGCGATCATGGAGCGGCTGGGTTATGTCGGCGTGCTGGCGATCGAGTTCTTTGTGCGGGATGGTGAGTTGCTGGCCAACGAGATGGCGCCGCGCGTGCACAACAGCGGGCACTGGACGATTGATGGGTGCGCGTGCTCGCAGTTTGAGAACCACTGCCGCGCGATCGCGGGGTGGCCCCTAGGGCGGACGACAGCGGCGCCGAGCGTGATGGTGAATTTGATCGGCCACGTGCCGGAGGCGGCGGAGGTGCTGCGCGTGCCGGGGGCGCACCTGCACCTGTACGGGAAGGCGGCACGGCCCGGGCGCAAGGTGGGGCACGTCACAGTGGTGGGGCCCGAGGCGATGGCGGGCGCCGAGCGGGTGAGGGCGCTCTCGCCGATGGTGTAGAGGGGTGGGGTGCACCGAGATCGCTGCGAACGGCCGGGCGTGGCGGCCGGTAGTTAGGACGTCGACGTTGCAGGGCACGGCTTGGGCAGGCGGCAGCACCGATCGCCGTAGGCGCCGGCGATCGGTGGCACGAAATCAGTTGCCCGAGTGAGCGGTGCCACCCGGCCGCCCGCAACATCGTGGCCCTGAGCATCCGCGGCATCGAGGCGTGGCTGCCCGAGAAGGGCACCGACGAGGACCGGCACCTGGGCATCGTCCGCTGGGTGGTCGAGCGCACCATCGCCTGGCTGCACCAGTTCCGACGCCTCCGAGTCCGCTTCGAACGCCGTGCCGATATCCATCAGGCGTTCCTCTCCTTGGGATGCGCCGTCATCTGCCAGTGGTACCTCAAGGCGTCATTGTGAAAGGCGCTCTTACGGTCAGTGCCGCGCCCCAATCCCCTGCGGCGACTGGAACACGACCTTCGTCTCCTTAAACAGAAGACCGACGAGTTGGGCCGCCTCTTGGTCCACGGTCCAGAACTGATCGCAATACGAGGCAGTGAAGACGTAAATCGAGTCCCACCAGTCATTGCGAAGTCGCTTCGGTCCAACGCCACGGGCTTCGCGGAGCCAGTACCAAAGGGCAACCCGCCACCATCGGCCTGCAGCATGACGGTCAGGGAACACCATTAGAGCGGCCTTCCACCGTCTGCTCTCATATCTGTGGTTGAATACGGAAACCCAACCTGTCACGGTCTCGGGACGCACAATGAAGGAGCCAAGATCCTCCGGTGTCTGCCTAGCAAGGATGCCCCTTCCCGTGTCATTCTCTCGTATCCCGGCGGCGAACGTGGCCCGTCCTTCCTCGAACTCGCGTTGAATCGCCGTATATGGGTGGTCATTGCCTCCGAGTCCTTTGACTCTGGCATCGAGTCCCTCCACGTTGACAGAGTTGGCATCCTCCTCGGTCTCAAAGAATGGTCTGTGAGCGATCAGGAGTCGATCAGCGAGTACACCGGGCTTGGGCTCTGCCTGGAGCATGTGAGCAAGATGCGAGGCGAGGTATGTGCGGGTCTGATTCTGCTTGAGAAAGCGGAGAAGCTTGTGCGCGAACCGTGTAGGCGAGCCCCGCTCGGCGGTGCAGGCTTCGACAAGTGCCAGCTCTGGTACAAGATAGTTGTACCTATTTGAAAGATGCATCGCGTCGTTGCCCAGGGCGCGGATGTATCCCCAATCGAGCAATACCAAGGGCTTCGAGCGAAGTCGACGCTGCCAGTTGTCTCTCATCACCCATCTCCGTCAACCCACCTTCAGATGTTATTCCTGCGGCTGGCGTGGCACGGATTGCCAGCGGGCCAACACGACTGCTTCTCCTGACGTGCCACTGGGGTCGGCGGGCTTTGACGCCGTCCCCAGTGCACCGGACCGGCACCCGCGGCGAGCCGTCGGCGGCGGCGGCCATGGGGTTGGGTCTGGCCGCGAGCATTCGCCTTCAGTGTACCGCGCCGCGGCGGTTGGGTTTGCCCGGCGACCGCGGCCGGGCCGGGCGCGGCTGTGCGTGGCTCGGCGAAGACGCCGAACCACGGCACCCGAGAGGGGCATCATGCGCCGGGTCGAGTGCTGCCACCCGCCAACCGCGTGATCTCGCTTGCGGCGCGGCTGGAATGGTGTATGCTGGTGGGCATGAGGGTTTCATCCAACATCCGGACGGCATCTGTTTCTGCCGTGTCAGCCGCCGTTACGGTTGCCTTGATGTCGATGCTTGGTTCAGGCCATCGTGCCGAAACCCAGCAAGCTCATTCGATGCTCTGGGTGTCCGATGACGGAACGGGGCTCGTCATAACTCCTGGTGGCGGGGTTCGCGTTGTCGAGTCGAACGGGTTTAGGCCGAATCTCCGTCAACCAGGACTCGACACGTCGGTACTTGTGGTTGGAAAGGTGGATATTCCGCTTATGTTCCCGCCTGCCGGAACAAAGATGATGGACCCAAATGGAGTTGTGGTCGGGACCATGACCGAGAAGTGGCTTGTTTTCCCGACGGAAAAGTGTCCGCTGTTCGGCGACGTTCCGATCTCGATCGTTGGTCCGAGAGGCGACGGATTTACGATACAGTACCCACAGATGGAGAAGGCGATCCCGATTGTCATGCCGGGAGGCGAAGGCATCTCGGGCCACTCTCTTGTCAAAGCGATTGAGCGATACCAGGGCTGGTACGAGTTGTCGTTGAAGTAGGCGAGCCACCATGAAACCAGGCGGGCGTGGCCCGGATTGCCAGCGGCCAAACACGACTGCTTCTCCCGGCGTGCCATTGGGGTCGGCGGGCCTTGACGCCGTCCCCAGTGCGCCACACCGGCACCCGCGGCGACGGGCCGGTCTGGAGACCGGCCCCACCCAGCGGCGGCCCCACTCAGAGCCGGCCCGACCCAGAAACGGCGTTACTTGAGACCGGTCCAATCCAAGACACACCACGGACCCTGTGGCCGGCGCCGAGTGCCGGTGGGGGCGTCTGTCACTCTGGCTCCTCGCCGCCGTGGGGCGCGAAGTCGAACAGCATGCAGTACCCGGCGCGCCACAGGGGGTACTCCACCTCGCAGCGGTATCCAACGAACTCCGACGCGGCCCAGCCGAGGCGATCGAGCACCTCGTGGACGAGCCCGCTGTATCTCGCAAATCCCGGCGTCTCGATGTGCCCGAGCCCCGCGCCAAGCAGCGTGAGCCTTGGCCCGCCCGGGAGGCGCGTGGACCACCTCGCCGCGGCGTGGCGCGACACGTCCGGCATCCACAGGTGGGTCTCGAGTGAGGGCATGCACCGCCTGGCCAGTTCCACGTGGAGGAAGACATCAAACACGAGCCTCGCCGCGGGGATGTTCTGCAGCGACCAGACCTCTCCGAGCGGCGGGTTGAGAGTGGAAGGGTGCGGGTCGGCCCTGCCGGAGCGGAGCGCGGTCACGATGTCCGCCGGGCCGCTCCGTCCTTCGGTGTCGATCACGTTGACCGAGCGGCTGCCCGAGACGCGCGTCACCACGCGGGGCAGGGGAGAGGTGCAGAAGTCCGAGACCAGGGTGCCGGGCGACGCGCCCGAGGCGGGCCGCCCATCGAGCGTCAGGAAGGGCGGCGTCTGGTCCTTGTCCTGCAGGCTCGCCGTGCCACCAAGCTCGAGGGGCATGGAGGGCTCGCGCCACGAGTGCCCGACGAGCGCCCGCAGCCTCACCCACTCGGTTTTGGAAGGGTCGGCCTGGCTGGGCCGGATGATGGACGCGTGAATGTCCGCCGCGGACCACCGGCCCACGATCCCCGCCGCCGTGCGATACAGCGTCGCCCTCTGAGCGGGATCATCCCCGGGGCTCCGCCCGTCTTCCTGTCCGGGATCGACGGGCGAGGCGAGCAGCCCGCGCAACCCGCGCTGGCTGACGTGGAGCGCGTCGAGCAAGCCGTCGAACCGGTCCACCGCGGCTCTTGCTCCCGCGAGGCGCTCCACACCCAGCGGGCCCAACTCCTTACTCTCCATCGCTTCGAGGAACAGCCTCAGCCCCATCACACCCGGGAGGGCGACCAGCGTGTGCGCGTCCGCCTCCTGCCGCGTGGCGGCTTGGACGATGCGCTGGCACGTTGCGCGGTCCACACCCAGCACCCGAGAGAGCGCGCTCGCCCGCCGATGCGGCTCTGGCAGCAGTTCCAAGAGGTCACGCAGTTCAGACTGCAGCCGTCGCGCCAACTGGTCCGCGCTCGACCGATCCTCCGCCGAGAGCACCCGCCCGCGGTGGCGGCGGCCCTCTCCGGCTTGTGAGGCCCCGTTCTGTTCCCCTGTTCCGGTGGTTTTTGGGAGCGGCATGGTCTTCTCTCCATTGCGCCGTGCAGCCCCAAGTCTAGTAAAAAAACGGTGTTGACACACCTCCAATTCTGCGGGATACTGTTCTCAGAACAGATCGGACGTCTCGATCTCTCTACCCTGAAAAGGTCCGAGACCCCCTGCGGAGGCTTTCCATGTATCGCAACTCCTTGTTCCTGCTCTGCCTGCTTGCCAGCCCCGCTCTCGCCCAGTGGTCCTCGGACCCCGCCTCCAACTTGGCGCTCGGCGACGGTCCCAACGACCAGGTGCAGGCCAAGGTTGCGCCGACGACTGACGGCGGGTGCTACGTGAGCTGGTACGACAACGCGCTGGGCGGCTATGACGTCACCCTCCAACGCCTCGACGCCGCGGGCAACGAACTCTGGGCCCACGGCGGCGTCCTCCTCGTCGACCGCTCGGTCTCTTCCACTACCGACTACGCCATGGTCACCTGCGCCAACGGCGACGCGCTCATCACCTACATCGACAACCGCTCCGGCTCCAACCAGATTGCGGTGCAACGCGTCAGCCCCGCCGGCGTCCTCCTCTTCGGGCCCGACGGCGTTATCGTCTCTTCCGGCTCGGGCGTCAGCGGCAACTCCCGCATCGCCGAGCTCACCGACGGCTCCATCGCCGTAGGCTGGACGCAAAGCCCCGGCTGGTTCATCCGCACTCTCACCGGCGCGGGTGCCCCCCTCGCCGGCCCGCTCACAAACTCCGACACCGGGCACACCATCTTCCTGTGCGACCTGCAACCCGGCACGGGAGGCTCGGTCATCGCCCTGTGGTCGCGGTCGTTCGGCACCAACTACGCCACCACCGCCAAGTGGCTCCTTGCACAGAACTACGACGCCTCGCTCGCACCTCTGTGGACCCCCGCGCCGACCCTGCAGGGCGTCGCCGTCTACGCGCCTCAGCCCAACACGGCATGGCCCACTGGCTCGGGGACCTACGGCACGCAGGGCGGCTCCATCCAGAGCGGGTACTTCCCTTACTTCCTCTCCGATGGCGCGGGGGGCGGGGTCTTTGGCTACTACGAGAACGGCGGGCCCCGCAACGCCTACGTCCAGCACATTCTCCCCGATGGCTCGCCGAAGTTCCCCCACCCCGGCATCGCCGCCAACATCACCGGCACCAACCGCATCCGTGTGGGCAATCCCGGCTTTGACTACGACCAAACCACCGGCTCCTACTACATCGCCTCCGTCGAGTCTGACGCCTCGCCCCAGACCAACTACTCCACCTTCGTGCAGCTCATCGACACCGTCGGCACCCGCGTGTGGGGTGACACCGGCGTCACCGTCGTCCCGGTCACCGGCTTCCAACAGTCCTCGATCCAGTGCCTCTCGCGGCCCGACGGCGGCGCGAGCGTCTTCGGGTTCGATGGCCGGAACGGTGCCAGCAGCATCCACGAGGGCTTCGCCGTCGGCGTGAGCGCCGAGGGGGAGTCCCAGTGGTCGAACTTCTTCTCCACCACTGTGGAGGCCAAGAGCCGGCTCGCCGCGGCCAGCAGCTCCCAGGGCTTCCACATCCTCGCCTTCCAGAGCGGCGCCACGGGCAACGCCAACCTCTACACCCAAAACGTCAACCTCGACGGCTCGTTCGGCAGCCAGTCGTTCCCCTGCGACCCAGACCTCAACCAGGACGGGAACGTCGACCAGGACGACGTGTCGTACCTGATCAACGTTGTCGGCGGGGGCGAAAACCCCTCGGGCATCGACCCCGACTTCAACCAGGACGGGAACGTCGACCAGGACGACGTCGCGGCGCTCATCAACTCCGTCGGCGGCGGCGGCTGCCCGTAGAGCAGTTCGATTCGGGTGCTCGGTCCGCCATGGGGGCGCGCCCCTCGAACTCGCGGATTTGGTGACCTGGGCCCCGCTCTGCCGTCGCATGAAGCGGGGGGACCCCGGAGGTATCCAATGAAGCGTGTCGCCTCACAATCGACCCTCACAGGGCTGGCCATGGGCTTGACGCTGGCCCTTGGGCTTGCCTGCGCGCAGCCCGAATACGACTTCGTCCTCATCGACTCTTTCAATCCGACGTACGGACTCCGCGAGACCTACGTCTGGGACCTGAACGACCTTGGCATGGGGTGCGGCTTCGCGACGATGGACAATCAGATCGGCTACCCCGCGTTCACATGGACGCCTGCATCTGGCAAGGTCCGCATTCCAATCTCTTACCCCAACGGCATCAACAACACCGGCATGGTGGTGGGAAATACCGCGGTGTACTACCCCTCCTCGGGCACGGTCGTGAGCCCTCCCCTCTTGCCGGGCACCTACCTCGGCCCGTACTTCCACGCCGTAAACGACGCAGGGATCGCCGTGGGCTCGATCCAGACGTGCAACTGCTCGAACTCCGCCGGCACGCTGCAAGTCCCGTATGTGTGGGACGCGGTCAACGGGGCCCGGTCGGTCTCGGTACCGAACGCCAAGGGGCTCGGGCGCATCAATAGCGCCGGCCTCGCCATTGGCTGGACCACGAGCTCGTCTGCCGCCGAGGCCTTCGTTATCGACGTCCACACCGGCGCCTACACCATGCTCGCGGACTTCTTTCCCCCAACCGGCACCTCGCCCACCCGCGCCTACGACATCAACGACGTCGGCGAAATCGTCGGCACCCGCCAGGGCACCGGGGCTGTTGCCTTCTTCGGGTACGTCTACCGCCCGTCCACAGGCGTCGAGTTCCTCCCGTTTCCCGGCGGCGCCTACCAGCAGGCGGTCAAGCCCCTGGGCATTAATGACGCCGGCACCGCCGTCGGCGAGATCTATGTCAACGGTTCCGCGCGGGCGTTCGTGTACGACCCTCAGCAGGGAATCCGAGACCTTAACAACCCTGCCCTGGTCGCGGGCATTCAGCCGGGCTTTACGATGTCCACCGCTCGCCGGGTCAATGCCCAGGGGTGGATCGCCGGCGGCGGCAGCGGGGGCGGCGGCATGTACAAGTCCTTCGTCCTCATCCCCAGGCCACGCCCCTGTGACCCCGACCTCAACCAGGACGGCAACGTCGACCAGGACGACGTGTCGTACCTGACTAACGTCGTTGGTGGCGGCGAGAACCCCTCCGGCGTCGACCCCGACTTCAACCGTGATGGAAACGTCGACCAGGACGACGTTGCGGCACTCATCGATGTGGTCGCCGGGGGGCCTTGCTGAGCGGCCAGAGTTTGGCCGTCAGAGTTGGGCCGGCAAAAAAGCGAGGGCCGCCGGTCGCACCTTCCCAGACCGACGGCCGCTCGCCTGACTATGTTCGCCCAGTATCAGGCCAACCGCCCGATTAGGCAAGGGCTTTTTGGAGGCTCCCGGCAGATCCGCGGGGGCCTGCCTCGCAACGGCGGTGTCCACCGCAGCCCGATCTCCGGACGGGCTCCCAGCCCCGCGCTCGTCGATATCCACGAGCACATCAACCGAGCTCCATCCGTCGTGGGCAGGGAATCCGCGCAGGGTGTACCCCTCGAGCCTGAGCTCGGTCGGGCGCTCCGCCGCCGACCGGAAGAACGCCGCCGCGGACCCCTTCGATGTGCGGTCAATCGCGTGGAGCCCCGCGATGTTGCCCGGGCGAACCTCGCGCGGGGCACGGGCCTTCAGGTCCACAAGATTGAGACGGTCCCCCAGTTCGATCACGCGGCACCGCACGCCCGATCGGTTCAGACCGTCGCGCTTTGCAGCCCCCGCGTCCACCAGCAACGACGCGGCCTCGCTTGCCCCGGTTATCCAGCCCGTGGCGAGGTCGATCCGCACCGCGGCATTCTCGCTGACGCCGACGCCCAGCCTGTGCCCGGACTGCTCCAGGGCCGCGACCAGCCTTCCGAAGCGGTGCCTCTCGAAGAAGTGCGAGTCCATGATCGCCCAGGGCATGAAGCCCATGCCGGGCCCGATCTGTGCGCCGTTGCGGAGCGCATCCAGGCTCCCGCCGGTGAGGAACATGGGGTCGGACATCATGGCGTCGCCCGCGCTGGTGCCCGCGATGACGCCGCCCCGCGCGAGCAGCCGGCGCATGGCGAGCGCCTCGGGGGAGTCCTGCCCGTGCGGCTTGTAGCGGTCGGTCACGCGCTTCTGGTCGCCACCGGTGAAGAACATGCCGCCCGCGGCATCCACGAGTCGCACGGTCTCATCACCGGGCGTCGGCCTTGAGATGACGCCGATCTGGCTCAGAGGCGCGTACCCCGCGAGCCGCCGGGCCATGGATGATCCGGCGTCGGGCTCATCTGCGGACGCCGCGGTCGCCACGACGATCTGCGTGCCCGCACCGCCGCAGAGCGAGACAAAGCTGGAGTAAACCAGCGCGTTGTCTGCTTCGAGGGAGCCACCGGCGGCGAGGAGCGAGCCGCGGGAGCCCTCAACCGGCCCGCGGACGCAGGCTTGCATCACCAGCAACAGTCCGACACTGAGAAGAGTTCTGAGTGCAATCATGCACCCAGCATACGAAATGTAGGGCTCGCGCTCCGTGCCCGTCCGAATCGGTTATATTGACCACTTCGTGCCGGGGAGGTACAGATGGCGAAGCATGGCGACGTTCGCAGCGATCAGCCAACGGACCCGCTGGAATGGCGGGTGCCCATTCGGATCACGGCGATCTACGTCGCCGTGGGCCTGCTCTGGATCGGCCTGTCTGATCACGCGGCGGTCGCCCTCGCGGGCTCGGTGGCAGAGTCGGAGCGGTTCCAGACGATCAAGGGCAGCTTCTACGTACTGGCGACGGGGGCGATGCTGCTGCTGCTCATCCGCAGATACACGGGCCGGCTGCTGGCGACCCGGGGGGCGCTCGAGGTGAGCGAGCGCCGTCACCGCAAACTTCTCGACGAGGCCCCGGTCGCGATCGTGCTGCTCTCGGAGGGTCGCATTGAGTACCGGAACAAGGTCGCGCGCACGCTGCTGGGCGACCTGCCCGATGTCACCAACTTCGCCACGCTGGTGGCTCCTGAATCGCGTGAGTTCCTCGCGGCCGTCCTCCGGGAGCCGGGCGTTGCCTGCCAGGCGGAGAGCCGTCCGGAGCTGCTGCTGAGTCTCCCCGGAGGGTCGCCCCCGCGGCTGGTCTCGGTCTCTGCCTGCAAGTCCCCTTCTTATCCGGGCCTGGTCCAGCTCGCGCTCCAGGATGTCACCGAGATACGGCGGCTAGAGACCATCGCGGCCCAGGCCCAGAAGATGGAAGCCGTGGGCCAACTCGCCACCCACGTCACCCACGAGTTCAACAACATCCTCACCGCCATCCTTGGGCACGCGGCGATTGCCCGCGCCCAGGTTCCCTCCGAGCTTGCCGGGCCGATCTCGGGCATTGAGTCCGTGGGCAAGATCGCGCGAGGCCTGACTCGCTCGATGCTCAGCCTCGCCCGGGCCAAACCCTCCGACCGCTCGGCCGAACTCGTCGCGCCGCTCCTCGTCGAGGCCGTCGAGCTCATTCAGGGCGTCCTCCCCAGGTCCGTTCGTGTGCAGCTCGACACCTCCATGATCAGCGAACTTGCCTTCACTGTCGACGCCTCCCAGATCAAGCAGGCCATTCTCAACCTCGCGATCAACGCGAGAGACGCCATGCCCGGTGGCGGCCATCTCCGCATCGCGGCCCGGCCGCAGCCCGGTCCCGCCGGCGCGCCTGGCGTGGTCATCGATATCGTCGACACCGGCAACGGCATGTCCAACGAGGTGCGGGACCAGGTCTTTACGCCCTTCTTCACCACCAAGCCCCACGGCCGGGGCAGCGGCCTGGGCCTCACCATCTCCCGCAGCATCATTGAGGACCACAACGGCTCCATCACTGCCGCATCCAACCCCGGGAACGGCTCGACGTTCAGCATCTGGCTCCCGGTCGGCGGTGCGGCCCCCGACACCCATCCCGCCGCTCCGCCCCCCACGTACTCGCGGCAGCTCGGCCTCATCCTCGTCGGAGAGGACAACGCCGGCGTGAGGGACGTCATCTGCCACGTCCTCCGCAGCCGGGGACATGACGTCATCCCCGTCGCCGACGGCCGGGACGTGACCGACGCGATTGACCGCAACGCCGGACAACTCGCTCTCCTGCTCCTGGACGTGAACCTTCCCTCTCGCTCGGGCGTCGAGTGCCTTGCGCACGCCCGCGCGTGGGCCCCGGGCGT
>Ga0154020_10001173_pt1 | contig 32308 bp, 25 predicted proteins | sample Klosneuvirus_201_FD_109709 | JGI IMG/M metagenome (GOLD analysis project Ga0154020, IMG submission 109709) | Active sludge microbial communities from wastewater, Klosterneuburg, Austria - Klosneuvirus_20160825_MG | ecosystem: Engineered > WWTP > Aerobic digester > Activated sludge | place...
CCATGCCCGCGAGATCCTCAAGACCCGCGAGCAGCTCAACCGGATCTACGCCGACCGTACGGGCCAGTCTCTGGACAAGATCGCGGCGGACATGGAGCGCGACTTCTACATGAGCCCGCAGGAGGCCAAGGACTACGGACTGATCGACCAGGTGCTCGAGAAACGCGCTTGACCCTGAGGCGACGGGACGCACAGGCTGGCCTGCGCGCGAACCGTCGCCACCGGCCAGAACCCGGAAATCGCCCCAATTCCCCGCCTGCATGGCCGGGCGTTTGGACTATCATAGATCTGCACATCACGCGTCATCAGCGGGACACAGGAACCCATGGCCGAAAAGAAAGGCGCCTCTGGCGAGAAAGTGCTCTATTGCAGCTTCTGCGGCAAGAGCCAGCACGAGGTGAAAAAACTGATCGCCGGACCGTCGGTGTTCATTTGCGATGAATGCATCGAGCTCTGCAACGACATCATTCGCGACGAGGCACCGGCGGATGGCTCCCAGGGCAAGTTGGCACGCTCGGACCTGCCGGTACCCGCAGAAATCAAGTCCAGCCTTGACCAGTACGTGATCGGGCAGGAAACGGCCAAGCGCACGTTGGCGGTGGCGGTTTACAACCACTACAAGCGCCTGAAGCACATGGGGGCGGGCAACAAGGAAGAGGTGGAGCTCACCAAGAGCAACATCTTGCTCATCGGACCAACCGGCTCCGGCAAGACGCTGCTTGCGCAAACACTGGCGCGGCTGTTGAACGTACCGTTCGTCATCGCCGATGCCACCACGCTCACTGAAGCTGGATACGTCGGCGAGGATGTCGAAAACATCATCCAGAAGTTGCTGCAGAACTGCAACTACGACGTCGAGCGGGCGCAGCGCGGCATCGTCTACATCGACGAGATCGACAAGATCTCCCGCAAGGCGGACAACCCCAGCATCACGCGCGACGTTTCAGGCGAGGGCGTGCAGCAGGCATTGCTGAAATTGGTCGAAGGCACGATGGCCAGCGTGCCACCGCAGGGCGGGCGCAAGCATCCGAATCAGGACTTCCTGCAGATCGACACGACAAACATCCTCTTCATCTGCGGCGGCGCGTTTGACGGATTGGAAAAGGTCATCCAGAACCGGACCGAGAAATCGGGCATCGGTTTCGCTGCCTCGGTGCACAGCAAGTCCGAGAAGCGCGCTGCCGACCTCTTCCGTCAGGCCGAGCCCGAAGACCTGATCAAGTTCGGGCTGATTCCGGAGCTTGTGGGCCGGCTGCCCGTGGTTGCCACGCTGGGTGAGCTGACCGATGACGCGCTCGTTCGCATCCTCACCGAGCCCCGCAATGCGCTCGTGAAGCAGTATCAGAAGCTCTTCGCGATGGACGGCGTCGATCTCGAGGTGCGCCCGTCGGCCCTCTCTGCTATTGCGCGCAAGGCGCTGGAGCGCAAGACCGGGGCACGCGGGCTGCGGTCCATCATGGAGCATGTCCTCATCGACACCATGTTCGACCTGCCAACGCTCGACGGCGTAGCCAAGGTCGTGATCGACGAGCACATCGTCGAGGAGGGTGCCAAGCCCCTTCTGGTCTATCGGGAACAGGCCAAGGCCAGCGCCTGAGCGCGGCGCACCTCCGGTCGGCCGGATCCGCCGTGCCGGTGTACTTGCAATCGTTGGCTCGGGCCTCACATCGGCCTGAGAAAGAAAGGATTCCCCCATGTCTGGTCATCCCGTACTCCCGCCGGATCCGATCACGTTGCCGCTGCTCCCGCTGCGCGACGTGGTGGTGTTCCCGCACATGGTGATACCGCTGTTCGTCGGACGGCCGAAATCGATCAAGGCGCTGGAAGCCGCGATGGAGGCCGGCCGTCAGATCATGCTGGTGGCGCAGAAAGCTGCGGGCAAGGATGAACCGAAGCCGGAGGACATGTTCGAGATCGGCTGCGTGTCGAGCATCCTGCAAATGCTCAAGCTGCCCGACGGCACGGTGAAGGTACTGGTCGAAGGTGTTCAGCGCGCCCAAACCCTGCACATCTCGGACAACGGCGAGCACTTTGTAGCGGAAGTCAGCCCGGTGCAGCCGGGTGGTCAGCCGTCGCCCGAGATCGAGGCGCTTCGCCGAGCCGTGACTCAGCAGTTCGATCAATACGTCAAGCTCAACAAGAAGATCCCGCCGGAGATCCTCACGTCCATCGCCGGCATCGACGATCCGGGCCGTTTGGCGGACACCATCTCGGCGCACCTGCCGCTCAAGCTCGAGGCCAAGCAGGCCGTGCTCGATCTGTTCGACATTGCCAAGCGTCTTGAGAAGCTGCTGGAGTTGCTGGAGCACGAAGTCGACATCCTGCAGGTGGAGAAGCGCATCCGCGGCCGCGTGAAGCGGCAGATGGAAAAGAGCCAGCGCGAGTACTACCTCAACGAGCAGGTCAAGGCCATCCAGAAGGAACTCGGTGATGGCGAGGAAGGGGCCGACCTCGAGGAGCTCGAGAAGAAGATCAAGGCGGCGCGCATGCCCAAGGATGCGCGCAAGAAGGCAGATGGCGAACTCAAGAAGCTGAAGCTGATGTCGCCCATGTCGGCCGAGGCCACCGTGGTGCGCAACTACATCGACACCTTGGTCAACCTGCCGTGGAGCAAGAAGAGCAAGGTCAAGCATGACCTGCCGCTGGCCGAGGATGTGCTCAACGAAGACCACTTCGGCCTCGAGAAGGTGAAGGAGCGCATCCTGGAGTACCTCGCGGTGCAGCAGCGCGTCGACAAGGTCAAGGCGCCCATCCTCTGCCTGGTGGGCCCGCCCGGCGTGGGCAAGACGTCACTGGGGCAAAGCGTGGCTCGGGCCACCGGTCGCAAGTTCGTGCGCATGGCGCTCGGAGGCGTGCGCGACGAAGCCGAGATCCGCGGCCACCGACGCACGTACATCGGTTCGATGCCGGGCAAGGTGCTGCAAAGCCTCACCAAGGCGGGCGTGCGCAACCCCCTGTTCCTGCTCGACGAGATCGACAAGCTGGGCATGGATTTCCGAGGTGATCCCTCTTCGGCGTTGCTGGAGGTGCTCGATCCCGAGCAAAACCACACGTTCAGCGACCACTACGTCGAGGTCGACTTCGACCTTTCAGACGTGATGTTCGTGGCCACGTCGAACTCGATGAACATCCCGCCGGCGCTGCTCGACCGCATGGAGGTCATCCGGCTGTCGGGGTACACCGAGGACGAGAAGGTGAGCATCGCCCAGCGCTATCTGCTGCCGAAGCAGCAGAAGAACAACGGCGTCAAGGACGAGGAGATGTTGGTCACCGAGTCGGCGATCCGCGGCATCATCCGCTACTACACGCGTGAGGCAGGTGTGCGCTCGCTCGAACGCGAGATCTCCAAAATCTGCCGCAAGGTCGTCAAGAGCGTCCAGCTCAAGCAGGCACAGGGTCAGGTTGTCGTCACCGAGGACAACCTCAACGACTTCCTTGGCGTGCGCAAGTTCGACTTCGGACGCGCCGAGAAGAAGGACCAGGTCGGCCAGGTGGTCGGACTGGCCTGGACCGAAGTCGGTGGCGATCTCTTGACGATCGAGTCGGCGGTGATGCCAGGCAAAGGCAACATCATCCGCACGGGCTCGTTGGGTGACGTGATGAAGGAGTCGGTCGAAGCTGCCCGCACGGTTGTGCGCAGCCGCGCACAGCGCCTGGGTATCAAGGATGAGTTGTTCGAGAAGCGCGACATCCACGTTCACGTTCCCGACGGCGCCACGCCCAAGGACGGCCCGAGCGCGGGTATCGCCATGACCACGGCCATCGTCTCGGCGCTCACCGGCATCCCAGTGCGATCGGATGTGGCCATGACGGGAGAGATCACGCTGCGCGGCGAGGTCACGGCCATCGGCGGCCTCAAGGAGAAGCTGCTGGCGGCTCATCGGGGGGGGATCAAGACCGTGCTCATCCCCGAGGAGAACGTGAAGGACCTGCAGGACATCCCCGAGAACGTCAAGAACAACCTCGAGATCGTGCCGGTGCGCTGGATCGAGCGTGTGCTCGAAATGGCGTTGATTCGCACGCCCGACCCGCTGCCCGAGGATGAGCCGGCTGCGGCGAAGGAGGGGGCGGCAGCGAAGAGCGAGCTCGGCACGCCCGCTCCAGCGGCAGCCGCCGGCGACGCGCTCCCGCACTGAGGGTCCGTGGCACGCGATGGGCTTGCGGGTACTCAGAAATCCGATGTATACTGCGAGCTTCGCTGGACGGCCACGGGTCGAACGGCGAAGCGCAGGAGTCGCAAGCTGCGTACAGAAAATTTGCGGGAGTAGCTCAGTTGGTAGAGCGCAACCTTGCCAAGGTTGAGGTCGCGAGTTCGAGACTCGTCTCCCGCTCCACATCGAAAAGGGAAGCCCAGGCTTCCCTTTTTTGTCAGAATGCGGCGGACCGCACGGCGCGATAGCAAAGCGGTTATGCAACGGATTGCAAATCCGTCTAGCCCGGTTCGACTCCGGGTCGCGCCTCCAAGAAAAAGCACTGTCAGAACAAGAAATTGGACGCCCGGCTCGACCGGGCGTTGTTGTTCGTGGCAGGCGGAAAGCTGGCAGTTTGAAGGCTGGCGAGTCCGGGCGCGCGCCTGTCCAAGAGTGGACGAGGCGATAATGCGCGAGCCGCCCGGATGGCGAAATCGGCAGACGCAGCGGACTTAAAATCCGCGGCCCCGCGAGGGGCGTGCGGGTTCGAGCCCCGCTTCGGGCACCAATGCCGGCAAGCGCGCCGGGCGTGGTCGCGCCGGCCCACTGGATGCCTCAGCACGTCAGGCCCCGCTGAAGCGGTCAGGTGGAAGCCGGCGCGTCGGGCAGTTGCAGGTGGGTGCAGTGCGCCGCTGGGTCCAGCCATCGCGCGAGTGCCCGATCGATCTGCGTGACATCGCCCGTGCACATCACCTTCAGTTGCAGTGGATCTCCCAAGGTTGGCGAGTGCGAGTGGGGCGTCACGCCTAGCAGATGATGCACACGGCTTACCACTGCGGGTGCCGTGTCAATGAGACTCACCTGTGGTCCTAGGCGCTCGGCCAGTCTATCGGCGACCAGGGGATAGTGCGTGCAGCCCAGCACGACGGTGTCGGCCCCGGTAGCCTGCAGCCGTTTCGCGGTCTGGTCCAGCAATGGTGATAGTGCCTCATCCTCGGCCCGCTCTATCGCGTCTGCCAGTCCCGGGCACGGAACCAGGTGGATCTCGGCGCCCGCGCCATGCGCATCGACCAGCTGCTTCAGCCTAAGGCTATGTATCGTGGCTGGCGTGGCCATCACGGCGACGATGTGATTGCGGCTGAGCCGGGCAGCTGGCTTGACGCCCGGCTCGACTCCCACGAATGGCACAAGGGGCCAACGCGTTCTCAATGCGGCAATGGTGTGGGTAGTGGCGGTGTTGCACGCCACGAGCACGAGCCCGGCGCCACGCTCAAGCAGCACTTCGGTCAGTGTGGCGGCCCGACGTTCCAGCCATTGTGTGGGCTTGTCCCCGTAGGGCAGGTAGCGGTTGTCTGCGAGGTACAGCGCCCACAACCCCGGGGTCTGGCTGTGCAGGTGTCGAAGGATGGACAGCCCGCCGGTTCCAGAGTCGAAGATGCCCACCCGGGGTGCTAGGCGCTGCCCATCGGTCATGGTCCGGGAGTCTAGGCCAATGCCGCGGGGCTGATCGCGGCTGCGCGGCGCTGAAGTCTTGGAACGGTCGCCCGGATGACAGACTCCGACTGTCATTGCTCTAAAATAGCACGGTCGTTCGATTTTTGGCGGGACTCCGGGGTGTGCGGGAGCATGCCGACTAGAATGGCCGGGTTTACGTGAACGTCAATTCAACTCGATCAGGAGCCGCGTGAAATGAAGGTTCTGGTGCCCGTGAAGCGGGTCGTCGACTACAACGTCAAAGTGCGCGTGAAGTCCGACGGCACCGGGGTGGATATCGCCAACGTCAAGATGAGCATGAACCCCTTCGACGAAATTGCTGTCGAAGAGGCTGTGCGCCTGAAAGAAAAGGGCGTCGTCACCGAGGTGGTGGCGGTGTCGTGCGGCGTCGGTCAGTGCCAGGAGACCCTGCGCACGGCCATGGCGATCGGCGCGGACCGGGCCATCCTGGTCGAGACCGATGTCGAGTTGCAGCCATTGGCGGTCGCCAAGCTGCTCAAGGCGTTGGTTGACAAGGAACAACCCGGTCTGGTGATCCTGGGCAAGCAGGCTATCGACGACGACTGCAACCAAACCGGACAGATGCTCGCTGCGCTGGCCAACCTGCCGCAAGGCACTTTTGCGAGCAAGGTCGAGGTTTCTGACGGCAAGTTGCGCGTGACCCGCGAGGTGGACGGCGGCCTCGAGACAGTGAGCCTTGCGATGCCCGCCATCGTGACAACCGACCTTCGCCTCAATGAGCCGCGGTACGTCACTTTGCCCAACATCATGAAGGCCAAGAAAAAGCCGTTGGAGACCGTCAAGCCGGCAGATCTCGGTGTCGACGTCACTCCCCGGCTGAAGACGCTGAAGGTCGCCGAGCCGCCCAAGCGTGGCGCAGGCGTGAAGGTGCCGGACGTGGCCGCGTTGGTGGCGAAGTTGAAGAACGAAGCGAAGGTGATCTGAGATGGCCATCCTGGTGATTGCTGAACACGACAACGTTCACCTCAAGGGCGCGACGCTGAACACGGTCTCGGCGGCCCTGGCCTGCGGTTCGGAAGTGCATGTGCTGGTCGCGGGGCAGGGCGCTGCGACCGTTGCGCAGGCGGCGGCCCAGGTGCAGGGCGTGGCCAAGGTGCTGCACGCCGACGGTGCGAGCCTGGCCGATGGCCTGGCCGAGAACGTCGCGGCACAGGTGCTCGCGCTGGCCCCCAGCTATAGCCACATCCTCTTTCCGGCTACGGCAAGCGGCAAGAACGTCGCGCCACGTGTGGCGGCGCGACTGGATGTTGCCCAGATCAGCGACGCCACCAAGGTGGTGTCGCAGGATACGTTCGAGCGCCCGATTTACGCCGGCAATGCCGTGGCCACGGTGCAAAGTGCCGATGCCGTCAAGGTGATCACTGTGCGGACCACCGGCTTCGACCCGGCTGCCACGGGTGGCTCGGCGGCCGTTGAGTCGATCGCGGCGGTGGCCGACAGCGGCCAGAGCGCCTTCGTCGGACGCGATGTCACCAAGAGCGATCGACCCGAACTGACCGCGGCGAAGATCATCGTCTCCGGCGGCCGGGCCATGGGTTCGAGCGAGAAGTTCAACGAAGTGCTCACACCGCTGGCCGACAAGCTCGGCGCGGCGCTGGGTGCCAGTCGAGCGGCGGTTGACGCGGGGTATGCCCCCAACGATTGGCAGGTGGGTCAGACCGGCAAGATCGTGGCGCCACAGCTCTACGTGGCCTGCGGCATCTCGGGCGCCATCCAGCACCTCGCGGGTATGAAGGACTCCAAGGTGATCGTCGCGATCAACAAGGATCCCGAGGCGCCCATCTTCAGCGTGGCGGACTACGGGCTCGAAGCGGACCTGTTCGCGGCAGTGCCCGAACTGGTGAAGTCGCTCTGAGCCTGGCGGTCCGGCCCGGGCGCAGCGCCTGAGCGCAGCGTCTGGCCGGCATCGCTGTCGCGCGCACTGGCGGTGTGCGACAGCCGCAGTGACCAACATCCAGGGGGTGTCCTTCGGGACGCCCCTCGGTTCGTGACCCTCCGGAGAGTCAAATGACCTATCGCGCTCCCGTCAAGGACATGCTGTTCGTGATGAAGCACCTTGCCGACATCGATGCCGTGGCTCGCTTGCCTGGCCACGAGGACGCGGGACACGACACGGCGGCAGCCGTGCTCGAGGAGTGCGCCAAGCTCAACGAAGGGGTGATCGCGCCGCTGAACCGGGACGGCGATGTGCGCCCCTCGACCTTCAGCGATGGCCGGGTCACGACGACTCCGGGCTTCAAGGCTGCCTTCGAGCAGTATGTCCAGGGCGGCTGGCAAGGGCTGCACCATCCGGTGGAGTTCGGTGGTCAGGGCCTGCCCAAGCTCATTCACGCGGCATGCCAGGAGATGGTCAACAGCGCGAACTTGAGCTTCGCGCTGTGCCCGCTGTTGACCGACGGTGCGATCGAAGCGTTGCTCACCGCTGGCAGCCAGGAACAGAAGGCTACCCTGATTCCGCGCCTGATCGAGGGCCGCTGGACCGGCTCGATGAACCTCACCGAGCCGCAGGCAGGGTCGGATCTGTCGCTGGTGCGCACGCGGGCCGAGCCGCAGCCCGACGGCACTTATCGGATCTACGGCACCAAGATCTTCATCACCTACGGCGAGCACGACCTCACCGACAACATCGCGCACCTCGTGCTGGCTCGCGTCAGCGGGGCGCCCGAGGGCGTCAAGGGCATCTCGTTGTTCGTCGTCCCCAAGCACCTGTACAACGCCGACGGCAGCAACGCCGCGCGCAACGATGTGCACTGCGTGTCGATCGAGCACAAGCTGGGCATCAAGGCCAGTCCGACGGCGGTGCTTCAGTTCGGCGACCACGGCGGCGCCGTTGGCTATATCGTGGGCCAGGAAAACCGCGGGCTCGAGTACATGTTCGTGATGATGAACGCCGCGCGCTACGGCGTGGGGGTGCAGGGTGTGGCTGTGGCCGAGCGCGCCTACCAGCAGGCGGTGCAGTACGCCCGCGACCGGGTTCAGAGCCGACCCGTGGACGGAAGCGTCAGCGGCGCGGCGCCGATCATCCACCATCCCGACGTGCGCCGCATGCTGATGACCATGCGTGCCTACACGGAGGCCTGCCGCGCGATGGCGTTGGTGGCCGCGGCGGCATTCGATGCCGCGCATGCCCATCCGGACGCAGCCGTTCGGCGCGACAACCAGGCCTTCTACGAGTTCCTGGTGCCGCTGGTCAAGGGATATTCCACCGAAATGAGCCAGGAGGTGGCATCGCTGGGCGTGCAAGTTCACGGCGGGATGGGCTTCATTGAGGAGACGGGTGCCGCACAGCACTACCGCGACGCCAAGATCCTCACCATCTATGAGGGCACGACGGCCATCCAGGCCAACGACCTGGTCGGTCGCAAGACCACCCGCGATGGCGGCGCCATGGCTCGCGCCGTGGCGGCACAGATCGAACAGACCGAGCGCGACCTCGCTGCTGCCGGGAGCCCGGCGGCCGGTGCGATGGGTGCGCGCCTGGCCGCCGGCCGGCGGGCGCTGCTCGATGTCGTGGACTTCATGGCCGCACACGCGCGCAGCGACGCCAACGCAGTGTATGCAGGCAGCGTACCCTACCTGATGCTCGCCGGCAACGTGGTGGCCGGCTGGCAGATGGCGCGCGCGCTGCTGATGGCTGAACGCCTGCTGGCCGCGGGCGAGGACACAGCGTTCATGAACGCCAAGATCGTTACTGCGCGCTTCTATGCCGAGCACATCCTGGCCAAGGCACCGGGGCTGCGCGACTCCATCGTCGAGGGCGCCGGGTCGGTCACCGCGATGGCACTGGACGCGTTCTGAAGCAGCGGCGCGGTCGACTGCTGACTCCCATGGGCGGTCCGTTCCGAGCACGCAGCATCGGATCGGACCCGCCTGCAAACTGATCCACAGGAGCCTGCCGTGTCATTGCCCCCCGTGTTCTCGACCCTGTCGCTGCCGGTCATCGGCTCACCCCTGTTCATCATCAGCAACCCGAAGCTCGTCATCGAACAGTGCAAGGCCGGCATCGTGGGCTCGATGCCGGCATTGAACGCGCGGCCCGCGTCGCAGCTTGATGAATGGCTCGCCGAAATCACCGAAACCCTTGCTGCCTGGGAGCGCGAGGCGCCTGGGCACAAGGCCGCTCCTTTTGCGATCAACCAGATCGTGCACAAGACCAACGACCGGCTCGAGCAGGACATGCTGCTGTGCGCGAAATACAAGGTGCCGGTGGTCATCACCAGCCTGGGTGCGCGCACCGACATCAACGACGCCGTGCATGGCTGGGGTGGTGTCGTCCTGCACGACGTGATCAACAACATCTTCGCGCGCAAGGCCATCGAGAAAGGTGCCGATGGCCTGGTCGCCGTGGCAGCCGGTGCCGGTGGGCATGCCGGTACCCGCAGCCCGTTTGCGCTGGTGCAGGAGATTCGCCAATGGTTCGACGGGCCGCTGGCCTTGTCAGGCAGCATCGCAACCGGAGACGCGGTGTTGGCCGCGCGGGCGATGGGCGCCGATCTGGCGTACATCGGATCGGCGTTCATCGCAACGAATGAGGCGCGGGCCTCGGACGCCTACAAGCAGATGATTGTCGACTCCACGAGCGACGACATTGTCTACAGCAGCCTGTTTACAGGCGTGCTGGGCAACTATCTGCGTGGTTCGATCGTCAATGCCGGCCTCGACCCTGACAATTTGCCCAGCAGCGACCCCAGCCAGATGAGCTTTGGCTCGGGCGAGGGCAGCCGCAAGGCCTGGAAGGACATCTGGGGCAGCGGCCAGGGCATCGGCGTGATCGACCGGGTGATGCCTGCCGCCGAGCTGGTGGCGCGCTTGGCACGCGAGTACGAGCAGGCCCGACGCCGCATCTGTACGGTTTGACTGCGCGTAGCCTCCTCAGGCGAATACGGGGCCCGCGGGCCCCGTCTTGTCTTCTTGGCGCCGGTGCGGCGTCTACTTGATCGACGTGAACCGCGCCTCGGGCCGATCATCGGATCGGTGGACTGTGGCAACCCCGGCCTTCATCGCCCAGGGCCTCATCTGGTGGTGCAGTTGCAGCAGCAGGTGCTCGTCGCGGATGCGCAGCAGGGCTTCGCGGATCATGGCATTGCGCTTGGCGATATCGGTCTCCGACTTCATCGCGTCCGTGAGCTGGTCGATGCGCGCATCGCTGATCTTGTTGAAATTGAAGTTGCCGTCGGCGCCGGTCGTCTTGGTTCGCACCAGCGACTGGATCATGTACTGCGCGTCGTAGGTCGCGACGCCCCAACCCAGCATGTAGGCCGACGCATCGAAGTTCTGGAACTTCACGGCATGCTGCGCCATGGGCTCGGCCACCAGTTTGTTCTTGATGCCGATCTTGGCCCACATCGATAGCAGGGCCTGGCAGATCTCCTCGTCGTTGACGTACCGATTGTTCGGGCAGTTGAGCTGGAATTCGAATCCGTCCGGGTACCCGGCCTCGGCCAGGAGCTTCTTGGCGCGATCGGGGTCGGCCTTCGGCGCGACGTCGATGTCGGGCGTGTTGCCGTTGACGCCGGGGGCCACCATCACGCCAGCCGGGATGGACAGACCGCGCATGATGTTGCGCTTGATGGCCTCGCGATCGACGGCGATGCTCAGGGCTTCACGCACGCGCTTGTCCTTGAACGGGTTCTTGCCCTTCACGCTGGAGTACTTCAACTCGGCGCTGCCTTGGTCCAGTGCGATGAAGATCGTGCGCACTTCCGGGCCATCCAGCACCTTGAGCTTGGAGTCCTGACGCAGCTTGGCCACGTCCTGCGTGGGCAGGTCGGTCAGCAGGTCGACGTCGCCGGCGATCAGGGCTGCCACACGGGTCGGGTCGGACTTGATCGGGGTGAACACCACTTCGGTGACATTGCCCAGCGCAGCCTTGTCCCACCAGTCGGGATTGACCTTCATGGTGACGCGCTGGTCCGGAACCCAGGCGGTGATCTGGTAGGGGCCTGTGCCGTTGACATTGCGGGAAGCGTAGTTCTCTTCCTTGGCCTTGTAGTCCTGCACGTTGGTGGTGCGGTTCTTCTCGGCCCACGTCTTGCTCATCATCCGGAAGTCGATGATGTTGCGCAGCAAGATGGGGTTGGGCGAGGCAAGGATGAGGTCGACCGTGTGATCGTCGACCTTTCGGACCTCGTTGATGCCCGTCACGTAGATCTGCATCGTGCCCTGGGGCTGGCGGATGCGGTTGAACGTGAACACGACATCGTCGGCGCCGAAGGGTGACCCGTCATGAAACTTGACACCCTTGCGCAGATCGAACCGCACTTGGGTCGGCGAGATGTACGTCCACTTCGTGGCCAGCGCCGGTTCCACCTCGTACTTGGCACCGTACCGGGTGAGGCCCTCGTAGGCATGCATCAGGATCGCGTTCGTGGTCGCGTGGTTTTGCGAGTGCGGATCCAGGGTCAGGATGTCGTTTTGCGCTGCCCAGCGCAGGGTCGAGGCGTGGGCAGGTTGCGCCAGGCAGACCGCGATGGTGGCGGTGGCCAGGAGTGACTTGATGCGCATCGGGCGATCTCCGTTGGTTGCGGACAGGCGACGATGCTAGTGAGGCAAGCTGGAGACTGCCTTCCGGATTAGCCCTCGGTGTCGGTGTCAGCGTTGCAGTCGCAGCCCGACCCGGCAGCAATCCAGCGCAGCGCCAGTCGTGCCAGCAATGGCTCCAGCCAGCGCAGCGGGCCCGGCAGGTAGGTGCTCGGTGCCCACAGCACGCCGCATCGATACCGGCGCTCTTCATCCACCCAGCGCAAAGCCGAACACCTCCCGTGGCGGCGCCGGGATACGACCATGCCCAGTGGGCAAGGCTGCCATGCACAGCAAACACCGCAACCGTTGCAGGGCTGACCGACGGGAGGCTTGGGCGGTGCCTGGACCCGCAACACGATCACCACCCGCCGCTCGGCCGAGGCAAGCGCAGGCTGCAGCGGGACCGGGTGGAGCGCTGGGCCTGGCGATTCGGTGCGTCGTGTCAGGTTCGGCAAGGTTCAGTGGGTTCCAATCCACATGCGGCAGGCAGATCCGGCCACCGGTGCTAAAGTCGCGTCCCTGAGAATGACCCAGGTCCTTCCCGTCCCCTTGCTGGTGCCCAGCCAGTCAAGGCGGGTCGCAATCCGCCAACCGGTCGAGCCGGGAACGCGGAAGGTTTTCCAACCCATCATAGCCCTGGAAACCGGGGTGTAAGGTGAGCGAGCGATGATGCAACAGCACAGGTCCAATTCGTACCTGTTCGGGGGCAATGCGCCCTATGTCGAGGAACTCTACGAGGCCTACCTCGACAACCCGGGCAGCGTGCCCGACAACTGGCGCGCCTACTTCGACAACCTGCAGAACGTGCCTGCCGCCGACGGCTCGCAAACGCGCGATGTGGCGCATGCGCCGGTCATCGAGTCGTTCGCCCAGCGCGCCAAGTCCAACGCCTTCGCGGTGAAGGCCAGCTCGGCCGACCTGGCTGTGGCGCGCAAGCAGGTGCATGTCCAGTCGCTCATCGCCGCCTACCGTTTCCTCGGCAGCCGCTGGGCCGATCTCGACCCGCTCAAGCGTACCGAGCGCCCCAAGATACCCGAACTCGAGCCGGCGTTTTACGACCTGACCGAGTCCGACATGGACATCATGTTTTCGGCGGCCAACACCTACTTCACCAAAGCCGAGAACATGACCCTGCGCGAAATCGTGCAGGCGCTGCGGGACACCTATTGCGGCACCATAGGTGCCGAGTTCATGCACTGCACCGATCCCGCCGAGAAGCGGTGGTGGCAGGAGCGGCTGGAGTCGATCCGCAGCAAGCCTGCGTTCGATGCGGCGGGCAAGAAGCACATCCTCGACCGGCTGACCGCCGCGGAGGGGCTGGAACGCTACCTGCATACGAAGTATGTGGGGCAGAAGCGGTTTTCCCTGGAGGGCGGCGAGAGCTTCATCGCCGCCATGGACGAACTGGTTCGGCGTGCTGGCGCCAAAGGCGTGCAGGAAATCGTGATCGGCATGGCCCACCGCGGGCGCCTGAACGTGCTGGTCAACACGCTGGGCAAGATGCCGAAGGACCTCTTCGCCGAGTTCGAGCACACCGCACCGGAACACCTGCCGGCCGGAGATGTGAAGTACCACCAGGGCTTCTCGAGCGATATTTCCACCGCCGGCGGGCCAGTGCACCTGAGCCTCGCCTTCAACCCGTCGCACCTGGAGATCGTCAACCCGGTGGTCGAGGGCAGCGTGAAGGCGCGCATGGACCGTCGTGGCGATGCAACCGGCGCGCAGGTACTGCCGGTGCTGGTTCACGGCGACGCTGCGTTCGCAGGCCAGGGCGTGGTGATGGAAACCCTTGCGCTGGCGCAGACGCGCGGTTACTCGACCGGCGGCACCGTCCATGTCGTCATCAACAACCAGATCGGTTTCACCACCAGTGATCCACGCGACAGCCGCTCCACGCTGTACTGCTCGGACGTGGTCAAGATGATCGAGGCGCCGGTGCTGCACGTCAACGGCGACGATCCCGAGGCCGTGGTGCTGTGCACGCAGATCGCACTCGACTACCGCCAGCAGTTCCAGAAGGACGTGGTGGTCGACATCATCTGCTTCCGCAAGCTGGGCCACAACGAGCAAGACACTCCCAGCCTGACGCAGCCGCTGATGTACAAGGTGATTGCCAAGCACCCGGGTACGCGCAGGCTCTATGGCGAGAAGCTGGTAGCGCAAGGTGTGCTTGCAGCCGACGGTCCCGACCAGATGGTCAAGGATCTGCGCGCCGCGTTCGACGCCGGCCGCCACACCGCCGACCCGGTGCTCACCAACTTCAAGAGCAAGTACGCGGTCGATTGGGTTCCTTTCCTGGGCAAGAAGTGGACCGACTCGGCCGACACGGCGCTGCCCCTGGCGGAGGTCAAGCGTCTGGCCGAGCGCATCACGACCGTGCCTGCGAACTTCAAGCTGCATCCCTTGGTCGAGAAAGTGATCGCCGATCGCGCCGCCATGGGGCGCGGCGAGATCAACGTCGACTGGGGCATGGGGGAGCACCTGGCATTCGCGTCGCTGGTGGCGTCCGGCTACGGCGTGCGTCTGTCCGGCGAGGACTGCGGCCGCGGCACCTTTGTGCACCGGCACTCCGTGCTGCACGACCAGAACCGCGAGAAGTGGGATATCGGAACCTACGTTCCGCTCGAGCACGTGGCGGAAGCGCAAGCGCCGTTCGTCGTGATCGACTCCATCCTTTCGGAAGAGGCGGTTCTGGGCTTCGAGTATGGCTATGCCAGCGCCGAGCCCAACACGCTCACCATCTGGGAGGCGCAGTTCGGCGACTTCGTCAATGGCGCCCAGGTGGTCATTGATCAGTTCATCGCGTCAGGCGAGGTCAAGTGGGGACGTGTCAATGGCCTGACGCTGATGCTTCCGCATGGCTACGAGGGTCAGGGGCCCGAGCACAGCTCCGCGCGACTGGAGCGCTTCATGCAACTGGCGGCCGACAACAACATGCAGATCTGCCAGCCCACCTCGGCCAGCCAGATCTTTCACCTGTTGCGCCGGCAGATGGTGCGCCAGTTCCGCAAGCCGCTGGTCATCATGACGCCTAAGTCGCTGCTGCGTAACAAGGACGCCACGTCGCCGCTGACCGAGTTCACGCGCGGCGAATTCCGCACTGTGGTTCCGGAGCAGAACGCCGACATCGCGGCTGACAAGGTGCGCCGCATCATCGCCTGCTCGGGCAAGGTCTACTACGACCTCGTCAAGAAGCGCGAGGAGAAGAAGGCGTTCGACGTGGCCGTCATCCGGGTCGAACAGCTCTATCCCTTCCCGCACAAGGCGTTCGCCGCCGAGATCAAGCGCTACCCGACGGCGACCGAGGTTGTGTGGTGCCAGGACGAGCCCCAAAACCAAGGCGCCTGGTTCTTCGTGCAGCATTACATCCACGAGAACCTGCACGAGGGCCAGAAGCTGGGCTATGCCGGACGACCGCCATCGGCGTCGCCGGCGGTGGGCTATGCCCATTTGCACCAGGAGCAGCAGAAAGCGCTGCTGGACCAGGCCTACGCCAAGCTCAAGGGCTTCGTGCTCACCAAGTGATTTCCCGGGCAGCCCGCATGCCGCGGGGCCTGCCACTTCGCCGTGTGGATGCCCGTGTGGGCAACGCGGCTGGTAGGTCCGGCGCGGGCGTTCCCGTATCGATAGAGAAACATCATGGCAATCGTTGAAGTCAAGGTTCCCCAGTTGTCCGAGTCCGTCGCCGAGGCCACGCTGCTGCAGTGGAAGAAGCAACCCGGTGAGGTCGTGACGATGGACGAAATCATCATCGAGATCGAGACCGATAAGGTGGTGCTCGAGGTCCCGGCACCCGTGAGCGGTGTGATCACCGCGCACGTGGTGGCGGCCGGTGGCACGGTGGTGAGCGACCAGGTCATCGCCACCATCGACACCGAGGCCCAGGCGGGTGCGGCACCGGCCGCGGCCCCGACAGCCGCTGCGCTTGCAGCGCCGCCGGCCCCGACAGCGGGCCCGACAGCCGGCGGTGCCAAGGCCGGGGTGGCAATGCCAGCTGCCGCCAAGCTGATGGCCGACAACCAGCTTGCCCAGGGCTCGGTGGGCGGCACCGGCAAGGACGGCCGTGTGACCAAGGGCGATGTGCTGGGCGCCATCGCTGCGGGTGCACCTGCGCGTCCGGCGGCCCCGGCGGCCACTGCACCTGCTGCGCCTGTGCCTGCCGCGCGGCCGTTGCCACCGGTAGCCGCGCCGCCCATGTCGAGCCTGGGCGATCGGCCCGAGCAACGCGTGCCGATGTCGCGCCTGCGAGCCCGCGTGGCGGAGCGCCTGGTGCAGTCGCAATCCACGAACGCCATCCTCACCACCTTCAACGAGGTCAACATGGCCCCGGTGATGGAGATGCGCAAGAAGTTCCTCGAGAAGTTCGAGAAGGAACATGGCGTCAAGCTGGGCTTCATGAGCTTTTTCGTGAAAGCGGCGGTTGCCGCGCTCAAGCGCTACCCAGTCCTCAACGCCAGTGTCGACGGCAACGACATCGTCTACCACGGCTACTTCGATATCGGCATTGCGGTAGGTTCGCCGCGAGGACTGGTCGTGCCGATCCTGCGCAACGCCGACCAGATGACGTTCGCCGAGATCGAGAAGAAGATCGCTGAGTACGGCGTCAAGGCACGTGACGGCAAGCTCGGCATCGAGGAACTGACCGGTGGTACCTTCTCCATCAGCAACGGCGGTGTGTTCGGCTCGATGCTGTCCACGCCGATCATCAATCCGCCACAGTCGGCCATCTTGGGCGTGCACGCCACCAAGGACCGCGCCGTGGTCGAGAACGGGCAGGTGGTCGTGCGACCGATCAACTACCTGGCGATGAGCTACGACCACCGCATCATCGATGGCCGCGAGGCGGTGCTGGGTCTGGTGGCGATGAAGGAAGCCATCGAGGATCCGGCGCGCCTGTTGTTCGACGTCTGAACATCGCTGCGCAGCCGCCGCAACCAGCCGGAGATCACCATGTCACTGGCCGACGAACTTGCCAAGCTCGACGACCTGCATTCCCGCGGCGCGCTCAGCGACGCCGAGTTCCAACAGGCCAAGCAGCGCCTGATGGATGACCCCGGGCCTGCCGCTGCTGCCGCCGACGCCGTGAATCGGTTTCGCCGTTCGCGCAGCGACCGCTGGATAGGCGGCGTCTGCGGCGGCCTGGCCGAGGCCACGCATGTCGACAGTTGGATCTGGCGCCTCATCCTGACCATCCTGCTGATCTTTGGCGGCAGCGGGCTGGTCGTCTACGTGCTGCTGTGGATCTTCGTGCCTGACGCGTGAACCCGGCGCGACCACGGTCTCATCAACGGAAACCATTTCATGAGCAAGAACTTCGACGTCGTCGTAATTGGTGGCGGACCGGGCGGCTACATTGCGGCCATCCGCGCGGCCCAACTGGGCTTCAAGGTTGCGTGCATCGACGACTGGAAGAACGCGGTCGGCGGTCCGGCCCCGGGGGGTACCTGCACGAACGTGGGCTGTATACCGTCCAAGGCTTTGTTGCAGTCGTCTGAGCACTACGATCACGCGGCCCGGCATTTCGGCGACCATGGCATCAGCCTCAGCGACCTGCGCATGGATGTGACGAAGATGGTGGCCCGCAAGGACACCGTCGTGAAGCAGAACAACGACGGCATCCTGTATTTGTTCAAGAAGAACAAGGTGGCGTTCTTCCACGGGCGCGGCTCGTTCGTGCGCGCCGTCGAGGGCGGTTACGAAGTCCAGGTCATCGGCGCGGCTGACGACCTGCTGACCGGCCGCCATGTGATCGTGGCCACCGGATCGGCGCCGCGGCAGCTGCCCGCGGCGGCATTCGACGAGGAGCGTGTGCTGTCCAACGACGGCGCGCTGCGCATCCCCGAGGTGCCGCGTAGGCTCGGCGTGGTCGGCTCTGGTGTCATCGGCCTGGAGATGGGTTCGGTGTGGCGGCGCCTGGGCGCTGAGGTCACGGTGCTCGAGGCGCTGCCCGGTTTCCTGGGCGCTGCCGACGAGGCAGTGGCCAAGGAGGCGCTCAAGGCCCTGGGCAAGCAGGGTCTGAAGTTCGAGTTCGGCGTGAACATCACCGGCGTCAAGACGACGAAGAAGTCCGTGACCGTGGCCTATGCCAACGCCAAGGGCGAGGCCGTGACGCTGGAGGTGGATCGACTGATCGTGTCGATCGGCCGCGTTCCCCACACCGCGGGGCTCAAGCCCGAGGCCGTGGGCCTTCAGCTCGACGAGCGAGGTGCTGTGGTGGTCGACGAGCAGTGCCGGACGAACCTGCCCAACGTCTGGGCGGTAGGCGATGTGGTGCGTGGGCCCATGCTCGCGCACAAGGCCGAGGAAGAGGGTGTGGCGGTGGCCGAGCGCATCGCCGGCCAGCACGGGCACGTCAACTTCGGCACCATTCCCTGGGTGATCTACACATCACCCGAGATCGCCTGGGTCGGCAAGACCGAGCAGCAGCTCAAGGCCGATGGTCGCGCATACAAGGCGGGCAGTTTCCCATTCATGGCTAACGGGCGGGCCCGGGCGCTGGGCGATACCACCGGGTTCGTCAAATTCCTCGCCGACGCCGAGACCGACGAGATTCTTGGCGTGCACATCGTCGGGCCGTTTGCCTCTGAGCTGATCGCCGAAGCTGTGGTCGCGATGGAGTTCAAGGCCAGTGCCGAGGACATCGCCCGCATCTGCCATGCGCACCCCTCGCTGAGTGAGGCCACCAAGGAAGCCGCCTTGGCGGTCGACAAGCGCACGCTCAACTTCTGATTGGCGACCGGGGTCGTGGCGGTACGACAGGTCTACGAAGCCACGCTGGCCGAGCGCGGGTACCAGCCTGACCCGGCCCAGTTGCGGGCCGTTGATGCGCTGGAGCGGTGTGAGAACGAGTGGGCGGCCTATAAGGCGCGGCGTGGCAACGCCCTGACCAAAATGCTCGTGCGCCCGCCGATTCCGCGCGGCGTCTACATGTTTGGCGGCGTAGGCCGGGGCAAGAGCTTTCTGATGGATTGCTTCTACCAGTCGGTACCGCTGCGCCGCAAGACACGCCTGCATTTCCACGAGTTCATGCGCGAGGTGCATCGCGAGTTGCAGGAGCTCAAGGGCACCGTCGACCCGTTGCAGGAACTTGGGCGGCGCGTTGCGCGCCGCTTCCGCTTGATCTGCTTCGACGAATTCCATGTCTCTGACGTTACCGATGCCATGATCCTGCACCGGTTGCTGGAGTCGTTGTTCGCCAATCGCGTGTCGATCGTCACGACCTCGAATTTCCACCCGGATGGCCTGTATCCGAACGGTCTGCATCGCGACCGGATCTTGCCGGCGATCGCGCTGCTCAAGAGCCACCTCGAAGTGGTGAACGTCGATCACGGCACCGACTACCGGCAGCGCACGCTCGAGCACGTGGCGCTGTATCACACGCCGCTGGGCGAAGCGGCCGACGCTGCGATGCGGCGTGCATTCGATGAGTTGGCCGAGGCGCGCGAGGAGAACCCGGTGCTGCACATCGAGCACCGCGAGCTGACGGCACGCCGCCGTGCCGGCGGCGTGGTGTGGTTCGATTTCAAGACCCTTTGTGGCGGCCCGCGCTCACAGAACGACTACCTCGAGATCGCCCAACAGTTCCACACCGTGTTGTTGTCCGACGTGCCGCACATGCCGCCGCGCATGGCCAGCGAGGCAAGGCGCTTCACGTTGCTGGTGGATGTGCTTTACGACCGCCGCGTCAAGCTGATCCTGTCGGCACAAGTGCCTGCCGAAGCGCTCTACACCGAAGGGCCGCTCGCGCACGAGTTCCCGCGCACCGTTTCGCGTCTGCAGGAGATGCGGTCGGCCGAGTACCTCGGCCTCGAGCGGCGCAACGTGGATACCCGGATCACCTGACATGCGCTGGCGGCTCGTCTGTGGCATGGGACTGCTGTTGATCTGGATGCTCGGGGGCGCCTCCGGCGTACATGCGGTCGAGCGTCCGCAGGACACCCGGGCTCGATTGGACGCCGGCGAGCGCCAGGCTCGCCTGCGCCACGAACAGAACCGGCAAGTCTGCGCTAAGCAGTTCCTGGTCGAGACGTGCTTGGAGCGTGCTCGTGAACAGCTCCGCGTCGACGTGGAGGCCATCCATGCCGAGCGTGTCGATCTCGATGCGCGGCGGCGCCAAGAGCGGGCGCTGCAACGCAAAGCGCGTCTAGACGCAAAGGCGGCACGGGCACGTGCGCCAGAGGCATCCTCGGCCGACGGACTTCGAATGAAGGGTCGAGTGGCGGCCAGCCTGATGGCGCCAGACGAGCGACAGGGCGACAGGGCGGCGGCAGGCCCGGCCCCTGCCGGCCGCGACGCGTCATCGGTGGCAGCCGCTGAACTGCCCAACGACCGGGTGGCTCGCGCGGCAGCGCAGTCCCGCAAGCGTGAACGTGCGGCGAAGGCAGCGCAAGCGCACACCGGCCGGGCCAGCGCAGCCCAGGCTCATCGCGAGTCGGTGATGCGGCGCGAAGCGCAGCGCACGCGAGGCAAGCCGGCGGCTGCGCCACTGCCAGCACCGGCCGCTTCGCGCTGACTGCGGGTCGGTCGCGCTGCTGAGAACGGTCAGGTCAGTGCTTCGATGCGTACCAGCGCCAGTGAGAGGTTGTCACCGCCACCCCGCGCGCGCTGGCGTGCCTTGGTCACCAGCATCTCGCTCGCCTCGCGGGGCGTAAGCCCTTGAACGATGGCACCGAGTTCGCGTGGCGTGAAGTAGTGCCACAGGCCGTCGCTGCAGGCCAGCAGGCTATCGCCCACGGCTACCTGGCCGAGATGACCGAGGGCGATCGGCGGGTCGTTCTGAGTGCCCAGGCATCCCGTGAGCAGGTTGCCCTGAGGGTGGCTGTTGGCCTGCTCCTCGCTCAGTTTGCCCTCGTCGATGAGACGCTGAACGTAGGAATGATCGATGGTGCGGCTGACCATCTCTGCGCCGCGGAAGTGATACACGCGCGAGTCGCCCGCATGGGCGACGCAGCAATCCAGGTTGGGGCTCAGCAGAAAGGCCGCCACTGTGCTGTGGGGCTCTTCCTCGGCGGTGATCGCTGTCAGCTTGATCATGAGATGCGACTCCATGACCAGTTGCTTGAGCGTTTCGGCAGGATCGTCCTTGCTGGGTACGTAGCGCTCGAAGAGCTGGCGCGCGGTCAGTACGACCTGATCAGAGGCCTTGCGGCCGCCACTCTTGCCACCCATTCCGTCGGCCAGCACGGCCAGCAGGCAGCCGGGCACTCGGTCGTGGGTCAGGATCTCGACCTGGTCCTGCTGGTAGGCCCGATCACCGCGGTGCAGGGCGGTGGCGGCGACCAGTCGATGGGCCTGTGGGGGGGTGGCGGTCATGAGGCGGGACTATAAACTCTGGGACATATGGATCCGGATGCCCAACAGGAGCAGAACCACCATTCGCCCGAGAGGCGCCTGATCGAGCTGCGTATCGAACACGCCGACCTCGACAGCCTCATCGACCGTGCGGCAGAACAGTCGCCCGTGGACGAACTGGCGTTGCGGCGGCTCAAGAAGCGTCGCCTGATGCTGCGTGACATGATCGCACGGCTTGAGGGTGAACTCGACCCCCCGGAACCGGCGTGAACCGGTGCACGCGTTGATGACCGACTACACAGGAGACGTCGACTCCGACCTGGTTCGCGCGGTGCACGAGGCGCTCTCGATGCCAGGCCCGTTGTCACTGATGGATCCGGGATTCCGCCCGCGTGGGCAGCAACAGACGTTGGCCCGTGAGGTGGCGCGCGCGCTGGAAGACAGGGCGAGTCTGGTGGCAGAGGCCGGCACCGGCGTGGGCAAGACCTTCGCCTACTTGGTGCCCCTGCTGTTGTCGCGACGCCGCGCAATCGTGAGCACGGCCACAAAGAGCCTGCAAGATCAGCTCTTCCTGCGTGACTTGCCGCGGTTGCGCGACGCCCTGCGCCTGCCGGTGCGCATTGCGCTGCTCAAGGGCCGTTCGAGCTACCTTTGCCTGCATCGGCTCAAGCAGTCGCGCCAGACTGCGACTCTTCCTGATCGGTTCGCTGTCCGTGCCCTGTCACGGGTCGAGCAATGGGCAGCCCAAACCCGCAGTGGTGACCTCGCGGAGATCGAGGGTCTCGATGACCGCTCGCCGGTCATACCGCTGGTCACCTCGACCCGCGACAACTGCCTGGGTACCGATTGCCCCGAGTATCGCGACTGTCATGTTGTGGCTGCGCGCCGCGAAGCCATGGCCGCCGATCTCGTGGTGGTGAATCATCACCTGTTCTTTGCTGATCTGACCTTGCGCGACAGTGGCGTGGCCGAGTTGCTGCCCACGGTAGACGCCGCGGTGTTTGACGAGGCCCACCAGTTGATGGAGACGGGACTGCAGTTTGCCGGCACAACGCTGTCCGCCGCCCAGGTCGTCGACCTGTCGCGCGATCTGCTTGCGGCCGGCCTGGCCCATGCGCGCGGGCTGGCGGCCTGGCAGGACCTGGCCGGCGGGCTCGAGCATTCGGCGCGCGAACTTCGCCTGGCCTGCGCCGGGCCACTTCGGGACCTGCGCGGCGTCATCAAGCTGCGCTGGGACGAACGCGCTGACCAGCCGGCGTTCACCACCGCCATGCAGTCACTCGAAACGGCCGCCAAGGCCGCAGGGACCGCTGTCGAGGGTGTGGAGGGAAGCGCGCCCGACTTCACGCGGCTGGCCGAGCGTGTGCGCACCCTGGGCACGTTGGCGGCCCGCTTCGCCGAGCCCGTTCCCGAGCAACGTGTTCGCTGGATCGACCTGGGTCCGCGGGACTCCCGGCTCGTGGAGTCGCCGCTTGACATCCGCGATCTCTTCACGCAGCAACGCTGCGATTCGGGTCGAGCCTGGATCTTCACCTCGGCAACCCTCGGTACCGACGACGACCTGACCTGGTTCAGCGATGCCGCCGCGTTGGAAGATGCGCGCAAGCTGCGCGTGGGCAGTCCTTTCGACTATCCGAACCATGCCCGCACCTGGGTGCCGCCGCGCTTCCCGCGCCCGAATGAGCCCGGACATCCAGAGGCCGTCGGGCGCCTGGCCGCGACGTTGGCAGCACGCCTCGGTGGGCGGCTGTTTGTGTTGACCACTACCTTGCGCGTGCTGCCCGTGATCGCCCAGGCGCTGGAACAAGCGCTCGGGCAGGCCGGCGTGCCCCTGGACGTACTGGTCCAGGGAACGCACCCGAAGCGCACACTTCTACAACGCTTCCTCGATGGCCCTGGTCAGGTGCTTGTCGGCTCGCAGAGCTTCTGGGAGGGTATCGATGTGCCAGGTGATGCGCTGCAGTGCGTGCTGATCGACAAGCTACCCTTTCCGCCGCCGAACGACCCGCTCGTGCAGGCCCGATCGCGCGAGCTCGAGCGCCAGGGGCGCAACGCGTTTACCGACTACTACCTTGCCGAGGCCGCGATCTCACTCAAGCAGGGTGCCGGCCGATTGATACGCACCGAACACGACCGGGGCCTGCTGGTGATCGCCGATCCGCGACTGCGACAGATGCCCTACGGTCGCCAGTTGCGCCAGGCGCTGCCGCCTATGGGGACGCTGGACACGGAGGCAGACGCCCTTGCATGGCTCGACGAACTCTCGGCTGCGCACGCCTGAACGCAGGCTGCACCGAGCGTGCGTCACCAGAACTGCCACCAGGCGCGTTCGGGCAGGCGCACTCCATCCTTGAGCAAACGGCTGTTCGGGAAGTTCTTCTTCAAGACCCGGTCGGCATCGTCGCGCAGTTCCTTCAGGCCCAGGCGCTCATAGCTCATCGCCATGATGTAGAGCGCCTCTTCCAGGGCAGGCGCCTGCGGGTACTCGGTCAACGCATGCTGGGACCGGTTTGCGGCAGCCAGATAGGCCCCTCGGCGGAAGTAGTAGCGCGCCACGTGCACTTCGTACGACGCCAGTGCGTTGACAATGTAGTCCATCCGCAGGCGCGCATCGGCGGCGTACTTCGACACCGGAAACTGTTCGACGAGTTGTTGGAACGCCTGGTAGGCGTCGCGTGAGGCCTGCTGGTCCCGCTCAGACAGGTCCTGCCTCGCGATGGCATTGAGGAAGCCCAGGTTGTCGTTGAAGTTCACCAGGCCCTTGAGGTAGAGCGCGTAGTCCAGCGCCGGGCTGGAAGGATGGTTCTTTATGAAGCGATCGAGCGTGGCCACGGCCTGCACCCTTTCGCCCGAGCGCCATTGCGAGTAGGCCATGTCTAGCATGGCCTGCTGCGCCAGCAGCGTGCCGGCGGCACGGCCCTCGATGCGCTCGAAGGTCTTGATGGCCTTTTCGTAGCTGCCGCTGACCATGTCGTCGCGGGCGTCTGCATACAATCGGTCTACAGACTCGCCATCTCGACCCTTCGGATCCGAGCCGCAGCCAGCCAGCAGGGCGAGAACGATCGAGGCAATTGGGGCCCACAGGCGCAGTGAAGGTATCAGGCTCATCGGGTTCGGCGCCGGCAGCGGGGCCCGCGCGCATCCTGGCATCAACGACAAATCGGCGGATTCTAATGGTGCCTACACCGCATGCCGGAAGTGAGTCGGAGATCGTCGAGGCCGACAACGGTGAGCCCGGCGAGGCGGCGCACGAACGTCGCGAGTCCTACGTCGGGCCAGAGGGTCACGGTCAGCGACTCGACAAGTGGCTGGTTCAACTGGTGCCCGAGTTCTCCCGCAGCTACCTGCAGACCCTAGTGGAAGGGGGTCATGTGCGGGTAGATGGCACGCCGGCCTCGACGTCTTCACGCAAGTTGAGAGCCGGCCAGTTGCTGCAGGTGGAATTGGTACCAACGGCGCAGAGCCGCGCGTTCACGCCGCAACCGATGCCGCTGGCCATCGTGCATGAAGACGACCACATCCTCGTGGTCGACAAGCCGGCGGGCCTGGTGGTGCATCCGGCGGCTGGCAACTGGAGTGGCACGCTGCTCAACGGGCTGCTGGCGCATCACCGCGGTGCAGCGATGCTGCCGCGCGCCGGGATCGTGCACCGGCTGGACAAGGACACCTCGGGACTCATGGTGGTGGCCAAGTCGCTTCCGGCGTTGACGGTCCTGGTGCGGGCTATCGCGAGCCGCGATGTGCGGCGCGTCTACCTGGCGCTGTGTCATGGTGAACCGACCTGGGCGCACCAATTGATCGAGGCGCCGATCGGGCGCGACCCGATTTCGCGTGTGCGCATGGCCGTCGTTCCCGGCGGCAAGCCCGCGCGGACCGACGTCGAGTGTCTGGCCCGGCGCGACGCGGCTGCGGCGCTGCGATGTCGCCTGCACACAGGTCGCACACACCAGATTCGGGTGCACCTGTCCCACCTGGGCTTTCCACTCATCGCCGACGCGACCTATGGCGGCACGGCTGCACTGGGCATGACCCGACAGGCATTGCATGCCGTGGAGCTGGGTTTGGTGCATCCCATTACCGGTGCGGCCATGGCCTGGCACAGTCCGTTGCCTGCCGACATGGCTGCGGCATGGGCGCGCGTGGGACCGGATCCAGCAGCCGTCCCTGCGGCTGGCCACATCGCCGTGGCGCCGCAGTCACGCGCGGTTCCTCGTCGAAGTGCGGGTTGCACCAAGGCGCGATAGAATGTTCGGAACCGGAGCAGGGTGGTCTCGATTGCCGTGCAGTCTGCAGGCCACCCGAAGCGGACCGAATCGCCCGCACGTATATCGTGTCGTGGCACGCCGCGCCGAGGCAGCCGTGCTGCTCGCCGCCCTGACCTGATCGACAAACCGCCCACGGGCCCATGCGGGTCCGGCAGCCTTGACGCCCAGACCCGTCCCGATCGGGCCTGCATCTGTTGCAGGCCGCGCGAATAGAGGTTCATGAACACTCTGGAGGCAAAGCGTGTCCTCGAGACCGCGCTTATCTGCGCGCAGCAGCCGATGCCCCTGCGCGACATGCGTTTGCTCTTTGACGAGCAGGTGGGCACCGACACGATCCGCTCCATGCTGGACGAACTGGTTCGCGACTGGGCAGACCGTGGCGTCGAGCTGGTCGCGCTGGCGTCGGGCTGGCGTTTCCAGAGCAGGCCGCAGATGCGGGTGTACCTCGACCGTCTGCACCCCGAGAAACCACCGCGCTACTCACGTGCCACGATGGAGACTCTGGCCATCATCGCCTACCGCCAGCCGGTGACCCGCGGCGACATCGAGGATATCCGTGGTGTCACAGTCAGCAGCCAAATCGTCAAGCAACTCGAGGATCGCGGCTGGATCGAGGCGATCGGCTACCGTGAGGCACCGGGGCGGCCGGCGTTGTATGCGACGACACGACAGTTCCTGGATGATCTGGGCGTGGCCAGCCTGGATCAGTTGCCGGCCATCGAGGGCGCGCCTGCCGCGGAATCGTTGCCTGGCCTCACAGCCGGCGCCGGTGCGCCCGATATCAGTGACGCCGCCCAGGCGCAGCTACCTCTGGAGACCGAGTCCGACCTGAGGCAGGCGGCGGCCGCCGAAGTGGTGGATGGGCCTGACGAGATCGTCCCCACGGCCCCAATCGAACGTGAAGATGCGGGCACCGAGTGCCGCGCAGCCGCCGAACCTGAACTTCCCGACGCGCCGGGCGCCGATCGCGACGACGCACCGACCGACCAAATCCCACCAAGCGTGCAAGCATGACCCCTGTAGAACCCGATCAGCCTCAGCTGGAAAAGCCCGACAACGATGGGGCCCGTCCCGACGGGGCGCCGCGACCCCGGCGACGTCGCGCGGTCGCACCGGCCGAGTCCGCGGCCGACGTCGGTGCGCCGGCCAGCACAGTCGAGGGCGACGGGGCAGCGCCTGCAAAGCCGCGACGCACGCGGCGCAAACCCGATGCAGCGCTTGCAGGCCCTGGAGCGGACCTGGGTGAATCCGGCGAGGTGACGAGCCAGCCGAGCGTCGAGTCGGCACCGGACGATCGATCCGTCGACCTTGGCGATTCGACCGGCGCCGTACCGAAGGCGCGTCGCGGACGGCGGCGCAGCGCCGACGTTGCCGAAGGGATCGATGCAGCCAATGCGGGCGTGCAGGTGGCCTCGATTTCGCCGCAGACGTCTCCCATCGACGCTGTGGCGCGGGAGTCAGCAGAGGCCGTGCCCGTCGCCGACGTCGTACCCGCGCCTGAGGGGGAGACCCCTGGGATCGCGGCGGACGATACGCGAAGGCGCGGCAGGGGCCGTCGCCGGGGGCGTCGGGGCGCTGCGGAGCGCTCCGACGGTGGTGGGTACGAAGGCGGCGCGCCTGCGGATGATGGACGCAGCGACGGCGACGATCCCGATGCCGTGAATGACGCGGCATCGCCTGATGCCCAGCCGGCCATTCCAGTCGTGGTTCTGCCTAAGGACGCAGGAGAGACCTTTGCCGACGTCGTCTCCGGTGCCTACGACGCGGTGGCCCCGGAAGACATCTCAGTGGTCCCCGAGCGCCGGGTCCTGCTGCCCGAGCCCGATGCACCGAAGCTGCACAAGGTGCTTGCGCAGGCTGGCATCGGGTCGCGCCGCGACATGGAGGACCTGATCGCCGACGGCCAGGTGACGGTCAACGGCCAGCCGGCGCACATCGGCCAGCGCATCTCGTTTGGCGACCACATCAAGGTCGGCGGCAAGCCCGTCAAGGTGCGCATTGCGCCACCGCCACCCCGTGTGCTGGCCTATCACAAGCCGGTAGGCGAAGTTGTCACACACGACGACCCTCAGCATCGACCGACGGTCTTTCGCCGCCTGCCGCGCCTGCAGCATGGCAAGTGGCAGTCGGTTGGTCGTCTGGACATCAACACCGAGGGCCTCCTGCTCTTCACGAATTCGGGCGAACTGGCCAACCAGCTGATGCACCCGCGGTTCGGCGTGGAGCGCGAGTACGCTGTGCGCGTGCTTGGCACGCTCGATGCCGAAGCGCGGCAACGCCTGCTCGACGGTGTCGAGATCGATGGCCAGGTGGCTGGCTTCCGTTCCATCGAAGACGGTGGCGGTGAGGGCGTGAACCATTGGTACCGCGTCGTCATTACCGAGGGGCGCAATCGCGAGGTGCGCAAGTTGTTCGATGCCGTGGGCCATGGCGTCAGCCGCCTGATTCGCATCCGCTATGGCTGCGTGGTTCTACCGCGAGGACTGAAGCGTGGTGTATGGGTCGATCTGGGAGAAGCCGACGTCCGGGAGTTGCGGCGCCTGGCGCAACCTGTGCAGGGCCAGTCCCTGCAGCGAACCGATCGTGGCCCTGATCGCGCCCCTGAACGCGACGGCGAGCAACGCGGCAAGGCCCGGCGTAACCGGCGCGGCCGCAGTGGCAGGCCTGAGGAGCGCGGCATGCCGCGCGACGAAGGCTCCGAGGGTGTGGACCATGGTCCCATCCCCAATCCGCTGCAGCAAACGTTCGACTTGCGTGCCATTCGTGAAGCTCGCAAGCCCCGCCGCGAGTACTCGGAGGACGGCCCCATTCCGAATCCGCTGGAGCAGACCTACGACAAGCGGTTTGTGCAGAAGCAACGCGGTCCGGGTGGTGGTGGTCGTGGCGGCAAGGGTGGCGGCCAGGGCGGCGGGCAGCCCGATCCTATGCGCACGTCGGTAGGTTACATCGGTGCCGACGCCTTCGTGCGCAAGCTTCAGAACACGGGCGGAGGCGGTGGTGGACGTGGCGGCCGTCGTCGGGGCGGTCGCTGACGGTCAACCAACGGCTGCGCGCGATTGCGCGTGCGACTCGGAGGCTGGCGAAGCGCAGGATCGATCCGCCGGCGCACAGCGGCTTCACGGGCGCGCCATTTAGCGCCAGGGCAGGGACTGACACTGTCGACCATTAGAATGCTCGGTTTATCTCACCAGTTATCGATCCAGGAGCAATACACATGGCCATCGAACGTACGCTTTCGATCATCAAGCCCGATGCAGTGGCAAAGAACGTGATCGGGCAGATCTATGCACGCTTCGAGGGCGCCGGTCTGAAGATCGCCGCCGCCAAGTTGGCGCATCTGTCGCGCGGCGAGGCCGAAGCGTTTTATTCCGTACACAAGGCGCGCCCGTTCTTCAAGGATCTCGTCGAGTTCATGATTTCCGGGCCGGTGATGATCCAGGTGCTCGAAGGTGAAAACGCCATTGCCAAGAACCGTGAGCTGATGGGTGCCACCGACCCCAAGAAGGCCGAAAAGGGCACGATCCGCGCTGACTTCGCCGAGAGTATCGATGCCAATGCCGTTCATGGCTCCGATGCGCCGGAGACCGCTGCGGTGGAAGTGGCGTTCTTCTTTCCTGGCATGAACGTCTACAGCCGCTGATTGCGGTTGTCCGAGTGCAGCAGTGGGCGTGGACCGGGTCAACCTGCTCGAGTTCGATCTCGAGGCCCTGGCCGCCTACTGCCAGCAACTCGGCGAAAAGCGCTTTCGCGCGGTCCAGCTGTTCCGCTGGATTCATCAGAAGGGGGCCTCGGGGTTCGACGAGATGTCGGACTTGGCGCGATCACTGCGCGACAAGCTCACGGAGCGGGCCGAGATCCGGGCCCTGAAGCTGTTGACGGAGCAGGCCTCCACCGATGGCACCGTCAAGTGGCTCTTCGATGTGGGTGACGGCAATGCCATCGAATCGGTCTTCATTCCCGAGGACGACCGTGGAACGCTTTGCGTTTCGTCCCAAGCCGGCTGCGCTGTTGGTTGCCGGTTCTGCTCCACGGGCCACCAGGGCTTCAGCCGCAACCTTGCAACCGGCGAGATCGTGGCGCAGCTGTGGCATGCCGAGCACCACCTGAGGCTTCGTCTCGGCCTGCGGCCTGGGGAGCGTGCCGTCACCAATGTCGTGATGATGGGCATGGGCGAACCGTTGCAGAACTACGCCGCCCTTGTACCCGCTCTGCGCGTGATGCTCGATGATCACGGGTATGGCCTATCCAGGCGGCGGGTCACGGTGTCCACATCGGGCGTGGTGCCCATGATCGACCGCCTGCGCATCGATTGCCCGGTGGCGATGGCCGTGTCCCTGCATGCGCCCAACGATTCCCTGCGCGATCAGCTGGTGCCACTGAACCGCAAGTACCCGTTGGACGAATTGATGGGCGCCTGCAGGCGCTACCTCGAGGCGGCACCGCGTGACTTCATCACATTCGAGTACTGCATGCTGGAGGGCGTGAACGACACGCTCGAGATCGCGCAGCAACTGGTTGAGTTGGTCCATGGCGCCGATCGGTCGAAGCGGGTACCTTGCAAGCTAAACCTGATTCCGTTCAATCCGTTCCCGCAGTCGGGGCTGCGTCGGTCGTCGCGCGAGCGCGTACTGGCGTTCGCCAAAGTCCTCCAGGACGCCGGTATCGTGACGACGATACGGCGTACGCGCGGCGATGACATCGATGCAGCCTGCGGCCAGTTGGCTGGCGAGGTGCAGGACCGCACGAACGTGCAGACCCGGATGGCGCGACCCGTGATCCGCATCGAAACTACGGGCTGATCGCGCGGATACGCCACGCGGCAACGAGGAGAATCGCCGATGCGCAGGGGATCGCTGGGCTTGGTAGTGATGCTGGTTGGGTTGGCGGGGTGCGCCAGCACGCCGGGCGATGGGCCCAGCGGGGATCTGCGCGAACGGGCCACGGCCTCGGATCAATCCGACTCGGAACGGCGTGCCCGCGTTCGCCTCGAGTTGGCCAGCGCCTATTTCGCGCAGGGGCAGACCGACACCGCGCTTGATGAGCTCAAGCTGTCGATTGCGGCGAACCCCAACCTCAGCGACGCCTACAACCTCCGTGGGCTCATCTATGCCAGCCTGGGCGATGATGCGCTGGCTGAAGACAGCTTTCGGCGCGCGCTGCAGATCGATCCACGCGACGGTGGCACGATGCATAACTTCGGCTGGTACCTCTGCCAACGGCAGAAGTATCCGCAGGCGCAGGCGCAATTCCAGGCCGCGCTGGCGCAACCGCAGTATCGGGATGCGGCGCGCACGCACCTGGCACGCGGCATTTGCCTGACTCGTGTGGGTGATTGGGCTCAGGCTGAGACTGCCCTGATGCGCTCCTACGAGCTCGACCCTGCAAACCCCGGCACCGCAGTGAACCTGTCCGAGGTCCTGCTGCGTCGGGGCGAGTACACACGGGCTCGGTTCTACGTCGGGCGTGTCAATTCACAGCCCGCAACGACCAACGCTCAGTCGCTCTGGCTGGCCGCCCGCATTGAGCACCGCATGGGCAACACCCGCGGTGCCCATGACCTGGGCGAACAGATGCGCAGTCGCTTCCCGAAGGCACCCGAGGTGAGCCTGTTCGAGCGGGGGCGGTTCGATGAGTGAGGCGGTCTACCGCAGCGGTGAGGGTGCGGGGGCGTTGCTGCGGGCGGCGCGTCAGCAACAAGGATTGCATATCGACGCGCTGGCCGCATCGATCAAGGTGCCGGTGGCCAAACTCGAGGCGCTGGAGAGTGGTCGTTACGACGCACTGCCTGACGCCACGTTCACGCGCGCATTGGCGCAGGCCGTGTGCCGGGCGCTCAAGATCGATGCGCAGCCGGTGTTGGCCCAACTGCCTGCGCCCTGCTCGCCGGTGCTTGAACGGGTCGACCAGGGGCTGAATACGCCCTTCCGCGACAGGCCGGGCCGTCTGGTGCCGAGCGACTGGGTTCCCTGGCGGCATCCCGCTGCCTGGGCGGTGGGTCTGCTGCTGGCCGCCGCGGCGGGTTTCGTGCTGATGCCGGGTTCCTGGGTTGCCAGGTGGACGGGCGATGCGCCGGGGGCTGACGCACCTGTCCTCACAGCCCAACCCGAGCTTGGGCCGGAGCGTGGCAACTCGAGTGCTGGCCCTGCAGTGGCGCCTTCTGCCGGTGGTGCAGGAGCGCTGCCCGCGACTCCGAACCCCACGCCTGCCGCTCCTGCTGCGACTGCCGCCGTCGGCGAGCCCGTGTTGCTGCCCGGAGCGTCAACAGCTGATTCGGCGGCGCCTGCCACCCGTCCGCCGGTCGCCGATGCGACGGACCCTGCCGTCAGCGGCGCCCGACTGCGCGCGAGCGAGACCACGTGGGTTCAGGCCACCGACGGCCGAGGCCAACTGCTGGTATCGCGATTGCTGGAAGCTGGGGAGGTGGTCGACCTCGACGGTGCGCGGCCGCTGCGCCTGCGCATTGGCAATGTGCGCGGGGCCGAATTGGTCTACCGGGGTCAACGCGTCGACATCGCATCCCGCGCGCGCGAAAACGTGGCGACGGTGGAACTGCCCTGACTCACCTCATTGACAGCCTGGTTCAGC
>Ga0154020_10001174_pt1 | contig 32301 bp, 21 predicted proteins | sample Klosneuvirus_201_FD_109709 | JGI IMG/M metagenome (GOLD analysis project Ga0154020, IMG submission 109709) | Active sludge microbial communities from wastewater, Klosterneuburg, Austria - Klosneuvirus_20160825_MG | ecosystem: Engineered > WWTP > Aerobic digester > Activated sludge | place...
GAACCGGATGCCCCGTCAAATACGCCGACCACCTTTGATCTTAACCGCCAGGTTGGTTTTGCTTTAGTAAACCTCCACCCGAGGTATTCCCTATATTTTCTAAAAAAGTGCATTACCATTTACAAAAGTCTGCCGGAGAAAAACCAATTCATGATTTTTGAGATCGCAGGCGCCATTTCCGGTATTCACAACAGGCTTGTCGAGAAGGACAGTGCCCTGCATTGGCTTCGGGTAGCAAAAAACGAAGCGCTTGCACACCACAGCAGCATCGGGCAGGCGTCCTCGTTCAACAATTTGGGCGTTTTCTTTTCCCGGATGGGCTCCCGTGACAGTGCCATGTACTACTTCCAGCATGCCTTGCACACGCTCGCGAATGGATCGCCGGACATAATCCTGTCCTGCAGTATCCACGACAACATCGCCCAGGAACGCGAACGGGACGGCGACTACCGGGCTGCTCTGCGCACCTACCGGTTCAACGACTCGATTTATACGTTGCGCGACCGGCCTGCCCGGTTTGTTGCAAACCGGATTCGCCTGCTACAGGCACTTCGAAAAATAGAGCAAACGGACATTCGGGCCGAAATCGAGCAACTGAACCGCTATGTTACCCACAATCGCGAGCGCCTGACCGATCAGGACAGAATTGGTTTTTTTCTGTTCGCAAAAAATTACTTCATCGAGACAGGGGTGCCCATTCCGGGTCATAGGTATGACAGTTTGTTCATGGCAACCAAGGAAAGCCTTGACAGTAAGAACAAGGAATTGATTGACCGAATAATCGGCGCTTTCCTTCAGGTGCAAACGATCCGTTTCCGGCGCGACGCGGAAGTGTACCGGCTGGAATCCGCTGCGGCTCAGCAAGCACTGCGTTTTACACGGCAAATGACATTCGTACTGATTTTGGCGAGTGCTATCGGTATCGGGCTGCTTATACTGTTCATGCGCAAGCGCAAACGTGCACTCGACCTGGCACACCGGCTTACTATGGCGGAACTCCGAACCAAAGAACTTGAGGCACAGGCTATGACACAGGCCTTAGTGATTCAAAAACGCGACATCACCACGGTCGCCCTCCACAATACGCAGGTGCTGGATCACCGTCGCCGTATCGTCGAACGCCTGACGAACATCGCTCGTCAGAAGCAAAATACCGAAGATGCCTTGCGGGCATTTATTGTGGAACTTCAAACCCTGGAGCAGGTGAGCGACCGCGCCCGATTGGTACAGGAAAATATTGATCGGGCCAACGCCGAATTTTATCTGATGCTCTCCACCCGCCTCCCGGCGTTGTCTAAAGCCGAAGTGGAATTGTGCGGGTACCTGCGGGTCAATTTGTCCAGCAAGGACATTGCAGCGCTTAAAAATATAGCAGCAACTTCCGTCAAAATGAGCAAAAATCGCCTGCGAAAAAAACTGGGAGTAGGGCCTGAAGAGGATTTGTACGCGTTCATGCAAAGCCTATAGATGCTTGTAAACCTTTTGTAACCCCCCGGTTTTTGCACACTCCAGCCGAAGAGGCCGATTTTTGCCCGGTCTTTTCACCCACTGGAATTTTGCTATGACTATCCTGTATCATCTCCGCTTGCCGGTCCTCGCGGCCATTTTCTTCAGTTTCCTTTTAAAAACAAACGCTCAGGCGCCCGGGGCCATCCCCTACCAGGCCGTTGCCCGAAACAGCAGCGGTAACCTGCTCCAGAACCAGTCCGTCAGCCTGCGCTTCAATATCCGCGACGGCGGCCCGCTGGGCACGGTCTTGTATCAGGAAACGCACGGTGTCACCACCAATGCTCTGGGTTTGTTCAGCGTCAACATCGGACAAGGCATCCCGGTGAGCGGCACCTTCGGCGCCATTGACTGGGGCGGCGGTACCAAGTTCACCCAAGTCGAACTCGACCCGGCAGGCGGTACCGCGTACGTGGATATGGGCACGGTGCAGATGCTGAGCGTGCCGTATGCCTTGTATGCGGCCACAAGCGGCAGCGCCGTCACGGAAACCGATCCGCAAGTGGGCTCTTCCACAACCAACTCCATCCCCAAATGGAACGGCACGACGCTGACCGACGGCCTGCTCTACGACAATGGCGCCAACGTCGGCATCGGCACCACGTCGCCCGCATATCCGCTGCACATCAAAGGTACTGCCGACCGGCTGTTGCACCTGCAGGGGTCGTCCCTCGCCGGCACGTGGATTAATTTGCAAAACACCAGCAGCGGCGGCAAGACGTGGAACCTCATTTCCACCGGTCAACTCGATTCCGAAGGCGCGGGAAATCTGGTGGTCGGCATCAATTTGGAGCCAAGAATGATATTCCACGAACAAGACGAAGCAGCAGAACTGATGGGCCACCTGCGAATGAACGACAACAACTTGTATCTCCGCGCCGGCAGTGATGACACTAATCATGGGCTGGGCTTTTTCGGCAATGACGCCCCGAATGGGCTGTGGAACGACTACGACGTGAACGGCCCGGTGCTGTGGGGCAATGCCGGCGGGGTGCTGGGGGCTTACCATCAGGGCACTCAGGTAAACGCGTTGACCTGGAAACTCTCGGGCAACGTCGGCATCGGCACCTCGGCGCCTTCGGAAAAACTGGAGGTTGCGGGCACCACCAAAACCGTCGGTTTTCAAATGCCGACCGGCGCGGCAAGCGGCCACGTACTGCAAAGCGACGCGAGCGGTAATGGCTCGTGGGCGGCTCCTTCGGCGCTTTTCACCGACACAGACGACCAGACTTTATCCTTGAACGGCCCAACGTTGAGTATTGACAATGGCAATTCGGTTGATCTCTCCGGCCTGGCCGACAACCTCGGCAACCATACCGCCACCCAAAACCTGCAAACCAATGGAAACTGGCTGGGCAATGACGGCGACGACGAAGGGATATTTATTAAATCCGATGGAAAAGTGGGCATTGCGACCAACAATCCTGCGACGGAACTACATGTAAAGGACGGCGATACACCAACGCTCCGCATGGAGCAAAGCGGCGGTGCTTTTACGCCGTACACCTGGGACATCGGCGCCAATGAAGCCAATTTTTTCGTGCGCGACCTGACCTTCGGCGGCGACAAACTGCCTTTCCGTATTTACCCCGGCAGCAGCAGCAACCGAATAGTGATCAATGGCAACAACGTCGGCATCGGCACCAACAGCCCGGCTGCCCTGCTCGATGTGAACGGACTGGCCAAAACCACCAATTTCCAAATGACCAACGGCGCGACGAGCGGCTATGTGCTGCAAAGCGACGCTAATGGGAATGGCACATGGGTAAATCCCAGCACGTTTTCTGCAACAGAAACCGACCCGGAGGTGGGTTCTTCCGTAACCAACTACATCCCAAAGTGGAACGGCACGACGCTGACCGACGGCTTGCTGTATGACAACGGCACAAACATCGGCGTTGGCACCACAAGCCCGGAGAACAAACTGCACGTCGTGTCAAGTGATGCCACCCCGGTGCAAATCGAAAGTTCTTCGGAGGATGGCATTGGGTTGAAATTCTATTCCTCCTTCACCGAAGAAGACTTTGAACTAAAAAAGTTAGGCTATTTCGGCGCGAACGGTGGCAACATCCACCTGAACAACAACGGGGCTACCGCTTTGGCCGTGACCACATCGAACAAGGTGGGCATCGGCACCACTTCGCCCTCGACCCGCCTGCACGTCAGTGGCGGCAACGATATTGAGCGCGTGCTGCGTATGTCCGGCGAGAAATCCGTCGGCACCTGGCTCGACCTCGAAAATACTTCCACGGGCGGCACGATATACAGCCTCATTTCCACGGGCAGCGGCAACAGCGAGGGCGCGGGCAAATTGCTTTTCCGAAACAGCAGCAGTACCCTGATGACGTTGAACGGGGCGAGCGGAAACCTCGGCATCGGTACCGCTTCACCAGCCCAAAAATTGGACGTTGTGGGCACGGTCAAAACCGTCGGTTTCCAGATGCCGACCGGCGCTATCACCGGCTATGTGTTGCAAAGCGACGCCGGCGGAAATGCTTCGTGGGTGGCCCCGACAAGCCTGGGCGTGACAGGCGACAACCTCGGTAACCACACCGCAACGCAAACGCTTAACCTCAACGACCATTTGCTCAGCGGCAACGTTTCGAACTACGGATTGAGGCTCTTCGATGGTCTGAAGTTTACCCAGCCGGGGAGTTTCATGAGCATAGATTTTGGTGACAACACCAACGACTTTGTCGAACTGGCGTTCAAAACAACTGATTGTAGCTGGCTGCTGAACGCCGGGGCCGACAAATTTCAGTTGGTTGATGCTGTTAACAACAACAGCCCTATCGTAGTAGAAAAGGCATCAGGGAGCAATCGGGTGTACATCAAGGGGAGCAACGTAGGCATTGGTCACAATAATCCGACGGAACTGTTGGACGTGGACGGCAAGACCAAAACCATCAATTTCCAGATGACTAACGGGGCCACAAGCGGCTATGTGCTGCAAAGCGACGCGAGCGGTAATGGCTCGTGGGTCAGTGCATCCAGCATCGAAACCGACCCCCAGGTGAGCTCCGGCACCACCAGCCGGGTGCCGCGCTGGACGGGTACCACCTTGAGTGACGGGACTATTTTTGACAACGGCACCAACGTCGGTATCGGCACCACTTCCCCCGGCCAAAAACTGGATGTGATGGGTACCACCAAAACCACCAATTTCCAGATGACCAATGGCGCCGCCAACGGTTATGTCCTGCAAAGCGACGGTTCCGGCAACGCTTCATGGGTGACGCCGACCGGCCTTATTACTGAAACCGACCCGCAAGTCAGTTCGTCCACGATCAATTACATCCCGAAGTGGAACGGCACAACCCTCGTTGACGGCTTGCTGTACGACAACGGCACGAATGCAGGCATCGGCACCAACTCGCCGGCCAACAAACTGGATGTGGAAGGCGGTATTGCCATCGGCAGCAGCTATTCCGGCACCTCCACCGCACCCTCCAACGGGGCCATCATCGAGGGCAACGTCGGCATTGGCACCAGTTCCCCTCAAGCAAAGTTAGCCGTCAATGGTGCAGTCATCATTGACCAAAACGGCACAAATACAGGCAGTCTCGCTACTGGTGCTCTTTTCTTCGGTGGCCTCGGTGGAGAGGCTATCGCTTCGTGCAGAACAAACGCAATCAATCAATTTGGGCTTGACTTTTACACGTACAGCACCAAGCGGATGTCCATTGATTTATATGGCCGAGTTGGCATCGGCACCGCCAATCCTTATCAAGCCAAGCTCGTGGTTGATGGCAGCGAAAGTATATATTTTACGAACGGGTATGGCTTCCTCAATCGAAACGGTGCCGGCGACTCTGATAATACCGACAACCATGATTACTCTATTTTTGCCTCTGATCGCATCGCCGCCTCTGAATTCAACGCTTTCTCCGACGCCCGCATCAAGCGCGTGCGCGGCCGCAGCGATAACGCCGCCGACCTCAAGACCTTGATGCAGTTGAAAATCACCGACTACACCCTGATAGACACGGTTGCAAAAGGCACAAAGCCGCACAAAAAGGTCATCGCCCAAGAAGTGGAGCAGGCCTATCCGCAGGCTGTTTCCACCATGACTGATGTGGTGCCGGACATTTACAAAATGGCCAGTATGGAAAACGGCTTCGTCTGTCTCGACAACCCGATGGTGAATGTTGGCGAGCGCGTCAAACTCATTTTTGGCGATAAGCAGGAAATCGCGGCGGTCACCGCTGTTTCCGAAAAAGGTTTTCAAACCAACCTCGCGGCTGAAACCGGCCAGGTCTTCGTGTTTGGCCGCGAGGTATCCGACTTCCGCACGGTGGACTACGAGGCGATTTCCATGCTGAACGTGTCGGCCACGCAGGCATTGGTGAAACAAGTAACCGAATTGCAGCAGCAAAAAACGGCGCTCGAAAACCGCTTGTCCCGCCAGGAAGGCAAACTGAACAAACTACAAGAACAAATGACAGCACTGGAAGCCTTTGTGAAAGGGAAACCGGGAAATTAGTTTTGAGTTTTGAGTTTAGAGTTGGACGTCACATTGTTTTTGAAGCCATAGTTGCATTTTATTAAACAGAGATTTTTTTATGAAAAATATACTCACCGGCTTCCTGATCGCTTTTTCCGCGCTCGCAGCTACCGCCCAAACACTTAGCCCGAAGGTCGTGCCCGCCGCCGGCGGATTCGCCACCGGCGGCAACGCCACCCTGTCGTTCACCATCGGGGAAACCTTCACTCCGACCCTGACGACCGGGGCCAACCGGCTCAGCCAGGGCCAGCAACAGCCGGAAATTGACCTGCGCACCGGAGCGGTACTCGGCGACCTGTGCCCGGGCGGCCAGCTGGAAGTGGCCTTCTCCGCCGCCGGCTATGTAGCAGCAGCCAACGTGTTCACCCTGCAACTGAGCGACGCAAACGGCAGTTTCGCCGCCCCGCTCGCGCTCGGCACGCTGAACGGCACTTCGGGCGGCAACATTGTCGTCACCATCCCGAACGGCTCCTACCCTGGGTCGGGCTACCGGGTGCGGGTGGTTGGCAGCCACCCGGTTTTTGAGGGCGCCGACAAGCCGGTTGCCGGCTGCATCTGTACCCTGCCCGTTGCCGCCTGCAAACCTGCTTCCTTAACGCTGAACGCCTCCGGTCAGGCCGCACTGACAGTGGCCGACATCAACGACGGCAGCACATTCGGGTGCGGGCTGCAAACGATAAGCGTCTCGCTCGGCGCCCTCACCTGCGCCAATCTGGGATCAAACCCCGTGGTGCTGACGGTCACCGATGTACACAACCAGGTGTCCACATGCACCACGGCGGTCAGTGTTTCCGACCTGCTTGTTCCGACAATTTCGTGCCCGAGCGCCGTCACTGTCACCTGCTCTGCGAACGTGCCGGCCGTCAGTCTGGCAGCTGTATCGACCACGGACAACTGCGGTACGCCGGCCAAATCGCATGTCGGCGACGCGACCAGCAACCAAACCTGCGCCAACCGAAAAACCGTGACCCGCACCTACCGCGCCACCGACGGCTCGGGCAATAGCAACACCTGCGTGCAGGTTATCACCGTCCACGACGCCACGCTTCCGGTATTCACCAGCGTGCCCGCCAACGTGTCGGTACAATGTAACAGCATCCCGGCAGTGGGTACGCCCGCCGCTTCGGACGGTTGCGGCGGCTCGGTGTCCATCGCCTATAATGGGCAAACCACCACTGCGGGCGCCTGCACCGATAGCTACGTGCTCACCCGCCAATGGACCGCCACCGACGCCTGCGGCAACACCCGAACTACCACGCAACGCATCACGGTGACGGACACGCAGAAGCCCAATTTCACCGATACGCCCGCCAATATCACCGTGCAATGCGACGCCGTGCCGGGCCCAGCCACACCCACCGCCACCGACAACTGCGACACTGCTGTGGCGATCACCTACAACGGCCAGACGCAAGCCAACGGCGCCTGCGCCAATGCCTACACCCTTACCCGACGCTGGACGGCTGCCGACAATTGCGGCAACACGCGCTCCATTTCACAGCGCATCACGGTTTTGGACAACGGCAAGCCTGTGCTGACCGTACCGGCCAACACGACCATCGCCTGCTCCGACCCGACGCCGCCGGTGGGTACGTCCACCGCTTCGGACGGCTGCGGTGGCTCGGTGACCATCGCGTACCTCGGCCAAACGACGGTCAGTGGCGCCTGCCCCGGCAACTACCAGATACGCCGCAGCTGGCGCGCCACCGACGTATGCGGAAACAGCACCGTAGCCACACAAACCATTCAGGTTTCGGACAACGGCTTGCCGGTGTTTACCTCCACACCCGGCCCGCTGACCATCGAATGCGACGAGCCTTTGCCGCCGCTGGTAAACCCGACCGCCTCGGATGCCTGCGGCGGCTATGTGCATATCACCTTCCTCGGAAATGATCCTTCGGGCAGCGGCTGTGCGGCGGACTATACCGTGACACGCACCTGGCGTGCCGAAGATTTGTGTGGCAACTCGACCACGACCTCGCAGGTGATCATGGTGCAGGGGAACAGTTACGGGCCGCCATCGGAAGACCGGAATGCTGCCACATCGCAAGACGGGCGACCACAAGGGTCGCCCCTACGGATACAACCGAATCCGACGACGGATCGGATTTGGCTTGACCTATCCGATTATTCCGGTGACGTAGTCACGGTATCGATTTTCAGCGATCTGGGGCAGTTGGTTTGGGAAAACCGGATTCCGGCTGTGGCGGACTTGAAATTACCCATTAGCCTGCTTGAAGCGGGCGCAAAGGCGGGGATATACACCGTTTGCGTGCGTTCGGCGAGAGGGGTGGCGGCGAAACGGGTGGTCCTGGTGGAATGATTTGGGCGCCGACAACTTGAGTCATGCGAATGCCGTTCGAGAAAAATTTGGGATTTGTTCTTGGTGTTTTCGAAGGGCGATACGATGTGGATTTGCGGGAACGGCCATAATACCGGACATATTCGGAACGAGACCATCCAGATTTGGCAAATCTGGATGGTCTTTATGCCGTCAATCGGCGGGCGGTGGTGGCGGGCTCTTTTCAGCACGGGGCTTGGCGCTCCGTTTGGCCCGAACAGGTTTTTCCGGCGGTATAATTTCCAACGGACCACCCAGGCCACTTAAGCGGAAAATCCATTCGTACAGGAGCGAAACCGGCGTTTTGTCTACCAAAAAAGTGAAGATGGTGGTGAACAGGGTGGAGCACAAGATGATCGAGAATACCGTAGCCTGGATGATCTCCCCGCCCGGCATACCTTTTTGCAGCGGCAGGGAGGCCAACACGGCTGCACCCAGACCTTTGGGAATAATAACCGCCATAAAGGCGGCATCCTTAGGTGAGGTGTCGCGCGGTACCGACAACCGCACGATAGGGATGCGCAGCAGGAACAGGGCGCCGGTTATGATCAGCCCCAGCACCAGGGGCCACCAGTGTTGCAACTGCACGGAAATGCCGATGTACACGAAAAAAAAGGTGCGCAACAAAAAAACAGCCTCTGAAAAAAAAGCCCGTTCGTAGTCGTTCAGCGAAATCGGTTTGCGGGCAATGACATTTTTCATGATTGGCGGCCCCAACACGTCAATGTTGCCCAGTGTGATGCCGAATGCGAGCGCCGCGATTGGTCCGGAAAAATTCAACAACTCCACAAAACCGTAAATGATGAACACAAAGGCCGGCGTCGTGAACACCGTGTTCTGCAGCGTCCGCATCTGGTGCAGCAGAATGCTCCACAAAAATGCGCCGGCCACGCCCAGCATGAACGCCAGAATAAACGCCGCGATCATCTGCCCGGCCACGTATGCCACATCCACCTTGCCGATGGTATAGGCCGACAACAGGGTAAGGGGTATGGCCAGCGTATATACATCCGAAAATGCCGATTCCAGGACCAGCGTCGTGCTCGACCGTTTGGACAAACTGAACTGCGGGACTAAGGTAGTGACCACTGCCGAAGACGTGCCGCCCACGATGCTGCCCAACATCAGCGAACGCCATACCCCCAAATCCGTGGTAAAATAAACAATGCTGCCGGCCACGATGCAGGATCCGAAAAAATTGTACGTGGTGATCTTGGCCGTGCCGCTCAAGGCATGGATCAGCGGCTCCAGGCGCTGGTCAATGCCGCTTTCGAATAAAATAAAAATCAGGGTAATGGTGGTGAATATCGGCCCGACCACGCCGAAATCCTCCGGTTGCACCAAATGCCCGACCGGCCCCAACAGCAACCCGATGCTGAACAGCCACAGCACATCGGGAATCTTGCTGCGCTTGAACAAAGCAGCAAAGTAGTGCGACAAAAAAATCGTCAGCCCCACAAAAACAATGGAAACGGCAGTAGGCATGTGAAAAGACGTGTTTGCGGCCAATCCGGGAAGGAACGAAACCGCCTGCCCGGGTGTAGTTTCTGCAAAACTACGCCACGGTGCCGGAAGAGCAAACACGCCCCTGCCTGACTGCGCAGAGCGCATCCTTGAGTTAGCCCTATTTCCGCAGAGGCGGGACTTGTCCCCGCCCAATTCGCAAGAGGCTTTTTATGCGTTGCCGAGATTCGGCGGTAACGTCCCCAACGCCGCCTCCACGGCTGCCAACTCCCCTGCCTCCAATTTCAAATTTCCCAAACATTTCAGCGAATCCGCCAACTGCTCCGGGCGGCTGGCGCCCACCAGTACCGAGGTCACCCGCGCGTCGCGCAGCACCCAGGCGAGGGCCATTTGTGCCAGTGTTTGGCCGCGTTGTCGGGCCAGGTCATTCAGCGCGCGGATTTGCCGAAGGCGCTCCTCCGTGAGGTCGGTTTCTTTCAAAAATCCGTGTGGATTGGCGGCACGGGAGTCTGCCGGGACACCGTGCAGGTACTTGTCGGTCAACAAACCCTGAGCCAGCGGCGAGAACGGGATGCAACCCACACCTTCCTGTTCCAGCACATCCAGCAGGCCGTTTTCGATGCCGCGCACGAACATGGAATACTTGGGCTGGTGAATCACGCAGGGCGTGCCGAGTGCTCGCAGGATTCGGCAAGCCTCGGTGGTTTGCTCGGCGGAATAGTTGGAAATGCCTACGTACAGGGCCTTGCCCTGCCGCACGACGAGGTCGAGTGCCGACATGGTTTCTTCCAGCGGCGTATTCGGGTCGGGACGATGGCTGTAAAAAATGTCCACATAGTCGAGACCCATCCGGCGCAGGCTCTGGTCGAGGCTGGCCACGAGGTATTTTTTGGAGCCCCACTCGCCGTAGGGGCCGTCCCACATGCGGTAGCCTGCTTTTGTGGAAATGATGAGTTCGTCGCGGTGGTCGCGGAAGTCCGTGTGCAGGAAACGCCCGAAGTTCTCTTCCGCCGAGCCGGGTGGCGGGCCGTAGTTGTTGGCCAGATCGAAGTGGGTGATACCGGCATCGAAGGCTACCCGCAGGATGGCGCGGCAGTTTTCCTGCACATCCACGTGGCCGAAGTTGTGCCACAAGCCGAGGGAAACGGCGGGCAGGAGCAGGCCGCTGTTGCCGCAACGGCGGTAGGGAATCTGAGTGTAGCGGTTCATGTTAAAATCGTCCTTCCAGAAAGGCCTGCACATCGGCTGCCGATTGCGCGGCATTTTCCTCCTGGGGCCAATGGCCGGTGTTTTGGTAAATCTTGAGCAGTGCTTTTCGGATTTTCCGGTGAAATTCGTAGGCGTATTCGGGCGAGATGCGCGTGTCTTCGGCGCCCCAGAGGATGAGCGTGGGCGTGGTGATATCTTCGATAATGTTTATAGGCGGACGGTTTTCGCTCACGGTGCTACGGTCGGTGAATGCCTTTCGGTTTCCGGTGCGTCGCAGCAGGTCGTGGTGGCGCTGCACGAGCGCGTCGTCCACCTTTTGGTCGTCGGCGTACATGTTTTCCAGCATCAGGCGGACGGCAAACCTGGGCGTGATTTTCCAGAGCACACGGTTCAGCACAGGTGTGCGGGCCAGAAAACTCACAAAAGGTTCTTTTTTTTCTTCAAAACCCGGCGCGTCAAGCAGGATCATTTTACGCAGGCGTTCGGGGTGTTCGGTGGCGTAAAACCAGGCAATCTGGGCGCCCAGTCCGTTGCCGGCGAGGTGAAAACGCCGCAGGTTGATCGCGCGGGTGAACGCGTCGAGGAAATCGGCGTACATGAACGCGCTGTAACTGCCCTGCGGGTGCGGGCCGGTCAGTCCGAATCCCGGCAGGTCTAGGCTGACGACCTGGTAGCGCCGGGAGAGCGAGTCTGTCCATGTTTCCCAGGTGTGCAGCGAGTTGTTGGCATCGTGCAGCAGCACCAGCGGCTCGCCTTTGCCGGCGATGCGGTAGTGCACGGTGATGCCGTCTATTTCGATAAAATGGGAGTCGGGGTACCCGTAGCGGCGGGCAAGTTCGTACACAGGCAGGTCGGCGTGCCAGTTGACGTACAACCAGCCGGCAAACAGGATCAAGGCCGTCCAGCGCAGGATACGCGAGAGGCGAAGTTTTCCGATCCAATGCCGGATGCCCGGTGCGGGCGCTTTGGTGGACACTACTTCCGGAACGGGTGTGTTTTCTTCCATGGTTTTATTCCGACGAACGAAGGACTGCGGCAATGCCCGCCGACAAGGCAAACCCGCCTAAAGCACCCATGGCCATACGCGTGATAACGGGACCGAGCGGCTGCACGGGGTTTTCCAGGGCTTTGTCCAACTCCATGAGGCCCTCCCGGATCTGGTTGGCCTGCTGCGGGTCGCCGACTCCGGCATCCAGCATGGTTTGGTACGTCTGTTTTTCGGCCAGCAGTTCCATACGCACGAGGTCGAGGTCGTACAGATGCAGGCCGTAGTAGAACATCCAGTAAAACAGGTTGATCAGGATAAACACAGCAAACGGCGTGCGCAGGATTTCCCGGAAATCGCGCCCTTTGCCGTTCAGGTCGAAGTCGGCCTTGGCAGCCCGGTACATGAACGTCAGGTAAAAAACCATGGAAGCCCACTGCAGCCAGGGGTTGAGGAAAGTTTCCTTACCCACCGTGTACAGCAGTGCGAAGTAGAACACGACCACGATCCCGCCGAGTACCCCGTTTTGGAGGATGTTGTTTTTCATAAATCAAATATCTGTAGGGCAAAAGTAGGTCAAGTGCGCTATACAGCGGCGAATTATTGCCAAGGCTTGGATACCGGAATTTTTTTGCGCCCGATTATTTTGACAGGATGAACAGGATTTTCAAGATTACTTTGCCGATCAAAGTCTTGTATATCTTGTTTATCCTGTCAAAAACAGCAATCATGTCTGCTACACTCACCCTGCGCCCCATCCGCCGCGAAGACAATCCCACGGTAGCCCGCATCATTCGCACCGTAATGACCGAATACGGCGCTGTCGGGCGCGGGTATTCCATCGAAGACCCGGAAGTAGACGCCATGTTCGAGGCGTACAACCAGCCGCGCAGTTATTTTTTAGTGGTGGAAAATGCCGACGGGGAGCTCGTCGGCTGCGGCGGCGTAGCCCCGCTCCGTGGCGGTGACGCGGATACCTGCGAACTGAAAAAAATGTATTTCCTGCCCGAAGCCCGCGGGCAGGGCATGGGCCGCCGCTTGGTGGAAACGCTGGAAGATGCGGCCCGCCAACGCGGGTTTCGGTACATGTACCTCGAAACCATCGCCGCCATGCAGGAAGCCAACCGCTTGTACCAGCGCCTGAACTTTGATCCCTTGCCCGGGCCGATGGGCAACACCGGGCACAGCGCTTGCGGGCTGTTTTACGGAAAATTTTTAGTGATGAGCAATGAGTGATGAACGATGAGTGATGAACGATGAGTTTTGTAGCGTACTCATCATTCATCATTCATCATTCATCATTCATCATTCATTACTAGAATTGCACGGGCCGGTTTTTCTTTCCGATGGCGCCGGCGATAAGGCCACCAATGAGGCCGTTGAACACGACACCGATGAGGCCGTTTTTCAAGGCAGTACCGATGGAACCGGCATCATCGAAGCCTTTCAATACTTCGTTCATGGATTCCTCGGGCATGTTTTCGCCCCATTGTTCGACAAACTGTTCTTTGAGTCGCGTGATGTAGTCCGGGTCAATGGCAGTGATCAGGATGTAGTTCCAAATGCTGTACAATAAGACTGCAACAGCTATGGCGATGGCACCGATTTGGAAGGCACGTCCAAAAGCGATGTATCCGCCGTCAAGTTCGCGCTGGTTCTGGATCGCTACGACGCCGGTACCGACTGCGATACCGAGGGTAACGACAAAAGCGAGAATACCCGCCAGAATGGAGGTCATGTTCATGTCCATGACGTACGTGGCAAGCGAGAAAAAGATCAGGGCCACGCCGCCGTATAGCCCGAATTTCAAAACATTGTTCCAGGCAGGTGGCGGGGTAGTAGTCGGGGTGGTGCCGGGTGCGTCCAAATTTTCCATAACAGGTGTGTGGTGTGTGGGTTGGTTAACGAATGGCCAAATGTACATCAAGTCTCCCAAACAATGGGTGGGTTCAGGGGTTTGTAGCGCACGTCCACTGAAGCGGCGTTGACGAACAGTGTGCCGTCGCGTTCCAACTGTCCGTACCCTTCGTGGATGTGGCCGAAGACATGTACGCGTGGCTGAATGTCTTCGATACGGCGCAACAGATCGCGGCATCCCACGGGCCGCGGGTCGCGCAGCACCTCGTCGAGGATGCCGTATGGCGGACCGTGGGTAATGAGCACGTCGGTGCCGAACGGGATGGCCTCCCAGTAGGGACGGATGTCGGCCCCGCGGTGGCGGTTGAACGCCCAGTCGAAAAACCAGGGGGTGATGGGGCTGCCCCACAGACGCAGGCCCCCGATCTCGGCGCCGCTGTTTTCCAGATAAATAATGGATTCCGGTAGCATGGCCCGAAAAACGGCCGGCTCCCGCTCGGCAAGAAAATCGTGGTTGCCGGCTACAAGCACTTTGTACCGATGGGGCTGCGCCTCAAACCAATCCAAAAAAACAGACACTTCAGGTAATGTCCCGCCCATGGAAAAGTCGCCGGCGTGCACCAGCACATCGCCCTGTGGCAGGGCAACGTACTCGTGCAGAGCGTGTGTGTCGGAGATGAAGACAAATTTCATGGTTTGAAGGTTTGAGGGTTTGAAGGTTTGAGGGTTAGAAGGTTTCTGGTTAGAAGGTTAGAAGGTTTTGTAGAACTTTGCTGCTGCTTCCGGGTTTACACCAACCAGAAACCTTCTAACCTTCAAACCTTCTAACCAGAAACCTCAAAACCTCGAAACCTGAATTAGTCATGTCCGAACCCGTCAACGCTGTCAGTTTTTCACTTTTCCGCCGCGTGCTCGCGATGGTGAAGCCGTATCGGGGTACCTTTTATTTCACAGCATTTCTCGCAGTACTATTGGCGCCCTTGGCCATTGCACGACCAAAGTTGCTGCAAACGATGGTGGATGACCACATTTTCCACGGTGATATTTCCGGCATGACCTTTTTGGCTGCCGCCATTGTAGGCGTTTTGCTGGTAGAGGTGTTTCTGCGGTATTTTTTCCTGTACTATGCCGACTGGCTGGGGCAAGTCATCGTGCGCGACCTGCGGGTGCGGGTGTTCAACCACGTGTCCAAACTGAACCTTTCCTATTTCGACAGAACCCCTATCGGCCAGAGCACAACGCGCACCATCAACGATATTGAAGCCATCAACACGGTATTTTCCGAAGGCAGTATAACCATTCTGGCTGACCTGCTTACGCTGGTAGCCGTGATGGGCATGATGTTTTACACCTCCTGGAAACTGACGTTCGTGGTGCTGGCGGTATTTCCGCTGCTCATCTGGGGTAGTTACCGGTTCAAGGAGAGCGTGCGCAAGAGCTACGAAAAAGTGCGCAACCACATCTCCACTATGAACGCTTTCCTGCAAGAGCGCATCACAGGCATGCGCATCGTGCAGATTTTCAACGCTGAAGCGCAGGAGTCCGAAAAATTCCGCCAGATCAACCGCGACTACACGGCGGCCAACCTGCGCTCTATTTTGGCGTATGCCATATTTTTTCCGGTGGTAGACATCATTTCCGCCCTCTCGCTCGGCCTCATGGTGTGGTATGGTGCGCGCGGCGTGCTTTCCGAGGAGGTGACCATTGGCACGATGGTGGCTTTTCCGCTGTACATCACCATGCTGTACCGCCCCATCCGGATGCTGGCCGACAAGTTCAACACGCTGCAAATGGGCCTTATCGCGGCCGAGCGCGTGTTCAAGTTGCTGGAAACCAGGGACGCCGTGCAAAACGACGGCACCCTTGCGCCGGCCAAACTTCAGGGCGACCTGGAGTTCGAAAACGTCTGGTTTTCATACAGCGGCAATGCCGACGAGGCGGTGCTGAAAAACGTGTCGTTCCACATTCCTCCAGGCAACACGTTGGCCATCGTGGGCAGTACGGGCAGCGGTAAAACCACCATCATCAGCCTGCTCAACAGGTTTTACGAAATCCAGTCGGGGAGCATAAAAATTGACGGGCATGACCTGCACGACTACGACGTGTACGCCCTGCGCCGCCGCATCGCCGTGGTGCTGCAGGACGTGTTTTTGTTTTCCGGAACGGTGCTGGACAACATCACCCTGCGCGACCCGAACATCTCCGAGGAGCAGGTGGTGCAGGCCGCCAAAATGATCGGGGCGCACGCGTTCATTGCCAAACTGCCCGGCGGCTACCACTATCAGGTGCAGGAACGCGGGGCCACGCTTTCGATGGGCCAGCGCCAGTTGATCTCGTTCGTGCGGGCGCTGGTGTTCGACCCCGACATCCTGATTCTCGACGAGGCTACATCGTCTATTGACCCCGAATCGGAAAGCATCATCCAGTTTGCCATTGAGCGCCTCATCGCGCGGCGCACGAGTATCATTATCGCGCACCGGCTGTCTACCATCCGCCATGCGGCCAATGTGCTGGTGCTGGAAAAAGGCGAGGTGCGGGAGTTTGGACCGCCGGATACGCTTCTGGCTATTGAGGGTGGTCGGTACCGGGAGTTGTACGAGAAACAGTTTGTGGGCGCCGGGGTGGAGTGAATTTCACCACAGATTCACACAGATTTTCACAGATTTTTTGCTAATACCAGAGTAACCTATTCTACTTAAATCTGTGAAAATCTGTGTGAATCTGTGGTGCATCCCTCGGTTTGCCCTATCGGAGTGGGACGTACCCCGAAAACCCGGCTACCTTTGTCGCATGGAAATAGAACAACCATTTGCCGCTCATCTGTCCCGCCTTGGCATTCCGGCGCTAAATCCCATGCAGGAAGCCGCCGTGCGGGCCATTCAAACCCATGCCAATGTGGTGCTGCTGGCGCCGACAGGTTCGGGCAAAACCCTGGCTTTTCTGCTCCCGATACTGGAACAAATGTCCCCTGATGTGCCGGGCGTGCAATGCCTGATCCTGTCGCCCACGCGCGAACTGGCCATTCAGATCGAGCGCGTGTGGCAAAAAATGGCCACCGGTTTCAAGGTGAACACCTGCTACGGCGGGCACTCCATGCAAACGGAAACGCAGAACCTGAGCCAGCCGCCGGCCTTGTTGATTGGTACGCCGGGGCGTATTCTGGAGCACATCAACCGGAAAACGTTTTCGCTGGAAAAAATCCGCGTGCTCGTGCTGGACGAGTTCGACAAGTCGCTGTCCATGGGGTTTCAGGAGCAAATGGCGGGTATTATCGAAGGATTGAAAGGGCTGGAAAAACGCATTTTGGCCTCAGCGACCGACAAGCAGCATATCCCGCAGTTCACCGGTATCACCCATCCGAAGGTGCTGAATTTTTACAAAGTCCCCGAAAAATCCACGGATGGCCTCGTGGTGAAACGGGTAGTGTCGGCCAAGCCCGACAAGGATGAGGCGCTCCTCAACCTGCTTTGTTTTCTGGGCAACGATCCCACCCTTATTTTTTGCAACCAACGCGACACCACAGATAAGGTGCGGGACTATCTTTCAGGAATGGGTATTTCGTGCGCCGGTTTTCACGGCGGCATGGAGCAGATGGACCGGGAGCGCACACTGGTTCAGTTTCGGAACGGCAGCACCGTTTTTCTCGTGGCTTCCGATCTGGCAGCGCGTGGGCTGGACATTCCGGAGGTGAAAAACGTGGTGCATTACGAGGCGCCCATGAAACACAACGATTTTTTGCACCGCAACGGCCGCACTGCCCGCATGCACGCCGACGGAACCGCCTGGCTGCTGTTGGGGAAAGGCGAACCGCTGCCGGCGTACCTGACGGAGGAGCCGCCGCCGCTGTTCGATGTCCCCCTGAGCGACACCCTTCCTGCATCTGCCTCCTGGCTCACGTTGTACATCAGCGGCGGCAAAAAGGACAAAATCAGCAAGATGGACATCGTGGGATTTTTGTCCAAAAAAGGCGGCTTGCAGCAGGACGACATCGGGAAAATCGAAGTATTGGACCACATGTCGTTTGCGGCGGTCAAAAAGGAACTGGCGGCAGGCGTGTTGCAACGAATTCAAGGAGAGAAAATGAAAGGGAAGCGGTACAAGATTGTGGTGACAAGTTGAGGGACACTATGTAGACCTCATGGTTGGTTGCTATTACCAAAGGCTTACTGTTGACGGATAGCAGATGTTTTGATACTTTTGCCTGAAAACCTGACGAATGATTCAATTTGATCCCAAGGGGTACTTGATCCCTGACCGCCCGATTAAAGCAAGTCTGGAGCAATTCCGGGAAGCCTTTGTTGATCAATTGCCTGACGAAGCCCGACTGGCGATTTATGAGAATTTCAGGCAATTTTGTGGTCAGGTCATGGAAGGATTTCAAGCAAAAGAGATCAACGTTTGGGTGGATGGAAGTTTCGTCACGCGTAAGCGAACTCCAAATGATCTTGATATCGTTGTCTTTATGGATGCTGATTTAATTGACCAGCAACATGATTTACTCCAAACTCAACTTAGTCATGAACGTTTGCAAGCACTTTATCGAATTGATGCGTACTGGGTGAAGGTTTATTCCGAAAATCACCCATTTCACTACAATACCTTGGCTGACAGAGCATACTGGTTAAATCTTTTTACGCGAACCTACCGTAACCGTCAAGGCGTATCTTTTAAAAAAGGCTTCTTGGACTTAACTATTGCGAACCATGAAATCTAAAAAACTCAACCTGTACTTAGTTGAAGACCTGCTAAACGACCTGCTCCAGATAGATTCACTCATCTCGATGCACCGTTCGGCCAACAACGACTTTATGTCTGCACAATATGAGGAACGCAAACTGCGGGTATTCAACAAACTGATCGGCCATTTGGCTGACTCCGGACTTGATCGGCAAGACCCGAAAATGTTGTACTACATCAACCAGTTAATCGGGCGCTTTTTCCCAGAGGCTCGGCAACAGCCCGTTCAGCCGGAGTACGAACCACTGAACGCGCTGTTTGGAGCATATCACCAACCCATTCGTGTGGGGGCAGGCGTTCGGGAGCCGACGATAGAATATGGGGAGAAGTGACATGCCCCTCACAGGGTGTATTGGGCTGGTAGCGCAGAGATGATCTCACCCCCACGGCACATACAGTTCCCCATTGAGCACATTCCTTGAAATCACGATCCGCTGCACCTCCGAGGTGCCTTCATAAATCTGCGTGATCTTGGCGTCGCGCATGAGGCGTTCCACGTGGTATTCCTTCACGTAGCCGTAGCCGCCGTGGATTTGCACGGCTTCCACGGTGTGGCGCATGGCCGTTTCGGAGGCAAAAACCTTGGCCATGGCGGCAGCCTGGGCAAAGTCGAGGCCCTGGTCTTTCATGGTGGCGGCGCGGTACACGAGTAGGCGGGCAGCCTCGATATCGGTGGCCATGTCGGCTATTTTGAACGCGATGGCCTGGTGCTGGCTGATGGGTTTGCCGAAGGCTTCGCGTTGCTTGGCGTAGTCCACGGACAACTCGAATGCGCCTGCGGCAATGCCGAGTGCCTGCGATGCGATGCCGATGCGGCCACCGTTGAGCGTGTTCATGGCGAATTTGAAGCCGAAGCCGTCCTCGCCGATGCGATTTTCCTTGGGCACCTTCACGTCGCTGTACATGATGGTGTGGGTGTCGGAGGCGCGGATGCCGAGTTTGTCTTCTTTGGCGCCAACGGTCACGCCGGGCCAGGAGGTTTCGACGATGAAGGCGTTGATACCCCGGTGTTTTTTCTCCGGATAGGTTTGCGCGATGACGAGGTGCAGGCTGGAAGTGCCGCCGTTGGTGATCCAGTTTTTGGTGCCGTTGAGCAGGTAGTGGTCGCCCATGTCCACCGCAGTGGTGCGCTGGCTGGTGGCATCCGAGCCGGCTTCGGGCTCGGACAGGCAGAAGGAACCGATCCATTCGCCGGAGGCGAGTTTGGGCAGGTATTTCTGTTTTTGCTCCTCGGAGCCATACTTTTCAATGCCCCAGCACACGAGTGAGTTGTTGACCGACATGATGACCGAGCAGGAGCTGTCTACCTTGCTGATCTCTTCCATGGCGATGACGTACGCGAGGGTGTCCATGCCGCCGCCGCCGTATTCGGGGGCGGTCATCATGCCGAGGAAACCGAGTTCGGCCATTTTCCGCACTTGCTCACGGGGGTATTGCATTTTGCTGTCGCGTTCGATGACGCCGGGTTTTAATTCGTTTTGGGCAAATTGGCGGGCCGCTTCGCGAACGGCCTCGTGTTCTTCCGTCAGATGGAACATATCTTGATTTACGATTTACGATTTACGATTTACGATTTACGATTTCGCCGTTGTTGGCGTCCTCGCCAACAACATGGTCAGGGTTACTCTATAACGTGTTTTTCGGCGGCCTGTAGCACCTCCTTGTTGGGATTGCCGCCGCGGTGTACAAAGGCGACAATGCTGCAATGTTTGGCTTCCCAATCGGCGGGCAAGGTGATGGAGAATGTTTTTTTGACCGTTTCGTCCGTCAGGAGCGGCTCGGAAATAACGTCGCCGGTGGCTTGGGTCACGATGCTGCGCAGGATGTGGCGGTGCACGTAGTTTGGTACGGTCACGAGTTCCACTTTTTGGACGTCCACAATGCTGTCCTGGGTGATGAGGACGGTGAGGCGATACTCGCCGCTAAGGTCTTCGACCGGGGTAATATCGGCGTTGATGTCAAGTTTGCGCGAGCCTGCATTGTACGTGGATGTCAGGTCAATGCCGACCGTAAGCGGCTTGTTGAGTTCTTCGTCAATGATACCGGCCCATTGTTGGCGGGGCAGGTACGGCTCGGTTTCGGGCGACACGATGCGGCGGTTGATGGCGGCGGTGGGAAAGAAGATGGCAGAGCCGATGTAGTTGGCCAGTTCCGTGCCTTTTCCCGTGCGGAAGTCGTACAGGCTGTTGTTGTACGGCAGGTCGTAGCCAAGGGCGGCGTGGATGGACACGACGACCAATTGTTCGCCGTATTGGTTGTCGAGGTCTACGAGGGCGGCTGTCCCTTCGGGGCAGTTGGGGCAGCGCACGCCGGTGAGTTCTTCCGCCAGGACAACGCGTTTTTGTTCGCCGGGGTTATTTCCGCCGGAATTGCTGCTTGGGGTAATCACAACCCATTTTTCTTCGCATCCGGACAGGAGGACGGCAAAGAGCAGCGTGAATACGATCTTTTTCATGTTCGATAATTTTTAAAATGATGAACTCAACTGAAGGCGCATACCGTGGAACGTCGGTTCGTAGCGGCATATCCCGCCAGCGCAGTTGATACCCTCCACCTGCTTGACATAAGAAAAGGAAAAACGGTTGGCCCGGTGGGTGTACACGATCCCAACGGTGGGATAGTGCAGGCCGTCGTATTTGGTTTTGTCCGGGTTGGTGACGCCGTTGCTCGGCACTTTGTACATGTCCGATACGTAAATCAGCCAGTGGGGAGCCATGCCCAGTTCGGCGAGCAGGAATGCCCAGGAACCAAACTCATCGTCGGTGAGCAGGTACTGGGCTTCTACGCGCAGCGAATTGCGGGGTGTGAATTTGTACAGCCACTCGGCGTAGGGCGAGAACGCGTCCACATAGCCTTTCTGGCCCGTGCTTACCCAGGGGATGACATCGTCGCGGTCTTCGGCGTCGTCCTTGAACTGGTAGGTGCTGATGTTGTATTTCAAGAACTGTAAACCGAGGAGCAGTTGCCATTTCCGCTCCTGCTTGTAGGTGAACTCGGGGGCGATTTCCCGGTACAGGCTTTTGCCGTCGAGCAGGTAAATGTCGGATACGTTCAGGCCGACCGACACTTTTTTGCTCAGGCTGTACCGGGCATCCAGTTGGAAACCCTGCTCGCCGATCTCCTGGGTATTTGGTGAAAAACGAGCCGGCAACCGGAATGTATTCTGGCGGGCCATTGGTGGCAGGAAGTTCATCTGCCCCTGTACACCGATCTGGAAAGGGTCGGTGCGGAAGCGGAAATTCTTGGTGTATTTGCCTTCGAGGGTAATGCCGAACCCTTCGGATGCGTACGTCATGCTGGTGTAGGCCATGTAGCCGTCTGTGTTTACCAGAATACCGTTGATGGTGTCGAATGCGATACTGCCGACGGAGCCGTCGGGCAGAAACGTGGTGTCGCTGGTAATGGCGTTGTCGAACTCGTTGAAAATGACGTCTTTCGTTTTGTACGCACCCTCAAAGAACCACGTGAAGTTGCCGGCAGAAAGGGTGTTGAAAAGCGTGAACGCGTAGGAGTTGTACTGAATGCTGTCGAGTCGCTGGTAGCGTTTCATTTCGCTGGCGGCACGGTTGACGGATTCCTTGTCGAGTGTGCGTGCCACAGTGCCAAAACCCGGCGCCAGGGTGAAGTTTTTGGTGGAGTCCGGTTGAATAAAGCCCTCAATGGAGGCGCCCCGGATAACCGAGCCGTAGGTGCTGAACTGGCGTTTTTGGCGTCCGGTGAACGCTTTGACCTTCCAGTTGTCGTTGATCTGGTAGCCGACTTTCACGCCGAACAAGGCGTTGTCAATCATCAGCGCACGCTCTTCGTATGCGCGGAAGATGATGCCCGAACCGATCTGATCGTACAGGTAGCCACCCGACAGGTCGAACTTGTTGATCTCCTTGTGGATGTACCAGCGCCCGATACCTTCGCCGGTGAACGACCCGGTTGGGTTGAGCAGGTTGGAATTGTTGAACATGTCGAAGCGCAGTCCTATGTCGAAGCCCCAGTTGGAGTAGCTGAGGGCCAGCCAACTTTCCGTGCCGAACTTCTGGTTGTCGTACTGCGGCGTGCCGGTGGCACCGATCTTGGCATCGGTGATGAAGAAGTTTGCATTGGTTTGCAGGTTGCCGGTAATACGGGGAGCAGGGGTTTGGGCAATCAGCGAAGTCGTGCAAAGAAGGATCGGTGAAAGGACGTGTAGAAGGTGTTTCATGTTCAGTAGGCTTGCGTATCGTAAGTGGCTTCAGTTTGCCCAACAGGTTAGCCGGCAGGTGCTCGGCGGCAGTTGTTTGGCAAAGGTAGAGAATCGAATAAATTAGGCGAAGCGGGAAAATTTGCGTCTCATGTTGCAAGTTGAAAATAAATCATACATTTGCTTCCGGTATTACTCTAATTAACTATTTCACTAACTTTTTAATCCACTGTAAAAGAGAGCCTTGTATTGGTTTTCGGCCGCCTTCCGTATTGATTTTTTTTTTACCGAGCGCCGTAAAAAAACAAGCTCCCTTCGGTACCCGTCCCTTCCCGACCTGTTGATGCAGCATTTTTTTGAGTATTTCCCACCGTGTATCGTGTGGGCCTTGTCGTCGTGTCCGTCAGCGTGCTTTTTTCCTGCGCAGACGGACGCATACCTAACACAGTACATTTAATCCTACTTTCATCCATAATCTCTGGTTCACTTTCAAACAGTGTCGCCTATGAAAAGTCTCGTACACCTCTCGACTGGTCTTTCCACTTGTTTCAATTCTGTTTCACGCACACACAACAGGTTGAGTCTGCCTCTCTGGGCATCCTGACCCTGGCCATGCATTGCGTTGCCTCCTGTAAGTAGCACGCGCCTGCGTATACGCGCAAGGTTTTTCGATGTTGCTTACCCGGCAGGCACGCATGTCATGTTCCGGACACCTCATCCAAAAATGATTCAACTATGCGTGATCTGACAGAATTGGTACATTCCCTCCATTGGGGGAAACTCACCACAAATGCACTTTGGGACATCGTACTGCAGCCGGGTACTAAAATGGCGCAGCTGTTCGATATCGTGCACCAACAAAAAGCAACGACCGAAGAAGAGGCGGCTGCTTTGTTATATGGTTCCCCGACAGCCCTGACCAAACTTCGGAGTTTGAAAAACAAACTCAAGGAGCGGCTGCTCGAAGTGGTCTTTTTACTCGATTTTCAGGAACCTGGGTACACCGACCGTCAACGGGCACACTACGAGTGCAACAAGCGTTGGGCAACGGCGATGACCTTGTTGTCCAAAAAAATCAAGACCACAGGAATCGAACAACTGGAGCTCATGCTGCGCCATACGCAGCATTTCGAGTTTACGGAGCTCAGCATGAATGCTGCGCACCACCTCCGGTTGCACTACGGCACGATCGTGGGTGATCCCATCAAATACGAGCAATACCGGAACCTGTACCGGCAATACCTGGCCATCTGGACGATGGAAAACGAGGCCGAAGAACAGTACTCGGACCTCATCAGCGGGTATGCCGGCAGCCGGGCGCCGCAAAAGGATATTGCCAAACAGGCAGAGGCATGCTACAAGCGCATCGAGCCCTACATGGCCGAGTGCGCGTCGTTCCGGCTGCACCTCAGCGGCAGGTTGCTGCAACTGATGATCTACAGTGGTCGAAACGACTACCGTACCATGGCCGATCTGTGCGAGCAGGCGCTGGATTTTTTCCGCCAAAAGCCGTACGAAAGCCATTTGCCCTTGCAGGTTTTTTATTACCAGTTGGTGGTGTGTTGTGTCCAGTTGCGCGACTTCGGACGCGGACAGGCGATCATCCGCCAAAATGCCGACATCTACGAACCGGGCACCTTCAACTGGTTCAAGGTACAGGAACTCTATTTCCTGCTTGCCCTGCATACCCAGCACTACGACGACGCTTTCGATGCCTGCGAGATGAGCTCCCGGCATCCCGGTCTCGCGCAGCAGCCCGACCAGATTCGCGAAATGTGGAAAATCTACGAGGCGTACACAAACCTTCTGGCGCGTATTCGCCGGGCCGACCGGGTGCCTTCCGCCAAGTTCAAAATGGCCAGGTTTCTCAACGAGATTCCCGTGTTTTCCAAGGATCGGCGTGGCATGAACATTCCGGTGCTGGTTGCCCAGATTTTGTACGATATCCTGGAAAAACGCTACGATACTTCCCTCGACCGCGTGGAAGCCGTGGAAAAATACACCACGCGCTACCTGAAAAAAGACGAACATTTCCGGAGCAATTGTTTCCTGAAAATGCTGGTGCAAATACCCGAAGCGGCGTTCCACCGGGAAGGCGCTGCTCGCAAAGCCGAACCCTATTTGACCCAGCTCCGCCAAATGCCTTTGGAGATCGCCAATCAGCCGCACGAAATCGAGATCATCCCGTACGAAGACCTGTGGGAAATGATCCTCGACAGCCTGCCTCAGCAACGCATCAGCAAGCGACGCTCCGGCAAAATTGCATAAAAAACGATCAAATTATTACTTGAATAACTTGTATTGAAACGCTGCGATGATTTAATATTTGAAAAACTTAAAAAATTGTTTTTCAATATTTTAATCAAAATTTTACACCAAAAGAGGTGGATTAATCGCGCGAACGAGCCTGTATAGTTGTCCCTCATCAGGGGGTGAGATGCCCTGACTTTTGACTTCGTAAACAATCAACAACGAAGTCATCATGGCAAATCAATTCAACACTCCGCTCGTCAACTCCAACCTGTCCGCTTCTTACCAAAACAACAACCAACACAGCGACGTGATCATCATTGATATTACCGGCGTATAGTATTTGGCCCGTAGCCTTTGAGCCTGTGGGCCACCCGTACACACCAGATTGTCGGAGGCATTTCTTTCGGGAAAAATACCTTCGATGGGATAGTTGGCAAGCTGTTTGCGCATACATCGCATCGAACAAATCACCCGAATCGGATTTTGAAGAAACCCGTAGGTTTGTTCCACCTAATCCGAATTGTCCTCACCGCCTTCCAACCGGCGCCTGGTATGCACGCACTCCGCGAACTCATCTCGATTGTCACCAAACAGAAACTGCGGGCAGCTTCGCTGCTTACGGTAAAAGCCTTGCAGCCCGGACCGCTGTCCATGCGGCTCTATGATCTGGTAGCAGATGGGAAAGTCGAGACCGACGAACAGGCCATGGCCGCCCTTTACCCGGGCGAACAGCGCAATGTGTCGTATCTGCGCATCAAAAAATCGCTTCGCGACTATCTGGTGCAAATGCTTCTGGTCATTGACCCCAACCTGCCGCACTACAACCCGCGGCAGAAAGCCTATTTCGAGTGTTACAAAAAATGGGGAGCCATCAAGCTCCTGCTCGGCAAAAACGCACACCACACCATTCTCGAATTGGCCGATGAAGTGCTTCGAACGGCGCTCCGGTACGATTTCACCGACCTGGCGCTCGACATGGCGCGCTCCATGCGCCTGTATTATGGTTCCATCGAAGGCAACGTAAAGAAGTACCAACAAATCGGCAAGCAGGTACACCACCTCGAGGAAATGTTCCGGTTCGAAAACCTTGCCGAGGAACTGTATACCGATTTGGTCATTCGGTTCGTCAACGACAAATCCACCAAACGCGAGGTGCCGCAGGTGGCACGCAGCTATTTCAAGCAATTGGAGGACGCCCTCGACAAGTACGAATCCTACCGCCTCCACTTTACGAGCAGGCTCATCGAGATCATCATTTACACCAGCGTCAACGACTACAAGAACACGATTGACATTTGCGACAAGGCAATTCGTTTTTTCGATGCCAGGAACTATGTCGCCAATGTACCCCTGCAAGCCTTCCTGTATCAGGAAATGGTATGCTATGTGCAGCTACGCGATTACGTGCGTGGCCGCAAAGCCGCCGACCGGGGCTTCAAACTCCTGGAACAAGGCTCTTTCAACTGGTTCAAATACCAGGAACTGCTTCTGCTGCTCTCTTTCCACGCCCGCGAGTATCAGGCCGCGTACCACATCTACAAGGCCACTGTGAAACACCGCCGCTTCAACGGGCTGCCCGACGGGATCAAACAAATCTGGAAAATTTTTGAGGCATACCTGTTCTATCTCATTCAGGTGGAACGTATCCAACCCGACGACCCGGAAACGGTCATCAGCCGGATCCGGATCATGCGCTTCCTCAACGATGTGCCCATCTACTCCAAGGATCGGCGCGGCATGAATATCCCGATCCTGATCTTCCAAATCCTCTACCTGATCCTGACCAAGGACCATGACGAGGTCATTGACCGCATGGCGGCCATCCAGAAATACTCGTCCCGCTACCTGAAAAAGGACGACAACTACCGCAGCAACTGCTTTATCAAAATGCTGCTGGAAATGCCCGACGTGGGTTTCCACCGAATGGCCGTGATCCGGCACGCCGATAAGTTTATCCGGATGTTGAAAAAAGTCCCCCTGGACTTTGCCGGCCAGTCGCACGACATCGAACTCATCCCGTACGAAGACCTCTGGCAAATGGCGCTCGATTCGTTGGACAATACCATCTACAAACCGAAAACACGCAAACGCGGATAGGCTTCCGCAAGTCTTCCAGCAGCAGACAATCCGCATGATCAGGCGATACCCGCCCGGTCATGCGGATTTTTTTTGCCTGTTTCGCCGGTTTTTTTGTCAAATAAAAGAAACCTCACGTGCAATTGACACTATGTTTTTTTTAAAAAATCCTATTCAACTAAATCGCTAAAAATCAATTATTTAATTAATAAAAACGAACTAATATTCCCTTTTTCTAGAATTCTGAAATGAGTTGTCTTGTCCGGTCGAGGGTTGGTGCCTGCCCTACATTTGTATCATCAAAACGAAACAACAGTCAAGCACAATCAAAACACGCAATCAATATGTATACGATGAGAACAACACCAAGCACGACGACCGCTCCACCCCAACGCGCCTATTCTGGTCATAAAATACGTACCGATGTAGTGTTGGGTTCGCCCAGTTCCAACTGTAGTGGAGTCGGTATTTGCCGGGTTATGGCCTCCGGCGAAAACGCCGACATGAAATGCCCGCGGGTAGCTGCCTGGGTTAGCGTCACGGAAGAAGGCAAGATGCGGTTCGAGTTTGAAAAGGCCTCCATGGAGGGCCGCTATATGCGGCGGCATTTCCGCTGGTTGCTCTTTCAGGTTTTTGAGCCCTGTTTGGTTCCGTACAGCTTGTTGCGATCCACGAGAATTGAACAGCGCACGATCCACCCCGGCATTTATCAGGTCTGGGAGGTAGGCGAGCGCCTGATTGTGGAATTTTGAGACAATGTGGTTGGGACGACACCCTAAGCCCCACCCACCACTAAAACACCAAAACACCAAAACACTTCTTTTTTTAATACTCGGGAATATTCTACTGCTGCATTACGAATGGTTTGGCAATCGCGTGCCTGCGCCGGAACATCTCCGGCCGGTACCACTTGCCGAACAAGTACGGCTGCACAGTAGTACAAACTTGACAAGACGAATCTGCTTGCCGGCACAGGTATGGCGCTTTGCGCATCCGTACCACCTTGCCCGGCAACAGCTCCACACGATGCCTTGAAGTTGGTTCACGGTCGGTGCCGGCGGCGCATGTGCGCTGTATCGGACAGTACCCGGCATGGCCTGGCATACACGCGCCAAGCCGCGCCGAAAGGACGCATGGCATTACCCACGCACATCCGCTTCGGAGTGGCCGGTCGGCTGCTGCAAGGAGGGGTGCGCCGATCCGGCGAAAACGATCGCCGGATCGGCGCGTGGAAAACAGGATTAAAAAATACGGGCTCCAAGCCCGCTTAAAAATATTCATGACGACCGGGCCAAAAGTGGTTCGGGCGATTTTTCCCGAGTGTTCGCGAATGGGGGGGGAGGGGAAGTCCGGCATCTGAAGGGGTGTCTGCTTCCTCCAACCCCCACGAGCGGGACATTATTTCAAAGTATTAGCAATCAAAAAGTTGACAAATAAATCATTCACCATTCGAACGATCATTTCCTAATCCACACTCTCAAATTTTGTTATCATGCGAACTCTCACATCCCTGTTCTTGCCTGGTTTGCGCCACCTCTCCTGGTTTGCGCTCCCCTTCTGCCTGTTCTTTGCAGCGCAGGCATTTTCACGACCTTTTGCGGACAACCATGACCCGCTTCGGGCCACGACGGCGATAGCGCCGACGGCGGTCACCGTTACCGCCGGTTCCAATGGCCCGCTTTGCGCCGGTAGCACACTAAATCTTACGGCTACCGTCACTGTCGGCACGCCCCCATTTGTATTTGCCTGGAACGGCCCAAGCGGGTTTTCTTCCGGCGATCAAAACCCCTCCCGACCCAACACCATTCTGGCGCATGCCGGGACTTATACCGTGACTGTCACGGACGATACGGGCATGTCCGGCACAGCCAGCGTAACCGTGCAGATCAATCCTCCAGCCACTGTAGATGCCGGCGTGAGCGATACACTTTGCAAAGGCACACAATACCCGTTGAGCGGCACCATCGGCGGTTCGGCATCGAGCGCCACCTGGACGGCCTCCGTCGGGGGCGGGAATTTTCTGCCCAATCCGCAGGTATTAAACGCTACGTATGCGCCTCCCCCCAACTTCACCGGCGTGATCACCCTGACCCTGACCACGAACGACCCGGCAGGCCCTTGCCCGGCGGTATCCGACCAAATGCAACTGACATACGGAAGTCCCGGCCCATTGGCCTGTAACGACACGATTACGATCTCGATGGATCAAAGCTGTTTCGTGGTTGTCACGCCCGACATGGCCTTGGAGTCGGATGTGCTCGATAAACTGTACACGGTGACCCTGTTTACGCTGCAGGGACTAAACATCGGCAATACCATCACACCCCAGTATGTAGGTGTACCGCTAAAAATTCGTATTCAGGACAACTGCTCCGGCAACTTCTGTATTACCAATGTTCTGGCCATTGACGTGCTGCCACCTGTTTTTGTTTCCTGCCAGGATATTACTGTGCCATGTGTAGTCAGCAACTATACACCCGCTTACCTGGCCAATGTGCTTGGTATCCCGGCGGCGAATCCGCAGGTAACCGAAAACTGTACGCAAGCCACTCTGACACACAACGATACCTGGGTAGATGTACCCTGCAATGGTACGTTCAACGGACTGACCAATCTGAGCGGCTATGTCGTGCGCGTCTGGACCGCCACCGATGCCTCCGGAAACAAGTCCACCTGTACGCAATACATTTATTTCCAACGAATCAGCATTTATCAACTGACCATGCCGACCGACGTGACCGTCAACTGCGACATGGCCATGACCGACCCGGCAGTGACCGGCGCACCGTCGTATACCTTCAACGGCGTGAAGTTTTATGTAACCGGAACAAACTCTTTTTGCGAGATCAATGCGACTGCGATGGACCAGCCGGCGCCGTTTTGCGACGGTGTGTATTCTATTATCCGGACCTGGCAGGTGTTCAACCTCTGCGGCCCGTCGTCGTCCAGTCCGCCCAATCCATTGATACATCTACAGGTAATCAATGTTGTGGACCCGCAAGGGCCGACTATTTCCTGCCCGCTCAACCTGTCTGTGAGTACCGATCCGCTCGGCTGCTGTGCCACGGTAGACCTTCCGGACGCCATCATGGAGGATGCCTGCGGCCGTGTGGCTGATGCTTCCGCCGTTATTTTTGTCAGAAACCCGATCACGGGCGACACCATAGACGAGATCACGATCACGGGCGTACTGTCCGATTTCCCCGGCAATAACCTGAACGACAAGGACACCCTGGCGGTATTCGGCTTCACGCCTTGCCTGCCGGTGGGCCAGCATATTGTGGCGTACATTGCGGAAGACGCCTGTGGCGCTTCGTCGTACTGTACGTTTACCCTGACCATCACAGACAATGTACCGCCGGTAGCCGCCTGCGACGAAATCACACAGGTCACGCTCGGAATTGACGGAATGGCCCTGATCAATGCCTCCACGTTCGACGACGGCTCGTACGACAATTGCAGTCCGGTCAATTTCCGGGCACGACGCGTGTTGGGCAATGATTGTCAAACCAATTCCCAGTTCCACGCCCAGGTCAAGTTTTGCTGTGAAGATGTAGGCGACACCATTCTGGTCATCCTGCGCGTGTACGACATCCCGTTGCCGGCCGGCTCACTTAGTCTGAGTTTTCAGGAAGCACATTCGAACGACTGCGAGGTACAGGTGTATGTAGATGACAAGTTGAAACCCGTATGTATTCCGCCTGCCCACACGACAATCAGTTGCGACAATTTCGATCCCACGCTGTGGTCGCACGGCATGGCGACCGGCGCCGACAACTGCTGCGTGGACACCATCACCACATCGGCAAGTTTGACGCTGTTCGACACCTTATGCTCGCGGGGCACCATCGTGCGTACGTTCCGTGTGTTCGATTGCCATGGACAATCCAGTTCCTGTACGCAACGCATTGTGGTGCAATACCAGCAGAACTTTTTCGTGAAATTCCCCGACGACGTGGTCATCACCGCGTGCAATGGCTCCGGTACGTACGGCGAGCCCCAGTTTTTTGGTGAAAACTGCGAATTGCTCGGGGTATCGCATACCGACCAATATTTCACCGTGGTGCCCGATGCATGTTACAAGATTGAGCGTACCTGGACCATCATAAACTGGTGCAGTTACAACCCCAATCTCGGGTGTACATACGTGCTCAACCCCAATCCGAATGCGCAATCCAACCACCCCAGCAACCTGGCCGGGCCGATTGTATCGCCTTTCGGCACCCCGGCTCCGTGGGCGCCGACGGTGGCCAAACTCAGTCCGTCCGACCAGCAACCCAAAAACTTCAGCGAATACTGGTCGCCCAACGTGAACTGCTACCAGTACAAACAGATCATCAAAATAACGGACAGTCAAAAGCCGGTCGTTCAATGCCAGACCAGCACGCCCGAGATGTGTGACCTCTCCGACAACAACCCGCTCCTGTGGAACGAGACGTATTGGTTCGACAACATGACCGGCTCGCACGACCTGTGCGAGGGGCATGCGGACCTGTGTCTCTCCGCTACCGACGACTGTTCCAAATCGAATGTCACGTTCCGCTACCAGTTGTTCCTCGACCTTGACGGCAACGGCTCTATGGAAACTGTGGTGAACAGTGCAGCCAACCTTGAACCCAATGTGATACGATACAACAACGCCAACACCCCGAATTTCAGCGGCGGCAACCCCCGGGCATTCGACAATCGCCCGGTGCCGTTGGAGCAGAAATACCGGTTTGCGCTCGAAACCCACGTTAGCGGTAATTTCAAAACAGCATGCTTGCGCTGGAACACGATCGCGAACCCCGACTCGTTTTTTGTACCCGAACTACCCCACGGCAAACACAAAATCAAGTGGTTTGTGTCCGACGGCTGTGGCAACGAACAGATATGCGAGTATCCATTCGTGGTCAAGGACTGCAAAGACCCCTCGCTCAAGTGCTACAACGGCCTGAGCGCCAACATGGGTGTAGACAAATCGCTTACCCTGCAGATGCAGTTTTTCATCGAAAACGCCGACGACAACTGTACCCCGTCCAACCTGCTGATCTTCGGGATTCGCAAAGCCGGTCAGGGTGGAGGATTTCCCTTCCTGCCAAACGGAGCGCCCCAGACCAGTGTGACTTTCGACTGCTCGGAACTCGGCTTCCGCTTGGTTGAAGTGTGGGGAATGGACTTGCAGGGCAACGCGGATTACTGCCAGACATACTTCC
>Ga0154020_10001176_pt1 | contig 32263 bp, 27 predicted proteins | sample Klosneuvirus_201_FD_109709 | JGI IMG/M metagenome (GOLD analysis project Ga0154020, IMG submission 109709) | Active sludge microbial communities from wastewater, Klosterneuburg, Austria - Klosneuvirus_20160825_MG | ecosystem: Engineered > WWTP > Aerobic digester > Activated sludge | place...
ATTCGGAAAGGACGAGGACGGCCAGGGCACCCTGACCGCGCTCGCGGGCCTGGACCAGTGGGAGGCGTGGTACGCGGAGCAGAAGGCCGCCGCGCCCGCCGTCCGCCGCCCTCAGGCGAAGAGTGCCGCGAAGAAGCGCCGCCTCGGCTACAAAGAGCAGAAGGAGCTCGCCGAGATGGAGGACCGGATCCAGGCCGTCGAGGCGGCCCGCGACGCCCTGCACGACGAGAGCGAGCTCCCCGCGAACGTCAGCAACGCCCCGAAGCTCGTCGAGCTCCTCCACGCGATCGCCGAGAAGCAGGTCGAGGTGGATCGGCTCTACGCACGGTGGCACGAGCTGGAGAAGCTCGCGGCCGAATCGCGTTGAGCGGCTTCTAGACCGCCGCCTCGCGTCCGAACCCGGTCTCGAGCGCCAGGCCGATGCCGATCACCGTGGCGATGGCCCAGACGATCGGGCCGGCCGCCGGGATCAGCGAGAGGAGCCCGAGCGCGAGGAGTCCGAGGGAGAGCGCCGCCGGGTCGCCGAAGAAGAAGCTGCCGCGGCGGGCGTCCTTGGTCAGGAAGCGTCCCAGGGCCACGAAGAGGACCGCGAGGCCGAAGGCCTTGGCGAGGCTGAGCGCCATGAAGAGGGTGAAGACGAGGAAGAGGGCCGCCTTGGCCGGCACGATCGACAGGAGGAGGGCCGAGAGGAGGACCACTCCGAGCGCGGCCGTGGCGCCGAGCGAGGCCAGGAAAGGGGTGCGGCCGGGCAACGCGCGCGCCGCGGCGCCGACCCGCCGGGGGCCGAGATAGAGGAGGATCATCCCGACGAGGAGCCACCCGGTGAGGATGGCAAGCCGGAACGCCAGCAACAGCGGCGAGACCGCGGCTGACCGGAGGGGTGAGGTCCGGAGCTCGGTCAGGAACGACGCTTCGAGCGCCTCCAGGGTCCGGACGTGCCCGGCGACGGCCGTCGTGGCGTCTCCCACCACCTGACAGCCGACGCAGAGGAAGTCCCCGCCGACCCGCGCGCCGGGCAGGAAGGTGACCTCGCCTCCCAGCGGGAGGATCACGTCCCCGCTCACCCGCCCCGCGATCCGGACGGTGCTCGCGATGGCCACAACGGCGCCGATGACCTCGCCGTCGACGGAAATGGGGCGGCCCAGCCCGACGAGGTCGCCGGTACGGGACGCCCCCTTCTCGACGGAGAGCGGCTCGGCCCCCGGCGCGGGCGGCGCGACGAGGAGCAGGACCCCCGCCAGCGCGAGGAGGAAAAGGCGGTTAGGAACGAGCGCCGACACGACCCCTGACAGCGTACGCCACGCCGCCCACGGCGAGGAGGGTTGCGAGCCCGAGGCCGGCGACACCGGCAGCCGGGACCTTGCCCAGGGCTTCCGCGAAGAGGGGGCCCGTCGCGAGCGCCGCGTTCACGGGCTGGGCGATCGTGACGAGGAGGATCCGACCCCAGACACCCGCCGCCGTCCCGGGACCGAGATGCCAGAGGGGTGCCAGGGCGATTCCCGCGCTGCCGGCCACGAGGGTGGACCCGACCGCCAGCGGGACCTTCCAGCTGCGGGCCTGCTTCACCTCCCAGGGGGCGAAAGGGCGGGTGGAGGCCAGGCGGGCCGCGAAGTCCGGGGGGAGCGCCGGCTTTTCGAGCGCTTCCAGGAGGAGAGCCTCCATGCGCCGATCCAGCTCCAGCTCGTGGGCATCCTGTTCCGTTTCACGGTTGGTGTTTTCTGGCATCGTCGTCATCCCGTCTCTCCTATACGGCGCCTGGCGGCAAAAGATCTCGCAAAGCCTGGCGGGCACGAAAAAGTTTGTTCTTGACGGTCCCCAGGGGGAGCCCCTTCAGCTCGGCGATCTCCTCGTAGGGGAGCTCGCCGTAATGGCGGAGGCTGATCAGCTCCCGGTAGTCGTCGGGCAGCCGTTCGATGGCCTCGTCCAGCGCCTTCCGGAGCCGCGCGCGCCCGAGCTCCGCCAGGGGATCGGGACGGAGGTCCCGGGGGTCGATCGTCCGGGAGCCGTCCTCGTCGTTCGGAAACTCCAGGGGGACGGTCTTGACGCGCCGGCGGCGGAGCTGGTCGATGGCGGCGTTTCCGGCGATCCGGAAGAGCCAGGTCGAGAACTTGTACTTCGAGTCGTAGGAGTCGAGGGCGCCGTACACCTTGATGAAAACGTCCTGCGTCACGTCGCGGGCGTCCTCCGCGTCGTTCGTGTAGCGCTCGATGAAGCGGTAGAGACGGGTCTTGTACCGGTCCACGAGGTCGGTGAAGAGGTCTCCCTCCCCACCGAGGATCCGCCGGACGAGCTCGGCGTCGTCGAAGGGCGACACCCGCGGATCGTGCCACACCCGCCGCGCACTACAATGCTCGCCTTCCCTCGAACGAACGGAGACTCAAAGGAGGCGTCCATGCAGCCAACGCCCGACATGACGGCCGCGAGCCACCGCGACGACAGTCACAACATCAACCCGTTCGAGGAGATGGCGCGCCGCTTCGACCGCGCGGCCGACCTCCTGAAGCTCGACCCCGGCCTCCGGAAGGTCCTGCGCGAGCCGATCAAGGAGGTCAAGGTCGCGATCCCGATCGTGATGGACAGCGGGCAGATCGAGGTCTTCATCGGGTATCGCGTCCACCACAACATCGCGCGCGGACCGGCGAAGGGAGGGATCCGCTTCGACCCCGGCGTCAACCTGGACGAGGTGCGGGCGCTCGCTTCCTGGATGACGTGGAAGTGCGCCGTCATGAACCTCCCGTTCGGCGGCGGCAAGGGCGGCGTGATCTGCGACCCGAAGAAGCTGTCGCGCGGCGAGCTGGAGCGGATCACGCGCCGCTACACCGCGGAGCTGATGGACGTCTTCGGACCGGAGAAAGACGTCCCGGCGCCCGACGTCGGCACCGACTCGCAGACCATGGCCTGGCTCATGGACACCTACTCGATGCACGTCCGCCACACCGTCACCTCCATCGTCACCGGCAAGCCGATCTCCATCGGCGGGTCGCGCGGGCGCGTGGAGGCCACCGGCCGCGGCGTGATGATCGCCGGCCGCGAGGCGGCGAAGGTGCACGGCCTCTCGCTGAAAGACGCCCGCGTGGTGGTGCAGGGGTTCGGGAACGTCGGGTCGATCTCGGCCAAGATGTACGCGAGCCAGGGCTCGAAGATCGTCGCCGTCTCCGACTACTACGGCGCCCTGAAGAACGCGGCCGGCCTCGACATGCCGGCGCTCCTCGAGCACGCCGCGAAGCACAAGACGATCAAGGGGTTCCCGGGGGCCGCCGAGATGAACCCGGCCGAGCTCCTCACCACCGAGTGCGACATCCTCATCCCGGCCGCGCTCGAGAACCAGATCACCCGCGAGAACGCCGACCGGATCCGGGCGAAGATCATCGTGGAGGGCGCGAACGGTCCCACCACGCACGACGCGGACGAGATCCTGCAGAGCAAGGGGATCGTCGTCATCCCCGACATCTACGCAAACGGCGGCGGCGTCACGGTCTCCTACTTCGAGTGGGTGCAGGACCGGATGGGCTTCTTCTGGCGCGAGGACGAGGTGAACTCGCGCCTCGAGGAGATGATGGTCGAGGCCTTCGAAGGGGTCGCCTCGATGGCGGCGCACCACAACGTCTCGTACCGGATCGCGGCGTACATGGTCGCCATCCAGCGCGTCGCGGACGACCTGACCATCCGCGGTCTCTACGCCTGAGGCGGTTGGAGAGCCCCGGCTCTCTCGCTCCCGCTCCCGCACCCGCTCCCGCTCCCGAACCTCCCGGCCGACCACCCCCGGGAGCGGGAGCGTTGATCGGTTGAGGGTCAGCGGCTATCGCGCTGGCGCCCGGGAGGCGAAACGGTAGGTCTCGAGCGTGTCGGTCTGGAGGAGGGTCCGCTCCCTCTTGTCGTAGCGCGGGAACGCGAACACCTCTTTTCCGACCAGGTCGTAGCGCGTCCGCATCTCCGACAGCCAGCGGTCGAAAGCCGCTACGTCGAGCGGGAAGCGGGGGTCGCGATAGACGAGGCAGACGAGCGGCCTTCCGGGCGCGACGCGGCTCCAGTCCGGGCCCCCCCGGTTACTCGCCGGCGCGTAGATCCGCCGATTGCAGACGTACTCCGCCGACCAGCTGAGCTCGCCGAACGTGCCGGGGGCGAGGTCGAGGCCGAGGTCGCGCCTGGCGCAGGCGACCTCCTCCTTCGCGGCGGCGCTCGCCCAGAACCACTGCGCGAACGCGCGGGCCCGCTGATCGGACCTCGTCTTGTAGGGAAACGTCACGTCCCGCGCGATGGTGGCGACGCCGACGACGAGAAGGACTCCGAGGACGGAGCGGCGCGCGGCGTGCGGTGCGGCGAGCCTCTCGACGAGGGCCGCGGCGCCGAGCCCGGCCAGGCAACAGATGAGGGGTGACGCGTACTGCGACAGACGCGAGTGTCCGCCGTACGGGTAGCGGTGGAATGCTGCGGCCAGGAGGTGGAGCGACACCGGCGCGAGGCCGAGCGCCAGGAGGCGATGCGATCGACGCCTCACGAGGTGCGCGAGGCCGGCCAGACAGAGGAGGAACGTCGCCGTGCTGGCGAAGCGGGGCCCTCCGACGGGGTACGCGAGGAAGTCGCTGGCGTGCGTCGCGACCAGCCACCAGGGGAGGAGCCAGGGTTTCTCCACCGGGGGGAAGCTCCCCTGCCAGCCCCGCTCCATGAACGACGCCTCCGCGGCGTGCTGCGGGGCCGCCACGAAGAACGTCCAGAACGCGAAGCTCAGCGCGAGCGACGCGCCACAGACGGCCAGTGCGACCCAGCTCCGGAGCGGCGCCCGCTCCCGCGCGAAGACGGCGATCGCCACGAGGCTCGCGCCACCGGCCACGAAGACCGCCGGGTAGGAGAGCCCGAGGAGAACGGGAAAGAGGAGCGCCAGGAGCCAGAGAGGACGAGAACGCTCGGGACGGGAGAGCGCCGACGTGAAGAGAGCCAGGAGGACGAGGCTCACGAGAGCGTCGGGGCCGTACGGCTTCGCCTCGGCCGCGTAGCGGACGGCGGGATAGGAGACCGAGAAGACGCCGACCGCGAAGACGAGCGGGAGGCCCGACAGCCAGCGGGCCGCGACGGAACGGAACAGGAGGAGGGAGGCGACGCTCGAACCGAACGCGAAGAACCGGAGGGACCACTCGGTGAAGCCCAGGGACTTCACCATAGCGAGCTCGATCCAGAGGAACAGCGGCGGCGCCACCTGGTGGTAGTCGAGCGGGCGAAGGAGCGCGCCGAAACCCCGGTCGATCAGGTTGACCGCGAGGAAGCATTCGTCTTCCCAGAGCGGAAAGCAGAGGAGGAACCGGACGCTCCGGGCGAGGAGCCCGAGGGACAGGAAGAGCGTGATCCAGCGCAGCTCGCTTGCGGTCCCGGAAGAGGTCGGCCCGTCGGCGGAGGGCCAGAAGGCCTCTGTCAAGCGAGTGACATTCATCCCGCTCCCGCTCCCGATCCCGATCCCGGCTCCGTGCTCCGTGCTCCTGACTCATCGGGAAAGGGCATGGGGCATCGTAGCGGTTCGGCCCGAATGGGGAGCGGGTGCGGGAGCGGGAAAGAAAGAACGGTTCGGGTTTCGGCAGGATCTTCTCGATTCCCATCGCCCGGCTCGCGGCTTGCCTTATCGTGCCGCGACGATGAGCGACGCTCCCGCGGAGACGTTCCCCGCCGTTCGGTACCAGGCCGCGTCGAAGCGCTACGGCTCCGTGCTGGCACTGGACGGCCTCACGCTCGACATCGCGCGCGGCTCCATCTTCGCGCTCGTGGGCCCGAACGGCGCGGGGAAGACGACGGCCATCGGCCTCCTCACGGGCCTCCTCGAGCCGACGAGCGGCCGGGCCTTCGTCTTCGGCATCGACGTCGGGAAAGACCCGATGGCGGCGAAGAGCCGTCTCGGCTTCGTGCCGGACCGGCCGTACCTGTGGCCGAGGTGGACGCCGCGCGAGACGCTCCGGTTCCTCGGCGCCGTCTTCGGCGGCCGGGGTGACGCGCTCGAGGCACGGCTCGACCAGGAGCTCTCCGCCTTCGGCCTCACCGGCTTCGCCGACCTCCGCAACGAGACGCTGTCCCACGGAACCCGGCAGAAGGTGGCGCTGGCCGGCGCGTTCCTGCACGACCCCGACCTCTTCATCCTGGACGAGCCGATGGTCGGGCTCGACCCGATCGCCCAGAGGCGGCTCGTGGAGCGGCTCAGGGAGCGGGCCCGGGCCGGGGCCGCCGTCTTCCTCACCACGCACCAGCTGAGCCTCGCCGAGGAGCTCGCCGACGTGACGGGCCTCCTCGTGAACGGCAAGCTCGCGGCCCTCGGCCCCCCCCGATCGCTCGACCAGGGAGCGCTCAGCGAGGTCTTCTTCAAGCTGGCCGAGGGGGCGTGAGCGGACCGCTCGCCGTCGCGGCGGTCAACCAGTCGCGTTCGATCGCCCGCGCGCTCTTCGCGGGGACCCTTCGCGACCGGCTGGCCGGCTGGGCGGGGCTCCTCTCGGCGGTCGGCGTCGCGTCGCAGGAGGTGGCCGGCCTCCGCGCCGGCCTCGACGTGGCGACGAAGGCGCTCGTCCAGGTCCCGTCGCTCCGTCCGGACTACCTCGTCGAGAAGCTCCTCGCCACCGCGTTCGCGGCCGCCGCGTTCCTCCTCGTCCTCGGCACGCTCACGACGGCCGTCTCGATGCTCTTCCTCTCCGAGGAGCTGACGGCGCGGCTCCCCCTGCCCGTTCCGCACCGGACGCTGTTCCTGAGGCAGGTCCTCATCGCGATCGCGACGTCGTCGGCCCCCACGCTCCTCATCGCGCTCCCCGCCTTCGGGGTCGCCGCCGCGGCCGCGCGACGGCCGGTCATTGCCTTCGCGGTCGCCACGCTGGCGTTCCTCGCCGTCGTCCTCCTCGCGGGCCTCTTCGGGACGGTGATCGCCCTCCTCCTCGTCCAGGTGATCCCGCCGAGGCGCGCGCGGCTCCTCGCCGCTTTCCTCTCGGCCATCGGCCTCGCGGCCGCGCTCCTCGGCTTCCGGACCGCGCGGCCCGAGCGGCTGCTGGACCCGTTCGAGGCGCTGGCGGCCCTGCGGGCGCTCGGCGAGTCCGCGCCCGCGCCCGCCGGGGCGAACCCGGTCCTCCTGGCCGCGCACGCGGCCTCCTCGGCGCTCTTCGACAGGCCCGGCGCCCTGGTCACCAGCACGGCCCTCTTCGCCGCCGCGCTCGTCATCGTCTTCGGCGCGAGCGCGGCCCTCGCAGGGACGCACCTCGCCGTCTTCCGCAAGACGCGGGAATCGGGCAGCGACACCGCGACGCCCGCCGGCCGGCGCCGCCCCGTCCGGTCGCTCGGGAGGATGCTCGTCCGCGCCGAGATGCGGACGCTCTTCCGCGACGCGGCGACCCCCGCGCAGCTCGGCTCCCTGGCCGCCGTCTTCGTCCTCGACCTCCTCAACGTGCGGCTCCTGCCGATCGCCGACGCCGCCTCGCGCAATCTCCTCGCGGGCCTCCAGACCGGTCTCGCGCTCTTCCTCGTCTCGGCGCTGTCGCTCCGCTTCGCCTATCCGTCCGTCTCCTCGGACGGCCGTGCCGCGCTCGTCCTCCGGACCCTGCCGCTCTCACCGGCGCGGCACCTCGCGGCGCGTTACGCGGTCCGCGGGCTCCCCGCCGTCGTCATCGCCCTCGTCCTCATCGGCGCCAGCGACCTCGTGCTCCGCCCGGGGCGGGAGGTCGTCCTGACGTCGCTCGCCGTCGGCGTCCTCGGGGGGCTGGCGCTCCCGGCGCTCAACCTCGGCCTCGGGGCTCTCTTTCCGCGCTATGGCGCCGAGAACGCGGTCGCCGTGGCGCTCGGCCCGGGCGGGCTCTTCGCGCTCGTCCTCTCCACGGCGCTCTCCCTCGCCTCCACCGTGGTGGTCTCGGAGGAGCTGCGCCTGCTCGTGGCCGCCGCCCTCTCCTTCGAGCTGCCGCGCGCCGCGCTCCTGCCGGTCTGGACGCTCCTCGCCCTGGCGTCGGGCGCGCTCCCCCTCATCCGGGCGACACGCTCCCTCTCGCGGTCCGACCTCGGCGCGTCCTAGGGGTTCCTCACGAGCGGATCGTGATGATGATGGTCGCGGCGAGGTAGATCGCGAAGAGGAACACGAAGGACCGGATGTCGACCTTCCGGGCGAGCTCCTCGTTCCCGTCCGCGTGGATCCGGAGAGACACCGTCGACTCGAGGAGCGAGAGGAAGATGAACACGAACGCGAGGATGTGCAGCTTGTCCGCCAGCGTCATGATGTTCGTGTCGGGCAGGTTCGACGTGGTGATGTAGAGACTCCCCACCGCGGCGAAGATGGCGCCGATCCCGAGGCCGAAGCGCGGGTCGAGGTCCGTCGGCTTGATGAAGAACGCGAGGAACGAGATCAGCACGGCCACGAAGAGCCCGAAGAAGAGCTTCGTGAAGTAGCCGAAGCCCGTCCGCTTCATGTCGATCGAGTAGACGAAGCGCGCCCACGTCGACTCGGCCCCCGTGGGGAGCGTGATGTCTCCGTAGTTCGTCGCGTAGCGGTGAGAGAAGACGTCGGCCCGGCTGCCAGCGATGTCCCAGCCCGGGATCTGGACGGCCGTGTTGAGCGCGGAGTTGACGGCGTCGGCGACGTACTTGATCCGCGTCTCGTCGAACTCGTTGTCCTCGATCTCCAGGGTCGCCACGTGGTTGTCGAGCGGGAAGCGGGCGATGTCCCAGAACTTCGAGATGGACGCCTCGACGCGTGCCTGGGCGTAGTTGTAGTCGCCGCTCTTCCGGACCTGGACGCCGTTCTTCGACTCGACCTTCCCGTTGACGACCTCGAACGTCTCGATCGGCTTCAGCTCGTCGTCCTTCCACCGGAACCAGAGGTAGAAGTCGACGGTGAACCGGTTCTCCTTCAGGCTGACCGCCGTGACCCGGTTGATGAAGACGCCGACGAAGACCGGCGATGGCCCCTTCGGCGTCGCGGCCGGAGCCGCCGCGGCCGCGGCCGCCGGCTCCGCGCCGGAACCTGCGCGAGACAAGAGCCCGAGGAAGAGCACGAGTAACGCCTTTCCCAGGAGTCCCCTGTGTCGGCTCATACGGGTCCCCTTTCTCTCGAGAATGCTATCGGCTCAGGCCCGCGACCGGTTGCGGGGGAGGCGCCGCCATCTCCATCTTCTCCGCGTGGACCGGCATGCCGTCCACCCGCTTCGGGCGGACGACATAGCTCCAGGCGTTCGCCAGCTCGGCCTTCGCCCACCGGACGAGACCGTGGCACAGCATGACCCAGACGCTCGCCCGGAGCGAGAAGCCGACGATCCCGGGACGGCGGCCCGCGTTGTGGTTCCCGTAGATCCCGAGCGCCTTTTTCCGCTTCGCGATCGAGATGAGCCGTCGCGAGTAGAACCGCATCGGGTGGAACGCGATGCCGGAGCCGTCCTGGTAGTAAGGCGGGACGAGGATCCGGTCCGCCGACCACCTGTAGACCGGAACCACGGCGGCGAGGTAGTAGAGCGCCGTGTCCATCAGGAAGGTCGTCGTCATGGTGTCGTAGTCGCCCATGACGTGGTACTTGTCCTTGTAGATCGCGTCGAAGAAATAGCGGAAGAACCGGGCGTACCGCTTGTTGTGGAGCGCGAGCTCCTCGGCGAACGCCTTCGGTTCGGGCTTCGCGCTGGCTTTCCTGATGAGGTCGAGCGTGCACGAGACCGAGAACGCCATCTGGTCGAGACCCGGGCTGTAGAACGGGTCGAGGAAGCCCGCGGCGTCCCCGACGAGCGACCAGCCGTCGCCCGAAACCTGGTCCACGAGGTACGGGAGGTTCCCGAACATCCGGATGTCGTCCGGGCAGATCTCCGCGTGCTCGAGCATCTCCCGGGTCAGCGGGTTCTCGTCGAGGAAGCCCCGCAGCTTCTCTTCCATGTTCGCGCCCTTCGGGTCGACGAGGCGCTTATCCCAGACGAGGCCGACGCTCGTCTCGCCGCCGCGGAGCGGGATGAACCAGATCCAGTAGCCGTATCCGACGAAGTGGTTCGTGGCGAGCCGGCGGGAGGCCACCACCTCCCGGATGTGCCTCGAGGACGGGTCGACGCCCCAAACCTCGACGCCGTCCAGGTCCTTGACGTTCCGGAAGCGGGCCCAGATGGACGCCGTCGGATGCTCCTCGACCGGGTGGAGCATCTCCTTCTTCCGAGCGATCAGCGCGGCACGGCCGCTCGCGTCGACGATCCAGGGCGTCGTCACGGTGCGCCGCTGCCCGTCCTTCTCGACGACGAGGACGTTGTCCCCCTGAGTCTCCTCTTTGAGCTGGAAGGAGACGACCTTCGCCGGCCGCCAGACCTCGGCTCCCGCCTCGCGAGCGATCGTCAGGACGTGCTCGTCGAGGTGGGCCCGGTCGATCTGGAAGGACGGTGTGCGGGCGAGCTGGGTCGGCCCGACCTCGCTCGCGTCCTTCAGTGACTTCACCTGGCCGTTGAAGAACCAGTAGCGGAACCCCTGCTTCGGCAGCTGGTGGCGGGAAAGGTAGTCGTAGAGGCGCAGGACGCGGGTCAGGAAGTAGGCGCTGATCTCGACGGTGGACTCTCCCACCTTCCAGTCGAACTCCGTCCCCTTCTCGATGACGAGGACGCGGAGCTGCGGGTGCCAGCGGCGCAGGAGGAGGGCGGTGGACGCGCCGGAGATGGCGCCTCCCATGACGACGACGTCGTAGCGGTTCTCGTTCGGTGACATCTCGGACATCGCCCCGAGCTTACCGCAAGGAGGACCGCTTCCCCGCCGGCTCCCGGACTACCCGCGGGCCAGGGAGCGGAGGGCCGCCTGGATGAGGCCGTTCAGGTCGTCGGGCCCGACACTCTTCGACGCGACGGCGACCGCGGCCTCTGCCTGCGCCGGTTTGTACCCGAGGTTCAGGAGGGCGCCGACCGCGTCCTCGGCGGCCGAGGTGAAAGGAGCCGCACCGGACGCCCGGGCCGCCTTCCCGAGGTCGCCCATCTTGTCTTTCAGCTCCACGCCGAGCCTCTCGGCCAGCTTTTTCCCGATCCCGGGGATGGAGGAGAGGCGACGGGTGTCCTGGGCGGCGATGGCCGTGGCGAGCTCGCCCGGCGGCAGGCCCGAGAGGACGGTGAGGGCGACCCTCGGGCCGATGCCCGAGACGGAGATCAGCTTCTCGAAGAGCTGGCGCTCCGGCTCGGACGCGAAGCCGAAGAGCTGCAGCGAGTCTTCCCGGACATGGGTGTGGACGAGGAGCGTCACGGGCTCGCCCACCGCCGGGAGAGCCGCGAACGTCCCGAGGGGGATCACGACGTCGTAGCCGACTCCGCCCACGTCCACGAGAACGCGATCCGGCCGCGCGGTGGCGAGAGCTCCCCGGAGGCGGCCGATCAAGCGGGAGGCGCCGGAGCCCTACGCTCCGCCACGCAGGGCGGCGAGGAGCTCCTTGTTGGGCTGGATCTTCAGGGCAAGCTTCCGCTCGGCGAGGAGCGCCTGGATGAGCTTGTCGGCCTTCGACCGGCGCAGGTTCAGCCGTTCCGTCTCCTTCTCCTGGTCGAACTTTGCCTGGTCGACCGTCCCCTTCTCGACGAGCCGGAAGACGACCGAGCCGGCGTCGGTCACGAACGGACCCTTCATCTCGCCAGGGTTCGCGGCGAACGCGGCATCGCTCACGGGCCGGATACGGCCAAGGCCGGGAATCGGCTCGCCCTTGCCGAAAGCGTCGGGCGTCTCCACCTTCTGACCGGTCTTCTCGGCCACCTGCTCGAGGCTGTCGGCGCCCTTGAGAGCCTCTTTCAGCTGGTTCTCGACCCGTTCGGCTTCCTTCTTCTTGACCAGGTCGGCGTTCACCTTCGACTTCGCGTCGGCGAAATCCGGCGCGGGCTTCACCGCGGCGCACTTGACGATCGCCTCGCCACGGACCGTGGAGACCACGTTCTTCGAGACCTCGTCCACGCCCAGGTCGAACAGCTCCTTGTTGAAGTAGGGGTTGTAGCTGACGCCCGGGTCGTTGTCCTGCTTGCTGATGAAGACGGTCTCGTTGAACGTCACGGCTGGGCCGGTCAGCCGGCGGAGCTCGTCGTCCGAGGGCTTCTTGGTCTTCGAGAGCTTGTCGGCGATCTCCTTCGCGAGCCGCTTCGACTCCTCGCCCGCCCTCTTCTCCTGGAGGCGCGCGCGGATCTGGGTAGACACCGTGAACAGCGGCTCGGTACGCGGGGCGACCTTCTCCAGGACCTCGATGACGTGGTAGCCGAGGGACGACTTCACCACGTGGTCGATCAGCAGCTTCCCCGGGGCGCCGAACGCCGCTTCCTCGAACTCGGGGACCATCTCTCCGCGCCCGAAGGCGGGGAGGTCGCCGCCGTTCGCTCCGGAGCCCGTGTCCTGGGATTCCGCCTTGGCGATCGCAGCGAAATCGCCGCCGGCCTGGATCTTCCTGAGCGCGGACTCGGCCTTGGCTTTCGCCGCCTCTTCCGTGGGCCCCGTCCCCTTGTAGAGGATGTGGCGCGCGCGGACCTGCTCGGGCTTGCTGTACGTGGCGATGCTGCTGTTGTACTCGGCCGCCACGTCGGCGTCCGAGACCTTCACCGTGGCGAGGACCTTGGACTTGTCGACCAGGAGGTACTTGGCCTTCCGGACCTCGCCCTTGTAGCTCGCGGCGTTCTGCTTGAAATAGGCCTCGAGCTCGGCGTCGGGGAGCGTGGTCCCCGCGGGCGTGCTCGCGCGGACGAGCACGTAGGCGATCTTCGCCTTCACGTTCTTCCCGGCCCAGGCGTCGGCCACCTCCTGATCGGTGACCAGGACGGACTGCGTGAGGAGACCGTTGAGCTTCGTCATCAGGAGCTCGTCGCGGGTCTCGGCCTCGAACCGGTCCGGCGTGAGGCCGGCGTTCGCGAGCATCGCGGCGTAGGGCTTGTCGCCGACGAAGACGCCGTCCTTCACGAACAGCGGGGTGCCGTCGTTCCCCTTGTAGCCGAGGATCCGCGCCTTCACCTCGTCGTCGGTCACCCGGATCTTCAGCCGCTCGGCTTCCGCCCGGAGGATCCGCTGGTCGATCATCTGATCGAGGACGCGGCCCGGCAGGTTGAGCTGCTGGATCATCTCGGGGGTGAGGCTTCCCTTCGCCATCTGGCGGTACCGATCCTCGGCGTTCCGGTAGGCCTTCTGGAACTCGCCCGTCGTGATCTGGAAGTCCGCGGTCTTCGCCGCGTACTCGGCCTCGCCCCCGACGCGGGTCGTTCCCATGCCCCAGTCGACGAAGACGAAGATCACGAAGACGGCGATCACCAGCCAGAGGATCCACTGGAGATGCTTGAAGTTTTCACGGAGGGTCTTGAGCATTTGTACTCCGACGATTTTGTACCGCGGGGCCGTCACCAGCCCACGGCGGAACCCGGGACAATAGCGCAGGCGGCCGCTTCGGTAAAGTGATGGCGCCGTCCCTATGCTATAAAGTCGGGTTTGACCCGTAAGGGCCTGGTGCGACGCGTTTTATGACTAAAAAAGGCGGCGGGAAGAAGTTCGAGGTCGAGCTCGACTTCTACTACCTGCGCAAAGAGAGCTTCCTGAGGGGCCTCCTCGTCCTCCTGGTCGTCCTCGCGGCGGCCGGGATCGGCATCTACGCGTGGAAGCAGCGGGGGCTGCCGGAAGCCCAGGCCCAGCGGATGCTCTCGGAGGCCGAGGCGAAGCTGAAGTGCGCCCGGGAGACGCCGGGCGCCTCGCGGCATCAGGCGGCGATCGAGTCGGCGTCGCGAAAGCTCGCCGAGTCCAGGATCAAGTTCGACCGCCGGCTCTTCGACGAGGCCGTTCCGTTCGCGAAGGAAGCCCTCCAGCTCGTCGTCCGCGTCTGCGAGGGGACCACGCGCGACCTCCCCCAGGACGCCACCGTCGTCGACACCGCCGGGAAGGTGGAGGTCCAGCGGGCGAACAAGGGCTTCTTCGAGCCCGCGCGCCAGGGGATGAAGCTGTACGAGGGCGACTTCGTGAGGACCGGGACGAGCGGCGGCGCGGAGATCATGGCGTGCGACGGCACCTTCTTCAAGGTGAAGACGGACAGCCTCCTCGAGATCCACAAGACGAACTGCGGCCCCCCGTCCGGCGCCGAGGGCCAGGTGCCCGAGCACAATTCCCGGGTGAAGATCATCACCGGCACCGTCGACCTCGACACCGGCGAGGGGACCCAGACGCGCGTCGACACCGACTCCGCCCGCACCACCGTCGGTCAGCGCTCCAGCGTGGGCGTGGACGTGGACGCCTCGAAGAACACGAGCATCTCCACCTACAAGGGCCGCTCCACCATCCGGACCGGCGGCGGCGACGAGATCACGCTGTCGGATCGCGAAGGGATCACGGCCTCGAAGGAGAGCGGCAAGCTCTCGGCGAAGGTCCGGATCCCGGAATCGCCCTCGCCGCTGCAGCCCGAGGACAACGTTCAATACGACATCCAGAAGCGGGAGCCGGTGTCGCTCCGGTGGTCCCGCGTCCCGGAAGCCGCGCGCTACCGCCTGCAGATCGCGCGGAGCCGGCTCTTCATCCCCGAGTCGATCATCGTCGACATGCCCGACCGTGTCCGCACCGACGCCAGCGTCTCCGTGCGGGACGAGGGCTCCTTCTTCTGGCGCATCGCCACCATCGGCAAGTCGAGCCAGCAGTCGGAGTGGTCCGCCTATCGAAGGTTCAAGGTCCAGGGCGCCAGCGCGGAGCGGCTGGACAAGAAGCCCCCGCTCCTCTCGGTGAACCGGCCGCAAGCCATCACGAACATCGTCCAGGTTTCCGGAAAGACCGACCCGGGCTGCACCGTCACCGTGAACGGCGAGCAGGCCGAGGTGGACGGCGCCGGGAACTTCAAGAAAATCATCTCCCTGAAGGAGGAGGGCCTGCAGCCGATTCTCGTGAAGTCGACGAACGGCGCCGGGCTCACCTCCGAGCGGGTCGAAAAAGTGATGATCCAGTTCTAGCTCTGAAGGGGAATCCGTTGGCTTTTCGCTCGTTCTTCTCGATCTTCTCCTCCGATCTCGCGATCGACCTCGGCACGGCGAACACGCTCGTCTTCGCCGAGGGGCGCGGCATCGTCGTGCGCGAGCCGTCCATCGTGGCGGTCAACAAGATCACCAACAAGGTGCAGGCGGTGGGGAGCCAGGCCAAGGAGATGCTCGGGCGGACGCCGGGCAACATCGTGGCCATCCGTCCCATGAAGGACGGCGTCATCGCCGACTTCGAGGTGACGGAGCGGATGCTCGACTACTTCATCAAGAAGGCGCACGGGCGGTCGCTCTTCGTCCGCCCGAAGATCGTCATCTCGGTTCCGTCGGACATCACGCAGGTGGAGAAGCGGGCCGTGAAGGACTCCGCGCTCCAGGCGGGCGCGAGCGAGGTCTTCATCATCGAGCAGGCCATGGCCGCGGCCATCGGCTCGGGCCTTCCGATCACCGAGCCGACGGGCAACATGATCGTCGACATCGGCGGCGGCACGACCGACGTGGCCGTGATCTCGCTCGCCGGCATCGTCTACTCGAAGTCGGTGCGCGTCGCCTCGAACGAGATGGACGAAGCGATCATTCAGTACATCAAGAGGAAGTACAACCTCCTGATCGGCGAGAGGACGAGCGAGCAGATCAAGATCGAGATCGGCTCCGCCTACCCGCTCGACGAGCCGATCACCATGGAGATCAAGGGACGCGACCTCGTGGAGGGGATCCCCAAGACGCTGACCCTGACCGACGCCGAGGTCCGCGAGGCCCTGGCCGAGACCGTGGGCGTCATCGTCGATGCCGTTCGCGTGGCGCTCGAGAAGACGCCGCCCGAGCTTTCCGCCGACATCATGGACAAGGGAATCGTCCTGACGGGCGGCGGCGCGATGCTGAAGAACCTCGACCGGCGCCTGCGCGAGGAGACCGGCCTTCCCATCGCCATCGCCGAGGACCCGCTCTCCTCGGTGGCGCTCGGCACCGGCGCGATGCTCGCCGACGTCGACCTCCTCCGAAAGATCAGCATCGACTAGAGGCCGGCGATGTCCACCTCGCCCCTCGCCGCCCGCCGACCCGAGATCGTCCTCGGGATCCTCCTCACGGGGTGCTTCGTCCTCTCCTCCTTGCAGGTGCGGACGCAGCGCGGGAAGACGGCCGGGGAAGAGATGCTCCTGTCGGCCACGGCGCCGCTCGTGCGGCTCACCGCCGAGATCCGCGGGCTCGCCACCGGCGCGGCGGAGCGCCTCTCCACGCGGGCCGCGCTCGTCTCCGAGAACACCGACCTGAAGCGCCGGCTCGCCGAGGCGAACGCCGAGATGCTGCGGCTAAGGAACGCCGAGCGCGACCGCGCGCGCCTCCTGGAGCTCTTCGGCCCGCACCCCGCGCCTCCGGCCGGCACGCGGGCCGCGCACATCGTGTCGCTCGGCGGCGAGACGTCGGGCCTGTTCCGGACGGCGCTCCTCGACGAGGGCGAGACCGCCGGGATCCGCCCGGACTCGGTCGTGGTGGCGCCTTCGGGAGTCCTCGGCCGGGTGGTGGCCGTGGGCCGATCCACGTCCCGCGTGCAGCTCCTGTCCGACAGGACGGCCGCAGCCGGCGTCATCCTCCCGCGGACCGGACGCGTGGCGGTGGTGAAAGGCGACGGGGAGTCGGGCGTGAACGTGAACTACGTCCAGATCGTCGCCGCGAGCGAGGTCGCCGCCGACGACGTCATCGTCACCTCCGGAACGGACGGCATCTACCCGGGCAACCTGAAGATCGGGACGATCTCGATGGTGAAACGGAGCAGCCACTCGCAGTACCTCGAGCTTCCGGTCGTCCTCTCCGCCGACCCGGGCCGCGAGCAGCTCGTCTTCGTCCTGCCGCCGGTCCTCCCGCCGGCGAGCGAGAGGTGACGGGTATGGCGAAGGCGCTCTGGCACCTCGCGGGCGTCGGGCTCGCCACGCTGGGGACGCTCCTCCTCGGCCTCGCGCGGCTCCCCGTGGCGCCCGACCTCTTCCTGATGCCCGTGGCGAGCGCGGCGCGCGGCGGGGCGCCCATCCTCGCCATGCTGGTGGGCCTCGTGGGCGGGCTCCTGGAGGACCAGCTCTTCGACCCCGGCAGGCTCCTCGGCCTGCACGCGTTCACGAAGGTCCTCGTCGGCTACCTCCTCGGGACGCTCGGCGTCCGCACCATCGTGGAGAAGCCGCTGGCCGTGGGCGGGCTCCTCTCGGGCGCCGTCCTCCTGGAGAACGCCGCGCTGCTGCTCCTGCTCTGGCTCCTGCGCGGTACGTTCCTCGCGCCGAACCCGATGGCGCTCGCGGCCCGCGCGGCCACCACCGGCGTCCTCGGGGCCGCGCTCCACGCCCTGGCGCTGGTGCCGTGGCGCGAGCGCCGCGACGCACGGCGCCGGCGAAGGCTCAGCTCGTGACCGGCGGCGGAGGCGGCGGCTGATGGCGAGCGCCCGAGAAGACCGCCGTCCGGTCCTCGTACGCATCGACGGGCTCGAGCGCGGCGCCTGGGTGCTCTGGGCCGTCCTCGTCGGCATCTACTGGGTGCACCAGGTGCTGCGCGGCGACGAGTTCGAGAAGCTGGCCGAGAGCAACCGCCAGCGCTCGGTCCCCATCACCGCGCCGCGCGGCTTCATCCTCGACCGCAACGGGGTCGTCCTGGCCGAGAACGAGCCGGCGTTCACCCTGCTCCTCTACAAGCGCGACACGAAGGACCTCGACAGCTCGCTCCGGTTCGTGGCCGGGCTCTTCGGCCGCCCGCTCGACGACCTGAAGCGGCGCGTGGAGCGAGACCGCACGTACTACGACTTCGTCCCGGTGACGCTCCAGGAGAACCTGACGATGGCCGAGGTGGGGGCGATCGAGGCGCACGGGCGCGAGCATCCGGAGCTCGTCGTCCAGTACACCGACCGGCGCGTCTACACGCAAGGGTCGATGGCCGCGCATCTGCTGGGTCACCTGGGCGAAGCCACGGTGGACCAGCTGGACCGGGCCACCGGCAAGGTGCGCCCCGGCGAGCAGGTGGGCCAGAAGGGAGTGGAGCTGGCCTACCAGGACCTCCTGGCGGGCGTCTCCGGCTCGCGCTCCTTCGTCATCGACTCCTTCGGCCGCGACGTGGGCGAGTCGAAGCGCGTCGATCCCGCGCCGGGCAACAAGCTCGTCCTCACCGTCGACCTGAACCTCCAGCGGATCGCCGAGGCGTACTTCGAGAACCGGGTGGGGAGCGTCGTGGCGCTCGACCCGAAGACCGGCGAGATCCTGGCCTTCGTATCGGCACCCGACTACGACCCGAACCTCTTCACCCGCCGCGTGACGCAGACCGAGTGGGAGACGATCATCAACGACCCGCGGAAACCGCTGAACAACCGGGTCCTCCAGAACGTCTACTCGCCCGGCTCCGTCTTCAAGGCGTTCGTGGCGCATACGATCCTCTCGCACGGCATCGACCCGAAGGAGCGCGTCTTCTGCAACGGCGCCCAGACGTTCTACGGCCGCTCGTTCCGCTGTCACGGCCACCACGGCTCGGTGGACCTCCCCACGGCGCTCCAGGTCTCGTGCGACGTCTACTTCTACACGATGGGGAAGCGGGTGGGGATCGAGGCGATCGCCGAGACGTCGAACCTCTTCGGCTTCGGCCGGCCGACGGGCATCGACATCGCGCACGAGAAGACCGGCAACGTCCCGTCGCCGGCCTGGAGCCTCGCCGTCCGGAAGCACCCCTGGTATCCCGGCGAGACGATCTCCGTCGCCATCGGGCAGGGGCCGCTCCTCACGTCGGCGCTCCAGATCGCCCGCGCCTTCGCGGCGCTCGCGAACCCCGACGGCGCGCTACCCACGCCCCACCTCTTCCACATCGGCGAGAACCTCCGGACGGGAGAGCGCTTCGTCTACCGGCCCCCGTCGAAGGAATCCGTGCCGTACGGGCCGGGCGTCCGCGAGTCGATCGTCGAGGGGCTCTGGCGCGTCTCGAACCTGCCGGGCGGGACGGCCTTCCGCGCCCGCGTGCCGGGCCTCGACATCTGCGGGAAGACGGGCTCGGTGCAGGTCGTCAGCCAGAAGGACACGAAAAAAGCGCACCTTCTGCCGGACGAGCTGAAGGACCACGGCTGGTTCGCGGGCTTCGCTCCCCGGAACGACCCGAAGATCGTCGTCGTCGTCTTCGTCGAGCACGGGGAGCACGGAGCCACCGCCGCGGCGCCCCTGGCGGGGCGGCTCTTCGAGGCCTTCCTCCGCCCCGAGACGGTTTCGCCGGGCCGCGCCACCCCTCCGCAGGGCCAGCTCGCCGCGCGCCACGGGACGGCGCCCGCGGCCCCGGCCGAAGCTGCCGCGAGCGAAGTGGAATAGCGATGTCGGGCCTGGGCGACATCCTGCCGCGCCGCCTGGACTGGAAGCTCCTCACGTTCGCCCTGCTCCTCACCGCCATCGGGATCTGGATGGTCTCGTCTACCCATCCCGACCTCGTGGGCAAGCAGCTGGCGGCCATGGTGCTCGGGCTGCTCTTCGCCGGGCTCCTCTTCGCCGTGGACTACCGGATCCTCCTCCAGTACTCGCCCGGCATCTACGGCGCGACCCTGATCCTGCTCCTCTATCTGCCGATCTTCGGCCGGAAGGTCGCCGGCGCCAGGTCGTGGATCAAGGTGGGCGAGCGGTTCAGCATCCAGCCGTCGGAGCTCGGCCGCCTCTCGCTGGCGCTGCTCCTCGCCTGGATCCTGGAGAGCGACGACCGCGCCTTCCTGCGCCAGCGCACCATCGTGGCCCTCTCGCTGGCCACCCTCGCGCCGATCGTTCTGATCCTCCTCCAGCCGGACCTCGGCGTCGCGCTCACCTACCTGCCGTTCGTGGCCGTGGCGCTCTTCTTCGGCGGCCTGAAGGGGAAGGTGTGGGCCGCGCTGATCCTGGGCGGCCTCCTCGCGGCCGGGGGGTCGTGGTTCTTCCTGAAGGAATACCAGAAGAAGCGGATCCTGACGTTTCTCGACCCGAGCCTGGAATCCCGCGGCGCCGGCTACCAGGTGCGCCAGGCCCGGATCGCCATCGGCTCGGGGGGCATCGTGGGGCAGCGGTTCCAGAAGGGAACGCTGAGGGAGAGCCAGAGCCGGCTCGGGTTCCTCCCCGCCCGGCACACCGATTTCATCTTCGCCTCGCTGGCAGAGGAGTTCGGCTTCGTGGGGGTGGCCGCGGTCCTGTCCCTCTACGGCCTGCTGGTGTCGCGCGCGTTCTCCCTCGCCCGCGACGCGCGCGACCGCGGCGGGACGATGCTGGTGCTGCTCCTCGTCATCAACCTCTCCGTCCAGGCGGTCGTCAACATCGCGATGAACGTCGGCCTGATACCCACCACGGGGATCACCCTCCCGTTCATCTCCTACGGCGGCTCGTCGCTCATCGCGACTTGGGGGATGATCGGCCTCATCCTGTCCGTCGCCTATCGACGCTTCGTCAACATTTGAGGGCCGATGCTTAAAGAGCTGCTGGTTTCGTCCAACGACCGTGAGACCCGGGTCGCCGTCCTCGAAGAGGGGCGCGTGGCCGAGGTGCAGATCGAGAGGCGCCGCCAGCGCGGCGTGGTGGGGAACATCTACAAGGGGCGGGTGATCCGGGTGCTCCCGGGCATGCAGTCGGCGTTCGTCGACCTCGGCCTCGAGAAGGACGCCTTCCTCTATGTGGCCGACGTCGGCGACGAGGTGGAGGACTTCGACCGCTTCGCGCCCTCCGACCACGAGTCGACCGCGCCGGCGGAGGCCACCCACCGGCCCGAGGCGGAGCGCGCGCTGAACCTCACGGGCGACGCCCCCACGCCCGTCTCCATCCCGAAGCAGGCGTTCCCGTCCATCGACGAGCTCCTCCGGGAGGGCCAGGAGCTCGTGGTCCAGGTGACGAAGGACATGATCGCGAACAAGGGCGTCCGGATCACCACCCACGTCACGCTGCCGGGACGCACCCTCGTCTACATGCCCTCCATCGACCACATCGGCGTCTCCCGCCGGATCGAGAACGAGGACGAGAGGGCGCGGCTGAAGGAGATCCTCGCCGCGATCAAGAAGGGGCCAGGGGGCTTCATCGTGAGAACGGCCGGGGAAGGGCGCGGCCTGGAAGACTTCGCCGCCGACCGCCGCTACCTCTCGAAGCTCTGGGAGCAGATCCGGAAGAAGGCCGACCGCGCCGGCGCCCCCACGCTCCTCCATCGCGACCTCGACCTGACGCTCCGGGCGGCCCGCGACGTCTTCGCCTCGGACTTCTCCGCGCTCTGGGTGGACGACGACGAGGAGTACCAGCGGATCGTCGAGTTCCTGGACCAGGTGCAGCCGGCCCTCGTCGGCAAGGTGAAGCTCTACCGGAAGTCCACGCCGCTCTTCGAGGAGTTCCGCGTGGAGACCGAGATCGAGAACGCTCTCCGGTCGAAGGTGTGGCTCAAGTCGGGCGGGCACATCGTCATCAACCAGACCGAGGCGCTCGTCGCAATCGACGTCAACACCGGGAAGTTCGTCGGGAAGAAGAAGCTCGAGGACACCATCGTCAGGACGAACCTGGAAGCCGTTCAGGAGATCGTCCGCCAGATCCGCCTGCGCGACCTCGGCGGCCTCCTCGTCATCGACTTCATCGACATGGAGGAGGAGGGCCACCGGAAGGAGCTCTTCGACGCCCTCGAGAACGAGCTGCGGCGGGACCGCTCGAAGAACCGGATGCTCCCCGTCTCCGAGTTCGGCCTGGTGGAGATCACCCGCAAGAGGCAGCGCCAGAGCCTGGAGCGCGCCCTGACCATGCCCTGCCCCTACTGCTCCGGCGTGGGCCGGATCAAGAGCGTCACCACCATCGTCCTGGAGATCCGGCGCGAGATCCTGAAGCGCCTGGAGGCCGGCGGCGAGGGCCACTCCATGCTGCTCCGCGTCCACCCGGAGATCTACCGGTCCCTGGCCGGCGAGGAGCGCCGCCTCATCGAGGAGCTGGAGGAGCGGATCGGCATGTCGATCCACGTCCAGAGCGACGAGCACCTTCACCACGAGGGGTTTGACATCGTGCTGGAGGCGTAGGGACCTCCCTCATCCGGCGCTTCGCGCCACCTTCTCCCGCAAGCGGGAGAAGGCAGGGATCGCGCGAAAGCCCTCTCCCGCACGCGGGAGAGGGTGCCCGAAGGGCGGGTGAGGGTCTTCCTACCGGTCCAGCTCCTCGAGCAGGCGATCCAGCCGGTAGTGGCTCGGGCCGAAGAAGAGCTTCATCTCGCCGTTCTCGCAGACGACGTCGCGGATGTGGAGCGACAGCTCCCCGGGCAGGTAGGGCTTCAGGTCGATCACGAAGATCCGCTCCTCGCGATAGAAGATCACGCGACCCGGGGGCTGGTGGTGCACGACGCGGCGGATCAGCCAGTTGGGGATCGGGACGAAGCCGAAGGCCGTGAGGTCGACCAGACGGAAGCCGAGGAGCCCGTCCTTCAGCCGGAATGACGAGAAATGGCCGCGAAACGGGACGGTGAGACCCTTGCGGATCCGGACGGAGATCCCCAGGAGCCCGTCCTCCGGTTCGATCAGGATGTCCCGGATCTCCCGCACGCCTCTCGTGGCACGCCGCAGGAAGGTGTTCAGTGTGGTGGAATCGACCGTCAGGACGAGCCCCTCCCAGCGCACGGCGAGGGACGGGACGTCCGTCGATGGCGGGAGCGAGGGGGGAGGTGCGGCGGCGAGGTCGGCCGTGGCGTCGTCGGTCACGCGGGAATGGTATCCGAGAGGGGGTCCCTGGCGAACACCCGGCCCTGAGCGCGATGCAGGCGCGGGTTACTCGATCCAGATCCTCACGTGGGCGTCCGGGGCCTTCACCTCGACGAGATCGCCCGGGCCGGAGTCGCCGATCGACTCGACGATGGCGTTCACGTCGAGGTCCTTGTCCTCGTTCACCAGCGACTCGACGAGCTTCCAGGGAAGGCGGAGGGTCACCTCCTCCGGATCGCCGCTCTTCTTGTGCACGTTCAGGCTCAGGAACCCGCCCTCGCGCCGGAAGGTGAGGTCCTCCCCCTCCCCCTCGCGAATCACGTCGGTCCCTTCGGGCTTGTCGGTCAGCTCCTGCCAGACCTCTTTGAGCCGGGCCGAGTCGATCGTGTCGTCGAACGTGATGTCGAGCTCGCGCCGCACCTTGCCGAGCGCCGCGAAGCGGATCGCGCTGCCGATGAACCCGTACGGTACCGAGAGCGTGAAGTTCGGGCCGTCCCGGAGGTTCACCACCTTCATCTTCAGGATCCGGGGCGAGTGGCCGCCCGCGCTGGCCCGGACATACCCGGGGACCACGGACGAGTAGGCCAGCAGGTAAAGGGCGAAGACGAAGAAGGCGTTGACGATGGCTTTAGCTTCCTTCATGAGTCTCTCTCCGCTTCCCTCTCAACGGCTAGAACGAGAGGTATACGGAAAAAGTTCCCGCACCTGTGCTAGCTTTTCGCTGGTTCGACGGGGAGGGCTGATGCCTCATTTCATTCAGGACACGTGTATCGGGTGCGGGGTCTGCGAGATCAAATGCCCCACCCACACGATCACCGGCGGGAAGAACGAGAAGTTCGTGATCCACCAGGATCGGTGCATCGATTGCTCGGTCTGCGCCCGCTACTGCCCCGTCTCATGCATCCAGGACAGCCACGGCGAGCTGGTGATGAAGGTGAGGCCGAAGGACATCCCGAAGGCCATCGTCGACCGCGATCTCTGCACCGCCTGCGAGTTCTGCATCGACATCTGTCCGTTCGACTGCATCCACCTCGTGCCCGACCCGCTCGGCGAGTCGTCGCACTACAAGATCGCCGAGGTGGACGCCGCCCCGTGCGTCTCGTGCCGCCTGTGCGAGACGGTCTGCGACAAGGACGCCATCTACGTCCCGAACCCGATCACGCAGGCGAAGATGTACCTCTCGCCCGTGGTCGAGCACGGATGAGCGAGGGGGAGACTCCGGAGCCGCCATTCGAGGAGGACGAGCCCCGCGCCACCCCGGCTGGCCGGCTCCTCGTCCAGTTCTTCGTCATCCCGGCCTTCGTGGTCGGGGTCGCCGTCCTCGTCTTCTGGCTCTTCGGCGTCCTCGCGGTCGACAGGAAGAACGCCGCCGAGCTGCTGCAGGACGTGAAGACCGGCAGCCGGAACCAGCGCTGGCAATCGGCCTTCGAGCTGACCCGCAAGCTTCCCACGCTGAAGGACCCCGCGGCCCGGGCGTCCTTCGCGGCCGAAGCGGTCAAGGTGTTCGAAGGGGCCGGGAGCGACGACCCGCGCGTCCGGAGGTACCTGACGCTGGTCCTCGGCCGCCTCGGCGACCCCGCCGCCGTCCCCACCCTCGAGAAGGCCCTCGACGGGGAGGACGCCGAGACCCGCCTCTACGCCCTCTGGGCGCTCGCGATGATCGGCCACCCGGGGTCCGCCCCGAAGATCCGGCCGCTCCTCTCGTCGGAGGACGCCGGCGTGCGGAAGACCGCGGCCTATGCCATGGGACGGATGGAGGACAGCGAGTCGATCCCGGCGCTCCGGACGCTCCTGGGAGACCCCGTGGTCGATGTCCGGTGGAACGCCGCGCTGGCGCTCGCCACGCTGGACGACGACGCCGGACGCAGCCTCCTCACGGCGATGACCGACAGGGCCCAGCTGTCCAAGGTGCCGGGGGTCATTCCCGACCAGCAGGACGAGGCGATGCTGAACGGCCTCAAGGGGCTCGTCCTCCTGAAGGACCCCTCGGCGAAGGCGATCGGCGAGAAGCTCCTGGCCTCCGATTCGTCCCTGAGGGTGAGGCGCGAGGTTCCCGAGATCCTCAAAGGGCTGAAGGCCCGGTGACGCTTCCTTGACGCGGCCCCCCTTTTTTGAGACCTTCACCGTCGCAATTCGGAGGGCACTCAATGGCTGAGGCATCGGCCCCCACCTCTCGTGGGGAGGCTGGAACGGAGGACCGGCGTAAGGTTCTCGGCTGGCTGGCGCTGGCGTGGCTCGGCTTTGCGGGTGCCGTCGGGGCGTTCGTCACGGCCTCGGCCCGCTTCATGTTCCCGAACGTCCTCTTCGAGCCGCCCTCCTCGTTCAAGGCGGGATATCCCCAGGATTACGCGCTGGGCGAGGTGGACGAGCGCTGGAAAGAGAAGTACCAGATCTGGATCGTGCGGAACACGGAGATGACCTACGCGCTCATCACCATCTGCACGCACCTCGGCTGCATACCGAACTGGCTGGCCGCCCAGAACAAGTTCAAGTGCCCGTGCCACGGGTCGGGCTATTACCGCTCGGGGATCAACTTCGAGGGTCCCACGCCTCGTCCTCTGGAGCGAGCCGCCATCTCGGTCTCGCCCGACGACGGGCAGATCTTCATCGACAAGGCCCGCAAGTTCCTCTACGAGAAGGGCCAGTGGACCGATCCCGCTTCTTTCATCAAGGCATGATCCCGAGCTTGAACCCGTACCCGACGAAAATGAGGACGAAAAACGCATGAGCCTCGAGCGCCAATGGAAGCAGCTTCAGCGGGCCGTGGTCGACACCCAGATATGGAAGTCGATCTTCCGGGTCGGCATCCCGAACACGAACCGCAAGCGCGTCCTCGCGGTCCTCGGGAACGTGGTCCTGCACCTCCATCCCGTGAAGACCCGGAAGTCGGGCGTGAAGATGCGCTACACGTGGTGCGCCGGGGGGATGACCTTCTTCCTGTTCCTGGTGCTCACCTTCACGGGCCTGCTGCTGATGTTCTATTACCGCCCCACCATCGAGTACGCCTACGGCGACATGATCGACCTGCGTGAGCAGGTGCCGTTCGGGGTGATGCGCGAGATGCACCGTTGGGGCGCGCACGCCATGGTCATCGCGGTCTGGATCCACATGTTCCGCGTCTTCATGACGGGCTCGTACAAGCCGCCGCGGGAGTTCAACTGGAACGTCGGCGTCGTCCTCCTGGTGCTCACCCTGCTCCTGTCGTTCACGGGCTACCTCCTGCCGTGGGACCAGCTGGCCATCTGGGCCATCACCGTCGGCTCGAACATGGCCCGCGCCACCCCGCTGGCCGGCTACGAAGGGCCGTTCGCCGCTCAGATCCAGATCCAGGGCGTCAACCTCGTCACGGCCGGCAGCGACGCCCGCTTCGGCCTCCTGGGCGGGCGGATCGTCGGCGCGAACGCGCTCCTCCGGTTCTACGTCCTCCACTGCGTGGCGATTCCGCTCATTGCGGCGTTCCTCATGGCCGTCCACTTCTGGCGCGTGAGGAAAGATGGAGGAATAAGTGGGCCGCTGTGATCCCGGGCGCGAGAACCTCACCCAGGTGACGGCATGAAGGCGATCGAGCTCTTCAAGGACGCCATCAACTGGCTCGCCTCTCCCGCCATCTCCGTCACGCTCTCGATGGTCGGCTTGGTGGCGGCCATGTTCTGGAAACCTCTCTGGACGAAGAAGGGGGGCATCGCGCTCCTCGCGATCACGCTCGGCGGCTTCGCTTTCAGCTTCACCGACCCCAACTTCCGCAAGGTGGCCACCTACCCGGACAACGTCCCGATCCTGGGCATGCTCGGTCTCGTCGGGTTCTTCTTCTGGTACGCCATGCACCAGGCGCAGGCCAACGACAAGCGGCTGGCGCTGGGCCTTCCCCCGATCGAGAAGGAAGACAGCGACAAGAAGGTCTTCACCTGGCCCGACCTCGTCTACGTCGAGCTCGTCTCGCTCGTCGTCTGCTCCATCATCATGACGGTCTGGTCGGTCCTCCTGAAGGCGCCCCTGGAGGAGCCTGCGAACCCCGGTGCCGCGCCGAACCCGGCGAAGGCGCCGTGGTACTTCCTGGGCCTGCAGGAGCTCCTCGTCTACTTCGATCCCTGGATGGCCGGCGTCGTCCTCCCCACCCTGATCATCGTCGGGCTCATGGCCATCCCGTACATCGACACGAACCCGCGCGGGAACGGCTACTACTCGTTCCAGGAGCGGAAGTGGGAAATCCTGATGTTCAGCTTCGGCTTCATCATCCTGTGGGTCGTCCTGATCATCCTCGGGACGTTCATGCGGGGTCCGAACTGGAACTTCTTCGGCCCGTACGAGTACTGGGACCCGAACAAGCTCGAGCCGCTGAACAACGTGAACGTGTCGGACATCTTCTGGGTGAAGCTCCTGAAGACGGCTCTCCCCTCCTTCTGGCTCATCCGCGAGCTGCCGGGCATCTTCCTGCTCGTCCTCTACATGGGCGTCCTGCCGCCGCTTCTCGCGCAGACGGTGCTGCGCCGCTTCTACGAGAAGATGGGGCCGATCCGCTTCATCGTCGGCGTGAACCTCTTCCTCATCATGTTCGCGGTGCCCATCAAGATGTACCTGCGGTGGATCTTCAACCTGAAGTACATCCTGAGCATCCAAGAGTTCAGCTTCAACATCTGACGATGAAGAGCCGTGAACCCCGGGCCGCTCGGCCTCGAAGGAGAGCCTGACGCATGGCGAAGAAGCCGCCGCCGGAACCGATCGACCACCATTACAACATCCTGCGCCTCACGCAGGTGCTGGCCATCGCCTCCCTCATCTTCGCCGGGCCCGTCACCTACCTGACCGTGAAGCAGGACTACGATCGCGACTGGAAAGACTGGCAGAAGAAGTTCCTGAAGAACGACCGGGCGCGGACGCGCGCCGCGCGCGACCTGGCCAGCACGAAGATCGACCCCGACACCGAGCTCGCGTACATCGAGAAGGTGAAGGAGGGGAAGCGCGAGATCCGGAAGCACCACAAGGCGTACGAGAAGGCCCTGGCGCACGCGAAAAAATGCGAGGGGGCCTGGTACGACGCCGACCAGGTGTTCCGTTTCAACAAGGCCGACATGGACACCGCGCGCTACACGTTCGAGGTGGCGCAGAAGGAGAACCCGAAGGCCGCCACCGCGAAGAAGGCCCAGGAGCGCCTCGAGAAGCTGCAGGCCGTCTACGAGAAGAGCCAGGTCGTCGAGCAGCGGGCGCAGAAGACCTGGAACGAGGCGAAGGCCGCGGTCGCCGCCATCGAGAAGACGCGGACGGACGCCGAGGAGGCGCTCAAGAAGCTGAGCGAGGACTACGACCGCTTCCAGGCGAAGCTGAAGACCCTGAAGAACGACGCCTTCTTCCAGGTGCGGAACGCCCCCATCGCCGACATGCTCGCCCCTTCGCTCACCATCCAGCAGGTCCAGCTCGACGGGCTGTGGGTCGACATGAACTTCCTGAAGAGCCAGCGGATCGACCGGTGCATGACGTGCCACATCGCCGCCGACAAGCGGGGCTTCGAGGACAAGGAGAAGTACCCCGAGGTCGTCCTCCGGACGCACCCGCGCCTCGACCTCTTCGTCGACTCGAACTCCCCCCACCCCTACGCCACCTTCGGCTGCACGTCGTGCCACCTGGGGCGTGACCGCGCCACCGATTTCACCCGCGCCGGTCACATGCCAGACGACTTCCAGGAGTACGAGACGCTCCACCTGAAGCACGACAAGGCCGCGACGAAGACGCAGACGGCGCAGTGGATCAAGAAATACGGCTGGGAGATCGACAAGTACAACGACCTGCCGATGCTGCCGATGAAGGCGGTCGAGGCCGGGTGCTTCCGCTGCCACAAGAACGACGCCGGGCACGTGAAGGCGCCGAAGCTCGACGAGGGCCGAAAGCTCGTCGAGAACCTGGGCTGCTGGGGCTGCCACAAGATGAGCGGGTTCGAGAACCTGCCCCGCGTCGGCCCGTCGCTCGCGAAGGTGGCTGCCAAGACCACACCCGACTGGACCGGCCGCTGGCTCGCGAACCCGAAGGCCTTCCGGAGCAACACGAAGATGCCCCGCTTCTTCGGCCTCGAGAACTTCGAGAAGGACCACGACCTGACCGACACCATGATCGCGAGCGTGGTGGCGTACCTCTTCGAGAAGTCGGAGAAGGGCGCCCACGCCGCGCCCGCGGCGGGCAGCGCCGAGCGCGGCAAGCTCCTGTTCGAGAGCCTCGGCTGTCAGGGCTGCCACATTTCCGACTCTTCCCCCACGGTCGAGCGGCACGTCATGGACGGCTGGCGCCAGCACGGCCCCAACCTCATCGGGCTCGCGGAAAAGGTGAGCCCCGGCTGGCTCGCGGCCTGGCTCAAGGACCCGAAGGCCTACAACCCGGAGACGCGGATGCCGAACCTCAGGCTCGCGGACGACGAGATCTCCGACCTCGCCGCCTTCCTCCTCACGCGTCCCGCCCCCGACGCCTTCAAGGCCACACCGGTCCCGCAGGCCGATGACAAGCGGCGCGACGAGAGGGTCCGAGACTACCTGCGCGAGTCCCGCTCGAACGAGGACGCGGAGAAAGAGCTCGCGAAGCTGAACGCCCACCAGAAGGACGTCTTCCTCGGCGAGCGGATCATCGCCCACTACGGCTGCTACGCCTGCCACAACATCCCTGGGTTCGAGAAGGCCAAGCCGATCGGCGTGGAGCTCTCGGAGTGGGGGAACAAGGCCGTCCACCTGCTCGACTTCGGCTTCGTGGAGGTCCCCCACACGCGGGTCGACTGGTTCCAGCAGAAGGTGAGCGAGCCCCGGAGCTACGACCGCCAGAAGGTGAAGAGCTTCCAGGAGAAGCTCAAGATGCCGCAGTTCGGCCTCTCCGCGGCCGAGATCCGCGCGCTCCAGTCGACGGTGCTCGGCTTCCAGAAGCAGGACATGAGCGCCTCCCTGGTGGCCCAGGCCGTCGGCGACCGCGGCGCCATCGAGGCCGGCCGCAAGCTGGTGAAGGAGTACAACTGCCAGGGCTGCCACATCCTGGAGGAGCGGGGCGGACAGATCCGCGAGACGCTCTCCGACGTCGCCCTGGCCCCGCCGAACATCAAGGGCGAAGGGGCGAAGGTGCAGAGCGACTGGCTCTTCTCCTTCGTGAACGCGCCGAAGAACGGCCAGATCCGCCCCTGGCTGAAGGTCCGGATGCCGACCTTCGAGATGACGCCGGCCCAGCTCAACACCCTCACCCGCTACTTCGCCACGCTCGACAAGGCCCCGTTCCCGTTCGAGCGGAAGATCGAGACGCTCGAGGCGAGGTCCCGGGCCGCCGGCGCCGCGTCGTTCGCGCAGCTCCAGTGCGCGAACTGCCATCCCACCTCCACCGACGCCGTGCCGAAGCTGATCGCCGGCGGCAAGACCATGGCCGATCTCGCGCCCATCCTCTCGGCCGCGCACACCCGGCTCCGCTACGACTGGATCGCCGACTGGATCAAGCGCCCGGACGAGTGGATGCCCGGGACCCGGATGCCCACGAACTTCCCCATGATGGAAGGGAAGCGGATCTCGCCCCTCGCGCCCGCGCTCGACACGCCCATGTTCGCCGACTACAAGAAGCAGCTCATCGCGATCTGGGGAACCGAGGCCGAGGCGAAGGCCTACCTGGCCGACCCCGAGCGGGTGACGCAGTCGCTCCGGGACCACGTCTGGTCGCTCGGAAACGAGTTCGTCACCGCGCCGGCCGAGGCCCGCCGCGCGCCGGCCACCCGGGCCGAGGGCCGGGCGCCGAAGGGCGCCGCAAAGACGGGCACAGCCACCGGAGGAAAGTGAGCCGGCGCGGAGTCGCCGCCCTGGCCGTCCTCCTGGCGGCCGGGGCGGGGTGCTCCCGTGAGGAAGCGCCCGACGCGCCGACCCGGCCCTCGAACGAGGCGACGGCCGCTCCGAGGAGCGGGCCCGTCCCGTACACCGCGGTCGAGACCGTCCCGGATGGCGTGGACGTCCCGGGCACCGTCAAGATCACCGGCCCGATCCCGAAGCTGAAACCCTACCCCGTGACGCAGGACACCCCGTTCTGCGGGTCGTCGTCACGCCTGAATCGCTCGCTCCAGCTCGGCCCCGAGAACGGCGTCGCGAATGCGGTCGTCGAGATCCTCGGCATCGGAAGAGGGAAGCGCTTCGTCGGGACGGACGCCGTTCTCGATCAGAAGGGCTGCGCTTTCGAGCCCTACGTCCAGGTCATCAAGAGAGGCGTGAAGCTGACGCTCCGGAACAGCGATCCCGTGAACCACAATGTCCACGCCTACGCGCCGAGCGCGCCGTTCGACGACGGCAAGTCCTCGAACGAATCGCTCTTCAACATGGGGATGCCCCTCCAGGGCCAGACCTTCCCCCAGCCTCTCGACGAATCCCGGTGGGGGCCGATCCGGATCAAGTGCGACGCCCACTCCTGGATGTTCGCGTGGGTCTACGCGGCCTCCTCGCCCTATGCCGAGGTGACCGACACCTCCGGACGCTTCACCCTCGCCGCCGTGCCGCCTGGCACCTACACGCTGCGCGTCTGGCACGAGCTCCTGGGGTCGAAGGACGTGCCGCTCACGGTCGAGCCGGGCGTGGCACCCCTTTCGATCGAGCTCTCGGTCGCGGGACCCTAGCGGCCGCCGAGGAGCTCCGGAAAGGCCTCGCGGAGCGGCTCGAGCATCGCCAACCGTCCCTGCGGACCCGCGACGAGGGCCACCTCGCCGGCGAGCGCCCAGCGGGCGGTGACCGGGTCCAGCCCGGAGGGTTGCCAGTTCGCGAGTGCGGACGGAGGGTCCTTCGACGCGAGGAGCAGGGCTAGCGCCTCTATCGACGGCTCCCCCGGAAGCGTCTCGCAGGCTAGGCGCGCCGCGCGCCGGGCGCCGTCGCGGTCCCCCAGCGCCAGCAGGCACTGCGCCTGCCGGTAGTGCGTTCGCCCGTCGAGCGGCGCGAAGCCGGCGAGGGCGTACGGGGCCGACAGCGCGTCGAGCGCCTCGCGCGTCCTCCCGGCCTGCATCAGCTTCTCGGCGGATTCCTGGAGCGCGGAGGCCTCGGCCACGTGACCCGCGAACGCGCGGCCGTCGAGGACGTCGGCCAGCCGCTGGCCGGATGACGCGGCCGGCGCCTTCAGGAACCGGCTCAGCTGCTGCTGATGGTGCGCCGCGAACGGGCCGCTCCAGACGCCGAGCGAGAAGGAGAGGACGACTCCGCCCACCAGGATCAGCGCCGAGCGCTTCCGGTCGGCGTCCGGCCCGAAGAGCCGCGAGACGCAGACCGGCGCGAGGATCAAGAGAGCCGCCGCGAGCGGGAGCCGCTGCCGTGCCGAGGCGTAGAACACCACCTGGACGAAGATGGCGAGCCCAGCGACGGCGAACGGACCGAGAAGGTCTCCGCGCCCCTTCGAAAAGACGATCGCGGGAAGTCCGACGAGAAGGAGTCCGAAGCCCCACGGCAGGATTCCGCGCACACGGCGCGAAAGCAGCTCGGCGCTCGATTCGTCGGTCGCTTCGTAGGGCGACAGGGCCAGGAGGAGCTTCGACTCGAACCGCCGGAGCGCCACGAACGGCCGCGCCCGGAGCTCGGCGAGCGCGAGCGACGTCCAGTAGCGATTCGCCTCGGCCGGCCCGACGGGGTGGCCCAGGGCGAAGGCCGCGATCCGCCGGTAGACGACGTGCGCGTAGTCGGGCTCTCTCGGGTGGAGCCGCTGCAGCACCACC
>Ga0154020_10001177_pt1 | contig 32262 bp, 24 predicted proteins | sample Klosneuvirus_201_FD_109709 | JGI IMG/M metagenome (GOLD analysis project Ga0154020, IMG submission 109709) | Active sludge microbial communities from wastewater, Klosterneuburg, Austria - Klosneuvirus_20160825_MG | ecosystem: Engineered > WWTP > Aerobic digester > Activated sludge | place...
CCCTCCTCGAGGACGTCGCCGGCGGCGACCTGAGCGCCGGCCTCTGCAAGCCGACGAGCGAAGTGCGCGCCCATTCCCTGAGCGGCACCGGTGACGATGATCTTGAGCGACGAGAGCTGCATATGGAGCAGCCCTATACCACGATGTTGCGTCGCAGCAAATATGCTGCGGCGCACAATCTAGGGGCAATCCGCCGGGCAGTTCATCGTCGTCTCGCCGGGATCGCACACGGTGTTGCCGCACATCGTGCACGCGGTGGTCACGAAGTCACAGCTCGCGTTGCAGGTCAGGGGACCGACGAAGCCAGCCCCGACCTCACTCGCGCACGTTCCGCCGTTGAGGTCTGCCATATCGCATTCCTCGCCGAGGATCGTGTCCGCCACTCCGTTGCCACAGCTGCAATCGAAGATGCAGTTCGTCGCGTTCTCGCCCGTACCGCACGTGCCATCGCCGCAGAACGCGACGTGACACGACGAATCGCAGACGTTCGTGCTCGGCGGCTCGCAGGTCTCGCCCGCGTCGATGATGCCGTTGCCGCAGGCGGCGAGTCGCGGAACCGTCGTGCAGGTCGCGCTGCAACCCGTCGTCGTGCTCGTCGGGAGGACGTTCGGCGGATCGCATGCTTCGCCGTTCGAGACCGCGCCATCGCCGCAGTACGGACCGGTGAGGTTCGCCGTCGTGCAGCCGTGGCACGCGGTGCACGTGTTGGGCGTGTTGGTGATCGAGTACGCGCATGCGTTCGTCGAGTTCGTCGCTCCCATGTCGTCACAGGTCTCGGGGCCGTTCATGGTGCCATCACCGCAGAACGGTCCGGTGAACGTGAGCGGCGTGTCGCAGTCGCTGCTGCAGAACAGACACGACGTGTTGTAGCCGGTGCAGTTCGCGGACGTCTCCATCATGACGTTGCCGTCGTCGCACGCTTCCGTGTTCGGCGCGCCCACGCCTTCGCCGTCGACGAAGCCATCACCACACACGTTGTTCTCGCAGTTCGGCAGGCAGTTCTTGCCGTAGCCGTTACCCGCGGTGCCTGCATCGCAGTCCTCGTTGGTACCGATGTGCGTGTCGCCGCAGACGTTCGGCGTGCAGTCGTTGTCGCACGCCGCGGTCTGCGTCGGCGTGCCACTGCCGCCACCCGGATCACACACCTCGGACGGGGTCGCGTTCACGTTCACCTTGCTGTCGCCGCAGCCCGATAGCGTGCAGTCGAAGTTGCACGTCGTGGTGTTCGGCGGATCGCAGGTCTCGCCGGCGGTGACAACACCGTCACCACAGAACAGGATCGTCTGGCACGCCGCGCTGCAGCCGCGCGTGTTCGGCGGCTCGCACGTCTCGCCGGTATCGATGCGTCCGTTGTTGCACGCGATCGACAGACAGCCGCGCGGATCGCTCGAGCCGTAGCAGGTGGCATCACCCGCGAGGCCCTTGTCGCACTGCTCGCCCGCGTCGACGATGTTGTTGCCGCAGCGCTCGAACTTGCACAGCGACGTGCAGCCATCGCCGTTGTCGGCCACCGAGCAGCCGTTGCCGCCACAGCCATCGTCGCACTGCTCGCCGTCGAGCACGTTCAAGACACCATCGCCGCACGCCGAGTCGGTGCAGTTGATGTTGCAGTTGACGGTCTCGCCCGGTGTACCGGAGCCGTCGCCATCGCACTCTTCGGTGGGCGTTCCGCCGACGATGTTGTTCTCGATACCGTCGCCGCAGAACTCGACGTGGCACTGGTTGTCGCAGCCGTCGAGGCTGAACGACGCTGCGATCTGACCGGCAGCCGAGGTGCCTGCCGCGGTGAGATCGTCATCGCAGGTCTCGCCCGGATCGATGACGCCGTTACCGCAACGCTGGAGGCGGCAACCCGGCGCCGACGGCGACGCACCGGCGGCAGGCGAACAGTTGTACGTGAAGGCGCCGACCGTGCCCGGCGTCGTATCGCATTCCTCGACACCCGCGCGGACCTTACCGTCGCCGCAGACGTTGAGCTTGCAGATGTTCGTGCAGGCGTCGGTCTCGACAGCGTTTCCGTCGTCGCACTCTTCGCCCGGGTTCACGGTGCCATTGCCACAGCTCGCGCTCGTGCAGCTGTTCGAGCAGGTGTCGTTGTTGTTCTGGTTTCCGTCGTCGCAGCCCTCGATGTGCAACGGGCCGAAGTCGTTCCGGAAGCCGTCGGTGCAGATGTTGAGCTTGCAGTCGTTGCGGCAATCGTGATCGTTCGCGTTGAGGATCGGGCCGTCGTCGCACTGCTCGCCGGCGGCCGTGTTGATCTTCAAGTCGTCGCACGCCGCGAAGGTGCAATCGATGTTGCAGCCCGCGGTCTGGCCGCCGACGCCCGCGCCGTTACCGTCGCACTGCTCGCCGACGTCGACGAAGCCGTCGCCGCAGTCCTCGAGCTGGCAGTTCACGTCGCAGCCGTCGCCGCCGATGGGCGGGTTCTCGCCGCCATCGCACTGCTCGCCCGGATCGATCTGGCCGTTGCCGCAGCCTTCGTTGCGGCACGTGGCGGAGCAGCCATCGCCGCTGTCGTTGTCGCCGTCGTCGCACTGCTCGGTGCTCGACATGTCGGTGCGGAGGAAGCCATCGCCGCAGCGCGCGATCTTGCACTGACCGACGCACGCGTTCTGGTTGACCGCCGCCGACGGGATCGGAGAGGGGACCTCGTTGTCGTCGCACTCTTCGCCGGGATCGAGGATGCCGTTACCGCAGCCTTCGATGCGGCACGTGCTCGAACAGTTGTTCGTGCCGTTGAGGGTGTCGCCGTCGTCGCACTGCTCGACGGTGTCTTGGAGGTGACCGTCACCGCACTTCGCGTTCGTGCACGCGATGCACGCGTCGGTGTCGTCGAGATTGCCGTCGTCGCACATCTCGCCGTTCTCGATCGTCATGTTTCCGCACGTCGCGGACTGACACGCGTTGTTGCACAGGTTGAAGTTGTCCTGATCGCCGTCGTCGCAGGCCTCGACGTGGAGCGGACCTTCGGTGTTCTGGAAGCCGTCGGTGCAGATGTTGTTCTGGCAGTCGGAGCGGCAGTCGCGGTTGTTGCCGTTCTGGCCCGCGCCCTTGTCGCACTGCTCGGAGGGAACCGTGTGGACGTTCACCTTGCCGTCGCCGCAGACGGCGCTCGTGCAGTCGATGTTGCAGTCCGCCGTCTCGACCGGCGCTGGGTTCGCTTCGTTACCACCGTCGCAGGCCTCGCGATTGCCCGTCGACTCGACGATGCCGTCGCCGCAGACCGCGACCTTGCAGTTGTTGCGGCAGCGATCGTGATCGTCGTTGTCGCCGTCGTCGCACTCCTCGCCCGGATCGACGATGCCGTTGCCACAGCCCTCGCCGGAGCGACAGTCGGAGTTGCAGCCGTCGCCGCTCGCCGTGTTGCCGTCGTCGCAGACCTCGCCGACTTGGAAGTCTTTGATGCCGTTGCCGCAGATCTCGCGGGACATGCAGGGCTCGGGGCTTCGCATCGTGCCGCCCATGCCGTCGCTGATCTCGATCGGCGTACCCGTGCAGCCGTCCTGGTTGTCGAGGTTGCCGTCGTCGCACTCTTCGCCGACGTCGGTCACGCCGTTGCCGCAGCTCTCGCGGCGGCACTGCGCGGAGCAACCGTCGCCGCCGATGTCGTTGTTGTCATCGCACTCTTCACCGGCGGACTGATCGATGACGTTGTTGCCGCATTCCTCGACGCGACACAGCGCCGAGCAGCGATCACCGTCGATGATGTTGCCGTCATCGCACTGCTCGCCGGGGTCGGAGACACCGTTGCCGCAGCTGGTCGCGAGGCAGACCGGCTGCGCCGCAGCGCAGACCGTGCCTTCGGGACACACGATGCCCGTGGTGGGACAGAACACGCTGGTCGCGTCGGATGCACAGCTCGCCAATAGGGCGGCGAATGCTCCGAGCGTGAGGGTACGTAGAGTAAGCATAAGGCTCCTAGAAGCTTCCGTGGATCATCGCGCCCGCAGCGTCGGGGGCGAGCATGGGAGTGAATTGGATCGCGGTGCGGGTGTCCTTGCCCTGCGCGCGGAGCTGCTTCTTGTATTCGTCGGCGGTGATCTGGTAGCTCGTCTCGCGGTTGAGGTAGAGCATCGTCACGCCCGCGATGACCGCTGCACCCGCGACGCCGTAGCCGATGTAGCCGAGCGTCTTCTTCGTGTCGCCCGAGTCACGCAGCGAGACGACCTCGCTCTGCGCGCAACCCATGCCGTTCGAGTCCATGTTGCAGCGCGCGACCTTCTGGTCGAACTCGTCGTAGCTCGATCCAGCGGACACCTGCATCAGCGCACCGAAGGCGCCGACGGCGACCGCGCCGCCGAGCACCGCGTACGGCATCCACTTCTTCTCCCAGCGGCGCTTCGTACGCGTGAGCTCCTCGGCCGAGTAGAGGTTCAGCTCGATGCGGAACGTCTCGCCGGGGCCGATGAACGACGCCTCGGCCTCGACGTTGACGCCCGGCTTCTCGGCGATGAACGTGTGGCGACCGATGCGCACGCGCTGCTTGTGAAAGCCGCCTTTGCCCTCGGCGTCGACGGTGAACACCTCTTTGCCGTCGAGCGAGACCTTCGCGCCCGGCTTCCTGCACGTGACTTCGACGTTCGCGATCTGTTGCGAGACGAGGAGGATGTACTCCTGCGCGTGCTCGTACTTGTCGGCCTCGAGGGGGGCAGGGCCGAACTTGATCGCGAGCTGCAACGAGTCGTAGACCTCGAGCGGCTGGTCGAGCTTGAGCAGCGCGAGCGCGAGGTTGTAGTAGATCGCGGGGTGCTCCCACTCTTTGAGGGCAGCGCGGTACTGCTTGATCGCGTTGTCGAAGAGACCGTTGTTGAGCTCTTTGTTGCCCGCGTGGAACAGCTTGAGCGCCGCGGCCTGATGCTCGGGCGATACGCCCGCCGCCCACGGACGCTCGTCCGTCGCGCCGTGCTGCAGTGATTCGTTCTGGCCGGCCTTCTCGTCGGGCGGCTTCGGAGTGTCTGGCTTTGGAATCGGCGTCGGTGTGGGCGCCGGTGCGGGCGCTTTTTCCTTCGGCTGTTTCGGTTGCGCGAACGCGACGGTCGAGCTCAGCACGAGCCCGAGCCCCAAGAGAGTGGCCTTGATCATGAGTTGGTTTCCCCGCGGACAGTGAAAACGGCGGCCCCCGCCGCCGAGATTGGACGAATCGTTCGTAGCTAGTGCAGGACTTCGATCGTCTTGCCGACCTGCTTTTCCATCGCTTCGCGGCGTCGAGTCTCGATCGCGGCGAGCTCTTCGGCTTTCTTGCGCTCGGACTCCGCGACGGCCTTCGCCGCCTCGGCCACCGTGGCCGCCTCTTGTGCCTTCCTCGCGTTCGCCTGTGCGACCTTCAGAGCTTCCTCGAGCTCCTTGTTCTTCTTCGCGAGGTCTTCCTCGGCGACGTCGAGCTTGCCGGTGACTTCCTGCTTCTCTTGCACGACGACCTGCTTCTCGGCCTCGGTCTTCGCGCGCTCGGCTTCCTTCTTCTGCAGATCGATCAGCGCCTGCTCGGCCTTGGTCTTCGCCTGCTCGGCGACGCCGCGCTGCTCTTCGGCATCGTTCTTCGCGATCAGCGCCACGTTCGCCTGACGCTTCGCTTCCTTGCGCGACTTCTGGATCATCACGAGGAAGATCATCGTCGCGACGACGATGCCCGAGAGGATCACGAAGCCCGCGACGACCGCCGTGCGCTTCTTCCGCGCCGCCGCGAGCTCGAAGTTCACGACCTCCTCGAGGAAGGCGCGCTCGGTGTCCGACAGCGGGCCCTTGTAGCGCTTCTTGAACTTCTTGGCCTCGTCGGCCATCTCGCCGCGCCACAGAAGACCCGGATCGCGGTGCTTGCCGCCCCACTGGCGCGCAGCGTTGCGTAGCTGGTCGACGAGCTGTGCATCGTCCTGGTTCTCGTCGAGCCAGCGGCGGAGCATCGGCCAACCTTGCACGAGCGACTCGTGCACGATCTCGACCGTCGAGCCCTTGCCGCCTTCGAGCGTCTGCACGACGAGGAGGCGCGCGTCGACCATCTGATCGATCAACCGCTGCACTTCGCCGACCTCGCGCGACAGCTCGCGCAGCTCGGCGAGCGGAACGATCGCACGCGTGCGCTCCGGCGTGACGAGACGCAGGAGGATCGCGCGTGCGAGCGCTTGGCGCTGCTGGCCGAGATCGTGGATCACGCGATCGGCGTGACTCGCGAGTGCGCCCGCGACGCCGCCCATCTGCGTGTACGCGGAGTGCGTCAGCTTGCGGCGCGACTTGTCACGCGCGTCCCACAGCTTGCTCGCGGCGAACTGCAACAGCGGCAGCGCGCCGGGCGTGGTCTCGAGGTGATCGAGCATGTCGTCGACGGTGGCAGGCAGCTCGAACTCGAAGCCGGCCATCTCGGCGGGCTGCGTGATCGCTTCGCGCAGGCCGTCGCGGCTCATCGCACCGAGGAAGAACAAGCCCTGCGTGAGCTCGTTCAAGAACTGCGGATCCTCGGCGACGCGATCGAGGAAGTCCGCGCGGATCGAGACAACGACGCGCAACGGGCTCGTCGCGTCGTCGGCGACCGCGGACAGCGATGCCATGAACGCGGCGCGCTCCTCGGGATCCGTCGTCTGCGTGAACAGCTCCTCGAACTGATCGACGAACAGCAGCAGGCGGCGGTTGTCACGACGCGCGCGTCCACGCAATACGTGACCGAGGTGGCCCGGCTCGCGACGCAGCGTCTCGACGAGCTTCTTCTGCTCGTCCATCTCGTCGGCGAGATTGGCAGCGGTCTGCACCATCGGCGAGATCACCGCACCGAGCGCCTCGAGCGGTTTGCGGCCGGGACGAAGCACGATCGTCTCCCACACCTCGCCCGAGCGCTTGAGTGCGGGAACGAGACCGGCGCGAACGAACGACGACTTGCCGATGCCCGACGGGCCGACGACGCCCATCAGCGGCCGATCGCGAATGCGCGTGACCATCGCCGCGATCTCGCGGTTACGACCGAAGAACTTCGCGGAGTCGTTCTCCTGAAACGCCGAGAGACCCGCGTACGGGCTCTCGTCGATCTGCAGCGTCTGCTCGCGACGCGTGCCGGGCATGAACGGCTGCAGCGCCGCCAGCATCTCGGCGGCGCTCTGCCAGCGGAGCGACTTGTCCTTGAGCAACGCGCGGTCGACGATCTGGATCAGCTCGCGCGGCACGTCCGGCGGCGCCGCTTCCTGCATCGACGGCATCGGCAGCTCGAGCATCGCGGTCACGACGAGCTGGTTGCCGTCGAGCGGATGCAGCGGATGGCGGCCGCAGATCATGCGGTGGAGCAACACGCCCGCCGCCCAGATGTCGGTGAGGTGATCGATCTCGATGCCGATGCCCCACTGCTCCGGGGACATGTACTTCAGCGTGCCCATGATGGTGCCGACACGCGTCAGGCTCGTGTTCGTTCCGGTCGCGAGCTCGAGCGGGCTCGGCATGCGGATGCCGCCCGACATCTTTTGCGTTTCGTCTCCGGCGCCCTGCTGCAAGACCTTGGCGATGCCGAAGTCGAGCACCTTCAAGTTGCCCGACTCCTGCATGAACACGTTGTCGGGCTTGAGATCGCGGTGAACGATGCCGTGCTCGTGCGCGCATTGCAGCGCCTTCAAGATCGACGACATGATCTCGACGGCCTTCGCGTACGGCAGCTTCTGGCCGTTCTGCGTGTACTCGGTGAGCGGCTTGCCGCTCAGGAACTCGAGGACGATGTACGGCGCGCCGTTGTGCTCGCCGACTTCGTAGATGACGACGATGTTGTCGTGCTGGCAGCGCGCGGTGGTGCGCGCTTCGACGAGGAACCGCTGCGTCATCTCCGGCTGGTTCGACTGGAGGAACTTGATCGCGACGCGGCGACCGAGGCGAAGGTCGCGAGCGAGGAAGACGGTTCCCATGCCGCCTTCGCCGATCATCTTGATCATCTCGTACTGGTTGATGCGAACGCCGGGGTGAGGCGCTGCACTCGTCGCGTGGACCGCCGTCGACGCGCCGTCGAACGTGTCCCACGCGCTCTTGCCGGTGCGCGGCAGGAGGCCGGACTCTTCGGTGTTGCCGGTCTTGCTCGGACCTTGTGCGATGGTGTTCGCCGTCGGAGGCGCGACGACCGGCGTGGTTCCGGGCAGCGGCGTTCCGCCGGGAAACGTACCCGGTGCCGGGACCGCGCCCGCATTGCCGAGGACCATCGTCGAATCGTTCGGCTTCACCGAACCGCTCGGGGTGCGCGAGCGATCGACGATGCCGTGAAGCGTCTTGGGACCTTTGGGAATCACTTGCTGCTGGATCGTCGGCTCGTCGGGCGGACGGATCGATCCACTGCCTTCCGCGGGACGGATCGCCGGCTCACCGTTCGCTTGCCGCACAGGTCCGGCTCCGTTGTTGTCAGGCGTCTGTCCGACCCGAGTTTTTTCTTCGCTCATCGCTCGCTTACCTCCAGCGAAACCCACGACCCTGCAACCCCACCGCGTTAACGTGCGAGGTGCCGAAACCAGCCGCCTTCATGGTAAACGCAAACCACCGACGAGATCCGCAGCGGTTTGATCAACTTTTCCTCGGTTACCCCACACCACACCCGCTGGGGTAGCCAAGGATCTCGACAGGTTGGTTCACAAATCGGAGCTTCGCTTATCGAAGCGATCGGTGAACTTCTGCGAACGTGATCTAGCTCGGTGGCAGCGTCTTCGTACGCGACGCGGATCGTCGCATTCGCGTCGCCTCAGAACAGCCAGAGCGGCTTCGAGCCCGCGAACAACACGGTCTCGCCTGCCGCCGCCGAGGACACGTCGATCTCCACCATCACGCCACGCTGGATGCTCTCGTCGTGCGGGTGCTGCTCCGTGACTTCGCCGTCGAGAACCGCCGTGACTTTGCCGACGTTCGAGCACGCGACGAGCCCCCACGAGCACGCATAGAGCTTCGTTCCGAGCTTCACGTTCCGCAGGTTCTGATACGGCACGAACGCGAGGACGACCTTGTTGTTGACCGCGCGCAGGTACGGCGCCGCTTCGAGCCGCTTCACGACGGCGTCTTGATCTGTTTTGCGCAGCTTCAAGCTCTCGAGGCGTTGCGCGAGCGGCGCCTTCTGGCCGAGCGCGTTCTCCCTCTTGAGGCGCAGCTCCTCGAGGTCGACCTGCATCTCCCAGTTCGTCGTCGTCGCGGGCGCCTCGGTGAGCAGCTTGTCGGTCGAGGCGACCGTGCGCTCGATCTCCGCGAGCTTCGCGTCGATCTCGATCTTCTCGGTGTCGAGCTGGCTGTTGCGCAGCTTGGCATCCGCGAGCTGCGTCGAGGACTCGACGACCTTCTGGTGCGTAGGGCTGAGCACCTCGGGGCGGACCCACGTGTGATCGAAGAAGTAGAAGACGTTGACGACGAGGAACCCGATCAATCCGATCAGGATCGCGGTCAGCGCGACTAGCCCAGCGACCTTGTAGATCTTGACGATCTGCGGCTGGACGGCTCCCCAGAACTTATTCTTGGGAGGGCTAGCGGGGGCTTCCATCGACGCTGTCTACCACTAAGCGGCAGGAAGTTGTGCAGCAGATTGCGCCCGGCGAAGTCTGCCGGTTGCCGTGATGGCCTCGGCGATCATCACGGGCTCGGACACGAGCTCGAGCATCGCCTCGGGAATCGCCGCAGCGACCTCGACACCGGTCGCGATGCCTTCCGGCGCTTCCTTCTCGACAGGCTCTTCGTGGTTGCGCGTCTCCCAGTTCGACGTGTCCAGCGTGAACAGCGCGAGTGGCGTGAGCAGCGCGTACGTGACCGGCATGAGGACGGTCAACGGCAGGAACGACAACACGCCGACGCGCTCCTCGCGCGCGAGCTTGCGGGTGCGAATGCGATAGATGCAGCCGAACACCACGCTGAACATCGCGACCGTCATGAGGCCCGGGAAGAACTTGAACGACAGCAGGGCTCGCACGATCGCGATCGGATAGATCAGCAGAAGCACGAACAACGAGAAGAAGTGGATGGCGAGGACGGGGTTCAGGCGCCACACGTGGCTCACGCCGCCCGCGTAGTCGACGATGTTCGAGCGGCGCCAGCGGAGCTGCTGCGAGAAGTACGCGGACAGCGTCGACGGGACGAACGTCCGGCAACGCGCTTCGAGCGTCATCGTGGTCAGGTACCCGGCCTTGACGATCTGGCGCGTGAGGAAGCGATCCTCGCCGTACTTGATCGGGACACCGAGGACTTCGCGGGTCTCGAGGATCGGCTCGAGCTCGATCAGAACCGAGCGGCGGTACGCGGTGAGGCAGCCGGAGAGGCACATCACACGACGGAACCCCCACTCGAGGTTCTTCATGAAGAAGTAGGAGTACCAGTACTTCACCACCTGCATGCGGGTGAGCCAGTTCTCCTGCTTGTTGCGAACGTCGACCCAACCGCCGACCGCGGCGATCTTGTCATCGGTGAAGCGGCGGACCAGCTGCTTCACCGCGTCTCTGTCGATCACCACGTCGGAGTCGACCGACACGATGATCTCGCTCGACGCCTCGCGCGTGGCGCGGATGATCGAGCGGCGCTTGCCCATGTTCGTGCGGTTGCGGAGGACGCGCAGGCGACCGCCGGACTTCTTCGCGATCTCGCGAGCGAGCTCGTAGCTGTCATCGGTCGAGCAGTCGTCGACGCAGATGACGTTCAGCTTCTCGGCCGGATAGTTCGACGCGAGGATGCTCTCGAGCGTTTCTTTGATCGCCACGCCCTCGTTGAACATCGGGATGATGGTCGTGACGGTGGGCTCGTAGTCGTCGCGAGTCTCGTCCCAGTTCTTGTGGCGGACGACTCGGAGGATGATCCCGGCGATGTACCGGTTGAAAAACACCACGACCGCAAGGCAGTGGCAGATCACCCATAGGGTTCCAGCAGTCATAAAAGCTAGGGGAAAGCCCGTGGTGGTTAGTGCCGCGGGTACTCGGCAAACTATTATGAAACGCCTAGTAACTCAAGTTGGTTGACGCAGGTTGCCACTTTGGCCGCGGCCCGTCACGGACCCTCAGGAAGTTGAGGTGCTCTCGCTTGTCTTCACCCAGGCTGCGTGCGAAGGACGCACCATGCGTGGCGCTGTTGCAGCGTGCTTGCTGATCACGTGCTTGCAGCGCGAGGCGGTGGCTGATCGAGTAGCCACCGACCCGCCCGCGCCTTCTTCGTATGATCCGAAAGCCGCAGCAGCTGACAGTGAGAAATACCCCGGTGCTAGCCCGTGGCTCGACCTCTCGCCCGCACCGGTGCTCTCGATTCGCACCCGACCCGCGCGCGATCATCGCAAGCTCGCCTCGGCGCTGACGCTCGGCGGAATCTACGCGGGGTTCATGACGTGGACGTACTTCGCTTGGTACCGGCGGGATACGCATCCGTTTCGCGCGGGCGGTGATGGACTGTTCTCGCCGAACACGTACGCCGGTGGCGCCGACAAGCTCGGTCACACGTGGGCGACGCTCGGTCTCGGTCGCTGGGGGACCGAGATGCTCTCGCAGTGGGGCGGCTACGATCGCACGACGAGCGCGCTCGTCGGCATGGGCCTGTCCCAGCTGCTGTTCCTCGGCGTCGAGATCAAGGACGGCTTCGCGTACCAGTTCTCGTACGGTGACTTCGCGTTCAACACGGCGGGCGCGCTGCTCGGGTTCGCGCAGAGCGTGTGGCCCGCGTTCGACCGCGCGATCGATTTCCGCGTGCAGTACTTCCCGAGCGCCGCGTACCGCGCGCGCGCGAAGGCGAACGGCGACATCGATTGGGCCGAGGACTACTCGGGCCAGACGTACCTCTTGACCTATCACCTGAGCGCCATCCCCGGCATCGAGCGCAATCGGACGACGGGGTTCGCGTCGAAGTTCGTCGACGTGTGGCTCGGCTTCAAGACGCGGGGGTACAAGCCCGATCCGCTGCACAAGATCGACGAGGCGCACCCCGACTTTCCCCACGAGCAGTCGTGGATGATCGGTGCGGGCGTAAACCTACAGGGCGTGTTCGACCACCTCTGGCGCAGCGGCAACCACGAGCTGGTTCGCAAGATCTTCCACGCGGGTACGGAGATGTTCGCGGTGCCCGGCACGCAGCTCCCGATCGCCGACTACGTGCGCACGCCGACCGGCGAAGTCCCCGACGAGCAGTAGACGAGCAATACTTGAAACCGCGGACACGCTTCGGGTGTCCACGGCCCATGCGCCTAGGACTGGCTGTCGCTGCGCTCCTGTGTAGTGCCTGCCAGTTCCACATGTACGACCCCGTCGACGAGATCGCGTTCCGCGAGTTTCCCGACGCGAAGAGCGCGATGAACGCCGTGCTCCTCGAAGCGGGTCACGCGAAGGTCTACGCCGTCGGCGAGTACCACGCGACGCGCGCCGTGAAGGTCGACAAGTCGCCGCTCGTCCGGTTCACGAACGAGGTGCTCGATCTGATGATCCCGCGCTCGAAGCACCTCGTGATCGAGACCTGGCTCGACGACGGTTGCCTTCCCGGCCAGCGCGTGAAGAACGAGGTCCAGCAGGAGACGGGGCGACCGCCGTCGACGGGGACCGACATCGAAGCACTCGTGATGAAGAGTGCGAAGAAGAAGCTGGTGACGCACGGCCTCGCGATGACGTGCATCGATCATGGCTCGCTCCTCGACGCGATGGGCCGCGTGGACTTCCTGCGCTTGTTAGAGCTCGTGACCGAGAAGCTCGGTGACACGACCCGCGAGCTCGTCGACAACGACGATCGCGCGGTGATCGTGTACGGCGGCGCGCTGCACAACGATCTGTATCCGCGTTGGCAGCTCGAGACGCTGTCGTACGCCGACAAGCTGAACAAGGATCTCCACGGTGGTGTCGTCGAGATCGATCTCGTCGTCCCCGAGATCATCGCGCCGATGTCGATGGTGCGATCCGAGCCGTGGTTCCCGCTGATCGGCCGCGCCGCGCCGAACCGCGTGATGGTGTGGAAGCGCGGCCCGGCGAGCTTCGTGGTGATCCTGCCCGCGCAGAGCGACGAGGTCGCGAAGATCGCGCGACCGGTGCATCGCGGCTAGCGCGGTGGTATTGCTCGGACGTGCCCGCGATCCGAGACGCCGACGACCATCCCCGTACGATTCCGCCCGATGACGTGGCGGCGCCGACGGGCGAGCAGATCGATCGCTGGATCCGCGAGTACCTCGCGCACGCGCCGCTGTCGCTGACGCTGCGCGAGATCAATCGCCTGATCGCGATCGAGGCGGCGGGCGGCAGCACGGGCCCGGTGCTCGATGTCGGCTGCGGTGATGGCTTCTGGTGGACGCTGCGCGATCACGAGCAGCGCGAGATCTACGGCATCGACATCTCCGCGAGCGAGATCGCGCAGGCCAAGACGCGCATCAACGCGTCGCTCACCGACGTGTCGTCGGAGCAGCCGTTCCCCGGCACGCGGTTCAAGCAGATCATCGGCAACTGCTCGCTCGAGCACGTGCCCGACATCGACGGTGCGCTCGAGAATCTGCGCAAGGCCGCGGCTCCGGGCGCGCGCCTCGTGATGTTCGTGCCGACGCCGCGGTGGGCCTATCAGGGCCGCATGCAGAGCTGGCTCCTCGCGCACGCGCCGCGGCTCGCGATGACGATCGCGGGTGCGATGAACGGCTTCTTCCAACACTGGCACCTGTACGACTCCAAGGTGTGGACGCGTCTCCTCGCGCAGCACGGCTGGAAGGTGCGCTCGGTGTACGGGCTCGGCTCGGCTCGTTCGGAGTTCTTGTTCCGCTTGTTCATGCCGCCGGCGTTCGGCGAGTTCATCGTGAAGAAGCTGACGGGAAAGTATCCCTCGCGGCTCTCGCGGTTCTTGCCGAAGGCGGCGGTCACGCCGTTCGTGAAGCTCGTGAAGTGGGCGGTGTCCGATCCGCTCGTTCCAGCCGATTCATCGACGGCGTACGAGTACATGATCATCGCGGACATCTCCGAGCCATGATGCCGGCGATGGACGCGCAACTCGATCAAGGCGACTACTTCGCGAACCACGCGCGTGCGCGTCAGTTCCCGTGGACGCTCTATCACCAGCCGCTCGAGAAGGATCTCGCGAAGTTTCTCCGGCAGGTCGCGACCGAGCATCCATTCGGCGAGGTGCTCGTCGTCGGCTGCGGCCTGCTCCACGAGATCGATGCGGCGCCGAGCGGCCTGTCGTACACCGTCGTCGACATCGACGAGCGCGCGGTCGAAGCGGTGCTGTCGCGCGGTGATACGCGCATCGTCGACGGTCACGTCGTGCCACCCGAAGTCGCGATCGACGAAGCGCTCGGCATCCGCGGCAAGTTCGCAGCGATCTACGCGAAGGAGGTCGTCGAGCACGTGCTCGCATGGCCCACATGGCTCGCGGGCCTGCGCCGCGCGCTCGTACCGAGCGGCCGCCTCTGGCTGTCGACGCCGAACTACGGCGAGCCGTGGCTCCCCGCGATCGAGTCCACCGTCCTCGAGGTGATCGCACGCCGCGACGGCTTCTCGCGCAAGCAGCTGCACCCGACGCGGTTCTCGCGTGGCGCGCTCGCTCGTGGATTGCGCGCAGCCGGCTTCGAGCACGTGGACGTGCGCGCGACGCCGACACGGCTCGCGCTGACGAGCTGGGCGCGCGCACCGCGCTGAGCTACTTGCGCTCGAGCTCGGCGAGCCGGCGCTCGAGCGCGATCAAGCGCCGCGCGATCTCGAACCGTGCTGCGGGATCGGCGAGCCGCTCGGCGAGCTCGCGCACGTCGGTGTCATCGACATCGGTGGCCACGCGCTGCAGCTTCTCCGCGTGCGTCGCGACCGTCTTGTGAAACCGCGCGCGCGCCCAGCCCTCGAGCCAGACGCCGTGCTTGCGACAGATGCGAAACACCGCATCGCCCCAGATCCGGCCATCGAGCTCCGTCTTGCAGTCGGGGCACTTCGCGCTCGGATCCTTGAAGCCTTCGAACGAGAGCACCGCGCCGACGGCCTCGGCGCCGAGGACGGTGCGGACAGGATCGAGCGCCCACTCACCGCAGCCGCGATCGCAGAGGAACGTGCGCTCGTGCCCGACGAGTGGCTCGCCGCAGCTCGGACAGGGCCGGAGCGGTGCGCTGCGATACGGATCGACCATCCCGCCCCAGAATACCTGATCTCTCACTCGTCGTTTCCTCGCTTCAAGTCTGCCACTTCGGCCTCGAGAATCTGCACGCGACGGATCAGATCGACGACGATCGGATCGTCGTGCAACCGCGCCGCGCGTTCGGCTGCCTCGGCAGCCTCGGCTTCGCGCTCGCGTTGGCGCCGTGTCTTGCCGATCACGCTCGAGTACATCGACTCGAACGTGTCGCGATCCGCGGTCTCGATCCAGATGCCGTGGTCGACGCACTGGCCGAGGACGATCGTGTCGACCGCGCCGTGATAGAGGTCGTTCATCAGCTTCTTGCACACGAGGCAACGGGTCGCGGGTAGCGCGACCGCGCGGAACGGGTTGCCCTTGCTGATCCTCACGAGCGACGCGGGATCGAGCATCGTCGAGAGGATCGCGTTCGGCAGCCAGGTGCCGTGGCCATCGGTGCAGCGCAGCTCGCCGCCGTCGTCGAGCAAGGGTCGCTTGCAGCGCGGGCAGGGCGGTCCACCGCCGACGCGATAGACCACGGGAGCTACGCCTGCGTGTTGCGCTCTTGGTAGATGCGCAAGATGTCGGCGGCTGTCTCTTCGATCGCGCGGTTCGTGACGTCGATGACCGGCCAGTTCGGATGCTTGCGGAAGATCTCGCGCGAGTACGCGATCTCGGTCTCGATGTGCGCGCGCTGGCCGTACGACGAATCGTTCGGCATACCGAGGTGCGAGAGGCGCGCTTGGCGAATGCGCATCAGCATGTCGGGCTGCACGATGACGCCGAACACCTTGCGGTCATCGACCTGCGAGAGCTCCTCGGGCGGATCGACACCGAGGACGATCGGGACGTTCGCGACCTTGAGCCCGCGCTGCGCGAGGTACGTGGACAGCGGCGTCTTCGACGTGCGCGAGATCCCGACGAGGACGAGGTCCGCCTTCGGCAGGTTGCGCGGCTCGGCGCCGTCGTCGTTCTTCACGGCGAACTCGACGGCCTCGATGCGGCGGAAGTAGTCGTCGTTGATCGAGTGCAGGAGGCCGGGAACACCTGCGGGTGCGGAGCCGAGGAACATTGCGAGCTTGCTGATCAGCGCGCCGATGAGGTCCACCGTCTCGATGTTGTAGCGCTCGACGAGCTGGCTGATCAGGGCGCGCTCTTCCGTGTTGACGACGGTGAACACGACGAGCGCGCGCTGCTCGGCCGCTTTCTCGAGGATCTGCTCGAGCTCGCTCTCCAGCCGCACGCGCGAGTACAACCGGATCTGGACCGGCTCGCTGAACTGCAGCGTCGCCGCGCGCACCATGCGCTCGGCGGTCTCGCCCGTGGCGTCGCTGATGATCATCACCGTCTTCATCGGGCCGTCTATATCACGGGCAGATGATGACGGGGCTTCGCCGAGGAGGTGCTAGCCCGGTGATCGATCACCCGCGGGCACTCGGGATCCGGAGCCGACAGATCGCCCGTGACATGGGCCGAGACGACCTTGCAGCCGCCGCGGCACAGCGCGTGATAGGTGCAGCTCGCGCAGGGCTCGGCCGCATCCCGCCAGCGGCGAAATGCCCCGAACGCGTCGGGCGCGTCCCAGTAGCGCGCGATCGCGTCGATCTTGGGCCGCGCGTCGTCGAGCGCGGGAGGCGGCGCGGCGAAGCTGCACGCGGTGAGCTGACCACCGGGCTTCGCGCCGACGAGGAAGTCGCCGCCGGTGCAGCCGTACACCGCGAGGTCCGCGAGCAGCGCGCGATCTACAACCTTCGCACCGCCTTCGGCGGGCGGCCGACCTTCGTCGTCCTTGCGCGCGTGATGCACGATCATCGGCGTGTACGAGCAGTCCACCTTCACGCGGATCGCGTACCGCTTCGCGTGGGCGAGGATCGCCGGCAGGAACGCACGGTGCTGCGCGTCGCTGCAGCGCAGGTCGGCATACGCGCGCGCTCCGCGACCGCTCGGCTTGAACCGCAACAGCTCCACCTCGGACAGCCGGCGCTCCGCGGCGTACGCGAAGATCGCGTCGAGCTCGTCGAAGTTGTGGCGCGTGACGACGACATTGATCCCGATCTCGCGCTTCTTCGCGCGCAATCGGCGGATCGCGCTGTCGGCGCGCGCGAAGCCGTCGAAGCCGCGCACCGCTGCATACGTGGCACCGAGGCCATCGAGCGAGACGTTGATCTGACCGAAGCGATCGGCGATCGCGAGCAGCGCGTCGAAGCCATCGAGGCCCGAGGTCGTGAGGTTCGGAACGATGCCGCGCGCGCGTGCGTGATCGGCGAGCTCGCCGAGCCATGGCAGCACCGCGCTCTCGCCGCCGCCGAGCGCGACGTGAAACACGCCCGCATCCGCGAGCGCGTCGAGCGCGCGCTTCCACTCGACGAGGCCCCACTCGTTCGGCGCGCCATCGGCCGACGCACCCGTGTAGCAACCCTTGCATCCCGCGGTGCACTTGTTCGTGAGCTGGAGGTGCGCTTCGAGCGGCGCCGATAGCGGTGCATCGCCGAGCTCGATCTCGGGGCCGGCCCACGCAGCGGGCTCGCGGGTCACGAGTCCGCGCACGCGGCGCGCGTAATCGCGATCGACGAAGACGAGCGCGCGCGGAACCACGGTCTGCAGGATCGCCCCGAACCGCTCGAAGCGTGCTTGCCGCGGTGGCGTGGACTTGTTCGATGCACGCGCACGCTCGACGAGAGCGAGCCCGTCATCCAGGGCCCGCATCGCTAGCCGCTTCGCGCGCGTGAACATCGGTGGACTCTACCCACATCCGGTGCGGAAGCTCGTGATCTTGCTCGACGGATTCGTTTCGTCACAACTCGATCCGACCGGGTCTGCTGAAGACCCCGATGGAACAAGAGCAACAGGCGTCCGATGGCTCGTACTTCGATGCTTTCGTGGGCCCACAGCTCGAGCCCGGCGAGGAGTACTCCGCGACGGAGCTCGACGACCTGTACTGCACGGGCCCTGCCGATCCGGAGGCAACGTACCAAGCGTTCGGGCACTACACCGAGGACGGTGAATCGGTCGAGGAATACGAGGAAGAGGAGGAACAGGAGGCCGAGTGCGCCGAAGAGGAGCAAAACCTCGTCGAGATCACGCCCGAAGAGCAGGCCGAGATCGATGCGCAGCACGGCAGCGAGACTCCTGGTAACCACGTCGAGATCACCCCCGACGAACGGGCAGAGCTCGATCGTCTCCACCGCGGCGGACTATCAGTGGATGACTCGTATGACGATGCCACCAAGCTGCGACTCGAGCAGGAAAAGAAGAAAAAGGAAGACGCCGCAGGAACTCCATCCAAGGAAGCCTCGGATCCGAAGAACACCGCGAGCGGTACCCACAAGACAGGAACTGAAACGGACACGGCGAAGCACGAGGCGGAGCTGAAGGGCGGCGTGCATCAGAGCGGTGCGAGCGGCGGCCTCGATGTGAAGACCGAGGAGAAGACGGAGACGGGCACGAGCCACATGAAGGGTGGCGGCGACGTCAAAGTGAGCTCGAACGGTGGCGAGATGAACCTCTCCGTCGGCGGTGGAAGTCACAAGGTCGATCATGCGGACGCCGAGAAGCGCGAAGCGAAGGAAGCGCTGGAGCGCTACGAGTTCGAGAAGAAGAAGGCGAACGGCGAGATCGACAAGAATGCGAAGTTCGAGCCGAGCGAAGATGCGAAACAACAGACGGCCCCAGGTTCGTCGACGAAGGTCACGAGTGGCGGAGCGTGGGACAAGGACAAGGGCGGCTCCGGCAACCTGAGCGTCGACAACGAGCGCACGAACGCCGACGGCACGAAGACGAACATCGGCGGCTCCGCGAAGCTCGGCTACAAGGAGGGCGAGGGTCACAACGGCGCTGGATCGCTCAACGTCAAGCACACGGACAAGGACGGGAAGACCATCGGTGGTGGCGCGTCCGTCGAGGTCGACAAGAATGGCGTGAACGCGAAGGTTAACGGCGAGTACAAGGGCGTCGGCGGCGGCGTCGAGGTGATCGCGAAGGACGGCGAGAACGGAATGCGTGGCGACGTGAAGGCCGGCTCTGACACGGTCAGCGTCAAGGTCGAGGGCGGCAAGGTCGCGAAGTTCTCGCCGGTGAGCAAGCTGCCGAACGGAGCCTTCACCGTCACGTACACGGTCACCAGCAACATCGGCGGCGGTGTCAGCGCGAACACCGATCCCAAAGCCGCCGGAGCGAAGGCCGGTGGCGGCGTGAACGGTTCGTCGACGAGCCAGGTCGCGATGACGAAGGTGTTCGCGACCGAGGCCGAAGCGATCGCGTTCCGTACCGCGCAGAACGCAGCCGAGCCGTCCTTCCCCACGTCGGCGGGCGACGCGAGCGCGCTCAAGCCCGGCGAGAAGGTCGTGATGGGCGACTCGTCGACGTTCGGCATCGATGCGAGCGTGGGCGGCCAGTACGGCAGCGTCGGCGGCGGTCACTCGACGGGCAAGAGCGAACGTACGAGCGTCGAGATGCTCGAGGGCAACGCCGTGTTCGCCGAGCGCACGGCAGTGATGGATAGCACCGGCAAGCTGAGCTACACGGCGCCCGGCGGGCTCGCAGGCGTCTCGGGCTCGAACACGGACACGAAGACCGTACGCACGAAGATCAAGGTCGAGCTCGGCACGGATGCCGCGCCGAACGAAGCGGGCCGCGCTGCCTACGCGCGCTTCATGGAGGATGGCTGCGTCGTTCCTCCGGCGCAGACGATCTCGACGACGACATCGAATGGCACCAAGAAGGGTCGCGAGATCAACCTCGGCCCGGTGAAGGGCTTCGAGATCAGCGAGTACAACGACAGCACGACGCACGACGAGAAGGGCAAGCTCGAGGAATCGACCGGCGAGCGTCAACGTGGCTGGGAGCTCAAGATCCTCGACGCGGGTGGAAGCTACGGCACCAAGCTCGAAGCGTTGCAGCGCAACGATGATGACGCTCAACGTGCGTTTGTAGTCACGAGCACCGTGAAGCAAACCGGTGCGTACGACAGCATCACGAAGCTGAACGATGCCACGAATATGGGGATCAAGACTTCGAACGAGCTCGAGGGACTGAAGGCCTCCGGTACGTGGGAGGCGCAATCGGTGATGGATCCTGCAGGTGTCGATCAATTCGTCAAACAGGTGCAGGACGGCAAGTACAATCCGCAGCTCATCGACAACGGCAAAGGGCAGGCAGCGGACTACACCCACACCTATTTCGCCGCCGGCGACAACCTGAAGAAGGCGCTAAGTGAGGCCGGCGATGACAAGGATGCGCAGCGTCGCGCGCTCGCGAAGTTCGTCGCTGAGGGGGGAGAGGATGCAGTTGCGCAGATGCGCGCGATGGGAGGCACCGGTGGCGAGTTCTTCATGACGCTGAAGAACGAGAAGGGAGAACCGGATCCGAACTTCAACGGAGTTCAAGGCCGGCTCGAGGTCGAGTCTCAGATCGCATCGCTTCAAGCGCGCAGCGAGAGCGGCGACGCCGATCCCGCGCAACTGCTCCAGGACATCAAGGCGCTCCAAGCGAAGGCTCGCGGCCGCGTCACGAGCATCACGCCCGAGCGGTATCCGGATCTGCCGCCCAACCTGATGCAGCAAGAGATCAGTCGCAGCAAGGGTGACCTCGATCGTCTCGAGGCGCTCACGAAACCGCTGCGAGAAAAGGTAAAGAACGTTCGACTCTCGAAGCTCGATCCGGCAGAGCGCGCGGCTCGCGCGAAGCAGACCGAATCCGAAGCTACGCACGACCTGGACGGGATCGAAGTACCGAAAAGTGACTTGAACAGCCTGTTCGATCTTCCGAAGACAGATCCGCTGATGATGCAAGGGATCATGTTCAAGCGGCTCGCCGGTGTGAAGGCCGGCGCCGAGAAGGAACGCGCCACCGCTCGTGCGAGACAGAGAATTCACGCGGGCGTGGGCGGCACACATTCGCGCCGCCCGCGCGATCGGATCGGGGACCGCAGCGACATGGGCGCGAAGAACTATGCCGACGCCGACAGTCGGGTGGCCTCCGGTCACATGGCGTTCGACGGGGGCTGCACGCAGGAGACCGTCGCGCACGGGATGCCGGAGACCGACGATGCGTCCATCAACGCGTCAGTCACTTGCATCAACACTGCGATCACGTTCTTCGACCAAGCGAAGATCCACTTCTCTAGCGCGATCGAGACCTACGACGGACTGTCGACCGCAAATCCCGACGAACACCTCGGCTGACGTCGGCGCGTGCGAAGTACTCGGTACTTGCAGCGTGTCGTCCTCTCCGCCGCGCGCCGATGTCGACACGCGCCGTCTCATTCGAAGCTGGGCATCTCGCGCGGCTCGGGCTTCGCGTTGCGCGCCTTCGTGCTCGTGCGATACGCGACGTTGCGCGCACGCATGATGTTGCCGAGCGGGCGCATGTCCGCACGCGTGTGCCACGGATCGAAGGCGAGCTCCTCGACGGTCTCGGCGATTCGCTTGCCCTTCGGCGAGTCCGTGTCCTGGACGGGCAGCGTCAGCGTTCCGACGGTGATCCACGGAGACTTCCACTCGACGGATGCGTCCTCGATCGGCGTTGCCGTGGGGTCCGTGTAGAAGCGCAGCTGCAGGTCGTAGATGACCGGTGACGTGCGCAGCCGAGCGGCGAGCTCGTCGCCGAGCGTGTTCGCGCTCGCGAGCTTGATCGGAGCGGGCGTGTCGCGCGCCGTGAACGCGTACTGCGCTGCCGTCGAGCCGAGCGCGATCGGGAGCGCGCTGAAGTACGAGGTGCCGGCCAGCGACGATTGCGGGGCCTTCATTCCGGCGAGCGCGGCGCGAATGATCTGCACGCCGCGGCGGAAGCCGAGTGCAGCGATCAGGCGCACGGGCAGAAGCGCTTGTGGTCGCGCGACGCGCAACAGGGTGATGAATTCCTCGGCCGACTTGATCGGCAACACCGACGTGCGGATGGCGAGGAAGTCTTGCGTGGTCTCGTCCTCCATCCCCGGGATGACCTTCTTGCCGTCGACGCCGAAGACCTTCACGGCGATACCTCGGACATCGGGTGCGCGATCGGACTGCCGGTGCCCCGCACCGTTGGAGAAGCGCACGAGTGCTGGATAGCTCTTCGGGGTCGCGAACATGCCGATGCGCGCGTCGTCGGGGACGTTCGCGATCGCGAGCTCGCCGATGACACCGACGTTGCCCTTCGCGTGAAGTGCGCGCGACGCGGAGCCGCCCGTTCCGGCGCGGGTCTGCATCTCGGCGAGCAGCGTCGCGTAGCGGTCGAAGCGCGCGCCTTCGTCGGCGGCGATGTCTTCTTTCCAATCCGTGGCGGGCATCGCGCGAGCCTAGCCGGTCTTCGGAGCCGCGGTCACGACGATGCGCTCGCGCTTGCTGACGACGACGCCGCCCGGCTTCTCGATCGTCACGGCGAATAGCACCGGATCGTCGACGGAGAGCTTCGCGGTGATCGGGATGATGACCTCGCCGGTCGACGACACGTCGAACACGCCGCCGTCGACGGGAGTCTCCTGCGGGCGGTTCTTGTCGAAGATCCACAGCTGGTACTGGATCTGCGTCGGATCGTTCGTCGCGAGACCGGTGAAGCGCATGTAGCCCTTCTGCGCGCTCTTGCTCCACACGACATCGCCGCTCGTTCCCTTGCCGTTCGGATCCGTCGTCGGTGTCCACGACAGCGTCGTGACGTCCTTAGCGGACGCGAGGAGCTCGGCGCGAGCTTCGGCCACGGTCGGCGTCTTCGGCGGTGGCGGCGTGACCTCGACGATCTGCTTCTCGACGATGACCTCGGGCGGGCGTTGCGTGACGTAGATGATCGCGGCGGCCGCGGCGAGCATGCCCATCACACCGACGGCGGCCGCGATGCGCGTGCGCCGGCGGAACTTCGCGGCGTCGATCGGGATGACATCGGGTGCGGGACGCTCGACGGTGGTCGGAGGCGCAACCTCGGCAACGGGCGCCGTCTGCGGACCGGTGTGAATCGGACGCGGTGGCACGTAGCCCGCGAGCGTTTGCGGAACGTTCATCGCGGGCATCACCGTCGTGTCGGAGCCCTCGTGCAGCGGAACGTTCGCCGCGAGCAGCACCTTGTCGGCGACGCCCATCGGCATCTGTTCGATCTTCAGCGTCGCGAGATCGATCGCGGCGGCCGCGAGATCGAAGCTCACGTCGTCATCGGCACCGAGCGCGGCGAGCTCGGCCGCTTCGTGCGGATCGAGCCCGAGGGTGGCGCGCTGCATGAGCAGCTCTTGCGCCCGGAACAGCTCCATCTCAGTCAGCTCGCGCTTCACGGGAGGTCTCCCTGATCTACGCCGCCGAGGGCGGCTCGGATCGATAAAAGTCCACGGCGCGCGTGGGCTTTGACGGTCCCGAGGGGCATGCCCGTGTGCTCGGCGATCTCGCCGTGCGACAGGCCACCCACCGTCGCAAGTACGAGCACTTGCCGCTGCTCGGGGCGGAGTTGCTCGAGGGCGCGCGCGGCCTGGCTCGCCTCGGCGCAGGTGTCCGGCGACGCGCTGGGGTTCGGATCCACGGCGAGCATGCCGTCGGAGGAGTCACCGGCGAGCGGGGTGTCGGCGGAGGGGCGACGCATGCGCGACCGCCGGCGATCGATCAAGCGACGGCGAGCGATCATCGCGACGAACGCGGTCTCGGAGGCGATCGCGGGATCGAACCGCCCGGCGGACTTCCACAGATCGAGGAAGATCTCCTGCACGGCATCCTCGATGTCCGCGGCTTCGAACCGCCGCGCGATCGACCACACGAGGTTGCCGTAGCGCGAGAGACACTCGCGGACCGCAACGGCATCACCCGCCGCGACTCGCCCCAGGACGGGAGGCGGTGGCGGCGGGTGGTTCGCAGCGGGCTGCATGTCCTGCGCGGACGGTACCATCAGGGAGCTGCAGTGCAGTTGGTGAGCAAGCCGTTCGCGGGCGCGGAGTCGGCGCACAGCAGCACGCGCAGGGGGTTCGTCGTCGCGCCGGTCTTGCCGCCGATCGCGTAGGCCGAGTAGATCGTGCCGCTCGCGGCGGTGACGCCGGGGACGACGAGCGCGTCGGTGGTCGCGTTCGCGAGGCGCGCCGTCACCGAATTCGAGAACGGATCCGTCATCAGGAAGCCGCCCGCGCCGGTGGTCCCGAACTGGACATTCGCGAACACGCGTTGGAACAGATGCGCGGTGCCGAGGCCAACATCGACGGCGGGGGTGCCCGGCGACGCGTGGAAGAAGCGCAGCTTCGTCTTGCCCGCGACGGGGGTGGTGTCGTCGGGGATGATCTCGAGACGGAAGTTCGGGTTCTGCGCGGCGGCACCCTGCGGATCGAGGACGCCGATCGCAGCGACGGTGGCGGTGAGGCCCGCGCTCGTCGCGACGTTCTTCGTGTCCGGCACGGCGCCGACTCCGCAGCCTGTCGAGGTCGCGCCGATCACGCGGATGTCATACGCGGCGACGGGCACCGAGACGTACGTCGTGACCTGCGAGTATGCGAGGCCCGTCGCGCCGAGCTCGCGCAGGAGCGGGCCTTTCCACTCCGTCGTTCCGGCGGGTGCGAGACACACGTCGACGATCGGTGCGTCGGGCGAGAGATGCGCGATGCGCAGGCGCGCTCGCTCCGGTGCGCTGCCGGCCTTCTTGCAGCTCGCGAGCAGGCCGTTCGGATCCGCGTTGTCGATGCAGAGCAGTACGTCGAGCGGCGACAGCGCGTTTCCCGCGGTGCCGATCGCGAACGCGGTGACGATCGCGCCGGCGGGCACCATCACGGGCTTGATCGAGATCGCGTCGGCGCCGCTGACGATGTCGCGCGCGGTGATCTCGCCGCTCGCGACGGGTGCGATCTCGAAGTAGCCGTTGTTCGCCTGCGTGGTCGAGCCGAACTGCACGTTGTCGATGAACGGATCGAACACGACGCCACCACCGAATCCCACGGCGACACCTGCGGTGCCGGGCGCGGCGTGAATGACGCGTAGCTTGGCTTTACCGAACGTGACCTCCGCGTCGTCGATGAACGCCGCGAGGCGAAACGGTTGCGACGTGGATGCGTCGAGGCGACCGATCGCCGCCACCGTCGCGCTCGCACCATCGGGCAGCACCGGGAGATCGGTGATGTCGGCGAGACCTCCGACTGCTTGATCGCAATTCGCAGAACCCGGCGCCACGATGCGCACGTCGTACTGGATCGCCTCGACGTCGAGGTACTTCGTGACGTTGCCGTACGACAGACCCGACGCGGCGCCCGCAGTCGCGAGCAGCGGGCCGCTGAACGCTCCCGTGCCATGGGGCGCGATGCAGACATCGACCGCGGGAGCATCCGGTGAGAGGTGGGCGATGCGCAGGCGCGCCGTCGACGTCGCCCCCTCGTCCATACAACCAACCAGCGACACAGACGCGATCAAACCAAGCGACGAGATCTTCATCAGGCTCCTTCTAGCGAGCAGGTGTGCTCGAAGAAGCCATTCGCCGGGTACGACGATGTGGATGCAGCGGATCGAACGAATTGCTAAGTCGGCGGATCTGCGGCCGGAGGCTTGATCGATCGCCACCGCAGGAGTGCCCCGAGGATGGGCGTGACCATCGCCAGCGCGGTCGCCCCGACGAGCAGGAACGTGACGTCCACGCCCAAGCTCGAGGAGTTGGGGTTCATGCCCCATTTGATCGCCAGGATGCGGCCGCGCTTCACGCGACGAGTATAGGCGGGATGTAGGCGAAGAACACCCTCCACGACCTCCGGGACTGGCCGAGTTGGCAGACATGTCGATGCAGATCCGACGGTCGCAGGTGATCCTGCGCATGCCCGTCGACAACGTGATCGCGACGATGATCGGACACGACGGCGCGAAGGCCGACGTGATGTTGTTCATCCCGCCTACCGAGGACATCGGACACGTACTCGGTCACGGCGCCACGTTCCTGCCGATGGTGAAGAGCGGAAAGCTGTGCATCGTCGCGCGCGCGACGATCGCGTGCTTCGGCGTGCCCGAGCTGCCGATGATCCCTCGCGAAGGCGATCTGCCCGTCGAGAAGCAGGCGGTGACGATCACGCTGCGCAGCGGAGCGACGATCGAAGGCGAGCTCTACCTGACCGCGTTCGGCGTACAGCGCACGACCGACTTCATGAACGAAGCCGAGCCGATCTTTCGCGTGCACGGCAACGCGATGACGTACTTCGTCGCGAAGGCACACGTCGTCCAGCTCGAGGAGAAGTGATGCTGTCGATCCCTCAGCTCCTTCGCTTCGCGGTGCAGAACAAGGCGTCCGACGTGCACCTGTCCGCCGGCGAGCCGCCGATGCTGCGCATCCACGGCGACATGCATCGCCTGGATCTCCCGCCGCTGACGTCCGAGGAGACGCACCGGTTGATCTTCGAGGTGATGAACGACACGCAGCGCCGCACGTACCAGGACAAGCTCGAAGCGGACTTCGCGTTCGCACTCGATGCGGAGCTGCGATTCCGCGTGAACGCGTTCGTGCAGAACCGCGGCGAGGGCGCCGTGTTTCGCACGATCCCGACGAAGATCCCGCGGTTCGCGGACCTCGGGTTACCGACGGTGCTCCGCGATCTGTGCGACGAGGAGAAGGGGCTCGTGCTCGTCACCGGCCCGACGGGCTCGGGAAAGTCGACCACGCTCGCGGCGATGATCGACTACATCAACGAGACGACGCCCGGTCACATCCTCACACTCGAGGATCCGATCGAGTTCGTCCACAAGCCGAAGCGCTGCCTCGTCAACCAGCGCGAGGTCGGATCGCAGACGCACTCGTTCAACGCCGCGTTGCGCAGCGCGCTCCGCGAAGATCCAGACGTGATCCTCGTCGGCGAGCTTCGCGATCTCGAGACGATCTCGCTCGCGCTGACCGCTGCAGAGACCGGCCACCTCGTGTTCGGCACCGTGCACACGTCGAGCGCCGCGAAGACCGTGGATCGCCTCGTCGACGTGTTCCCGCCCGTGCAGCAAGCACAGGTGCGCACGATGCTCAGCGAGTCGCTGCTCGGTGTGTGCACGCAGATGCTGATGGCGAAGCAGGGCGGTGGCCGCGCGGCTGCGCTCGAGATCCTCGTCGGTACCCCGGCCGTGCGGAACCTGATCCGCGAAGGCAAGACGCATCAGATTCCAAGCGCGATGCAGGTCGGTGGCAAGGCCGGCATGCAGACGATGGAAGCCGCCGTGATGGATCTCGTCGGCAAGAACATCATCACCTCCGACGAGGCGAGGAAGCGCGTCCCCGAGCTCGCGCACCTGTTCGATCGCCAGGCCGCGATGGGAGCGTCTGGACAACACGGAGTCGCACGATGATCCCCGACGGAAACTGGGACCCGACCATCCGATCGCTGCTGGAGCACATGCAGAAGGTCGAAGCGTCAGATTTGTACCTCACCGCGAGCTCGCCGCCGGTGTTTCGCATCGACGGCGTCGGCTATCCGGCGAAGACGTCGGTGTCCGGCGATCAGATCGGCAAGATGATCAACACGCTGATGACCGCCGCGCAGCGCGACGAGTTCCAGCAAAAGATGGAGATGAACCTGTCGCTGTCGACGGTCGCGGGCGGCCGCTTCCGCGCGAACATGTTCCGCCAGCGCGGCGCGCCGGGGGCGGTGTTCCGGCTCGTGCGCACGCAGATCAAGACGCTCTCCGAGCTCGGTCATCCGAACATCCTCGGCGACGTGATGCGCAGCAAGCGCGGGCTCGTGCTCCTCGTCGGCGGCACCGGCTCCGGTAAGTCGACCACGCTCGCCGCGATGATCGACCATCGCAACAGCGTCGAGACCGGCCACATCATCACGATCGAGGATCCGGTCGAGTTCATCCACGCTCACAAGAAGTGCATCGTCACGCAGCGCGAGGTCGGCATCGACACGCTGTCGTATCGCGACGCGCTCAAGAACACGCTGCGCCAAGCGCCCGACGTGATCCTCATCGGCGAGATCCGCGATGCGGAGACCATGGAGTCCGCGATCGCGTTCGCGGAGACCGGTCACCTCTGCGTATCCACGCTGCACGCGAACAACGCGAACCAGGCGCTCGAGCGCATCCTGAACTTCTTCCCGCCGCTACGTCAGCACGAGATCCGCTTGCAGCTCTCGCTCAACGTGCGCGCGATCATCTCGCAGCGATTGATCGCCGGCGTCGGTGGCGGCCGTGCCGCCGCGCTCGAGATCATGCTCGACACACCGCGCATTCGCGATCTCGTGAAGCGCGGCGAGACCGAAGCGGTCAAGGACGCGATGGAGCAGGGCCACCACGAGGGTTGCCAGACGTTCGACTCCGCGCTGTTCGATCTCGTCGTCGCGAACAAGATCGACGACGCCGAAGCGCTCAAGGCCGCCGACTCGCCCAACAACCTCCGCATGCGCCTCGATCGCCTGCGCCAATCGGGCGGCGCGACGGAGATCGAGGTCGAGAAGCAACTTCGCCTCGCACCCGTGCTGCCGATGGTGCGGCCGGGGACTCCGGTCAATGCGGTGCAAGCCGCGGTCAACGCCGCGAACAGGACCGCGGCGTCCAAGTCGGCGCCGCCATCCAACGGAACGACGATCCGTCGCTGATCTCAGGGCGCGATGCTGGTCGTCGTGAACGTGCCCGCACGCGCCTTGATCACGTGCGGGTGGAACGTCATGCCGGACTTGCTCGCGCTGACGGTGACCATCTCCTCGGTGTTGAACAAGAAGCCCACGCCGTCGGCCGCCGTCTTCGTCGCGTTCGCGTCGGGGAGGCCGCTGCCGCCCATGTACTTCGTCGCGCCCGCGGCAGGTGCCGACGTGAACGTCGCGCCGGCGACCGGCATGCCCGCGGAGTCGAACACCGCGAGGCCGACCATGCCCTTGTTCGCCATCTGACCGCCGCTCGCGAAGCTGTTGAGTAGATCGCGATTGCCCGGCGTCATCATGTTGATGCCCGCGTCCATGTCGTCGGCGACCCACGCGGCCGGCGGGTAGAGATAGATGTCGAGGTAGCTCGCCTTCGTCGCTTTGATGTAGCCCTCGATCGGCGCGCCACCCGTCGGAATCATCAGCGTGAAGTTGCCTTGCGCGTCGCTCGTGCCGGTAGCGATCGGCGTCGCTTCGTCGGTGACCTTGTAGACCGCGAGCGCGACCTGCGCGACGTTGGTGGTCCCGCTGATGCCGCGCTCGTCGGTCTTGCCCTTGATCGTGATCATCGCGGGGATGTTGGACGGCGGTGCGTCCATCACCATCTCGGGTGCGTCGGGCGTGGGATCGACGCCGTCGTCACCGGTCATCTCACCGCCGCCGCCACCGCCGCACGCCACGAGGAACACGATCAAGGCTGGTGCTTTCATGGCGATGACGATGCCCGTTTGTGATCGACGGTGAACCGACGAAGATCGAGTTGTCAGCAGTTGTGACGTACGCCAAGCGCACGTCGTGCAACGCCCTGCGCACGCGACTGCGCAGTACGCGCTACGCTGCCTCCGTGAGCTGTCGATTCGTCTCGGCGATCGTGGTCGCGTTGGCGCTCGCGCTGACAGGACCTGCGAGCGCGGATCCGCTCGTCGATGCGCTCGGCACCGACGATCCGGCGGCATTGTCGGCGGCGATCGCAGCGATCGAACGCGCGCCCGCGTCAGCCGATCTCGCGGACGAGCTGTTCGCGGCGGCGCGTGCGTGCGAGGACCGCTTGCACGATCCCGCACGCGCACTCGCGCTCTACGATCGCATCACGCGCGAGGTGCCGGATGCGCGCGTCTCGATCGCAGCCGCGCGACGAGCCGCCGCCCTGCGCGCGGATGTCGGAGCGAACGGCGAGCACGCGGCGCGTGCGAAGCGACTGGCCGAGCTGATCGCCGCGGCGGATTCGAGAGCGCCCGGTGTCGTGGTGCGCGACGTGACCGCGCTCGCGAACGAGCCATGGCCCGGTGCGGTCGATGCCGCGCTGTTTCTCGCGGAGCTGTTGCGGCGCACGGGGCGCCACACAGAAGCGCAAGCCGCGTACACGCGCGTCGTCGAGCGATGGCCCGGATCGCCACAAGCGTCGATCGCGATCCGCGGTGGTGCGGGCAACGCGATCGAAGCGCACGACTGGGCGCTCGCGACCACGCTCGCGCACGCCATACCGATCGCGGATCCCGCGGACTCGGTGCTGCGCGACGATCTGCTCGCGGCCGTCGCACGTGGAAAGTTTCGCGCCCGGCTCTATGGCGCGGCATGGATCGCGCTCGTGATCGGCGCGGCGCTCTTGCTCGCGTCGTTCGGCGAGTCGATCGCTCGCGCGCGACGCGCGCCCCCCGTGCGGCCACCGATCGAGGTCCTGTTCCTCGCGCCGTTCGGAGGCCTCCTCGTCGCGATCGCATATGTACAGAACATGCCGATCGCGCCGTCGGTCGCGGTGTTGACGGTGGGTACTCTCGGGATGACCTGGGTGTCGGGCGCGACCCTGGATCTCGTTCGCGCGCAGGGTCGTCACGTCCGCGCCCGTGCGCTGACTCACGCCGCCGCCGCTGCCGTCGCCGCTCTCGCCCTGGGATACATCTCGCTCGTTCGCGCGGGTCTCCTCGACGTCATCGCGGAGACCGTTCGCTACGGCCCTGGCGCCTGACTGAATCTCCGTCGACGGCATGTACGACAAACACGCCGAGGCCAATGGAACCTATGGACTTTTGTCTCCAGCGCTCGCTACCCGTCACCGCGCCTCGGGTAGCGAATGATCGCACCCAGATCCGTCGAGGCATGCTGTTTGCTCTTCACGCGCGCATGCGCGTTCGTGTGCTCGGTCTGTTCGCAGTGACATGTGCCTTTGCCGTCGGATGTGGGGATCGAGGCGACGACGGTGGGGGCGACGACATGCCGAACCCGACCGCGCGCCTCATGGTCGTCGTCGATACGCCGCAGCTGCACTGGGCCGATGGCACCACCGAGACCTCGACCGTCCACGCGATCATCGTCGACGACTTCGGCAACCGAACCGACGTCACGGACACCGCGACGTTCGAGGTGGTCCCGGTCCAGCTCGGCAGCGTGACGAACGCGACGATCACCCCGAGTGGCGGCATGGCCGGCCCGGGCCAGGTGCTCGCGACGGTCCCCGACATGCTCGGCATGGGCGACTTCGAGGTGTTCGTCGAGCAGACCGTGACGGGCACCGCGGATCCGTCGACGGCGGGCCTGTTCAACGGCGCGACGCTCGACACCGCGGGCACGATCCAGCTCGCGTATCCGCCGGCCGGCGCGATGATCCCGCCGAACATCGGCGAGATGGACGTCCACTGGCGCGACGCGACCAAGGATCGCTACGAGCTCCGCCTGTCCGGCGGCTACGTGACGATCAAGACGTATCTCAATTCGCTCGGTGCGGCGACGTGGACCACGCTCGCGGACCAGTACTGGAAGATGCTCTCGAGCGGCGCACGCGGCGTGGACCTCACGATTCGCGTGCGCGGTCTCAGCTCCGCGTCGCCGGCGACGTTCATCGAAGGCAGCGAGCAGGTTCGCATCGCCGCCGAAGAGGTGAAGGGCGGCGTTTACTGGTGGAACACCACGGACGGAACCACCGCGAAGATCTTCCGCTACGACATGGCGACACCGGCGGTTCCGGCCGAGCAGTTCTTCCCGCAAGCAGGACAGTCGGGATGCGTCGGCTGCCACGCGGTCTCGCGTGACGGCACCGTCGTCGCGTATCGCCAGGAGGGCGGCAACATGAACTATGGCAACTCGCTCGCCGTGTCGTCGCTGACGAAGCAGCTCACCGACAACACGCAGCAGTGGAGCTTCGCCGCGATCCATCCGAGCAACACGGACATGTTCACGGCGAACGGTGGCCTCTACCGCACCGATCTCGCCACGCAGGCACGCACGCCGCTGTACACCGCGAACCGCATCTCGCATCCCGACGTCAGCCCGGACGGCAAGTTCATCGCCGCCACCGAGCTCGTCGGCACCGTCGGCAGCGAAGTGTGGGCCGAGACCGCGCGTATCGTGGTGTTCGATTACGACACCACGGCGAAGACCGTCGGTGCGCCGCGCTCGCTCGTCGAGCCGTCGGGCACCACGCATCCGTACTATCCGTCGTTCTCGCCGGACAACGAGTGGGTGCTCTACAACCAGGCGACGGGCGGCACGAGCTACGACAATCCGAACGCGCAGCTGTGGGTCAAGAAGGCGAACGCGACCGCGAACGATCCGGCGATTCACCTGAGCGAGGCCGAGGTCGCGGGTACGTACAACTCGTGGCCGAAGTGGACGCCATTTATCACGATGGAGCCGACCGGCATCGCGACGACCGAGAAGGTCGTGTGGTTCACCGTCGCGTCGCGCCGCGCCTTCGGCGTGCGCTCGAACTTCCCGGGGCAGAAGCC
>Ga0154020_10001178_pt1 | contig 32255 bp, 22 predicted proteins | sample Klosneuvirus_201_FD_109709 | JGI IMG/M metagenome (GOLD analysis project Ga0154020, IMG submission 109709) | Active sludge microbial communities from wastewater, Klosterneuburg, Austria - Klosneuvirus_20160825_MG | ecosystem: Engineered > WWTP > Aerobic digester > Activated sludge | place...
GCTACACCGCCAGCGGTAGCCCCCACCCCACTTTTGTTCCGCCTGCCCACCACATTCTGTGTGCCGCAGTGCAGCCGGACGGCAAAATCGTTTACGGTTGGCAGGAAAAGCCGGGCCCGGCGGAGGACCCTCCCCTCAACGCGGCACGGATGTCCGCGGAAGGGGAGCCGGACCCGACCTTTGTTGCGCCCAGCATCGTGCTTCCCCTGACGGGTGGCGGTACATACGCGCTCCAGACGGTGAGGCGTATTTGGATCGCAGCCAACGGCAACATCCTCACCAACCTGGAACCCTCGTCCATGCTCGCATGGTTGTCTGCGAAGGGTGACTATCTCAGCCTGATTACCGATCCCGGCTCGTACGGCGGGTGGAACGTCCACGCCTTGACCGACGAGGGAGGCATTATCGCTGACCGACCTGTCTACCCGCGCAATCCGGTGTATGTCCGCCCGGACGGAACAGTGGGTCCGCCGCTATTCAACGACTTCAGCTCGGACAACCGAACCCCACCCAGCGCCCCGTCGCCCGATGTGTTGCTTGTTCGTACTTGGACGGGCCCCAACCATGACCCCACCTTTTCGTTTCAGCGGGTGAATCTCCGTTCCCGCGGCTCTTCTACCTTGATCAACCTGTCCGGCCGCGGACACACCGGTATCGGCAGCGAAACGTTCATTGCGGGATTTGTCACACGCACCACCAGCAACCAACCGCTGCTCTTGAGGGGAGTGGGAGGCGGCCTGGCCGACTTCGGTGTGAGTGGGGTCGCCAGCAATCCGTTGGTCGAACTGTATGCAGGCGAGACACGGGTTGCCGGCAATGACGATTGGGATGAGACCGCGGCGCGAGCTGCCGCGATACGCGCCGCGGAGCGCGATCGGGGAGCCTTCCCTCTCCGATCGGGTGCAGGCGATTCCGCGATCAGTCAGGCAGTCCCCCCTGGCATGCACACGCTGCAACTCCAACCTGGAAAGGGAAGTGCTGGCGTCGGGTTGGCGGAGATCTATGCCCCCTCCGGCGCGAAGCTGGTGAATCTCTCCTTGCGGGGCTCTGTGCGCTCCGGCGAGCGCAGTCTGATTGGTGGCTTCGTCATCGAGGGCACCGGTCCGCGGTGGGTGCTCCTGCGAGCTGTCGGGCCCGGTCTAGCCGCCTTTGGGATCAGCGACTTCGTGCCGGACCCGCAGCTCGAGGTCATGTCCGGCTCGATTCGGGTTGCGAGCAACAACGACTGGAGCCAAGGCGACCAATACGCACTGATCGAGTCAGCTCAGCGAAAAGCCGGCGCGTTTGCGCTCCTTCCTGGAAGTAAGGATGCCGCGGTTGTGGTGGAATTGATGCCCGGCCAATACAGTTGCGTGGTGAGTCCAGGGACCGTCGCAACGGGCGTGGGTCTGCTGGAGATCTACCACCTCGACTAGGTCGTGTTTTCAGAAGTCGACGTTAAGCCAATCGAGTATCGTATCGATCTGGGCCAAGCTGGAGGATGAGTGTATGGAGGCGGCGAGGAGGTTGGGGACGACGGTGGGGGTGATTTCGGGGCCGGTGTATGCGCCGGATGCGGGGCTGCCGGTGCCGGGGAATGAGGTGCTGTTTACGGCAGGTAAGGACGGGGTGGCGGTGCCGATACCGACGCATTTCTTCAAGGTTGTTGTCGCGCGGGTGAATGGGAAGCGCGTGGCGGTGGGGTTTCTGATACCGCACCGGGCGGACCTCGGGGTGAAGGATCTGGGGACGTTTGTGGTGCCGGTGCGGGTGATTGAGGGTGTTACGGGGATCGACTTCATGCCGGAGTTGAAGGCTAACGACGAACTGGAAACGAAATCGGAGGCGCGATGGTTCTCAGCGAACCCGGCGAACGCTTCGCGATGAATGCACGCGCTCTGAGGGACCGGGCGAAGCGGCTGGCGGCGGAAGCACTGCGTCGACGAAAATGCGGACGGTGATGCCTCCGACGAACCGTTTAGCGTGGTGGGGTTCTGGGCGATAGCACGCCTATATGAGGTCGCCAATTGGCGAATGGTTTGGGCAACTGTTCTGAGAGCGGCCGTCCACTTGAACCGTGCCCGTGCACCCGTCGTTTCTTGGACATTGAATCTACAACCTGATCTGACTCTATCCTATCCGGTGTCCAACGGACGGGGTCCACCTCACAACTCGGTAGACCCGGTCCCATTGCGCTCCGCGAGCAACCGACCGAGTTCTGCGCCGAGAAGAAGATCGGCGACCGCGCCAAAATGCTGCGCACGAATCTGACCGCGCGCGTCGATCAGCACCACGGTCGGGGTGCCTTGCATCGAGTAGGCACGCATGGTCCGCGGCAACGCATGGTCGTTGGACGGCTGGTCCACTGCGATGGGGAAGGTAAGGCGGTATTCGTGCACAAACACCCGTAGTGCCCGAGGCGTCATAATGTCATGGTGTTCGAACACGCTATGCAAGCCGACCACGGTGACGGCGCGCGGGTCAAAGGACCGCTGAATCTCGATCGTCTGGGGAAGGCCGTGCGAGACGCAACCGGGGCAGAGCATCTGGAAGGCGTGGAGCACAACGACGCGACCGCGCAGTTCACCGAGCGTGAGGGGTGCTGGCGTATTGAGCCAGAGTGAAGAGGAGATGGGCGGCGCAAAGGGGAAGGTAGCGCGGCCGCCAAGGGGTTCGGGAATCGCACACATGGAGCGAGAAATAGGAACGGAGAAAGACGTCCGCTGAGGTCTCAGCGGACGCCTGATTCCAGGAAAGCTAGTTCATGACGGCGTAGGGCAGCGAGAGGTTGCCCGAAGCCACACTGTAAACGGTCATCACACCCAACATCGGCATCATCATGTCGGAGGTGTTGACCTGCAGGTAGCAGGCGACCGCGTCGAACTTGAAATCGGTGCGACGATTTACCCGCGCTGCCGGCACGACCACGCGGATCCGGTTGTCTTTCGTCACGACGGTGAACCCGGGAGAGTCCATATACATCGGCATGCCGGGTGACGTGGGCGGGAGCTTGACGGTTGCGTCCCCTTTCTTGAATTCCTTCACCGCGAGGCCCCCGGCGACGCGCTTATCCTCGATCAAAATGACCCAGTGTGGATGCCACACGAGGCCGTCGTTGTCGAAGATCCCGTCGCCATTCTCATCCCAGATCGGGGAGTCGTCGAAGTCGGGATGTGACGTGAGCGCGAGGGCGACGATGCCCTCGGTCGGGTTGAAACCAACATCCGACGATTTCAACGTGGTGGGGAACACATAGCCGAGGACAGGAGCTCCATCGAGTTTTCCGATGGGATTCGGCCGGGTTTCGCCTGCACGGCCCTGGACGTAGATGTCGAGGACGATCGAATCATTGGCCGCGTCGTAGCGGGCAGCGGCTCTCTTGATGACCAAGTCTGGGCCTTTGAACGAACTGCACTGCTCGCAGGCCTGGATGATTGGGTGCGCCACCAATGCGGCACAGAGATAGATCGAGAAATTTTTCATGGAATCGCGCGGGGTTGAGTCGGTGCGAGCGCGGGGTCGTTTACTTCAACGCGCTTGTGGGCGCGCCGAAGTTGAGGTGTAGCGTTTGTCCGCCGACGACGAGCGCCGGGACGGATTTGACTCCGGCAGCTTCAGCTTCGGCAATCCGGTTCCTGGCGGTGCCGAGGTGGACGACCTCGAGGTTGACCTTGGTGGTGTCGAGGTAGCGCGTGACGGCGCTCTCGGCGTCGAGACACACGGGGCAACCGGCGTGATAGAAGGTGGCGGTGGTTTTGCTCATGGGATTGGTTTCCTGCGGTGGAGTTTCGCGATGCGGTGCGAGGCGGAATGCCTCGCAGGGTGTGAAGATAGCTCATCCGGGCGCGCCTTCACAGAGGGCACCATTCGGACAGTGGTCACCGTTTAGTGCTTACTGGACGCGAGCTCAGGACGGAGCATACTTGCACCTCATGAAATCGAAACGCTTCACGCTCACCGAACGAACGGCCTACCGGGGACTCGAAGATGTCGTGGGTTGCAAGTGGTCAGCCGCCGTAGTCGGTGCGCTCAAGCGCGGCATCACGCGGCCGGGACAACTGGAGCGCTACATCCCCGGCATCTCGACGAAAATTCTCAACGAACGCCTGCGCAAGCTGCTCGCCTACGGTCTGGCCACGCGTGCGGATCACTCGGCCACGTCGTTGCACGTCGAGTATCGGCTCACGCCCACGGGGGCGAAACTCGCGGACGTGATCGAGCAACTGCACGCGTTGCAGGCAGAGCACTCGGTTGCATTGAACGAATCGACAGCAAAGTCCACGGAGCGTTGATGGCGATGTGCGGGCAACAACAAACTCACTTCCGGCACGGAGCGGTATCTGTCACCCGGGGAAACACCCCGTTCCTCCGAAACGTTCCAGTTCGTGCATGAAAGGCTCTCGTTCACTTTTGCGTTCGCCTCAAAAGCCGAAAGGATCGCTGTAGACGACAGGATCTTGGTCGAGTCTGCGAACGGTCAACTCAACGGGGTGAAACCAGCGGTCTGTAGCCGCATCGGAAAGTTCCTATATCTCGATTGATAGGATATCGGCCAAAACCGATAACGCTGTGTGATTGCCTCGAATTAGTGGACACAGACAAACGCGTTGACGAAGAGCGGATGGGTCGATTCCGAGGACAGGAGCCATAAGGCTTGCCGCAGGAATCGACCCATCCGCGGAGGACGCGGAGTCGGGTGGTTTGGGTGGCTGACAAAGGACGCCCATGAACAACAATCAATTGAATGGACAGAGCCGTACACGCCGGGAGTTTGGCGAGACGTTCAAACGCAATGCGGTGAACCTGACACTGAGAGGGGATCGGTCGACACTACCGCAGATCGCCCGGGAGCTTGGAGTCGGGGACAGCCATTTGTACCAATGGAGGCGGCAGTTTGCGCCGGGACCAAGTCGGGCGTCAGCCGTCAAGCAGGAGCAAACAGCGGAGCAAAAAGACGAGCTGATCGCCTGGCAGGCCGCAGAGATCACGCGGCTGCGGGAGCGGGAGATCATCTTAAAAAAATCGTTGGGCATCCTTTCCGAAACGCCCGAGAGAGGATTGCCCGGATCGAGGCGATGAAGGGCGAACATTCCATCGAGAGATTGTGTGAGGTGCTTGAGGTGGCCCGCAGCGGGTACTACCGGTGGAAGGCAGCGCCGATCACCCAACGCAAACGCCAAGACGCTCAACTCGCTTCGCGTATAGCAGTGCACCATCGCAAGAGCCGGGGCAAACTACCCCGTCCCCTGACAGCTGAGCAGCGGCCAAAGACAAACTCACTTCCGGCTCCGTGTTGCCCGTTTTTCGTCTTGGGCAGAAATCTAGCTGCGGTGCTGGACGGGCGGCACGATCCGCAATCGGTCAATTCCGCGGGTGAGTGACCGCGGTGGAACATGTCACGCACGTTAAAGTTCGGTCGTTCGATTTCGCTTTCACCGAACTGGCCTTTTGTCGCGGAAGGCTGACCTTACGCACGATCAGAATTCCGAACCAGCAGATGTATGTGATTGCCTGAGGACTTCGCGCTGACGCTCGCATGGGCGCAGGCATCACCCGCTTGACAGCATCCAATTAATAGGATTGTTCGAACAAATGAGTCTCCGAACAAATTTCACTTCGAACCCGACCGGCCCATCCACCGCCGAATTGCGCCGGATGTCGAGGTAGCACCGTCATTTCCTTCGGCATGTGATGCAATACACTCCCCTCGCTGAAATTCCGAATCTGCCCTAACCCCCAAAACAATCCGTCATGACAGATCCACGACATACCAATCCACGAAGGCCACTAAGCGAGGCTTTCGTCTCTTTCGGCATTCTTGTCATTCTCTTGGTAGGCCACTCGCATTCAGCGCACGCTGCGGTGGAACAAACCGTTTTCGCGAGCGCCGACACTTGGGTTGGCAATTCCGCTGCGAACGTTCCGCACGGTACGGGAATCGAACTGAGCGTCAACGCGTCGCCGACTGACACACGGGAAATTTTCCTCCGCTTCCAAATGCCGGTGACAACCGTGGGAACGACGACACCGACTCTCGCTGTGCTGAAATTGTTCAGAAAACCAGGCTCCGCAGTGACGCTGAATGTATACGCTGCAAACAACAATTGGACTGAAGCAACGATGTCGTGGAGCGGGACAGGCAGTTTCAACGGCGTTCCCAACACCCCTCGGCCCAATGTAATGGCCAACGCCATGGTTGGAACGATTGATCTCCCTGCAACTACGACTAGCCAGTTGGTTTCGATCGACGTTACCGACTACATCTCTGGAGCGGGGGACTACACCTTTTGCGTGCAGGCTGCCAATAGCACAGAGGTCACCGCTTTCACTTCATCAAGCGTCCCAGGATCGAATCGTCCGCATTTGGTGCTTACACAACCGGAAGAACAAGTCGTCGACGGCACGGATCCGTTTGGATGGAACGGAGATATTCAGTTTGAACGTCGCATAACCGACCTGAAGCCACTGGGTAGCCTGATAATAGCTCGCTACATCGCTGCCAACGGCGGTCTCGGCGCAAGGATACCAAATGCGCTCGCCGGCAACGCCGCCAATGAGGACATAGAGTTCATCGGCTATTTCGATGTCACGAAACAACCCTACGGAGCCAAAGGCGACGGCTCGACCGACGACACCCTCGCCATCCAACGTTGCGTCAATGAGGCCCGGGACGCACGAGTTGCGGTCTACTTCCCTGGCAAAACGACCCCCTACATGGTCAGCGAAACTATCCAGTGCGTTCAGGGACTCACCGACTACGATCCACTGCCCTACACGCATAGCTACGGTGAACGGTGGAATATGCGGGACTACTCCTGCATCCTCATGGGACCGCCTCGGGCGGCCAGTGCCCCGGACCGGGCCAAACTCAAGATCCTGCCCGCCAGCACTGCTTTCAACCCAACTACGACCCCTGCGCGCATCAATGATGCCGTGCCTGTCCTAAAATTCTGGTCACGCGGAAACACGAGGAACTATCAGTGCGGCACTGGAATTCCTCCGACCGATAACATACCAGCCTCGAACTACAATCACCTCGCGCGCAATTTGGATATTGATCTCAGCTCCGCTGATGGCGCCTACGGGATCGAGATGTCGGGGGCTCAGGGAACCGCCATCGAGCGAGTAGAGATCCTTGCCAATGGTGCCTATGCAGGTCTCGGCGGCCTTCCTGGGCCTGGAGGGGGCGTCGCCGACGTGACCATCAAAGGAGGCGTCTATGCGATCGACGCCACCGATCTTCTTCATAACGGCTACACTTCCGTGCTGACCCATTGCAGCATCGATGCCAACGGCGATCCCGACGCGCTAAACTCCGTTCGCTGGGCGGGGGTGGGCGCGTTGGTCTTGGCAGGGTGCGACATCAAAGGAGTACCGATTAGGATCGACGGTTCCGGTGACAATGTAACTCCGGGAGCTGCAGGCACAGGCGCACGCGGCAATCTCAGCATCGTCGATTCAAAAATTCAAATGACCGTCAACGGTCCGGCGGTGCAGGGCACACGTTCACTCTACATGCGCAACACGTATTGTTTGAAGGTCACCCCGATCGCAACCTTGCATTCGGGTTTCGCCACGGACCCCGGTACGGGAGCCCTTACGCCTGCGACAATCAATCCAGCGCAGTGGTTTCTCGTGCCAGAATACGCCGAGGGCGCCAATCTCGATCAATACGTCGCTGGCGGCCGCCCCTTGGATGACACCACTCCTGAACCTTGCGATATAAAGACGGGGCCCAATGACTGGATACATCCCAACGACGGACCACCAAACGAGTACGAAGTCACACCCAGCTACATCGCGCCGACCAATGCAGCCCCCCTCGCCAAAGTCGTCGCAACGACGACCGCGGTCATGGTCCAACAAGCCCCTCTGGCTAGTTTCTTGAACCGGCACATCGCTCCACAGGTGCCGGACTGGACCGCCAGTGATGTCATCAATGTGAAAAAACCTCCGTACCTCGCCAAAGGTGACCACTCGACAGATGACACCGCAGCGATCCAGGCGGCGATCAATACCAGTAACAATGCAAAGATTTTCCTTCCGCGCGGCGAATATATGCTGAAGAACACCCTCAATCTGAGGGGATCCACGATATTGTTCGGCTTGCACAAGAACATCAGCCGCCTGCAAGCGGATGAGGTCGGTTCCACCGCATTCAAAAACAACCCGATACCACAGCCCCTCATCCGCTCCGATGATTCGGCCACGGGGTGGGCCAAACTTTCTGACCTGATGCTCACGATCAGGATGACGGCGGGCAGCAGCTACTTTCTTCAATGGAGGACAGGCAGGAACTCGGTCGTGCAAAATGTGAATTATGATCGCAGGGTGGTGGACAAGGCCACTTTTGGAGTCACCGGCCTACTGCCGCAGCTCAATTTTCCGATGGTTCGCATCGAAGGAAATGGCGGCGGTCGCTGGTTCAATTTCGAGCACCAATCTCATGGCAACGTCGATACCACAGTGGGCTCTCTTTACCGGAATGTGCGGATCGCCGGAACGAACCAGCCACTACGATTTTACATGTTCAACCCCGAGACGGATGTAGACAACATCGTCAACGTCGAAATCATCGACAGTTCCGACATCGATGTCTTTCAATGCAAGTTTGAGGGCCGGAAGTCACCATCGGTGCGAATGACCAACTGTTCGGACGTCCGCTGGTTCGGAATTGGAGGCAACGCCTATTGCGATGCTTTTACTCCACTCACCACACCTGAGCCCGCACTCAGTGAGGCAATCATCGAGGTGATCGACAGCCGATCGTTTCTATTTTCATCCGTGTGCGGACAACCCAACTACCAGTCCACCGCAACTCCTCCCGATAAGTTTTTCCGACTTAGGGAAACAATCTTAGCCCCTTCGATAAACTACGAAACTACTCCCGGTCAAAAACAGATCGTTGTATATCGCCGGGGAAATCCAAACGACAACTGACCTGATACCAGTCAATAAAAGTTGGAAAAGTCGGGTGCGCCCGAATCAAGGCTCGCCCTTCATTGCCGTTCGATCGTCGGAATTCAGGTGGCACCTTGTTCAACTGTGGGCCGGTCTATGGACACGAAACTCCTTGGATGGATCGCCCCCGGAAGGAACGACCATGGAGCTACGCACTGTGACGCCGTCGTTCGTGCCGTCTGACGCCCCACTCGCTTGACATGCACTCGCTGAATGGTTTGTTTGAACAAATGGATCCCCAACCAAGTTTACCACGGGCCAATCTAGGCGCATCCCCTTCTCTCTTGAGAGGGTTACGCCTTGACCCGAGCAGCTCGCTCCCGCTCCACGCCCAGGCCGAGCAGTCGTTGCGCACCCTGCTTTCCCGACCAGCCCAGGCGCCTGGCACTTTGCTACCCGATGAGGTGTCCCTCGCCAATGCCATGGGAGTGAGCCGCAATACGCTGCGAACGGCGATCGCGCGGCTGGTGAGCGAAGGCCGGCTGAACCGCAAGGCTGGAGTCGGTACGCGGGTGGTGGAACCCCGAGTGCACTCCGGCGTGGGCGCATGGCAAAGCTTCACACGCGAAATGGAATCGAAGGGTGTGAAGGTTGAGACCTATTCGGTGACCGCCCAGATGGTTGGAATCCCGGCCGAAGTAGCCGGCGCCCTGCACCTTACGGCCGGAACCAAAGTGCTCTGTCTGGATCGCGTCCGCGGTTGGGAAGGGCAGCCAGTGGTTCGCTTTCGATCCTTTCTGCATCCGCGTCTCGGGCTGACAATCGGAGATGACTTCAACCAACCATTGTATACCCTGATCCAGGACCGCTGCGGGATCATTGCCGACCAATCCAACGAGGAGCTGACGGCTGTCGCCGCCGATCGCCGACTGACTCGGGTACTGGCTGTCAAAACCGGCTCACCGCTCCTACGCCGCACACGCACCGTTTTCGATACGAGGCGACAACCGATGGAGTATTCCATCGTCCACTATCGTGGGGACCGCTTCGAGCTCAGCCTCACATTGCGCCAGCAGTGACCTGAGCCCCCTTTCTAGCCCATGCCCCCGACCGCTTTCTCGCCATTCCGCTTCGTCCTCTTCGCTACCAGCGTAACCGCCATTGGGGGATTCCTCTTCGGCTACGACACAGCCGTGATCAACGGTGCCAACTCGTATCTCACGGCACACATGGAATTGAGCCCGACTCAGGAGGGGCTGGCGGGCGCCAGTGCGATTCTGGGATGCATTCCCGGAGCGATGTTCGCGGGATTCCTGAGCGATCGATTTGGACGCAAGAAGATGCTTTTCCTCTGCGCCGCACTCTATGCTATATCGGGTCTCCTTTCGGCGATCCCGCGCACTTTCGACGAATTCTTGATCGCCCGGATTATCAGCGGCCTCGGCATCGGCGCCTCCTCGATGATCTGCCCGGTCTATATCGCGGAAATTGCCCCGGAGAAATGGCGTGGTCGCCTCGGTTCTCTATTCCAACTCGGCATCGTCACCGGGATCTTCCTGACCCTGTTCGTCAATCGGGTCATCCAGGGCTTAGGTGACGAGACTTGGAACACCGCCTACGGCTGGCGCTGGATGCTCGGGATGGAGGTCATACCGGCCATCGCGTTCATCGGGCTTCTGTTCACTGTGCCCGAAAGCCCCCGCTGGCTCGCCCGGCGCGGCCGCGACGACGAGGCCCGGGCCATTCTCATACGTGTGGATAGTCCGGCGCACGCCGAACGAGAGATGAAGGCTATCCGTGCCACGGCAACCCAGTCGGACCCCCGCTTTTCCTCGCTGTTCGATGTGAACTATCGCCGGCCGCTGGTGCTGGCGGTATCGCTCGCACTGTTCCAGCAATTCTGCGGCATCAATGCCATTATGTACTACTCAACGAAAATCTTCGAAACCGCCGGGGCGGTGAAGAACGTCGCTTTTGCCTCCTCGGTCTGGGTTGGTCTGATCAATCTGGTCTTCACGCTGGTAGCAATCGCCTTCGTGGATCGTCTCGGGCGTCGACCACTGCTGCTGATCGGTACCGCCGTGCAATCCGTGGCACTCTTGCTGGTGGGCTGGCTTTTTTTCACCGGTCACCACGGCCCATTGCTACTCGGAGCTGTGGTGCTCTTCATCGCCGCATTCGCGATGGCCATGGGGCCGATCACCTGGATCTTCTGCTCGGAGATTTTCCCGAATCAGATCCGGAGCCGGGCCATGTCCGTGGCGGCGTTCGTCATCTGGGTGTCCTGCTACATCGTGGCCCAAACTTTCCCGATGCTGAATGACAGCGCGGCGATCGGCCCCGCGGCAACATTCTGGATCTACGCCTCGGTCAGCCTCGCCTCCTTCCTGTTCGTCCTGACAATGATCCCCGAAACCAAGGGCCGCACTCTGGAGGAAATCGGCAGGATGTGGCAGCCCGTCGAAGCCGCCAGCAAGGGACCGGTGTCATGACCATACTCGCCTGCGATCTCGGCGGCACGCGTTTGAAAATCGGCGTGGTGCGTGATGGATGTGTGCTCGCTCATGCGGTCGAGCTGGCGCACTCGCAGCAAGGCCTCGCGCCACAATTGCCGGTGCTTAAGGCCACCTGGCTGCGCCTGCTGCGGGACCTAGAGTTGACTCTGACGGATTGTGCCGGCGTCACCGTGGCCTTTCCCAGTCTCGTTGACTACGACACGGGTCGCATCCTTGCCGAATACGGCAAATTCGCGGACGCTATGGGCCTCGATCTGCGGGCTTGGGCGCTCAACGAACTCGGTCTGCCATTGGCCATCGATAACGATGCCCGCATGGCGATGATCGGGGAATGGCGGGCCGGCGCAGGCAAGGGTTGCGATAATCTGGTCATGATGACGCTCGGCACCGGTCTCGGGGTCTGCGCTTTGATCGAGGGCCGCGTCCTGCGCGGGAAACACGGCCAGGCTGGCGTGCTCGGCGGCCACCTGACGGTGCGCTACGGCGGACGGCGGTGTAGTTGCGGTAACCTCGGCTGCGCCGAAGCGGAAGCTTCCACTGCGTCTTTGCAGCAACTGGTTGAGGGGTCCCCCGAGTGGGGCCGGAGTTCGCTGCGCTCGGCAGCAGCGCTGGACTATTCTCAAATTTTTGTCCATGCCGCCGCGGGAGATCCGTGTGCTGCGTCCCTGCGCGATCACAGTCTGCTCGTATGGGGGACGCTCGCTGTAAACCTTATTCACGCGTACGACCCCGAGATTCTGGTTCTGGGCGGAGGCATCATGGCCAGCTCCGGCGTGGTTCTACCCGCCGTAGCCGACCACGTAAACCGCTATGCACACACACCGTGGGGGAAAGTCCGCGTGGTGCCGTCCGATCTCGGCGACCAGGCTGCGCTGGTGGCGGGCGAGTGGCTGCTGCGCGAGCGACCCGGCGTCCTTCACGCATCCTGACGATGGCTCATTCCTCGTTAGCCATTTCTTCGCGAAAGCAACGGGCCTCAAGACGTCGCCAACAGCTCTGATCATGAGAAAAGCCAACTACGATAAATTTCCCCATATTTCCGTGCCGGGTGCAAAAGCCTGCGTCACCGGCTGGGACGACATTGCCCGCAGGTTGCGTGAATCCGAGGTTCTGTTACAGCATACCCGCTGCGTGATAGTGGTCGAGTGCTATCCGGGCGTGAACGATGCACAGGTGCTCGCCGAGCTGGCTGCACGCCTCACACCGGCGCTGGCCCTGAACCCACGCGAAGCCTTGCTGCCGCCCGATCAGATCGAGGCGCTCGTCGCGCCCTTTCTCGGCGGCGACGATCCGGTGTTCGGTTATCTTTCCAACCTCACCTTGCCCCAATTCTTCGACCCCGTGGAAGTGAACCGACTCCGCGCCCAGGTCGCCGCGATTCCCTCCGGACTCCTGCTGATTGTCGGTTGTGGGGCCCGGTACATCAACGACGGAGACGTGCTGGTCTATGCCGACCTCGCTCGTTGGGAGGCGCAGTTGCGTTTTCGGCGAAACGAGTCGGCGAATCTCGGTACCGCGAACTACATCCTCGGCGCCAACATTCAATACAAGCGCGCGTTTTACGTCGACTGGCGCGTGGCCGACCGCTGGAAACGTCCACTTATCGACCAGTGGGATTTCGTGCTGGATACTCATGACGCTCAGACGCCGAAACTCGCCGATGGCGAGTCCGTTCGCCGTGGCCTGCGGCACGCTGTCACTCGACCATTCCGCGTGGTGCCCCTCTTCGATCCCGCGCCGTGGGGCGGACAATCGATGAAGGAAATCTGCGCCCTCGATCTCGAGGCCAAAAACTTCGGCTGGTGTTTCGACTGCGTACCTGAGGAGAACAGCCTGCTTTTCGACCTGGACGGCGTGAGCGTCGAGATACCATCGATCAACCTCGTATTCAATCAGCCGCGTGCTCTGCTGGGCGATGCCGTCCATGGGCGCTTCGGCGATGAGTTCCCGATCCGTTTCGATTTTCTCGACACGGTCGGCGGCGGCAACCTGTCGCTCCAGGTTCATCCGCTCACGGAATACATCCAGCAGCATTTCGGCATGCATTATACGCAGGACGAGAGTTACTATATGCTCCATGCCGGGCCCGACGCCACGGTCTACCTGGGGTTGAAAGAAGGCGTCGAACCCGATTCCATGTTACGCGACCTAGCGGCGGCGCAAGCGGGGGGGGCACCGTTCGACGCTGACCGCTACACGAACCGGTTACCGGCGAAGAGACATGACCATTTTCTCATCCCGGCCGGCACGGTGCATTGCTCCGGCGCGGGAGCCTTGGTACTCGAGATCAGCGCGACACCTTACGTCTTCACCTTCAAGCTCTGGGATTGGGCACGCCTCGGTCTCGACGGCAAGCCTCGGCCGATCCACCTCGCGCATGGCGCGGCCAATATCCAGTGGGATCGCACAACCGCTTGGACCATGAAGAACTTGGTCAACGCCATCACTCCGGTCGCCGCCGGCCACGGCTGGCGCGAGGAGCGCACAGGTCTGCATGAACGCGAGTTCATCGAGACGCGCCGCCATTGGTTCACCCAGACGGTGCCACACGATACACACGGCGGTGTCAACGTGCTAAACCTGGTGCAAGGCGACGAAATCGTGGTTGAGAGCCCGAGCAGGGCGTTCCCACCTACTGTCGTGCACTTCGCGGAGACGTTCATCGTGCCCGCCGCCGTCGGCCCCTACACAATCAGCCCGCATGGACCATCAGTTGGAACCGAGTGCGCCACGCTGAAGGCCTTCGTCCGAACCTAATTGTTTTTTCACCATGTTCGATCCTGATCGCCTTCTCTCCATCTACAATCCCGACACCGGCGAGCTGGCCGCGACCAAACCCGTCGAGCGCCACCTCGCCGATCTGCGTGGCTGCTTTGCCGACCCAGCGGCCTACGCGTCGGCGCTCGCGGTGGGCAATCCTCTACTCTACCGCGTCGCAAGCGTCGAACCCGCGGCAGGCGAAGGCGACCTGCACTACGGGGTCGGCTGCCTCATGCCAGGAAAGATCGGTGACGAGTATTTTATGACCAGAGGCCACCTGCACGCACAGCGGCCAGCCGCGGAGTTTTATTTCGGGCTCAACGGCGAGGGCGTGATGCTGCTCGAGGACGAGACCACCTCTGAAAGCCTCATGGTGCCACTCCGTCCTCGTCACGCCGTCTACGTGCCCGGCCACACGGCTCATCGCACGATGAATACCGGCACCGTACCGCTCATCTACCTCGGGGTCTACCCCGCTCGCGCGGGCCACGACTACGGCGCCCTCGCTCAACGCAACTTTCGTTACGTCGTTGTCGAACGAGCGGGCCGACCAATCATGCTCGAGCGCCATCCGAGCTAACCCACTCCACCCTCTTCTGATGAAATCCGCGGTCCTTGTTGTTCTCCCCTTCACGTTCTGGCTCAGCGCAACGTCTGGACTGTTGGCGGCGAATGAGACCTCCCCGCGTCAGGTCGTTGCACTCGACGGTGTCTGGTCGGTCGCCGAAGGCCGGCTCGAAGAGGTGCCGGCAAGTTTCGACCGCGCGGTGCCGGTGCCCGGTCTAGTGACGCTGGCGACGCCGGCCTTCACTCCGGAACCCGGACCGAAGGTTGCCGACCGTCTGGCCTATTCCCAGAAGGACCCTGCGCGTGACGCTTTCTGGTATCGGCGTACGTTCAGGCTGGATCAGCCAGTACCGGCAATAGCCAGGCTCAAAGTCGCAAAGGCCATGTTCGGCTCGCAGGTAATTCTGAACGGCCGGCTGCTGGGAGATCATGCCGGTAGCTTCACGCCAGCCAACTACGACGCGCGTCCCGCCCTCCAAACGGGTGAAAACGTGTTGCTCATACGCGTGGGGGCGGACCGCAACGCGGTGACGCAGTCGGTACCGGGCGGCTTCGACGTCGAGAAGGATCGATACATCCCCGGCATCTTCGACTCGGTTGAGCTGATCTTGTCCGACACGCCGCACTTCCTAAGGGTGCAAACCGTCCCCGAGATCGCAACGAAAACGGTACGGGTGCAGGCAGTGGTGTGCAACGCCGGGCCGGCGCGGTCCGTCTCCGTGAAGTTCGAGGTGCGCGAAGCGAAATCGGGCCGCCTCACCGGCCATGTCACCAGCGAACCGGTGGCGATCGCGGCGGATACGGAGTTGACTGTGGAGGTTCGCATCCCAATTGCCGATTGCCGACTGTGGTCGCCCGAGGATCCGTTCCTGTACCGGCTTGAGGCCAACAGCGACACAGACCACTTTTCAACCCGCTTCGGGATGCGGGAGTTCAGGTTCGATCCCGTCACGCGCCGCGCCGTCCTCAACGGCCAGCCGTATTTCATGCGCGGAAGCAACTTCACGCTTTACCGCTTCTTCGAGGACAAGGACTGCCGTCTGCTTCCTTGGACTGACAGCTGGGTTCGACTACTGCACCAACGCGTTAAGAACATGCATTGGAACGCGCTTCGCTACTGCATCGGCTTCCCGCCTGAGGCGTGGTATGACATCGCTGACGAGCTCGGAATTCTGATCCAAGACGAATTCCCCCTCTGGCGACTCTCAGACGTAAAACGCGGGCAGTTGGAAAAAGAGTATGCCGAATGGATCCACGAGCGGAGCAACCATCCCAGCGTGGTAATCTGGGATGCGCAGAACGAGACGGTCACGCCTGAGACCGGCGCCGCAATCACGGCCGTCCGCCACCTCGATCTTTCCGGCCGCCCCTGGGACAACGGTTGGAGCGCACCCCAGGCACCCGGCGATTCGCTTGAGCAGCACATCTATCATTTCTCCCCGTGGCAGTCCTTCGACCGGTTCACCCTCTCAGATCTTGCACGCGCCGACCGGATGCCGAGCTCAAACAACCATAAGGCTCACGAGGGGCGAAATGCGGTCATCATCAACGAATACGCTTGGCTGTGGCTGAACCGCGACGGTTCGCCGACCACGCTGACAAAGAAATTCTACGACAACGCACTGGGCGTAAACGCCACGGTTGCGCAACGCCGCCACCTTTATGCCACACACTTCGCCGCGGAGACGGAGTTCTGGCGGAGTTATCGGCACGTGGCCGGATTGATGCACTTCTGCAGCCTTGGCTACTCGCGCGCTGACGGCCAGACGAGCGACAATTGGGCGGATGTAACGAAGCTGATCTGGGAACCGGAGTTCCACCGCTATGTTCGCGACGCCTTCGCCCCGGTCGGTCTGATGATCGAGTTCTGGAGCGAACGCGTGCTGTCAGGGAAAACCGTGCAGGTACCGGTGCGACTGATCAATGATCTCGCGCAACCTTGGGCGGGCGAAGTGCGCCTGCGCCTGCGCAGTGTCGAGTCTGATACAGACTACCGCGTACTCGTGCAATCCGCTCGGATGGAAGCCCTCGGCCAGACAACGCTCAACTTTGATCTCGTCTGGCCGAAGGAATCCGGGGCCTATGCGCTCGAGGCGGACCTACTCGGCACCGATGGGCTCCTCGTACGCAGTACCCGAGAATTGATCGTGGGGACGAGGAAGGCGCAAGGCTTGGCTTTGGAGAAATCCGCAACCGCCTCAACGGGTTCGGCTTTGACCGACGGTCCGGCCGGTGTGACCGATGGCGACCCTGCTACCGTGTGGCAGGCGGCCGGACCACAAGCTTGGCTGGAGGTTGATCTGGGCACCGTGCACTCCATCAGCCGGGTGCGCATCGAGTGGGGCTTTTTGTATGCGGTGGGATTTTCCGTACAAGCTTCATCCGATGGCCAAACGTGGACTGAGGTCCGCCTGGAAAAAGAAGGATCCGGCGGGTCGAGCGAGATCAGTTTTACATCTCGGGCCGCGCGTTTTGTCCGCGTGCAATGCTTTCAGCGCTGCTTGAACCCAAAACAGATCCCCGGACCCGGCTACGCCATCCGCGAGCTGCAGGTTTTTGAATAATCTACACATTCGAACCACGGCCTGATCCTAAGAATGAAGATCCGAGGGCCAACCCACAGAGGGCCGACAAAACCTCTGCAATCCCGCTCGACCAACATGCCATTCACGCAACATCCAGTTCCCCCGGACCAAGCCAAGGCAAACATCCGGACTTCAGACACAATGCCGATGTAGCCCCGTTCGCCTAACCCTCCCTGCTTTCGCCATTTCGGTCACAAGCAACCCCTCCCTTTCGGATGTGGAAGCGCCCAGATCCGATTGGCCCGCGGTCTCGCGTTGCGGAAATGCGCGACTCGCCTGCCGGGGTTCGTCGACGTGGCCAAGGCTCCCTACCTCGCGGCAACAACCCGAAAACATGGCAACGTCGCCGCAACGAACAGTTCATTTCCTACCCAGTCAACGAAGAGTAATTTATGATCAACTACGTTACCAAAACTATTCCGGCAGAAAAGCCACCCGTCGCTTTTGTCGAGCGTCCCTGGGGCTCGTTCAAACAATACGCACACAATCGCGATTGCACGGTCAGTCTCATGACCGTGCTGCCGGGCCAGCGCTTGAGCCTGCAGTCGCACACCGGTCGCGCCGAATTGTGGGTCATCCTCGACGACGGTGCCGTCGTCCAGGTGGGAACTACCGTTCGCACGCACCGTACCGGCGACGAGATCTGGATTCCCGCCAACGAGAAACACCGCCTCGCCAGTAACCCGGGCTCCAATCCCGTTCGCGTGCTCGAGGTGGCCTTCGGCAACTGGCAGCAAGCCGATATCACCCGTTACGAAGACGACTTCAAACGCTCCGTCCACGGTCAATGATATGTCCCCTTCCCTTCTGTTCGCCACGGACACAAATCTCACCCGCACCATCAAGGGCTCCTATCCGAGCCACCACCTCCAACCCAACTCCATATGACTATCCCTCCCGCTTCGGCCAGTTTTGTCTGTATCCTAGGGCTTCCTATGCTACTTGCTGCTGCGCTGTCAGCTCAGACCGCCACACCCAATCTCGCATCCGCGCCAACCCCCACGGATATCCCCGAAGCGGCACTCGTGTTGTCGCCATTTGTAGTCAACGCGGAGCAGGACACCGGCTACCAAGCAACCTCGACACTGGCAGGAACACGCCTCAATACGCCGGTGAAAGATATCGGGGCATCGATTTCAATCTACACCAAGGACTTCCTCAATGACATCGGAGCCACCAACGCCAATGACCTCCTGATTTACGCAACGGGCATGGAAGCGGCCGGTCCAGGAGGAAACTTTTCCGGAGCCACCAGCGACATCAACTCAGCACAGGTCGTCGGCGACGGTCCGCGAGTCAATCCGCAGTCGGGCAGCCGGACTCGAGGACTGCAGGCCCCGAATTTCACCCGCGGATTCTACACGACCGACATCGACACCGACAGCTACAATGTGGAGAGCGTGACAGTGAGCCGCGGCCCCAATGCCATTCTCTTTGGCGTCGGTAGCCCCGCCGGCGTGGTCGAAAGCTCGCTCCTGCGCCCCAATCTCAGCCGCAATAAAAACAAGGTCGAAATCAGGATCGGTGAAAATAGCAGCCTCCGCAACACGGTTGATTTCAACCGAGTGCTTGTGCCAAATAAGGTGGCGCTGCGCCTGGCCGCGCTCCACGACGAAGAACGCTTCAACCAACGCCCCGCCTTCGAGAAAAAGGAGCGCATCTACGGAGCGTTAGCGTACGAGCCCTTCAGATCCACCGCCCTGCGCATGAACTTCGAGACAGGCCGCACGCAGGCCAACCGACCCATCAATGTGCTGCCTTTCAACAGCATTTCCAGCTTCTGGGACGCGGCCGGGAGGCCGGCCTATGACTGGAGATTCTACGATGATCCCGCGCTCAATCCCAACGCTCGGGCGCAAGTGGCGGGCACCATCTTTGAGACCCCGTTGATTGGCCAAAATGGGTTCTTCGATCTCCTCGCCGTGATTTATGGCAGCCCCTCTGCCACCGCACCGGACTTCGCGTTTCGTCCGGTGCTGCGCACCACCACGGGCAATGCGGCGAATGCGGTCAGGGCGGGAACCTTAAATTCGCTCGTCAATCGCGACATCGGCAACGACTCGATCCGGTTCCTTCTCACGCGTAATGTATTCGAATTGCCTGGCACCTTTTGGACCACGGCGAATGTCCCGCCAGGGCAGCTTCCCGGCTTTGCGCCCGCGGGCGTCAAGCAGCAGGGCTTCATCAATTACGACGCGTTCGACTTTCAGCGTCAGATGATTGATGAGACTTCCCGGCAGAGCAGCAGCTTTCATGCGTTCAATATCGCTTTTGAGCAACGTGCTTGGGAGGACAGGATCGGTATCGAACTGGCCTATGACAACCAGCGTTCCGACCGGCACTCCAAAAATTCGTTTTTCTCGACGGGCAATGCCAACCACATCCGCATCGACACCACGGTCACGCTGCCCAACGGACAGCCCAACCCCAACCTCGGACGGCCCTTCGCCACTTTCGGGCAGTCAGCTTGGAATAACAACTTCAGCGAACGCGAGACCAAGCGGGCTACGGCCTTTCTCAAATATGATTTTAGCGATCTGAAATCGTCCTGGGGCAAATGGTTTGGACGGCACACAATAACCGGGCTGTACGAAGAAAACGCGACGGAAATCCTCGGCTATCAGGTTAAGCTCGCCACCGATGGCGCTGCGGCGCTCGACATCAGCCCGGACATTAATGCCTTCGGGCGACGCCCCATCGTTGTCGCCTATATGGGGCCCTCCATCATCGGGAATGCCAACCCACTTAAGTTGGATTCAATCCGCATCCCCGAGCTCAACGCCGGCCCACTCCCGATCTCAGCGAGCTACTTCGTCCGCGCGGCAAACGCCACCGATCCGGGAGCGTTCGTGTTGTCTCCCGCCTCTTTCGTCGAAGTCAACAATGGCGGCAGCGTCCAGCGCGACGTGATCAAGTCGCAGGCATTTCTGATGCAAAGTTACTGGTTGCAGGACCACCTGATCACGCTCGTAGGCTGGCGCCGCGATGAGGACTTCTTTGTCCGGCGGGACGCCGGCTTCGTGGCCAACCCAGCGAACCCGAACGATCCCGGTAAGGTCCACTACAGCCTTGATGATTTCTCCTTCGAACGCACACCGCCACCCAACGTGGCTAGCGAGATCATGAGCTACAGCGCCGTGCTCCGCTGGCCGCAGAAGCTGCTCCAATTGCCCGCCGGCACAGACCTCAGTGCGTTTTACAACCAGTCCGCAAACTTCACTCCTTCCGGTGGTCGGGTCAATCCGTTCAATGATGCGCTGGCTTCTCCGCAAGGTGATACCAAGGAGTACGGACTCAACCTGTCCCTCCTCAAGGACAAGCTCAGCCTGAGGTTCAACCGGTTCGAAACAACGGTCACGGGTCAATCGTTTTCTCCCGCCCCGCTGTTCAACACCGCAATCAACAATGCCATCCTGCAACGGGCCGACGTCTGGGGTGTCGAGGCGAATGTCAACCCGCATCTGGCAACCCAGCGTAATGCCGACATCGAGTTGCTCTTCAGCCCCCTACCGGCCAACTTCCGCAGCCTCTACGCTTGGGGAATCGTCGGCACGGCACCCAGCCTCGCCGCTGCGGGTCGCCTCACGGGTTTGCCCGGCGCCGGCGACACGACCGACTTCGTAGCCAAAGGTACGGAAATCGACATTGTGTTCAATCCCACGCGCAACTGGCGCATCCTGGCGAATGTCGCCAAGCAAGAGACGGTCCAGACCAATTCCATTCCGTTCCTGAAGGATCTCATCAAACGAATGACGCCTATCTGGAACCAATTGCGGGATCGGCCACACACCGGATATCCCTTGGGCTGGCAGCCAGGCGATTCGCTGGCCGGAGTTTTCACCTTTGGGGAATGGCTCGACACCAATGTGATGGTGCCTTTCGCAACGGTACTGGCCACGGAAGGTTCGGCATCCGCCGAGCAACGCAAGTGGCGCGCAAACCTTATCACCAACTACACCTTTGGCCGTGGATCGATTTTCGGGGAAAGGCTGAAGGGATGGAGTATCGGTGGAGCAGTGCGCTGGCAGGACAAGCTCGGTATCGGCTACCCGACCACTCGCAACGCGGACGGGAGTGTGACTCTCGATCTAGACAACCCGTTCTACGCGCCAGCGGAGACCAATGTGGATGCGTTCGTCACCTATGAGCGAGAAGTCTGGCACAAGAGGATCAAATGGAAAGTGCAGCTCAACGCCCGCAATATCATTGCCGACGACTCCGTGATCCCGATCGGCGTGCAGCCCTGGGGCGAAGCCTCCACCGTGCGCCTTCCTCCCGAAAAGCGCTGGTATCTGTCCAATACCTTCGCGTTCTGAGTTCGGCCTTCCGTCACCTCATGGGCACCCTGCCCCGGAGTATCGTTCGTCCAATTGTGCCCCGAATTCCGTCCGACACCGTGCGACAATCAGGTCGCATCGGCGTCGTGCAACCGGATCGTGGAGGCGCGCCCGCGGCAGAACATCTCGCTCGATCTACCTTACGCCGCATCCGAGTCAGTCCGATAGATGAACTTCAAGCAGTCCATGAAATCACCCGCATTTGCGTGGATCGAAGCCGACAGCCGATTTCGGTATTCTGAGATGTCTCCTTCTGGTGGTCCACCGGCATATGATCCACGCCGGTTGGTCCACCCTTCACCCTCTCGCCCCTCATGTAAGCCAGCCTCCTGTTCTATTTTATTCTGCTGGCCCAGGCCTTCTGCGCCACCGCACACACGGTGAAGAGGCACTCCGGCCACACGAGACGAAACTGCCGCTCAAGGCATTCCTTGGGGCAAACCGTGCCTCATTTTCAATCTCTGCCGAATCAAACTCCGCCCCAACGAATCACAAGTGCTTTCGGCACTCTAAATCCTGCCATGAAGCCACTCTTTTCTCTCCTTGCGTTTGGCTGCCTGTTGACACCGTGTCTTGCCGCGACGCGGCCGGTCCGTCTCTATTTGGCGAACGACGACCACACCGACTACATGTGGACGGCCGACGCCGACACCTACAGACGGGTATTCGTCGAGATGCTCGACCACTATTCTAAACTGACTGATGAGACGATTGGCAACCCGCCGTCATTTCAGAGCCGTTTCAATGTCGATGGAAGCCTGTGGCTATGGGAATACGAGCGCCAAAAAACTCCTGCTGAATTCGCGCGACTGTTTGGCCGGATTAAGAGCGGTCACCTGAGCGTGCCACTCAACGCCGTTGTCTCGTGCTACGGCGCACAACCAACCGAGGCCGTGCTACGGGGCATGTACTACTCCGGCCGCCTGGAACGACGCTTCGGCCTGCGGTTCACTCAAGCTGTCGCCATGGAGAACCAGTCACTACCGCTTGGACTCGCCTCCCTTTGGGCCGGTGCGGGTGCAAAGTTCAGTTGGCGGGGCGTATGCGGCTGCGCGAGCAAGCTGCGGAACGCGTCACTATCTGCCCGCGATCACGAGATTTATTGGTGGAAAGGGCTCGACGGCCAGCGCCTGCTGATGAAATGGCACTCGTTCGTGCTTGGTGGCAGCAAGCAGAGTGGCGGCTACGCCGAGGCGTTCGATCCGCAGAAAGCGATCAGCTTCCTCGCCACCAACCCCACATTCCTTGCCCGATACCGAGCCCCCGGTGCAGCCGAGCCCTACGGCGTCCGAGCCGCGTTCGGCTTCGGCTGGGATGCCCTCGATCGCAAAACCGGCGAGCTCTATGCCGCCGATCCCAAGACTTATCCGCGCGTCGATCACTTCCACATTATCGCTCAGGCCGAGTCCACGGCCACGAGGCATGTCATCGTTTCCAATCAAGAGGACTTCTTTCAGGATTTCATGCAACAGCATGGTGAACAGCTTCCATCGGAGTCCCTGTCCTATGGCAACGAATGGGACCTCTACAGTGCCTCAATGTCCGAGACCTCCGCCCTCATTCGTCGCTCCACCGAGCAGCTTCGCTCCGCCGAAGCTCTCGCCACGGTCGTCGCTCTTCACGAACCCGCCGCTTTTCTTGATAAAACTCCGGCCCGCGACCAAGCATTCATGGACCTTGGCCTCTATTGGGAACACGACTGGACTGCAGATGGACCTATTTCCCGCGACGCTCGCGCCTCGTGGCAAGACATCCTCGCCCAACGCGTCTCGAACTATGTGGACACCCTGCAGAACGATGCCGCCAAGCGACTCTCTGCGCTCATTCCTCGCTCCCTCTCGAACCAGCGCTTCTACGCCTTCAACTCCCTCGGCTGGATGCGCACCGATGCAGCCGACTTTCCCTACGACGGCTCAGATGACATCCACGTGCATGACCTCACCGCCGCCATCGACACACCCCACCAGTTCGTCACGCTCGCCGGACGGAAACACCTGCGTATCCTCGCCCGGGATCTGCCGCCGGTGGGTTACAAAGTCTTCGAACTACGCCCCGGCCCCGGCACGGCCCCCCGCGATGCAGCCGCGACGTTCTCCGCCCATGTGTTGGAAAACTCCCTCGTTAAACTCACCGTCGAACGCGACGGCGCCATCGCTAGTCTGATCAACAAACGCGAACCCACCGTCGAACTCGCAGCCACGATTGCCGGACTGAAAGTCAACGATCTGGCGGCTAATCAAGGCGGCGGAAACGAGATCGTAGTCGAAAACAGCGGACCCGTGGGCCTGACAGTCCGTATGACCAGCGGTGCCGCACGTAATCATATCACGTATGTGACCCTCTATCGTGACTCCGAACGCATCGACCTGCGCAACGAAATTACCGAGAACTTCGGTGATGTGCGTCACTGGGCCTTTAGCTTCAATCTCGCGTCACCCGACGTGCTCACGGAAGAACTCGGTGCCATCATTCGGTTGCAGAAGAAATCTCATCGCGGCCACTACGCGGAGCGAAATGCCCGCTATGACTACGCAACCCTCAACCACTTCGCGGATATCACCGACGGTCTCAACACCCGCGGCGTCACCCTCTCCAATTGGGACTGCGCTTTCATGCGCCTCGGCAAAAGCACGCCCGATTTCCTCGACACATCGACCGCGCAACTGAACGTCCTCGCTGGTGGTCAAGTGGATGGCGACCAGCTCGGTATCCGCAATCAAAATGGCGCAACGTACTTTCTTCAGCGTTTCGCGCTCCGTCCCCACGGCGCCTATAGCTCCGTCGCCGCGATGCGCTTCGCCCTCGAGCATCAGAATCCGCCCGTGACCGGCGCGGTCAACGGTCGTTCTTCCGCATCACTCCCCCTCGCCTCGTTCTCACTTCTCACGGTAAGCAACTCCGACGTGCTCCTCTGGGCCTTGAAGCCTGCAGAAGAGGGCATTGGGCACGGCGTGATCGCACGTCTTTGGAATGCCTCCGAACTATCGGCTTCCGCCACCCTCACCTTCGTTTCCGGCCTAGCTGCGGCGCAACGAACGACTCATATCGAAACGGATGTCGAACCGGTCTCGCTCGACGTCAACGCCATGCTGCCGACAGTTTTCACTCGCCAACAGTTCCAAACCTACCGACTCACTCCAAAATGAGCTTCGCGGCGTTCCACGCGATGCGTCGCGCAGTCCGGACGAACTCCAGTCTGTGCGACCCCAACCTCCAGTGCGCCCAATCCCGAACCGCCAACACCTGCCTCCGTCAGGTTCTAGCAGCGTGATGAAGTTCACCGTATCTGGCAACCCGACTGTTTTCGCGATGAGAACGAGCGCCAACGCTGCCCAAAGTTCGAAACCCCGCCCACGGATTACGCCATCTTCGACAACCTAACATACGCGTCGTCTTGAAACCCATCCCTCGACTTCGTGCCTCACGGTCCGTCGCCAACCTAAATCTTCCGCCCGTGCACCGCTACCATCTCTTCCATCGACTGATCCTCACCGCTTGCTCTGTAGTCTTTATCGACCTTGTCGCCACGCTCCACGCCCGAACAGATCGTTTCGGGGGGCTAGAGACTGTGACAGCGGAGATCACTGGTCGTTTCAGACTGGAAACGATCCGAGACCGCTGGTGGTTTGTCACCCCCGAGGGACATGCGATGATCGCACTTGGGGTGAACCATCTCAACGAAGTAAGAAACGCCCCTGAGTATCCGCGCACGGTCCTTGCACAACGCTTCGGCAACGATTGGCCGCGCGTGCACGCAGAGATTGAAAAGCAAATTCGCGCCTGGGGCTTCAACAGCGCGGGCTTTTTCCCTCCCCAGGAAATGCGCCGCACGATGCCCTACATCGTCACCACGAAATTCATCTCCGCTTCGTTTTGGAGTGAACCACTTGAGTATGTGGACGTATTCGGTCCCGCCTTCGCGTCCGATGCTGAAACTAAGGCGCTGGCCGCTGCCACCGAAATGAAGTCCAATCCGATGGCCATGGCATGGGCGTGGAGCGACTCTCTGAGTTGGGATCTCAAACTGACGCGCCAGACACGGGGGACAGACTTCGTCTCCTTTCTGCGCGGTCTGGAGATCGGAGCACCGGGGCGCGTTCGCTACATTGCGTTTCTGCGCGAACGGCATGGCGGGGACATCGCCAAGCTCAATGCCGCCTACGGGACGAGCTTCTCCTCCTTCGAGACCGTCGGTGGCTCAACGCTCGAACTCGATCGAACGGCAGTGCTTGTCGACGATCGCGAATTCCTACGCCTGATCGCGCGACACTACTATCAAACCATCAGCGCGGTCTTTCGCCGCGAACATCCTCATGGTCTCCTGATGGGTGAACGCTTTCAACTCCGTGACCATCCGGATGAAGTATTGGAAGAAGCCGCGAAATTTATAGACGTTCTCGGAATCCAGCCTGGCGACCATTTCTTCCCTCCCGTCGCCAAACTCACCCGCCCGGACGAGACGTGGTTCGACGTGGCCGAGTTCGACCGCCTCCACCAGATTACCGGCAAGCCCATCGTCGTCGTCGATCACCAATGCGGATTCTTTGATCAACAAACGCCAAAAACCGGCGGTTGGCATCAATACCCCTCCGCTGAGGAAGCCGCCGCAAGCTACGACCGGTTCCTGCATGACGCCTTTGCCCGGCCCTACCTCGTGGGGTACTTCCGCTGCCAATATCTCTCGATCTACAAAGATCAGATCAGGCGCTTCAAACAAGGATTGCTCAAGCCCGACGGTACCCCGTTCGCAGCCTACGTGTCGCGACTCACACAGACCAATCGAAACGTGATTCGTCAAATACTTGAGGCACCGTAACAATCAGCGCGCCCCCTTGTTCTCACAACGTATGATCCCTACGCTAAGCCAAGGTGCTGCGCGATGACTGCACGCATTTTCCCTCGACTACGACCGCAGAGAACTATCCCAGCTGGCCCCCCCTTGAGTCATTGCCCACGCGCCAGCGTTCGTCCACGGCATTGGAAACACATCCATCCAACATGAAAATCGCCCTCATCCGCCGCACGATCCTGCTGCTCTACTCGGCCGTATGCCTCTCCGCCACGGGGGCGGGCCGCCCCAACATACTCTGGCTGGTCAGCGAGGATAACGGCCCGTATCTGGGTTGCTATGGCGATCCTCTCGCCCAGACCCCAACACTCGACCGGCTCGCCCATGAAGGCGTGCTCTACGAGCGCTGCTTCACGCAGCCGGTGTGCGCACCCTCCCGTTTCACGCTGATCTCAGGTGTCCAAGCCGCGTCCGCCGGCCCGGCCGGGCACATGCGCGCCCAAGGAAAAATCCCAGCTTGGCTGCACGGCTTTCCGGCGTTGCTGCGCAAGGCAGGCTACTACACCACAAACAACGCCAAGACGGACTACAACTCTCCAATCAGCCTCACAGAAACTTGGGACGAATCGGGCCGGACGGCTCACTGGCGCCAACGCCCCGCTACCGACCAACCGTTTTTCAGCGTGTTCAATCACGAAGTTTCGCACGAGAGTTGCTTGTTCCCGGCGAAGGAACAGCCACTCAACTTCACCCCGACGGATCCAGCGCAGGTGCGTATCCCCGCCTACCAGCCCGACACGCCGGAGATACGCGCCGATTGGGCGCGCTTCTACAACCACATCCGACTCATGGACGAACAGCTAGCCGTCAGGCTGCGCGAACTCAAACGCGACGGCCTCACCGAGGACACCATCGTGTTCTATTACGGCGACAACGGTGGCATCTTGCCGCGAAGCAAGCGCTTCCTCCAGGCCAGCGGCACGCATGTGCCTCTAATCGTCTACTTTCCCCCGAAATGGCGACACCTCGCCCCGGCCGCGCCCGGTTCGCGGATCAAGGATCCGGTGAGCTTCGTGGACTTCGCGCCGACCGTCCTTTCGCTCGCCGGAGCAAACATTCCCGCTTACATGCAGGGCCGTGCGTTTGCCGGACTTGCCAAAGCAGCGCCCAACGAGTTCGTCTTCGCCACACGCGATCGCATGGACGAGCGCTATGACATGATGCGTTCGATCATCGACACCCGCTGGCTCTACATTCGCAACTTTCGCCCCGACATCCCTTATGTGCAGTCGCTCGAATACATGTTCAAGGCCCGCGGTTACCAATCCTGGGCCCGGCTCGCCGCCTCGAGAAGGCTGACTCGCGAAACCGCCCAATACTGGGGCGCCAAACCATCGGAGGAACTCTATGATCTTCGCTCCGATCCCGATAACGTCATCAATCTCGCCAGCGCGCCGGCGCACCGGGCCACATTGGAAACAATGCGCGTGCGGCTGAAGCTGAAGATGGTGGAAATCTATGATAACGGCCTGTTGCCCGAAGGCTCTCCCCTCGAGGGATACGCCGCCTCGCGTGTGCCCGACGCCTGGCCGATTGAGCGGGTGTTGGACCTCGCGGTGCTCGCTTCCGAACGCGACCCCGCCAATCTACCCGCGCTGATCGCCGCCTTGGATGACGCGAGCGAACCCATCCGCTGGTGGGCTGCCCAAGGCTGCACAATGCTGGGGCGCGACGCTGCGCCGGCTGAGGTCGCAATTAGGCGCCACCTCGAAGACCGATCAGGCTCAGTCGCCGCCGCCGTCGCCGAAGCGCTCGCCCGTATCGGTCGGGTCGACGCAGCGCTGCCTGTGCTCGAACGCCTGGTGCTCGAGCCAACGCCTCCTGGAGTCATTCTCCAAGCAGGTAACATTCTCGACCGTCTAGGCGAGTTGGCCCGCCCGGCACTCCCCGCAATGAAACGCGCGGTCGCCGCCGCCGAGCAAACAACGCCAGGTATTTATCCACCACAGTTCATCCTCAACCACTCGATCGCTGTTCTTGAGGGAAGGGTCACCGCGTTGGTTTATCCGCCCGCAACCGCTCAATCGCGGTAAAGAAACGTTATCGTCCCAGCCGAAGTTGGTCAATGCCACCACGATTCACGCCAGTGAAGCTTGAGCAGTTTGCCGTCGAACTAGACCACGGAAACGCGGGCTTATCGATTCCCTTCGATCAACATGCACTATCTCCCAACGCGCAGGAGAGAAGAGAGTGCACCTGAACTTCAAGCAGAAGCTTGCCACGATTCCAGAACGCTCGATCTCCGTTCCGACCTAACCGCGAGGACCAAGGCAACCGTACCGCGCCCGGGCTGGCACATGTTCGTCACTTCTCAAAACACCTTGAGGCACACTAGCAAATGACACTCCAGCGCATCTCTTCTTTCTTCCGCCGTACCCTCCAGAATCACCGGATTCTGAGCGTCCTCGTTGTGGGCTCTTTTGTGTTGCTGAATTCTGACACTTGCTCCGCCGAGCCGGGCGACCGGCCCAACATCATCTTCATCCTCGCCGATGATCTCGGATACGGCGATGTCGGCTGCTACGGGCAAAAAATAATTCGCACGCCCAACCTTGATCGCATGGCAAGCCAAGGCATGCGCTTCACCCAGTTCTACGCAGGCAACACAGTCTGCGCGCCATCGCGCGCCACCCTGATGACGGGTTTGCACAACGGCCACGCGCCGGTCCGAGGAAATCGAGAGGTGTTACCCGAAGGGCAGGCAGCGATGCCCGCCGACACCTTCACCCTGGCGAAACTCCTCAAGCAGATTGGATATCGGACTGCGCTGATCGGTAAGTGGGGATTGGGCTATCCCGGCTCAGACAGTGACCCCCTCAAGTCAGGCTTCGATTCATTTTTTGGCTATAACTGTCAACGTCATGCGCACTGGGCCTACCCCGAATACCTTTGGCGCAACGATCAGCGCGTCACCTTGTCCGGAAATGTAGGTGGCCAACAAGTCCAATACGCGCTCGACCTGCTCGAAGCCGAGGCTCTCGACTTAATCGCTTCCCACCAGCACGAGCCCTTCTTCCTCTACCTCTCGCTCACCACCCCGCATGCCGATGTGCTCGTGCCTGGAGACTCGGCCGCCCTCTACCGAGGTCGCTGGCAGGAGACCCCTTTTGAGGCGGACGGAAGCGGCGGCGACAGAAATGGATTTGGCGCCTACCACAGTTCGCCCACTCCTCGCGCCGCCTACGCCGGGATGATCGACCGCTTGGACCGCACAGTTGGAAGAGTGCTGGAACAGCTCCAACGTCTCAAGCTCGACGATAACACCCTGATCATCTTCACCAGCGACAACGGTCCGCATAAGGAAGGGGGTGCCGAGCCGGACTTCTTTAAATCCAACGGTCCGTTGCGCGGCTACAAGCGGGACCTCACCGAGGGCGGCATTCGCGTGCCGTTCATCGCACGCTGGCCCGGGCGCATCGCCCCGGACGTGACAACGGCACAAGTTGGCTATTTTGGTGACATGATGGCAACCTTTGCTGAAGTGACCGGAGCGCCCCTGCCATCGGGCCTCGACAGCATCAGTCTGGTACCCACGCTGACCGGCCGCGGAGCCCAGATGCAACCCGACTATATCTACTGGGAGTTCTACGAGAACGGAGTCAGTCAGGCCGTGTTGCTTGACGGCCAATGGAAAGCGATTCGACTGAAGGCGATCACGGCACCGATCCAACTTTACGACCTGTCTGCCGATCTCGGCGAGCGGACTGACGTGGCCAAGCTTCATCCGGCGCTGATCGCTCGCAGCACGGAAATCATGCGCACCGCTCACGAAGACACCGGAATTTGGAGAATTCCCGGCCTGTCCAACCCAACAGCAGCCAGCCCATGAGGCACTTCCTGTTTCCAGTGCATCCGATTTTGTCTGGCATTTTCTTTCCGAATTTCAACTCCGCCGCCCGGTCCCGTATCTGGGCCTACTCGCTCGCGCTAGCCGTTCTCATTCCGCTCGTTCAATCCCATGGGTCCGGTTCTGACCTCAGCGTCAAGGTTGCGGCGGCGGGAATCGTCACTACCGTGCCAGCTGGCGACCAGTAGCAACGGAACCGCTTCAACGCTGCGCCGCGCGGCGAGACCACGCACGACGGCGGAGCGGTCACTGCGGGCTTAGTTGGATTTGTGCTAACAGGGGGTCTTGCAGTTCGGTCATTTTGGCAAGGATCCTTGCGGTGAGATCGTGGTAGGCGGCGTGGGCGGCCGGACTGGGATCCGCGATGAGGTTGCGGGTTTCGCCGGGATCGGCGGCCAGGTGAAAGAGTTCGTCTCGCCCTTCATTCTTGAAATCACGCACCAGCTTCCACTCGGGCGTGCGATACATCCGCATGTGGACTTGGGCTCGGTGCTTCTGGGAGTACTCGGCATAGATGTCCTCATCCCAGCTTTTCACTTCACCTCGGAGAAGCGGGCTGACGTCGCGACCCCGTATCGTGGTGCCGGACGGCATCGGCGCGCCCGAGAGCGCGGAGAATGTGGGCAGCCAGTCGAGGTGCGTGAGCGCGTGGGGGTTGACCGTGCCTCCTTTGATCACGCCGGGCCAGCGGATGATGAGCGGAATCCGAATGGACGTATCGAACATGTTGGGACGCTCAATGGCCGGAATATTTGAGGTGGCGGGGGGCAGCGCTCCCGGCTTTAGCAGCCAAGCCGCGTTGCCCTTGTGCCAGAGGCCATGATGGCCGATGTTGTAGCCGTGATCAGAGGTGTAGATCAGGATGGTGTTGTCGGCGAGGTGGAGGCGGTCAAGGGCGGCAAGGATGCGCCCGACATTGCGGTCGAGGGCGGTAACCGAGGCGAAGTAGTCGCGGGTCTGCTTTTTGACGCGCTCCAAGTCGAGGCCGGGGATGCCGGGTTCGGGCACGATCGGGTTGAGATCCTTCACCTTGGCCCAATCCTCCTCCGGCACCGGCAGGTAGGCGAAGTGCGGTTCACGAAAGTGGATGCTGACGGCGAACGGCTGCGTCGGGTTGCGTTGCCCGAGCCACGCAATCGCCTCATCCGCGACGAGATCTACAACAAAACCCTCGTTCTGTTCCACCCGGCCATTTTTTTCCAGCGAGGGTTTTTTTGGGGTGAGGCCGCCGCCGCGAAAACCGACAAAAGTGTCGTAGCCGCGTTGCGTCGGGTGCTGTTCATCGAGTTCGCCCAGATGCCATTTGCCAAAGAGGGCGGTTGCGTAGCCCGCCTGCTGGAGCAGGCGCGGCCAGGTCAGGAATTTCGCATCCAAACCGAGGGTGCCATCGGCCTTGGGGTTGATCCAGTCGGTGATCCCCAGTTCGGTGCCATAGCGGCTCGTCATGATGCTGCCGCGCGCCGGACTGCAGACTGGCGTGGGCGTGAACGCCTGCGGGAAATAGGCTCCCTCTTGCGCGATGCGGTCCATGTTGGGCGTGGGCACCTGGCGATTGCCCGCCACGCCAAGTGTCCACGGCGCCTGGTCGTCGGCCATGATGAAGACGATATTGGGGCGCGGGGCCGCCTGTGACTGGGCCAGCAGACAGCATGCAGACAGAAGAGTGAGGATTGATTTCATAGGCTGAAGTTGGGTTATGCCCGGTCACCCGCAAAACCGCGGGTGCGAGCGAATCCTGTTCCGCGCTGAACCGATGGCCGGCACATTTTCAAGGGAACGGGTCTTTTCCGTCGGATCGATATCGGGTTCATCGTGATGCAGTCTCCGATCCTGCCGTCAGGACCAGCAGCAGGTCGTGCTTTCTGGTTCGGGTCATGGTCCATACGCCCTTGTCATCGCCGTGGACCTTCCCGA
>Ga0154020_10001179_pt1 | contig 32255 bp, 25 predicted proteins | sample Klosneuvirus_201_FD_109709 | JGI IMG/M metagenome (GOLD analysis project Ga0154020, IMG submission 109709) | Active sludge microbial communities from wastewater, Klosterneuburg, Austria - Klosneuvirus_20160825_MG | ecosystem: Engineered > WWTP > Aerobic digester > Activated sludge | place...
CCGCGGTGGCGTCCTCAAACGTGGCCGCGTTGCTCAAACGTGCAGACGCCACCACGGGGGTGTTGCTGTCCGTTGGCGCGGCCAGCCGCAACAACAGCGTCCATTCACCCAGCCCCACCTTTTCACCACCCTTGAGCACCGCCTTCTGGATGCGCGCGCCCTCCATGGTGGTGCCGTTGAAACTGCCCAGGTCCTCCAGCGTGATGGTGCTCCCGGTGCCCACGCGAATGGTGGCGTGCCGGCGTGACACCTGCTTGCCCTGCAGCAACACGTGGCAGGCCGGGTCCCGTCCCAACGTGTACTCACCCGGCGGCATGCGCACCCGGATGGTGGGCTGGCCCGGCGTGGAACATTCCAACACCCAGCGTGCCAGGGTTGTTGACGTCATATGGCTCCCCCCACCCAGACCAGTTCACCCGCGCCAAACACCGCCACCGGCACGCTCAGCGCGTCCTGGGGCGGCCCGCTCCAGACCACCACATCCGCCTGTTTTCCCGCCTTCAGGCTGCCAATGCGTGACTGCAGCCCCAGGATTCCCGCCGCGTCCAACGTCACCGCGCGCAAGGCAGCATCCCACGGCAGCCCGCTGCGGTGCGCCACCACCGGGATGAGGTGGAACTGCGCGCTGCTGGTCACCGGGTGGTCACTCATCAACGCCACGCGCACGCCTGCGGCAAACAACCGGGCCGCATTGTCCGTACGTTTTTCTTCCAGCTCCAGCTTGGTACGCGCGCTCAGGTCCGGCCCCACAATGACGTCCACCCCGCGCGCGGCAAGCTGTGGCGCAATGAGGAATCCTTCGGTTCCGTGGTCCAGCACCGCGCGCAAACCAAACTCATCCACCACGCGCAACGCGGTCTCCATGTCATACGCGCGGTGCGCATGGATGCGCAGCGGGAGCTTGCGTTGCAGCACGGGCCGCAGCGCCTCCATCCCCAGGTCCCGCGGTTCGCCCTTGGGGACCGGCGCGGCGCAATACGCCCGCGCGCGCTCCAGGGTGGCCCGCAACAACGCCGCCACCGCCATGCGGGTCATGGGGGTCTTCTTGGCCTCGCGGTAGATGCGGCAGGGATTTTCTCCCAGCGCCACCTTCATCCCCGGACGTTCTGGGTAGACCATGTCCGCAATGCGGTCCTTGTACGTGCGCAGGCTCACCGCCAGGCCGCCCACCACGTTGGCGCTGCCGGGCAACACACATACCGTGGTGACCCCGGCGTGCAGCGCATCCGAAAATCCCGCGTCGCGGGGGTTGATGCCGTCCTCGGCGCGCAGCTGCGGCGTGATGGGGTCGGTCGTCTCGTTGTAGTGCTCGGATTCGGCGCCGCTCACCCCGCTCTGGTGGAGCCCGGCGTGCATGTGCGCGTCCACAAAGCCCGGCAACGCATGGCAACCACGGTAGGCCCGGACGCTGGCCCCCTTGGGGATCTTCACCCGGCGCGCATCCCCTACCGCGGTGATGACGCCGTCCTGCATGACCACGCGCCCGCGCTGCAGCGTGGGACCTTCCACCGGGTGGACCGTGAGCTCATCCAACACCAAGGCTGCCATTGACGTCGGACCCTACCCAATCACCGCCCCAGGTCCAACACACCGGGCGGCCGCGTCATCCCAAACCAACGCCGCGTCAGGGCAACGTCCAGGGGACCTCAATGAATGTCCCGGCAGGCGCTTCCGGCGCGCCCTGCTCCAAGGTGGCATCAAACATGGAGACCTCTGGCGTGCCCTGGTCCCGGCGCCACACGTGCATGTCCCAGATGCGCCCATGCCACACGCTGCCGCTGGGAGGGAGGATCACCGTGCCCGGTGGCGTCGGAAAAAAGTCGCCGTTGGGTGCATGCCACCCCGCCTCATGCACAAACCAGCCTTCAAAGGGATGGCAGGCCTTGCGCGGCCACCGCAGGGGATCAAACGGGTAGGCGTAGCCCCAGCCCGCCAGGCGCTGGCCCAGCACGCCGTTGGGGACAAAAAACAGCAGGTGCGGTTCACCAAACTGGCTCACCGGTTTGTAGTACGTCACGCCCAATCCCCTGAGGACCGCGGCCCCGTGCGTGGGGACGTACCCCAGGGTGCCAAGGCGGACCGCATCCAGCCCGTCAAACGCCTCCACGTTGCGTTCCTGGTCCGCCTCCAACATGCCCTGGATCTGTTGGGTGCTGCAGCCCACGCGGAACGACCGCCACAACGTCTCCGCGCCCGGCCGCGGGTCACCCTCCTTGTCCCGGGCCTGCGCAATCCAGCGGTAACGCACCTGTTGCCCACGCAAGTACGTCTCCGGCCGGTCCTCCGCCGTGAGCGTGTAGCCGTAGGTACCGTCGCCCAGATCCGTTGCGGTGCCCTCACCGCGCGCCCCCGCCGCCTCGCCCAACACCGGCCGGTGGAACTCCACACGCACCGTGAGCGTGTCCTCGTTGGGGTTGCGCACCGTGGCGCGCAACATCTTGACCTCGGCACCTTCCCGCCATTGGGGGTCCTCGGGGTCCAGTTGCAGGCCAAATGCCGGGCAGCCTGACATCACCAACACCATCCACACCCAGGACAACCGCATGGCTGCTCTCCTTCACGCGCATTGACGTTGACCGGACCACACGCGTGACGCCGGGCAGTGTAGGGACCTGCCTACATCCCCTCAAGGGCCGCCTCGCCCTGGGATTGTTGGACGCCACCGACGCGCGGGTTACAGTCCAAAACATGCGCCGGGTGCACCTCTTCACGTTGATGCTGGCCGGTGGAACCGGTGTGGTGTCCCCGGCCCACGCGCTGAGTGTCATCACCTGCGTCAACCCAAACGCCCAGTTGCGGGGGGATGCGCCGCCACCGGTCACGGTGAACGTTCCCGTGTTCCGGGATCCCGCCCAGGCCACCAGCGCGCGCCTGCACCTGCTGGTGGGTGACGCGGACACCACCAATGAGGGCGTGGTCCAATACACCGCCGCCGCGCAGGTGCAGCAGTTCCCCCAGGCGGGTGATTTCACCACCAATGACGTGGACAATCCCGCGCCCATCACGCGCACTGTACCCACCGCGTGGGTCACGCGGCCCACCACCGCGCTGCAGTTCCAGAAGATCGGTGATTCGGCGGGCTACACCCTTCCCCAGGTGTGCCTGGAGCTGGTGTTTCCCAACCCCGTGGCGGGCCAGGTTGCTGGCGGGCCGGTGAATGAAACCACCGAGACTTTTTGTCCTGAGGACCTCACGCTTCCCGTGAACTTCTACAACGTCAACGGGACCAACCCGCTGGCCCAGGCTTTCACCATCACGCTGGACCGCCCCACCCTGCCCACGGCCACGGGTGCGGTGGCGGGCGTGGTGTTTGACGCAGACAGTTTCAACAATGGTGTCTCCGAGGGAACACTCACTGTTGCCGGCAGCACCGTGAACCTCACCGCGGCCAACATCAGCGCCAACAACGACCGGTACACCCCGTGGAATGCGCTGGTGAACGGGCTGGTCCCCCAACGCGGCGTCCTGGCGGCGTCCCTGGCGCGCAGCAATGGCTTCACCGGGTACCGCACCCACCGCCTGTGTCTGACCGTCACCGGACTTTCCAATGACGTGTTGGACGCAGGCGTGCCGCCACCGGTGGACGCGGGGACCACGCCGGAGCCGGATGCAGCGGTGCTGGACCAGGATGCGGGTGTGGACTTTGACGCCAGCCAGATGGCCAGCGCGGCCACGTCATCGTCTTCGTCGTCGTCGTCTGCGGGCGGGGCTGCGGCCTCTTCCAGCAGCAGCTCCACCGGCGGGGACCCATCCTCCAACGTTGGGGGCGTGGCCAGCAGCTCCAGCACCGGCGGCACCGCGTCCAATGGCGCGGGCAACACCAGTTCCACCTCCGGCGGCGCGGCCGCATCTTCGTCTTCTTCTGCCGGTGGGATGGTGGGCCAACCGGATGCGGGTGGTTTTGCGCTGCCCGGTGACGGCGGGGTTGGCACCGCACGCGGGGCGGTGGATGACGCCGCGGTGGTGGGCGCATGTGGCCACACCCGGACGTCCCACGGTGTGGCCTGGGGCGCGTTGTTGTTGTGGGTGTGGGCCGCTGCGCTCCGCCGCCGCCGCTGAACCTGCCGCTACAGGTCCAACTGCATGCCCAGCTCCACCACGCGCTCGGGGGGAATGCCAAAATACGCCGTGGCACTCACCGCGTTGCGCGTGAGGAATGCAAAAACGCTCTCGGACCAGACCCCCATGCGGCCACGCTTGCCGGCCACAAAGGTCTCCCGTCCCAGGTAATACGTGATGGCACCCAGGTGCAGCGGGAACCCCAGCTGGTCCTGCGCCTGCGCCAGCAACAGCGGGACGTTGACGGTCTGCATAAATCCCAGGTGCACGTGGACCCGCACAAAACCTTTGCCCAGCGTGGTCACCCGGATCCGGTCCTCGCGGCCCACGCGCGGGACGTGCTGCGTGGTCATGGTGAAGAGAACCACCTTCTCATGCAGCACCCGGTTGTGCCGCACGTGATGCAGCATGATGGGCGGGATGCCATCCGGGTTGCTGGAGAGGAACACCGCCACGCCGGGAACGCGCGTGTGGACCTCCTGCTCCAGGCTGCCCAGGAAATCATCCACGTTGCGGGTGTTCTGTTTCTGGTGTTCGCCCAAAAAGCCCCGCCCCCGCTTCCAGATGACCATCACCGCAAAAACCGCCAGCCCCAACAAGACCGGGACGTAGCCGCCCGCTGCAAACTTGAGGAGGTTGGAAGCCAAAAACGGCAGGTCAAAGGTCAGGAACAACGCAAGCAATGGCAGCGCCTTCCACCACGGCCACGCCCACCGCGTCATGGTCACCACACAAAACACCACGGATGTGATGGCCATGGTCCCGGTCACCGCAATGCCGTAGGCGGCGGCCAGCGCGCCGGAACTTTTGAAGGACAACACCAGCACCACGCAGCTCACTGCAAGAATCCAGTTGATCTCCGGAACGTAGATCTGCCCCTCGGTATGGGAGGACGTGTGGCGCACCGTCACGCGCGGGCAGTAGCCAAGCTGGATGGCCTGCTGGGTGAGTGAATACGCACCGGAGATGAGGGCCTGGGAGGCAATGACCGTGGCCAGCGTGGACAGGGCCACCAGTGCGTAGGTCATTGGTCCCTGCGGCACCATTGCAAAAAACGGGTTGCCCGCAGCGGTGGGGACCTCCAACAGCAATGCGCCCTGGCCAAAATAGTTGAGCACCAGGGCCGGCATGACGCCGGCAAACCATGCCAGTGAGATGGGCTTGCGGCCAAAATGCCCCATGTCTGCGTAGAGGGCCTCACCACCGGTCACCACCAGCACCACGCTGCCCAGGACCACAAACCCGTGCCACCCGTGCTCCATGAGGAAACGTGCGCCGTGGGTGGGCAGGGCGGCCGCCAACACCGAGGGATGACGGGTCATGTTGTAGATGCCCAACACCGCCAGCGTCACAAACCACACCACCATCACCGGGCCAAAGACGCGCCCCACTGCCTCGGTGCCCTTGTGCTGGAATGCAAACAGTCCCACCAGGATCACCACGGTGATGGGCAACACCGCATCCTTGAGTTTGTCTGTGGCCACCTCCAGCCCCTCCACGGCAGACAACACGCTGATGGCCGGCGTGATGACCCCGTCCCCGTACAACAGCGCGGCGCCAAAGATGACCAGCAGCCCCAAGGGACCAACAAACAGCGGGTAGCGCTCGCGGAACCGCTCGGGACACAGGGCCAGCAACGCCAGGATGCCGCCCTCACCGCGGTTGTCCGCGCGCAGGATGAACCCCAGGTACTTCACGGTGACCACCATGATGAGCGCCCACACAATGAGGCTGAGCACGCCCAGGATGTTCTCCTTGGTGGGGGCCACACCGTGGCCCGGTGCCACACACTCCTTGAGCGCGTACAGCGGGCTGGTCCCAATGTCTCCAAACACAACCCCCAGTGCGGCCAGCACCACGCCGGAAAGGCGCTGGGGCGCTGGCGGCAAGGACGCTGGGCCGGGTGGGATGGAATCAAAGGCCCCAGAGCCAACGGGGACGGGTGCACTGGGTTCCATGGCGTCGGACATAGGGCGTGGTGGGCCCGCGGGTCAAAGCGCCGGCCACCAACGCACGCGCAGCCCTCGTCACCGCCGCGGTGTGTGACGGCGCAAGACACCACCGCCGGTTGACGTCATCAATCAACATTATTTGGTGGCTCACGCGCACCCCAGGCCTGCTAGGCTTGGGACCCATGGCGTACCCGGAACTGTTTGGTCCCCCCACGCGTGAAGGCCAGGCCACCACCCCGGACGGTGCCCGGCTGGCCTGGCAGGTCTTTGGGCATCCCCGCCGTGGCTGGCCCACCATTGTGTGCAGCAATGGCCTGGGGTGCAGCACGTTCTTCTGGCACTACCTGGCCCACTACTTCTCCACCCACACGCAGGTGTTGATCTGGGACTACCGTGGCCACGGGGACTCCAGCGCGCCACGGGACCTGCAGCGTGAACTCACCATGGAACAATGCGCGGATGATCTGGCCACGGTCCTCAAGGACGCGGGTGTGGAACGCGGCGTGTTCATTGGCCACTCCATGGGCGTGCAGGTCATCCTGGAGACGTACCGGCGCCACCGTCACCTGGTGGCGGGGCTGGCACCGTTGCTGGGCACCTACGGGAAGGCCATTGAGACCTTCTTCAACACCAACCTCATTGCCAAGGTCTTCCCCGCCGTCTTCCACGTGGCCACACGCGTGCCGTGGCCCATCCAGGCGGTCACCCGGCTGGCGGCGCGCAGCAGCCTCACGCTGCCCCTGGCGTCCCTCACCGGCATGGTCAACGGGTCCATGTTCAGCCCACGGGACATCAAGCCGTACATGGAGAACCTGGCGGCGTTGGACCTGCGGGTGTTCATGAACATGGCGCGCAACGTGGGACGCCACACCACCGAGGACATCCTGCATTCCATCCACGTGCCGGTGCTGGTCATGGGCGGGGAGAAGGATGTCTACACCCCACTGTGGCTCTCCAAGCAGATGCAGCAGCGCATCCCCAACAGCGAACTCCTCATCATCCCCGCAGGATCCCACGGCGCCCTGGTGGAGCAGCCGGAGCTCATCAACCTGCGGCTGGAGAAGTTTGTGCGTGAGCGCGTCATGGGCCACCGGGACGGGGAGACGCCGTCTGCCCGAGCGCTGGAGGAATCCAGCACAGACCGTTTTGAAAGCTGAACTGCACGCCACACGTTGGGTTTGAACCACGTTTGCAGGTAGCGTTTGAACGTCACCCGCCGTCCCGCATGGGGACCGCAAACCCGGAGGCAACCATGGCAACAGACAAACACCACACCCATGACGACCACAACCACACGCACGGCACCAACTGCGGGCACGTGGCCATCCAGCACGGGGACCATGTGGACTACGTCCATGACGGCCATTTGCACCACGGCCACGGGGACCACGTGGATGAATGTACGGTCAAGGTGGACGCCACCAACCCTGCCGCCTGCACCCCCGGCCACACCTGCAAGAGCCACAACGCCGCCCACAAGCACGGCCCGGACTGTGGCCACGCCGCCATCCCGCACGGGGACCACACGGACTATCTTGTGGACGGGCACCTGCACCACCCGCACGGCGGCCACTGTGATGACCACGGCCCCATGCGCCGGGCCTGAACAACACCAGCCCCTTCACATCCCCGCGTCTTGGGAACCACCGTCCCGCCGGCGGCTGCCGCCGTCGTCATCGTCGTCGTCGTCGCCGCCGTCATGGTCATCATCACCGGCATCCACCCGCCCGGCGTCTGGAACGCCACTGTCCTCTTGGCTGGCCGCATCCGGGAGGTCCATCCCGGCGTCACGCGGCCCATTGCCACGCGCACACGCCGGACCATTGGCATCCAGTTCCAGCGTTTTGCCCCGGCCTGTGCTGCGGCTGGCTGCCGGTGCGGCTGCCTGGCAGGTGCGCGGGTCCTCCCCATCCACGTTCACCGTCACATCCGCGCGCTCCGGCACATCAAAGAAATAGAAGGTCACCGTGCCACCTTCCTGGGGCGGGGTGGTGTTGCGTGAGGTGGACCCCACGGTGGCGGTGACCAGCTTGGCGCCGCGCGGAATGTGCGTGACGTCCACCCGCAAATCCGCCTGCGCGCGCGCGCACTCGGGGGACAATGGAAGACACGGGACCGGCGCATCCGCGCAGGCGGCGGCCCCCAACACCAGCAGCGTGAGCACACGGCGCGTCATGGTGTCTCCTCCCCACGGCCCGCCGGCCACAACAGCTCCACCGCCACCAGGATGCCTCCCAGGGCCAACGCCGCCAGACCACCGGCCACCAGCAACCCGGCGGTGATGCGCAGCGCGTTGATGCGCTGTTCCTGTTGCGCGTCCGGCAGGCCCGTCTCCCGCAACGTCACCACGTACGCGTCATACGCAAGCTTGGTGAGCAGCGTGGCAACACCCGCGCCCACGCCCAACAGGCCGCCGCCGCCAAGCATCACCAGACCCGGAATGCCAAACAGGAACCTGGGACGTTGGGGCAGCCAGCCCTGGCGGGAGGCCTCAGGGGGTTCAAACGTGCTGCCGGCCACCGCCGGGGTGAGCTGCTGGCTGGCCACAAAACCGCGGTAGAACCCGCTGTCAAAAGGAATGGCAAACAGTTCCCTGCGCATTTCACCGCCGCCACGTGCCGCCCGGTTGGGCGCCACAAAATCACCCAGGCGCACCGCGCCACGCCGCATCAGCTTGAGGTCCACGCGCGCTTCGCGGCCGTCCCCGTCACGCACCACGCGGTAGACCCGTGCGTCTGCCAAGGCCAGGATCACGTCCGTCCCCGGCGCCTTGTGCAGGTCCACGTAGCGCACGTTGCGGTCATCCTCCACGTACAGGCGCCCGGAGATGTCCGGCCCCAGGCGCAAAAAGTGGGCAAACCGCGCGGTGCGCAAGTCCATGAGCGGGTGGTGGACGTCCCGGGGCGGCGCGCGGCCAAACACATTGAGGCGCGCGCGCGGGTCAGAGATTTGTTGCGCGGCCGCCGCGGCGTAGGCCAGCACTTCAGAGTACTCCACGCTGCCATCCCGGTTGGCGTCTGCCGCGCCGGTGAGCGCGCTGTGCACCACGTGGCTGAACACGCCCGCGCCAAATCCCTGGAATTCATGCGTCTGCGCGGCCTGGTTGGTGCTCACCAGCCAGCCGGTGCGCACATCCTGGGTTGGACCGTCTCCCTCCAGGTAGTTGCGCACCAGGTCCATGGCATCCGGCGTCCCCACGCGGTCATCCTGGTAGGCACCACCGCGCGCCGCCACCATGAAATAGCTGTCACACGCATCAATGAGGATGTGGTTGAAGTCCGCCGGGGATGCGCCCACCACGTGGGTGGACAGGTCCTGGCGGGTGAACGGGCCATCCAACAGGAAGATGGCGCCACCTTCAGGGCCGCCCTTGCCGTGACCGGCAAACGCAAACACAAACTCCACAATGGCCCCGCGCTCGTGCGCGGCCTTCATCTCGGTCTGGACCTGGGAGAGCACCTCCAGCACCTGCTGCCGGCCTGGTGGCACCGCGTGGGACACCAACCGCGGGAAGGTGGACTGGCTCTCCTCATCCAACACGGGGAGCAGGCGCGCGCGGTGGCCGGCGGCGGTGAGGAACTCGTACAGCCGCGCGGCGTCATCATCCGCGTAGTGCAGGGCCATGAGGTCTTCCACCGGCGCCACGTTGTTGCCCACCACCACCGCAAAACGCTCCACGCCGGCGGCCTGGAGGGGAGACACCCCGCCCAGCAACACGCCCAACAACACCAGCGCGCGAGTCATGGAATGTGGACCTCCACCGCGTGGACCAGCGCGTCTGCGGGCAACACATCCGCCAGGGCGCCGCGCGCCATGCCGTCCCGCACCCAATCCACGGACAAGGGCTGCGCGGTGAAGATGGCCAGCACCCGCGTGACGCCGGGCGCATGGTTCACCTCCAGGCGCACACCGGACAGTGGATGATCCGTCACCGGGCTTTGCGGCAAGGCCACGCTGCGTTCCTCCTCAGGGCGGGGATGGTACCAGCGGGGTTCACCCGCGGCGTTGGTCCCCACCAGAAACAGGTGGCCGGCGGTGTTGGACGCATCCCGCGTGACCGTGAACGCCAGCACGTCATGCAGGCCACAATGCAGCTGCGCCTGCGGGGCATCACTGCGCACATCTGCCTTCACCCCATCTGCGCCCACACACAACACGCGCACCCGCGCGCTGGAGCCCGCCAGCTCCGGGTTGAGCCCGCGCGGCGTCAACGCCAACTGCCGCGGCATCCACAGCAACGCCGCGCCTGCAACAAGTGCCAGGGGTGCGGCCACAAACAGGGCGCGCACCCATGCCGCCACCGGTGGCACGCGGCGCACCGGCAGGCGCTCCATCACCCGCATCTCCAGGGCGTCCAGCGCGCGGCCGGACAGCGGCGCGCCACCCTCCAGCGCGCGCTCGGCGGTCAACACGTGGTCCAGCCACGGCCCACACAGGTCACACCCGCGCGCGTGGCGGCGGGCCTGCTCTGGGAGGTCTTCACCCCGTTCCATGGCGGCCAGCACGGCGGCCTGCATCTGGTCATGGGTCATGGGTCAACTCCTTTCCCGGTCCAGGGGGGCTCACCACCTTGCGGCGCCACAAGAACCGCAAGAACGCCTGTTTGAGCTTCTCTTCGGTGCGCCGAACGCTGATGCGGTTCCATCCCAGCCGGGCGGCCGCCTCCAGCTGGCTCTCCCCGCGCTTGAACCGCGCGTCATAGATGGTGCGCTCTCCGTCGGGACGTTCGGCAAGGAACGCGGCCACCAGTTCCTGCAGCTGGGTGTGCTGCGCCGCCTCTTCCGGGCTGGGCGTGAGGGACACCAGGTCCGGGAGCTCCCCGTCCAACGTGGGTTGCGGGGTGCGCTTGGCAACCTGCGCCTCGGTGATCATCACGTTGCGCGCAATGCGGCACACGTACGCCGCAAACGGGGTGACGCCGTCATAGGAGCGCCGGGCATTGTCTCCAAAGGCGCGGGAGAACGTCTCCTCCACCAGGCGCTCCACCTCCAGCTCGCTGCTGGGGCCCTTGAACTGGAACACCTCACTGCCGCGCATCAGGCGTACTCCCCGTCTCACGCTCTGGGCCACCACCGGCGCGTAGTGACGCAGCACCACCTTGAGCGCATCCGGACGGCCTTCCCGGAACGCTGCCAGCAATGCGCGGTCACCGCTCAACAACGTCACGTTTTGACGCCGCCTCCCGCAGGGGAGTGTCCCGTGGTGCCCTGCACGTTCATCCGGTTTGACACCGCAGCGCCAGGATCAGGCTCAGGAAAGGCGCGGCGGGACGTGGGCTGGACCCTCATCAATACAGGCCCGGCGCCACAATGCGTCCCGGCGGGGCGTTGAAGGTGTTGCCCGGGGGCATGGTGCCCAGCTCGGTGTGGCACAGGTTGCAGCTCATCTCCTCCTGGGGGCCCACCATGTGGCGCTCGTCCCCGGTGCGCATGTTGCGCACAAACGCGGTGTAGGGAGGCACGGGTGCAGGCCGTGTGAAGCCGGTTTCATAGAGGAAGTTGCCGGACTCATCCACGGCCATCTGGATCTGCCGCTGGTTGGCGTCGGTCACAAACACGCGAATGTCAGAGAACGACCCACCCGCCGGCCACGCAAAACAATCATCCGCTTCGCGCACATTGCGGAACACCGTCCCACCCATGACCATGGCGGCAAACTCCCGCTCCTCCACGTGGCAGGCAATGCAGTCCTCGCCGGGGTTCATCCACTCGGCGCGCAGGCCGCTGCCCCGCGGGGCCTCGTCCTCGTAGATCCAGGTGCGTGCGGTGCCACAACCCGGCGCGGGGATGGCGGGCACCTCCAGCGGCTGGCCCGCGCCATCACACTTGTGCAACGGCGCGCCGCCGCCCAGCCAGTCCTGCAGCAACGTCAGTTCGGCCTGGGTGATGGGGTAGGCGGCTGGCGGCATCTGTTGCGTGTCTGTGGCCAGCAGGCGGTCCTGGCTGTCCTCCCACAGCGGGCCGTCCGGATACAGGCGGCTGTTGACGTGGAAGGCCTGGTGGTTGTGCAACGGCACGGTGGCCCCGTACTGCGGGTTCTCGCCGTGGCAGGCGCCGCAATGGAGCGCCACCACGTCACGCACGTCCTCCCAACCCACGCTGCCGCAGGGCACCGTGTCTGGAAAGTCCGTGGTGTTGAACGGCGGAATGGACGCATCCACATCCGTCCCGGTGGCGCGGCCGGGCACCAGCACCAGGTGCAGCTTGAGCGGCATGACGGGGTCAATGCAGTCCCGGAAGCTGCCCACCGGCATGTCATGTTGGGCGCCGTCCAATGCGCCAGTGCCGTCAATGGTCACCGTGTCCCCGTTCCAGGACGCGGTGGCATTCATGGTGAAATGGCTCACGCGGCCCTTGAGCGTGGTTTCCACGTCAGAGGTGCCGCTCCCATCCAAGGTGCTCAGCTGCCGGGCGGCAAACGTGATGGTGGAGAATTGTTCCCCGTCAATCTGCTGCAGCATGTTGGTCCGGATGTCCCCGCGCTCGCTTTCCGGCACCGTGGTGCCGGCCGTCTCCGGAAATGCCGCGCGGTAGCCGTCGGCGTCGGCATCCAGGCCCGCGGCAAACACCTCGGCGGTGAGCCAGGAGCTGGCGGGGTCATCCTTGTTGAGGCTGAACGTGTAACGGGCAGACAACGCCCCCACGGCGTGGTGGTGAAAAAAACTGCAGTTGCTGGCATCACGCTTCTTGCTCAGCAGCAACAGGTTGGAGTTGGCGGCATCCACCGTGTAGTCCCGCGCCGCGCCGCCGGTGGTCACCTGGCCCTGCCCGGTGGTCACCGTGGAAGAGGGCCCACCGCTGCCACCGGTTCCCGGAAGGCTGGGAAGGACGCTGCAACCCAGGCCAAGTCCACCCACCACAACCACGCCCGCCATTTTCACAAAACACTGCATTGAAAACTCCCATGGCCCGCCCACACCCAGAAAACCGTGGGAATCCATAGACTGGCTCATGGTATTGCGCAGATCACCGGGCATCCACCCAATGTCCGACCCCGGGCGGGGCTGCTTCACATCGTCAGCGAGAACGTGAACAGGGTGGGGAAACTTCCCTCCACCTCATCCACCTGCCCGTTGAGGCCGTTGGTGCGCGCCATCAACTCGGCAAAGGCGCGGGTGTGGGCCTTGCTCCAGTCCTTCCCCACAAAACAACGGGAGGTGTCCTGGCCATCCACATTGAAGCGGACCTCGGTGCCATCCTGGCTGTGCACAAACAGCGTGCCGTTGCGGCAGTCATAGATGATGCGGTCACCGCGCCGCAGGGTGTATGCGCCGGCATCACTGATGGTGTGAGGAATATGCTGCATGGGTCCCTCAAGTGCCCCCGCCCCAGAAGTACTGGGATGATACAAACCCTGGCTCAGGATTTCCATGGAAATCCCCAGCCTGGGTGAGCCGGTGACGGGACAAAAAAAGTGGGCGAGTGACGGGAATTGAACCCGCGACACGAGGAGTCACAATCCTCTGCTCTACCAACTGAGCTACACCCGCCGTATGGGTGACCCTGCGCGGTACATCAACCTCACAAGACCGCGTGGACGTTTGGCTCTTTGCCATGGGTGACAGCGGGGCGCAAGCGCGCCGCCTTGGCCAACCGCGGTGTTGTGACCTGCACCAAGGGCTTTGGCGCCCGGCGTGACGCATCAACCCGCAGGGGCCACCGCACAGCCTGCGAGATTGTCAGGTGGGATACCGCATGGTACCCGCCACCGGTCACCCTGATTGAGGAGTGTTCCCCATGACTTCCGTCAAGACCAGCAATGCCTCCAAGGCACAAACCATCATCCAGAAGCAGGCCACCAAGACCGGCGCCACCGCGGCAGACGTCAAGGTCTGGGCCAAGGCGCTCAAGAAGAGCGAGAACCTGGGCAAGGCCGCCCAGACCGTGGTCAAGCAGGACGTCATTGCCGAGTTCCCCGGCCTCAAGAAGCTCAACAACCTCACCAACAAGCAGATCTGGACGGCGTTGAGCCAGGTGGCCGAGCAGCTGTCCAAGTCCACCGGCAACACCCGTCCGGGTGGCGGCGGCGGCGGCGGCGGCGGCGGCGTGGAGTGAGCCGTGGCGGACTCCGCGGATGTGTTGATGGCCGTTTTTGAAAAGCAGAACAAGGACGGCACCTACCACTACTCTGACGCGGAAGTGCGCCATGCACTCCCGCTGGTCATGCTCACCGGCGTGGCCAACGGACAACTGGAAGCGCTCCCGGACGCCGTGACGGACCTGGTGAGCGAAATGCTGGTGGCCGCCGGCGTCACCAGTGAAGACAAGCCCAACGCCCTGGGGAAGAAGGTGGCGGCGTTCTACAAGGCCAAGCCGCCCAACAAGGAACTTCTGGGCGCGTTGTCTGACGTCATGGGCAAAGAGGCCGAACGTCTGGTGGCCGAGGCGGGCAAAGCCGCCGCCAAGGCCGCCGGGGCGCTGACGGGCAAGGCCGCGCCATCCAACGTGCCGTTGGCCAACCGCCCGGCACCCAAGGGTGCCGTGGGCGGTGGTGCCCTGGCGCGGCTGCGCGCCAACAAGACGGTGGACAAGGCCGGCGCCAAGAAGGGCTGACGCCCTCACGTCACGCGCAACCCACCGCGTTTGCGGGATTCAACAGGTTCAACATGCGGCACATTGTGGACAAGGCCCGCCCCGGTTACTCGGAAGCGCGACGGCGCGGCCTCATGGCGCGGGTCATTGCGCGGCGCCTGGGCAACAAGCAGGTGGAGCTGGAAGACGGGCGGGCGGTGACGGAGTTTGTGTCCTGCTCTTACCTGGCGCTGGACGAACACCCCGCGGTGCTTCGGCTGGCCAAAAAGACCCTGGATGACTACGGCGCCCACTTCTGCTGCGCGCGCACGCGGTTGACCATTGCGCCGCTGGTGGAGCTGGAGAAACGGCTGGGGGAATTTTTTGGCGGCCATCCCATCTGTTTTCCGTCGGTGACCTCGGCCCATGCGGCGGTGCTGCCCCTTTTGGCCAGCGGGTCTCTGGATGAAGACGGGCGGCCGGTGACGTTCCTGTTTGATCACCAGGCGCACGCCTCCATGCAAATGCAGATTCCCACCCTCAAGCAGACCGCCGAGGTGGTGGACCTCCCCCACAACGACGTCACCGCGTTTGCCAATGCCACGCGCGTGGCGGTGGAGAACGAACGGAGGCCGGTGCTGGTGCTGGACTCGGTCTATTCCATGGGCGGCGCCGCGCCGGTGGCGGCGTTGTTGGACATCACCCGGGAACACCGCGGGTTGATGTACGTGGATGACGCGCACGGCACATCCATCTTTGGGCCGCGTGGCGAGGGATTTTTGCGGGATCTGCTGGGTGGCCCGGCGGGACCGGAGGTCATCTACACCTTCTCCCTGGCCAAGGGTTTTGGACAGAATGGTGGCGGCGTGGTGGTCCCCACCGCAGAGATGGAGTGGGTCATCCGGTCTTTTGGAACCACCTATGCGTTCTCGGCACCGTTGGACTTTGCCGCGTCCGGTGGGGCCCTGGCGGCGCTGGACCTCCACCTGGATGGAAGTGTGGCGCGCTTGCAGCAGGCGCTGCGGGAGAATGTGGCGCGCTTTGATGCGGCGTTGGGCATCCGGGAAACGTTCTCGCCCATTCGCATGGTGCGCGCGCGCAACCTGGAGGCCCTGTTGGACGCCGCCACCGCGTTGATGGACGCGGGCATCATGGCCACCGCCGCGCAGTACCCGGTGGTCCCCCGGCAGACCCCGCAGCTGCGGTTTGCGGTGTGCGTCAACCACAGCGCGTCACAGCTGGACCACGCCACCACCACGCTCCGGCGCCTGATGGACCAGGGCCTCCTGCTGGAGCCATGACGTCACCCAACGCCCCGCTGGACCCCGCGCCGCTGTTTGAAGGCGCCGCGCGCGCGCCGGTCACAAAGCGCATGGAGGATGCCGGGTGTGGCACCACGCCGGTGATGGCCAGCCCCGTGGTGTTGTCCCGCGCGGTGATGGATTCTGCCGTGGGTCACTGCCAGGCCATCCGCTGGGCCACCCTGGAGCTGTTGCGGCGCTGGCGCGCGGGAGACCCGTTGCTGCGCGGCGCGGTGGTGCTGCCGCAGGGCCTGGACACCGTGCTGGAGGACCATGACGTTGCGTTGATGCAGCGCTGCCGGTTTGACGCCATTGTGGACGCCACCGGGCAGTTCCACCTGCTGGAACTCCAGGTGGGGGACCCCAGCGGTGCCGCCTGGTCAGACGTGCTGGTGGCCGCCATGCCCGAGGCCCCGGGGTTCCACGCGTGGACGCGCGCGCGGCGCGTGGGCGCGCGGGAGATTGTGGCCCGCCACGCCATGCTCCTCAAAAGCCAGGGCGCAAAAAAAGTGGGCGTGTTGTGTGACCCGCAGATGTTTGCCATTGGGGACGCGCGGCACCACGCGCGTTTGCTGGCGCACCACGGGCTCACCGTCACGCCCGTGACCGACCCGCGTGACGTCGAGGTGGACGGCGGGCGCGTTCGGGTTGCGGGGCTGCAGGTGGACACCGCGCTGCGGGACAGCGTGGATGATTTTTTGAGCCCGCCGTTTTTTTCACGCACCACCGCGTTGCGCGCGGCGCTGCGTCACGGCGCGGTGCGCCTGCACAACCCGTTTTGGGATGCGCTGCTGGATGACAAGGGCTGGATGGAGTGGCTGCACCAGCACGGCGTGCCGGGTGTTCCGTGTTCCCGCCTGGTGTGGGAACGCAAGACCACCTGGAAGGGCCTGGAGGTGGACCTGGTGGCGGCGTTGTCCCGGGACCGGGAAGGCACCGTCCTCAAGCCGCGGGATGGTTACGGTGGCCACGGCGTGGTGCTGGGACGGGATTGCACCCAGGCAGCGTGGGATGACGCACTGGCAACGGCGCTCAGACACGCGCCACGCTTTCTGGCGCAGGCGTATGTGGAAACGCCGCGGGTCAACGTGGTGGATGCAACTGGCGTGCTGCGGCAACCGTTTGTGACGTTGTCCATCTGGCTGGTGGCGGGGCAGGATGCCGGCGCGTTTGCGCGTGTGGGTGACCGCCGCGTCACCAATGTCCACTCCGGCGGCGGCATGGCGGCGGTCTACGTGGATGAAGGACCCGTCTAGATGGCTCGGCACCCCGCCCCTCCCCTGTTCCCGGAAGACCAGCACGCGGCCGCCCACGCGGACGCCATCCTCAAGGCGCGCGAAAAAGAGATTGTGGAACACCACGCGCGCTTCCAGGAGCAACTGAAGAAGGAACGCGCCACGCCCCGGCTGGGCCAGGGATTCCCGCTGCGGCCGGTGTTCCTGCCGCGCGCGCTGCTCAGCAAGCTGGGCGTGGAGTTGCACCGCACGTTCCGCGCGCTGCAAAAAGCGGTGGCACGCCACGCCGGAAATCCCGTGGCCCTGCAGCAGGCCACCGGGTTGCCGCGTGAATGGTTTGAGCACCTTCCGCGGGAAACCCTGCGCAGCCCCGCGGTGTGCAGTGTGCTGCGGCCGGACGGTTTTTTGTCCCAGCACGGGTTCACCATCACCGAACTCAACACCGGCAACGGCACGCTCATCAGCAATGCGTACACCGACCTGTTGCACCGGTTCTTCCAGGGCAGCCCGGTGATGGAGGGCTTTGGCGGCACCTGGTACCGGCCGGTGCAGGATGTCATTGCGCTGGTGCACAAGACGGTGGGTCACCAACGCGGGCGTTTGGGGCTGTTCCTCCAAAAAGAGGAACACGCCATGATCCTGGGGTGGGAAGAACGTTACATCCAGCAGGCGCGTCTGGCGGTGAAGCTGTTTTGTGACGCCGGGTTTGACGCCCAGTTGATGGATGACCGGCACCTGGAGATGGCGCGGGGAAAGCTGTTCTTCAAGCGCGGCCAGCAACGCCACCGCGTGTCCGGCCTGGTGCTGGTGTCCAGCAGCGCCACGTTGTTGGACCGCCCCAAGGACCTGGCACGGCATCCCTACCTGTTGGGCCTGCGCGCCGGGGATGCACCCATCATCAAGCCGCTGGCGGCGGTGATGTTTGAAAAAAGTGCCATGCCTTTGTTGCGCGAACTTCACGTCCTTCCCCGGCCGCTGGGTGGAGGCATGCAGCTTTCCATGCAGGATACCGACACACTTCATCCCGAAGGTGCGGCCACCTACCGCCTGCACCGCGAGGGCCTGGTGCTCAAACGCGCGTTTGAAGGCAAGGACACCATTGTGGGCTGCGCCACGTCCGGGCGGGAATGGAACCACCACGTGGAACGCGCGTTGCGCCACGGCGGGTATGTGGTGCAGGAATTTGCCGAGATGCCCCAGGCGGTGCTGCCCATGGTGCTGGGCAAACGCATTGAGTGGCTCCCGGTACGCGTGGAGATGTCGCCGTTTCTGGTGGGCGGCCGGTTTTCCGGCGCCATTGTCCGGTATGCGCCGCTGCAAACAGGACCGGTGTATTCGCCGCCGCCGCCGGACATGGCGCTCACCACCGTGGTGGGCACGTGAAACCGCGGGTGGAGCTGGACCGGGGCTGGACGTTGTGGCCGGTGTTCCAGCTGCGCGCGGCAGGGCTTCCGGTGGAACTGGTTGCGCCGTTGTTGGCGGCCACCACCGAAGCGGAGGTGGCCGCGGCCGCGTGTGAAGCCGGTCAAGATGAACGGCTGCGCGCACCGCTGGCCTGGCAGAATCCCGGGTTTGTGGAGGACGGTCTTGGGCCGTTGCTCAAGGAGCCCACGCGCACAGATTCGCGCGCCCGCACCAAACACCTGGCCGTGTTGCGTTACCTGCAGCGTTACACCGTCAAGAATGACACCATTGGTTTTTTTGGGCCGCAGGGCTGGGGCCACTTTGACGCGGCGGGATTGGTCCCGTTTGTGGACGCCGTCCCCGCAGAAGTCTTTGAGACCCCGGTGCACCGCGTTCGTTTTGAACCATGGGCCCTGCAGGCCCTGGCGGACCATTGGTGCCTGGACCCGGCGTTCCGCGCGTGTTTGCGCCCCACGGTGGCTGCGCACCTGCGCGTGGAAGAAGGGTTTGTGCTGGATGCGTCCGGTACCCGCAACGCCGCGGGCCGGCTGGATGTGGATGAACCCACCGAGGTGCTGCTGCGCCTGTGTGACGGCGAACGCCGCGCGCGGGACATTGTGGCGTTTTTGGCCCAGGAGCTGGGCCTGGACGACGGGATGCAGCGGCTGGAGGAACTGTCGGTACGTGGGCTGGTCCACTGGACGTTGCGGGTGGCGCACGCCCCGGACGCACCACAACGGCTGGCCGCGCAGCTGGCTGACGTGGATGACACGGCGGCACGGGCGCGCGCGCAGGTGGCCCTGGATGCCATTCTTGCGGCCCACGCCACATTGCAGGCAACCAACATGCGCCACGCCGCTGCGGTGATGGACGCGCAGCGGGCGCTCAAGCGCACGTTTGAAGAACACGCGGGGCAGAACGCAAACCGCAACGCCGGTCAGACCTACGCCGGCCGCAGCGTCACGCACATGGATGCGCGGCGCGGTGGCCCGCTGGTGTTGTCCCCGCGGGTGATTGAAGACGTCAAACAGCCCCTGGCCCTGGTGCTGGACGCTGCGCGCTGGTTCTGCGGCCAGGTGGCCCGGGATGTCATGGACGTGGTCCAGCACACCGCCAGCGTGTTGGACGTGGACCACGCGTACGTCTCGCTCACCGCGTTGTGGCGTGCCTTGCCGCCAGAGCTGTTTGAGCTGGTTCCGCCGGTGGTGGCCCGCGCCGCGCGGCGCACCGCCATGCGCGTGGAACGTTTGCGCCGGTGCAACCCGGACCAGTGGGACCGCGCCGCCAGCGAACTGTTTGACGGCCTGGATGAGGTGCCACTGTGGCCCCAGGCGGTGCACCAGGCGCCGGACCTGATGCTGCTGCCCAACGGTGGCGTGGTGTTGGGTGAACTGCATGCGGGCATCTGCCCGTTTGCCACGCTGAGCGCCACGGACCTGGCCTTGGAGCCCCAGACGTTGCGCGCGCTCTACGCGCAGGATGGTGCCAGCCCTGGCCTGGCCATGCTGGCGGATGATGCATTTGCGCGCTCCTCGCAGGACAGCTGGTTGGCGCCGGAGGAACTGCACGTGGACGGCGGTGGCGTGCGTGCGTCCTGGAAACCGCCGCACCGGGTGGTGGCGTTGTCTGCGTTGCGCGTGCGGCGCCACCGCGGTGGATTGGTGGTGGAAGGGCCGGAGCAACGCTGGACCATGCTGGCGGTGCTGGACCGGCTGTTGCGTGTGCGGGCCGCGGTGGGTTTTTCGCTGGCGCTTCCCGGTGCGCATGTCCCACGCCGCACGCTGGGGAAGCTCATCATCCAACGTGAAACCTGGCGGGTCCCCGCCGCGGCGGTGGCGGCACTCCCCAAGGACCTGGCCGCGGTGGCCGCGTGGCGGGCGGCCCAGGGCCTGCCCGCGCGCGTGTTTGTGAAGTCCACCCGGGAGGTCAAACCCGTCCTGGCGGACCTGCAAAGCCTTCTCTCCGTGGATGGCCTGTTGCGCCTGGCCCGGGGCGAAGCGCCCGACGCCACCCTGACCCTCACCGAGATGCTCCCGGACCTGGCGGACCTGTGGCTGCGGGACCCGCACGGGCAGCACCATGTGGCCGAACTGCGCGTCCTGGCGGTCAGAAACGCGTCCTGAACGTCCGCGCCGGAAACCACCAAAAGGCCGTTTCCGGACGCCTCCCTGGGTGGTATGCAACCGCCTCCGGGGGGCCTTTGGCCCGTCCAACCCGGACCTGCCCACGCCCAAGGAACCGCCACCCATGAAGCACCTGCACCTTGTTGTTGCTCCAATGCTGCTGTGTGGCCTGGCTTGCACCACCGGTGAACAACTTGGGGATGTCCCGGGAATCCTGCGGGTCACCACGTGTGACCGCCGCGGGGATCCCGCCGGTGGAATTTCTGCATCCACCACGCAGCGGGACGGCAAGGTGGTGACGGGGACCAGCGGGGACAACGGCACGGTGGACCTCAACGTGGTGGAGGACACCTACACAGTGCTGGTGCGCGGTGGTGCGCCAGACCGCCAGATCACCAACGTGGCGGTGGCCGGCGGTGGCATCCAGGAAGTGCTGGATGAGGCGTGCGTGGGCCCGCGCCAGCTCCCAGGACGTGGCGCGGTGGCCGGGGACATGTGCAACCGGCACGTGGCCGCCTGGGTTGGCGGCGCGCGCGTGGTGGTCTGGGCGTCCACCGGAGAACGCCGGGAAACCAGGACGGACGCGCAGGGGCATTTCCTGATGGAGAACGTCCCGGAAGGCCCCGCGCGCATCCGCATCACCGGCGTGGGACCGTTTGTGCGCGAGGTGCAGCTCAACGTGGAAGGCCGCCGGGTCAACTGGATCACCACACGTGAAACGTGTGACCCGTTGGGACCCGGCGAATGCGCCGACGCGGATGATGACGGTTACGGGGCCAGCGCTGAGTGCATCTGGACGGACTGCAACGATGCAGACCCGGACATCTTTGAAGGCTGCCTGGACCCGCTGCCTGGCCAGGAGGACAGCGTGGATGCCCCGCCGGTGCGCCTGTTGCCGCGCATTGAGGTCTCCCCGGAGGAGCTCAACTTCACTGGACTGCTGCCCAACCGGCCCCCGCGCACCGCCACCGTGACCATCCGGAACCTGGGCACCGGCGTGTTGGAGCTGGGCGCCCCGCGGTTTGACCCGGGCGGGGACCGGGACATGTTCCTGCTCAACGGGGTGGTGCACAACCTGCTCCCCATGGAGGAGGTGACGTTGAGCGTGGTGGCCCTCAGCGGCGCGGTGCCGCGCACCTACCAGGCAAAGATCCTCATCCCCTCCAATGATGACCTGCGGCCCGTGGTGACGGTGATCCTCAAGAGCGTGGTGGGAGCGCTGCCCGGCTTTGTCATGAGCCCCACCAGCTGTGACCGCGCGGTGGGCGTGGGCCGGCCCGCCATCTGCGAATTTTCGCTGTCCAACACCGCCGACACCGACCTGCAGATCACCGTGGCGACGATGACCCAGTCCAGTGACCAGATCTTTTCTGTGGAGAACCTGCTGTTGCCGCGCAACGTGGGCCGCGGGACCGCGGTGACCGTGCGGGTCATTGCCACCCCGCCGCTGGCGCAAATCTATGAAGGGGACCTGCAGATTGTCTCCAACGAGGGCCAGAACCTGCTGGCCCATGTTCGCGTGGCCGGCACCGCCAACCCCACCGCCGTGGTGGATGTGCAAAGTGTGGGCGGCGTGATGGTTCCGTCCGGCACCACGCCCAACATCCGGCCGTTGGATGACGTGGTGATGACCGCTGCGCGCTCCAGCGCCCCGCCGGGGCGCACGCTGGTGGCCCGGCAATGGCGCCTGGTGTCCCGCCCCTCGGAATCCACCGTGGTGCTGCTCACCCCCGCCGGCCCCACCACCGCGTTTGCGTTCAACAGCTCCGGCGTCACCCGCCGTGGCGTGGATGTGGCGGGCACCTATGTGGTGGGCCTCCAGGTCACCGACAGCCAGGGCGTGCGCAGCGCCGAGGCCACGCTCACCCTGCAAGCGGTCCCTTCGGCGGGCATCACCGTGCAGCTCACCTGGGATCATCCCAGCGCGGACATTGACCTCCACCTGGTACGCGGCAACGGCCCGGTGAACTCACCCAATGACTGCTACTACGCCAACTGCAAACCGGGTGCGGCAAACTTCCCGGATTGGGACGGCGTCACCGGCCGCTCCCCGGGTGACCCGGTGCTGGATGTGGATGACACCAACGGCTACGGGCCGGAGACCACCAGCGTGGAGGACGCACCCAGCGGAATTTATGAGGTGGGCGTCCACAGCTTTGGGCAGCCGTCCGGGGACACGGTGCCCTGCACGGTGAAGATCTACGTCAACGCCAGCCTGGTGGCCGAATACCGCCGGACGCTGGTGGCCTCCAAGGACTACTGGCGCGTGGGTACCGTGACCATTCCCAGCGGCGCGGTGGGCGAGATTGACACCGTGGAACGCCTGCCGTGATTCACGCGCTGCAGCGCAAGGTCCCGTCCATCCACCCGGAGAGTTTTGTCCACCCGGATGCCACCATCATTGGTGCGGTGACGCTCCACGCGCGCGCCAGCGTGTGGCCCGCGGCGGTCCTTCGTGGTGACATGGGCACCATTGAGATTGGCGAGGAGACCAGCATCCAGGACGGCGCGGTGGTCCACCTCACCGAAGGCTGGTCCAACACGCGCGTGGGACGCCGGGTCACCGTGGGCCACCGGGCAATCATCCACGGCGCCACGGTGGAGGACCTGTGCCTCATTGGGATGGGCGCCATCCTGCTGGACAACGCCGTGGTGGGGCACGGCAGCCTGGTGGGCGCGGGCAGCCTGGTGACCGCGGGGACGGTGGTGCCGCCGGGCAGCCTGGTGCTGGGGAGCCCCGCCCGGGTGGTGCGGCCCCTCAATGACAAAGAACGCCAGATGTTGGACGTAGGCTGGCGCAGCTACGTGGACTACGCCGCGCGCTACCGCGCGGAACTCCAGGACGTGGGAACGGTGCGTTGATGAAAAAAGTACTGGTGGGTTGTGGGGTGTTGTTCCTGCTGGGCGCCGTGCTGGTGGTGGGCAGCATGGTCTGGGTTGGCAGCGTGGTGAAGAACGTGGCCGGGGACCTCATCACCGCCACCCAGACCGCCGTCCAGATGAGCCTGGACCGCATGGAGCAGGAGGCCACGCCGGTCACCGCGGTGGCGTTGAGCGGCCGCCTGCCGGACGTGCGCGGGCGGCCCGTACGGGTGGCGGGGAGTGTCATGGTGGTGGCGGACAAAGATGGCAACGCGCCCCCCGGCGTGGATGGGACCACGGTGATGTTCCTGGAGCCCGGCGTGGTGGTCATGGGCGTCAGTCCGGATGTGCTGCCGGGAAAACGGGGCAATGGGACCACCGTGGAAGTGCTGGGGATTGCCGGGACGCTCAACCTGGGCGTGCTGCCGGGCCTCAATGACGAGGGGCGCGCGGCCCTGCAAAAACAACTGGGGGGCACCGAGCTTCCGGTGGTGGTGGCCCGCAAGGTCACCGTGACCACCGCGCTGTAACCGCCGGCATGCACCAACACCACACCCGGCGTTGTGGGGAGCACCATGCGTTCATCCAGAAGTCGCCCGGTTCCCCGGGTCATCCTCAACGTGATGACGTCCCTGGATGGCTTTTTTTCCGGCCCCAACGGCGAGCTTGACTGGCACTACGCCGATGACGAACACAACGCGTACGCCGTGCGCATGATGAAGCGCGGCGGCGCCATCCTCTTTGGCGCAACCACCTACCGGATGATGGCCGGCCACTGGCCCACGGCGCCCGAGGACGACCCGGTCACGCGGCCCATCAACGCCGCCCAGAAGTTTGTGTTCTCCAAGCGCCTCAAGACCGTGTCGTGGAACAACACCACCCTGCTTCGGGGCAGCCTCAAGACGGACCTGGCCCGGCTCAAGAAGAGCGTGGCCGGGGACCTTGTGGTGCTGGGAAGTGCAAAACTGGCCAACAGCCTGCTCACTGAAGGCCTGCTTGACGAGGTGCAGCTTCTGGTGTGCCCCATCTTCCTGGGCAAGGGCAAACCGCTCTTCAAATCCCTGACGTCACCGGCCCCCATGGAGCTTGTGGGCACGCACACGCGCGCCTCAGGCGTGGTGGAGATGACCTACCGTCCGCTCCGTGGCGCGTGACCGGCTGACCGCTGTTACGGGCACCGCTGGTAGGACCAGGTGAAGTAGTACCCGTAGCTGCTGGTGATGAACCCAGGGGACTCAAAGCCCCCCTTGACCAGGGCCTCCTCGTTGTAGAGGAACGCCCCCACGCAACACACGTCATGGGCCGGGTCCTTCCACTGGATGTTGGCCCATTTCAGGCGCGCCAGCGTGGTGCCGCTGTCCGTCTTCTCCAGCTGCCAGGTGTTCTTCTCCACGCCGGACTTGAGGGGGACCGCGCCGGCAAATGCGCGTGAGAGGTAGCCGCGCGCTGCCTTCTCAATGGTGGCGTCCTGGTAGGGCGTCTTGAAAGACGCGGGAGGGAGGTTGGCCTTGAAGCGCGCCTTGGCGTCGGCAATGGCTTTCTCGTATTCCGCCAGCAGCGCCGTGGTGTCCCCCGCCTGGCCAAAACGCCCCAGGGAGGCCTTGACCCCCTCCAGCGTTTTTTTGCCGTCGTTGAAGAAGATGTCCTCGGTGTTCACCGGTTCGGTGTAGTGCGCAATACCCTTGCCGCCGCCTGGCGCGTCCTCCACCACGCCCACCTTGTTGCGAATGAACGCCAGCTTCCCGCCCGTGGCCTCCTTGAGCATCTTCTGGCCCAGCTGCTTGCCAATCTTCTCCCGGTTGGCCGCAATGTCCGCCCACAACCGGGGCTGGCTGCGCCAGTCCTTCTCGGCCGGATTGTCTACCAGCACCTCCGGTGGAGTCTTTTTGCACAGCGCATCCAGCCCGGCCAGCTGTTGCATCACCTTGTCCAGTTCTTCCGGGGTGCCCGGCGCGCTGCCGTCCCCAAACCCCCGCGGGTATTTGTCGGTGTAGACGTGCACCACCGCGGCCACACCAGCAGCGTACGGCTGCGCCTCCTGGTAGAACCGCGCACGGCGCGCCAGGGCGGCCTCCTTGTCCAGGCTGCGGAACTGTTCTTTGGTCACTTCCCGCGTGTTGGACTGGTGGCCGCCGTAATGGACCGTGTACTTGTCCCCGGTGATTTCCCGCACGGTGCACTTGGTCCAGCGGTCCCCAAACCCAACGTTCATCTTCACTTCAACGGTGTCACCCACCTTGACGTTGCCCGTGTAGTTGACGTCCGGCTGGACGTCCTTGACCAGGCCCTGCGCCGCAAGCGCGTTCCCCGCGGCGTTGTCCGGAAGCGCGCGCAGCCTGGACCCATCCATCCACGCCCCACCCTTCACGCCGTCCCGCTCAACATAGTACCGCCCGGCTTTGACCTGGGTGATGGACGCCAACATCCAGTTGCCGCCCTCCTCCACCTGGACCTTCTGTGTGGCCTTGAAGGTGCCGGACCTGTCGTCCGCGCCCGGCTCCACCACAATCCAAAGATCACCGGCGGGACGCAGGTCTGATTCAAACAGCCAGTTGTCCCGGCCCTCCACGCCTTCATAGTGCACCAGGTAGGGCTGTGGGGTGCCCGGCTTGAGTCGCAGAACGGTCGCCTTGAGGTAGTCACTGCCATAACGGGCTTCCACCCGCTCCTTCTCCTGGAACTTCATGCCCGCCACCGGCGCGGGGGCCACGGGCGCCGGCGCAGTCCCGGGCGCGCGCATGTCCGCGGCGGTGAGCCACTGGTCGTTGGACATGTCATATCCTTCGTAGTGGACCTTGTACGGGCGCGGGGATGACGCCTTGACCGCCACCACGCTGGCCTTCTTCCAATCCGAGCCCCAGCGCGCCTCCATCACATCCCCCGCCTTGTACGTCACGCTGCTGGCGGGCGCGGAAGCTGCCGGCGCGGGTGCGGGCGCGGCCGGTTGCGCACCCAGGGCGCGCAGTTCGGCGGCGGTGAGCCAGTTGTCACGGGACGCGTCATACCCTTCAAAATGCACCTTGAACGGCCGGGGCGTGCCGGGTTTCACCGCAATGACCTTGGCCTTCTTCCACTCCCCGCCCCATTGGGCTTCCACCACGTCACCCTGCTTGTAGCCGGCCTGCGCCTGCGCCTGCGCCCACGCCGCGCCCGTGGCCAACACCACGCACAGCACCAGACCTTGAATACTTTTCTCGCCCATGACGCCCTCCCCGTGACTCCGCCGTATCTGACGGGCCGGGGCATCCTAGGTGCACCACCGGCGGGGGTGTCCAACTGAACTGCGGCCGCAACAATGAGGCACATGCCCGGCGCCACCCACCTGGGGGAAACCATGCAAATCAACACGGCGCGCGGGCACAACGTGTTGGTGCGGCGTCACTGGCGCATCTACGGCGCCAGGGACACCCAGAAGATGCGGGAGGACAATATTGTGTCATTGTCACTGAACAGCGGACCGTCGGTGACGTCCAGGGTCCACGCGGCGTAGGCCAGGCGCCCCGTACGGCCACGCACCACGTTGAAGACGTTCTCAAAACCACCAAGGGCCTCCCCCATGGGATGGGTCAGGGTTCCCGGAGGGTTGCCCAGCAGGATGGCCAGAGGCTGGTAGGGACGGGCCACAACGTACCCCATGGCATCATCCGCCAGGAGGATGGGCGCGGTGGACATGGAACGCGCGGTGGCAGCCAGCGCCGTTTCCTGGAACATGGCGGGGCCGTCAGTGCCAAGCAGCAACGTCCCCACCCGCGGTGCGGCGCCGCGAACGTCCCCGGCGGAGGAACAGTCCGCCGCCCAGTGAACGGCTTGGTCTGGCGCGGTGGACGCGCCCACGCGCATGATGAGGCAGCCCGGCAGAAAATGGGACGCCTGCTGGCCCTGTCCCGGCGCGCTTTCATTCGTCCACAACGCAAGCAGCTCGTCCACCTCACTGCCGGTGGTGACCACCACCGGTTGGTTGTTCACCAGCACAAGGTCACCGGGGTTGGGACCGTCCACGTCCCCCAGGCGGATGGCGGGCCCCGTGAAGGCCCCGTCATCCAACACAAACTGGGAGAGAAAGACACCACCACGCCCCGCCACAATGGCGCTGAACGCGACAAAGATGTTGTTGTCCCCGTCATGGACGGCCCGAACCCAGGATGCGGATTCCAGGCCACCTTCCTCAGGATTGGGCGCTGGGACCTCAAGCCGGAGCGCTCCATCTTCCTCCAACCAACGCAACACAACCTGGCCTGGTGGCAGCAGGTCCGGGGGGAAAGAGCCGCAGCGCTGCCCCACTGCTGCCGGCGCATCCAGGAACGCCACAAAGGTCTGGCGTCCCACGTGGGTGATGGCACCTTCTTGTCTGACGCCAAGGCTGCAAGCGTAATGCGTGACAACAACGGGGCCATTCCAGGCGCCGCCATTTCGGTGCAGCAGGTAGAGGCGGGTCGTTTCTGTGCTGGTGTTTGGGATGCGCCAGCGTTGGTGGACCAATGCATGCGCGTTGCCGGATTCATCCACGTCAAATCCAACCAGCCGGGTGGTGGCGGACATGTCCGCCAGGCGCAGGCTGAGCAGATCCTCGCTGGTCAGGCGCAGGCACAGGCCCGCAACACACCGGCCCACGGCACAATCCGCGTCCTGCACGCAGGTTCCGCCGCCCTGCGTGAGGCACGCCCCCAGTGCGCCACAGGCAGTTCCCGCTGGACACACCCCATGGGGATCCGTCCCCGGCGCGGTGGGCAGGCATACGCCGCCCACACACGCGCCGCAGGGCATCTCACACCGGTCGCGGGGGTCCTGGTTGTCTGGCACGGCCGTGCACGTGCCCGGTTGTTCCCCGTTGCAGGTGACGCAATCCCCTTCACAGGCCGTGGCGCAGCACACCCGGTCCACACAGGTGCCTTCAAGACACTGGCTGCTGTCTGAGCACTCTTTGCCCAACGTGCGCGCGGTGCACACGCCGCGGGTTCCCGGCAACGCGCAGGACTCCACGCCGGAGCAGGGGCGGTCACAACACACCGCCTGCGCACACACGTCACTCTGGCATTGCGCTGCATCCTCACAGGCCGCCCCAAGCTGGAGGGATGCCTGGTTGCCCACGGTGCTCCCGGAGCCAACAAGGCGCACGCAGGCGGTCACCGCTGCCGCAGCAACCAGCAGAACCACAACAGTCCCACCACGTCTGGCAAACCCAGGGCGAGTCATCTTCAAAGCATGGGACAGCGCCGGCGGCCCCGGCAACCAGGGACGGTTCAGGAGGCCAACAACGCCTTGATGCGCTCCAGCAGCACGGAGGTCACAAACGGCTTCTGCAAAAACGCGGCGCGGCTGGACAGCGGGAGATCCAATCCTTCGGTGTACCCGCTGATGTAGAGCACCCGCATCTCCGGCCGTTCGGCCAGAAGCTGCGCGGCGGCCTCCGGCCCGTTGAGACCCGGCATCAACACATCCGTCACCATGATGGAGATGGGCCCGGGGTGTGCGCGCGCGGCGGCCACCGCCGCCAGACCGTCAGACGCTTCCAGCACCTGGTAGCCGGCGGTATGCAACGCGTTGGTGAGCAGCCGGCGCACCACGTCGTGGTCTTCCGCCACCAGCGCGGTGGGCGCGTTGGCCTGCTCCCCCGGGACCAGCGTGGATGCCACGGGTGCCGGCGTGTGCGGCGGGACAGAAAAGCCGTCATCCGGCGCGGGCAGGTAGACCACCAGCACGTTTCCGGTAGGCGTGCGGTCCACCGCCATGCGGCCACCACTTTGTTGCACCACGGCGTACGCGGTGGACAGCCCCAGCCCCTGCGCCAGGCCGGCCTGGCCACCAAAGGGCTCAAACACCAACGCGCGCGCGGTGTCATCCATCCCCGGTGCGGTGTCCTCCATGGACAGGACCACCCAGCTTCCCGGCGGCAACGCACCGCCGTGGGTGGGCTGGCCAGCTCCGGTGATGCGCCGCGTGGTCACCGTCAACGTCCCGTGGCCCGCCATGGCATCACGCGCACGCACCACCATGTTGAGCAACAGCTGCTCCAGCTGCCCGGAGTCCGCCCGCACGCGCTGGGTGTCCTGGGTCAGCACCAATTGGACCTGCACGTCCCGCCCGGCCACGCGCTGGATGAGCGGGCGCATGTCCGAAATGACCCGGTTGAGGTCCAACATGGCGGGGTGCAGCACCTGGTGGCCGGACAATGCCAGCAACTGGTGGGTGAGTTCGGTGGCGCGGCGGGCCTGGGTCAGCACCTGCTCCGAATGGACCCGCGCCTCGGCGGGCGTGCCCTCCACGCCGGCCGCAAGCGCCGCATGCCCCATCACCGCCGTGAGGATGTTGTTGAAGTGATGCGCCAGGCCACCCGCCAGGCGCCCCATGGCTTCCATGCGCTGTCCCTGGCGTACCTGCTCCTCCAGACGCACCCGGTCGGTGATGTCATGGATGATGGACATGAGCATGGTGCGGCCGTTGTGCTGGAACGGGCCCGTGTGCACCTCCACATCCCGTACTTCACCGCTGGCCAGGCGGTGCCGGAACACAAAATCCGAGTGTGACCGCCCCACCGCTGCGCCCAGTGCACCGGACACATCTGACGACGCGGCGGTGTTGATGTGGGTGATGGGCATGCCCCGCAACCGGCTGAGCGAATAGCCATAAAACGCTGCCGCCGCGGGGTTGGCATCCATGATCAGGCCGGTGGAAGGGTCCACCAGCAACTTCACCGCCGTGTTGACCTCAAACAGCGCCTGGTAGAATGCGCGGGCTTCCACCAACTCCCCTTCGCGCCGGCGCTCCTCGCTGATGTCCCGGAAGAACGCCAGGGTGAGCGGCTCACCGTCCAGGGAATAGGTGGAAAGCCGGACGTCCATCAGGAACTCTTCACCGTCCCGCCGCAACCCCAACGTCTCATAGTTGTTGGGTTCCGGGACGCCCGAGCCGCGCCGGCGCACGCGTTCGGAGATGGCCGCCCGCGCGCTGGGCGCAATGAGGTCCAGGATGGGACGCCCCACCAGCTCCTCCGGGCTGCCAAAGCGGAACATGCGGGCGTACGCTTCATTCACCAGGCGGTGGACACCCAGGCAGGACACACCAATGGCGTCCTGCGCGGTTTCAAACACCGCGCGAAAGAGCGTGTCATGGGCACGCCGGGCATCCGTGAGGGAACCAACCATGGCGCCGGTGCTTGTGGCACGGCGGGGCCCGCCTGTCAGGCCATGGGATGGCCCTAGTGCAATCCTATGGGGTGCCAGGTGCCGTTGGTGTCCCGCTGGACATCCACGCCCTGTGCCGCCGGTGCGGCCAACAGCCCCGGCATGGTGAGGATGGGACCACACAACACCACCACAAACCCCGCGCCCGCACTGGCCCGGACCCCGGTCACCTGCAGCGTGAAGGGCGGCGGGCGCGCCTTGAGGGCCGCGTTGTCTGAAATGGAAAGGTGCGTCTTGGCCAGGCAGATGGGCCCGGCGGTCAACCCCTGCTGCCGCAACCGGGCCTCGTCTTCACGGGCCGCCGCACTCCACGCCACGTCCCGGGCGCCAAGCACCACCCGCGCCACGGCGTCCACCTTGGCCTCCAGCGGTTCTTCCACGCTGTAGGGGAGCTTCAACCCGGGACTGTCCTGCGGCCCTCCCTCCAACACCTCCATCACCGCGCCGGCCAGCGCCGCCGCACCCGCGCCCCCGTGTGCAAAGTGGGTGGCCTCCACCGCGGTGGCCCCGTGCGCGGCGCACAGCGTTTCAATGGCCCGCAGCTCCGCGGGGGAATCATCCGGAAACCGGTTGATGGCCACCACCGGCGGGGGCAGGCCCAGCCGCGCCATGGACTCCAGGTGCGCCGCCACGTTTTCCAGGCCGCGGGCCACCGCCGCTTCGTCCACCTTGGTGTGGTCCGCAGCGCCGCCGTGAAAACGCAACGCGCGCACCGTCACCACCAACACCACCGCCGCCGGGCGGAAGTTGCCCACGCGGCCCTTGAGATCCAGGAACTTGAAGCCACCCAGGTCAAAGGCAAAGCCCGCCTCGGTCACCACCACGTCCGCCAGGCGCCGGCACAGCTGTGTTTGCATCAACGAAGACGTGCCCTGCGCCACATTTCCAAAAGGCCCCCCGTGCACAAACACCGGTGAACCTTCCCGCGTTTGCACCAGGTTGGGACGGCAGGCGTCCAACAACAACGCCGCCATGGCGCCGGCCGCACCCACGTCACGCGCGGTGATGGCCCGCCCTTGTCCATCCCTTCCCACCACCACCCGGTCCAGCCGCGCGCGCAAATCCGCCACGCCATGGGACAGGCAAAGGATGGCCATGACCTCACTGGCCGCGGTGATGTCAAACCGCGAGGTGTGCTGGGGTGCGTCCTTCCCGGCCAGCCCCACGGTCACCTTGCGCAGTGCCCGGTCGTTCATGTCCAGCACGCGGCCAAACGTGACGTCCTGCGCCGCCAAAAACGGGGCACTGCGGTGGAACACGTGGTTGTCCACCATGGCCGCCAACAGGTTGTGCGCCGTGGTCACCGCGTGGATGTCCCCGGTGAAATGCAGGTTGATGGCATCCTCCGGCACCACGCGCGCCGCGCCTCCACCCACCGCACCACCCTTGGCGCCAAACACGGGACCCAGGGATGGTTCGCGCAGCGCGCCCACCACGTTGACGCCACGCTGGCGCAACCCGTCCACCAGGCCAATGACGGTGGTCGTCTTGCCTTCGCCCGCCGGCGTGGGCGTCATGGCGGTGACCAGCACCACGCGGCCACGCTGCGGGGTGGTGAAACGTTCCGGGTCCACCTTGAGCACGCCGTGGAGCCGCGGCTCGGCCGCGTCACCGGGAATTCCCAACGC
>Ga0154020_10001180_pt1 | contig 32233 bp, 15 predicted proteins | sample Klosneuvirus_201_FD_109709 | JGI IMG/M metagenome (GOLD analysis project Ga0154020, IMG submission 109709) | Active sludge microbial communities from wastewater, Klosterneuburg, Austria - Klosneuvirus_20160825_MG | ecosystem: Engineered > WWTP > Aerobic digester > Activated sludge | place...
AATCTGAGGCAATGCTGCGTTCCGGGGCGAGGAAAGAAATCTCAAGGTTGCGCGATTTGACTATCTTGCTCGTTTGTAGTTCCGCCTTTAGGCGGTATCTGCACGGACCGTTGCGCGGACTTCCGCCTGAAGGCGGGACTACGAACATAAAGTGAATGCCATTGTTTGGGGCGACTTTCACAGGGAACAATCGGGACAATTGTTCTACACTGCTTCGCCGGGACTTGATGTGCGAGAAAGAATTGAGGGAGAGTGCGAACGATGGCGGATGAATCGGCTCAGATGATTGGGGTGATTGAACTTCAACATTCCGTCGTGCAGCATCATATGAGTCGGCTGCGTGCGAAGACGACGGCTCCGTCTGAATTTCGGCGGCATGTGAGGATGCTCTCGACGCTGCTGGTGGCAGAGGCAACGCGGGATCTGACGTTGCAGTCGGTCAGTGTGGAAACTCCGAATGAACACATGATCTGCCGTGAACTTGCAGGAAGAATCGTGGCCGTTCCCATTTTGCGGGCGGGACTCGGAATGGTGGAGCCGATGACCGACATGATTCCGCAACTGGAGGTCTGGCATCTGGGACTCTATCGCGACGAGGAAACATCGCAACCGGTCCATTACTACGACAAGTTACCAGCCAGCGATCCTCCGGACATGGCGTTTGTCCTTGATCCAATGCTGGCCACTGGCGGTTCCGCCTGCATGGCAATTCAGACGCTGAAACGCTGGGGCGTACCGCGCATCAGAATGCTGTCGATTATCGCGGCACCCGAAGGCATTGACCGTCTGCGGCAGGAATTCAGTGACGTGTGCGTCTATTCCTGCGCCATCGACCGAGGCCTGAACGAACGCAACTTCATCGTCCCTGGGCTCGGTGACGCCGGTGACCGGATCTTCAATACCTAGGGACTGTTCCATCGAGGAGAGATTCATGTCAGTGACGTCGCCGCGCGGCAATTGCTCGAGGCCAGTGACGGTTGCTCATTGGAACGCCGCAATCAAATCGCTCGACTGCTCGAGATCCTGCTGCCCGAATCGATGGCCGTCATCCAGGCCGCGTCGGACAACGAATCAGCCGACCTGGACCGTCGCCATACGGCACAGCTTGCGCTGGAGTTGTACAAGGTTCGTTCTCAACCAGGCACTGTGCCTCTTTAGATTCCACGCGGCTTGGCATGAGGCTGTCAAGTCTCGTTCCAGGGCTCCAGCCCTGGAACTCGCTACACTGAAGGCTCCTGCCTCCAGTGACAAGCTCGCGAGGCAGGAGCCTCGATAGCAGTGTGTTCCGAGGCAGGAGCCTCGGAACAAGGACATTATTTCACGCCACGCAACGTATGTTGCCGACACCAAATGCCGGTCTTCGGGGCGTTCGAGTACGTAGCTCTGAGTTGTAACTCGCTGCCGTTGCGTGGCACGAGACCTCAACCGGCCCCCTTGCCCCAGCCGAACGGTGGTCTGCAGATTCGTCAGAAATCGGCGCCACGATTTTTTTCCGGAAAGCAACATGGAGGAAACTCCTCAGAGAATTTGGGATGACCGGTGTGAGGAGCGTGCGCATAATGCGACTGTGCGTTGACGAGCGCGCAGTAATGCACGTTCATCAGATGCGGAGGTCGGTGAGAACTCTGTTTGCGGCGGAAGCTCACTGGCCGTTTTTTATCCTGCGATCGCTCCTGAGATTCGGTCACATAGGTTTTTGAACCGCATGACCGTGACGGCGGTGATCGCCTGATTGGTTTTTGCCTGAAAATGCCGAGCCACTTCCAGTCGCACGAATGTGATTGCATGGCGGACGCTGATCCCCAGATGTTTGCGAAACAGACGTTCAAGCGATCTGCGACTGATGACGAGCGTCTCTGCGAGGGCGCTAATGTCGATTCGTTCCCGCTGCAGGCCGGTTGAAGGGGCTTTCAAAAGCGTCGCCACATTCGCGCCGTCTTCAACTCCGCAATCCGCTCCTCCGCACTCGCAAAATCACTCGTCTCCGTCGTCATCGACATGCCTGCTTGTATCATCGGGATGTCCTTGTGGCCTGCATTCCGAATAGTTGAGTGAAGGGCTTCATCTGCTTTTCCTCTAAAGCCAAAATGGTACAATCACGCACCCTGTAGAGATGGCTGGAAAGCCAGGATCCGGGTCTTGAACAGCGACCGTTCTGTTCTGATCGTGTGTCTGAGCGAAGTCGTAACCCGGCAGGTTTCTGGAAAGGAAGTTATGAAATCACGCCTCATTTTGGTTTTCTTCATCTTGTTCCTCGCATCCTTTGCTGGATGTCACACATCCAGTGATCCGGAGAGTCAGGGGCAGAACTCGAATGCCGAGCCAACGACGAAACACACGATTGTGGCAACAAGCCCAGGCGTGCAGGACGTCACCACCTATCGGGATTTTGTGTGCCTGATTCACTCCCGTCGGCATATTGAGGTCCATGCACTCGAAAGCGGCTACCTCACATCAATTGAGGTTACGGAAGGTCAATCAGTGAAACAGGGCGACGTGATGTTTCGTATCCTGGCGGCACTCAAAAAAGCAAGTCTTGATGCGGTCATTGCTGAAGCAAAAACAGCGGAAATCGAGTTTGCCAACACAAAAAAACTGGCGGACCAGAAAGTCGTTTCTGTTCAGGAAGTGAACCTTGCTCAGGCCAAGCTGGACAATGCCAATGCCAAAGTGGATCTGGCCCACACCGAATTGGGACTCACTGATGTCAAAGCCGCGTTTGACGGAATGGTCGATCGTCAGGACGCGCAGCAGGGCAGCCTGATTAGTGAAGGGGATTTGTTGACAACGTTATCAGATAACACCGTGATATGGGTTTATTTCAATGTTCCGGAAGCGAGGTACCTGGAGTACCGGGAGACCCCGGACTTTGACAAGGATATGGTTCTTGAGTTGGTGCTTGCCAACCACAAGAAGTTTGGTGAGCTGGGGAAAATCGGAGCGATTGAAACCGACTTCAACAACAAGACAGGCAACATTTCATTTCGGGGTGACTTTTCAAATCCTCAAAACATCTTGCGGCATGGGCAAACCGGAACCATCAGAATCCCACACCATCTGAAGGATGTTGCTGAGGTCAAACTGGGCAGCGAATTCTATGACATCTATTCCAACATCAACGGCAGTCCCTCCGCCGCCATTGTCTTAAAACAGAATCCGGGCACGAATGCCCGAGACGTCATCAGCGCTGTCAAGAAAGAGCTTGAGAAGATCAAGAAAGAGATCTTTCCGCCAGGGATGGAATATGCCATCACTTATGACGTTTCGAACTTTCTGGATGCGTCAATTGACAAGGTGATTCGCACACTGTTGGAAGCCTTTGTGTTAGTCTCGCTGGTCGTGTTCCTGTTCCTGGGGGACTTTCGCTCGACCTTGATCCCCGTACTCGCTGTTCCAGTCTCGCTGGTGGGCGCATTCTTCTGGATGGGGTTGCTCGGTTTGTCCATCAACATGATCACGCTGTTCGCGCTGGTCCTGGCCATCGGCGTTGTTGTGGACGATGCGATCGTTGTGGTCGAGGCGGTGCATGCCAAGATGCACGAAAAGCACCTTTCACCCTATCGCGTTCGAAGGAAGTGGTCAAAGAGATCAGCGGGGCGATCATTGCGATCACGCTGGTCATGGCATCTGTTTTCGTCCCTGTCTGCTTTATGAGTGGTCCGGTCGGAACGTTTTATCGTCAATTCGGTATCACAATGGCATCGACAATTGTGCTTTCCGCAACCGTCGCACTGACACTCACTCCTGTCCTTTGTGCAATTATTTTGAAACCTCGTACGTCCGACGAACAACGTGAGTTTAGCCGTTTGGCTAAGATTCGAAACGGCATCTATCATATCCTTGACAGGGTGATGTTTGGTCTTGGATCCTGGCTGTGGAGCATGATTCCTGTGCGGTTTGTCTCCGCGCTGATCGCTTTGGGAATCGGCACTGGTACTTTTCATCTGCTGCACGAACGACTGGTTATGGAACGTTCGTCAGCCATTGTGTTAGCCGTTATTGCGGCGTTTGGGCTGAACCAAATGCTGGGTGCGTTGTTCGTGGTGCCTGGTGAAACTCCGGGCTTACTTACTACGCTGCTGCGGGCATTTGATCGTTTCGTCGAAAAGGCCACGGGAGGTTATGCCGGCGTGATGCGGCTGATCGCACCTGTGAGGTTGCTGACGATCATTGTCATCGGTTGTTTTTGCTTTGGCGTTTACCGCGTTGGCTCAACGCTCCCCACGGGATTCATTCCCAATGAAGACCAGGGGATGATCTATGGGATTATCCAGACACCTCCCGGTTCAACGCTGGAATATACCAACAGAAAGATCAACGAATTGCAGGCGATTGCAGAAAAAGTTGACGGCATCGAAACGGTCTGTGCGCTGGCAGGTTACGAAGTGCTGACGGAAGGACGCGGATCGAACGCGGGAACCCGCCTGATCAACCTGAAAAATTGGTCCGACCGCGACATGACGTCTGTCGATGTCATTGACGAACTGGAAAAACAATCCCGTGTCATTACAAATTGCAAGATTGAGTTCTATCAGCCTCCAGCCGTGCCAGGCTTCGGGACAGCGGGTGGAATATCGTTCCGAATGCTCGATAAGACAGACTCATACGACTACGCGGCACTTGGTGAAGTCAACGACAAATTCATGGCGGGTCTTTCCAAACGAAAGGAAATAACAAAACTATTTACTTTTTTTGCCAACGACTATCCACAATATGAATTGATCATCGACAACAACGCGGCGATGCAAAAGGGAGTGACGATCGGGAAGGCAATGGACAATCTTGCCGTGTTGACTGGCAGTACCTACGAGTTAGGCTTCGTTCGATTCGCGAAGTTTTACAAAGTCTATGTGCAGGCATCGCCCGAGTTTCGCCGACTTCCCAAAGATCTTGCGAATCTGTTCATCAAAAATGTTCGTGGCGAAGAAGTCCCCTATTCATCATTCATGCGCCTGGACCTGCAGCAGGGATTGAATGAGATTACTCGCTACAACCTCTATCCATCAGCTGCCGTTCAGGCTTCACCTGCTCACGGATACAGCATCGGACAGGCTATTGAAGCGGTGACACAGGTTGCGGATGAGACTCTTCCACATGGGTATGGACTTGGCTGGGAGGGTCTCGCGTACGAAGAGTCTCGTCAGGGAAACACGGATGTCTACATCCTGCTGGTCGTGGTCGCTTTTGTTTACTTATTGCTGTCGGCACAATATGAGAGCTTTCTCTTGCCTTTAGGCGTCCTCACTTCGTTACCTGTTGGCATTTTTGGAGCCTTATGGTTACTGCAATACGCGGGATTATCGAACAACATTTATGCTCAGGTGGGACTCGTCATGCTGGTTGGATTGCTGGGAAAAATGCGATTCTGATCGTCGAGTTTGCGATTCAACAACGCCAGGCCGGACTGAGCATTCTGGATGCGACAGTCGAGGGAGCCAAGCTTAGACTTCGTCCAATTTTGATGACTTCGTTTGCCTTTGTCGCAGGGATGTTGCCGCTGGTTTATTCAACTGGCCCCGGAGCGAATGGAAATCGCACGATCGGTACCGCCGCAGTCGGTGGGATGCTGTCCGGAACTCTGATTGGCGTCTTCGTGATTCCCGGCCTTTGTTATCTGTTTGCCAAAATGGCTGATGGACGAAAGCTCATTCAGGACGAACACGACGAGCCATTGAGCGAAATCCTGGACCATGGTGACTAGCTCCAAGCGGCGTGCGATCTGCCGTATGCACAGTCTGAGTCGTGGAAGCATCAAAGAGTTCAGGCCTCTTCGTTTGCCTCATCCTGTGAAAAACGAACTCGTGGTCGGCCTCGGGGCAGCATCGTGGATTCAAGGTTGACCCGTCGTGCGATTGACTCCACCCAGGCTTCGTCGCCCAGTGGCCTGCCTCGCTGAGCCGACAGCCGAACCGCGTCCAGTTCCTGTTTCGTGAGGCTCTCGTTGACGAGAGCCGTCCAGCCAGGAAGCCTCGACAACCACAACGGCCACGGTGACAGCAGTTTGGGATCGCGTTCTGGTTTTTGCAACCAGCGTCCAGCGAGCCCCAGCGCCAATCCAGCCCATAAACCGACTCATCTCACAATCCAGCAGTCGTCTCAATACCAGATGATACTGAACGGGGATTGCCACGATTCAGAGCGTGGTACACTCCTCCGGCTTCATCGGCCCGTGGTGGTCTTGGTAACGTAGATTCCCCGGAACGTGGCATCAGAGTTACCAATGTCCAAAGACAACGTCAACTTCACGCGGTCCGAAATGATGCTGTGTATTTTCTTGCGATTGTCCCCTCTCCCCCCGCAATTGATTTTCCAACTTGACACGTTTTCCACGGGGGGGAGAGGGCCAGGGTGAGGGCGAATAATCCACTGTTTCCTGACGCATCCTACGAACGTCAGATCAGCCCCCTCATCTGGCCTGCCGTCTACCTTCTCTCTCTTGTCAGGGGGAGAAGGGACATGAAAAACGTTGACTTTGAAAGTACCTCAGTCTGGATCGCGCGAAGTATAACAAAGAGGCCTGCTCCTTTGATCCCCAGAATAGACAGAAGTAACCCCTCGCGTCTCACAAATTTTCCGCAGAGTTTCCAAAAATGGCTTGCCAGCCAGTGCCGCCGCGACCGCATAGCTCCTTTATAATTGCCAGCTACCCGCAGTTTGTAGGCCCCCAGTCAACGTAGTGTGTCCCCGTGGGCATTTTCACAACTTACGCTGAACCAATACAACTTTACACCGGCGCAAACATGAACATGACTCGACCACTTCTATTGCATTGTGCTGCGATGTTACTGTTCGCAGGTTTTGGAAACGGAGTCGCGGAGGCCGACCCGAACAAGAAGTTCATCGAACTGGGCTGGGACATCCCTTCGACTCTCGACCTTCGCGAACACTGGCAGGAAATGGAGCGGACCACGCCCTTTGACGGCGTCATGTTCAGCGTCGAAGGCCAGGACGATCAGGGAAACCGGTTGAGCAGCCAGTCGATCTGGGACGCCAGACCCTGGAAACGAGAGTGGCTGAAGTCTGCGTTAGAAGATCTGCAAGCCTGTCAGTTCCAGCGATTCAAGGACAACTTCATTCGCTTCAATGCGACGCCGGGAGACCTGGCCTGGGATGACGATGCCGGTTGGAAGGTACTGGTGGAGAAAGCGGGGCACTGCGCATGGCTGATGAAACAAAGCGGCTCTAAGGGGTTGGCCATTGATTTCGAGTCATACGGTGCAATCCAGTTTCGGTTTGATCCAACTCTGGGACGCACATTCCCCGAGGAGGCAAAGCTGGCCCGCCGCCGCGGTGCCCAGTTCGTTCAGGCCGTAGCGCAGGAGTACCCGGATGCCGTGCTGCTGGCCCTTTGGCTGAACAGTATCCACATCAAGGCCGGTCACAGCACACAGCCGGAAAATATCCTCGTCTCGTCTGGTTACGGGCTGCTGCCTGCATTCATCGATGGTATGCTGGACGCCCTGCCGCCCAGCATGACTCTGGTAGACGGCTGCGAGCACGGTTACTACATGGACTCGGCTGAAGCCTATCTGCAGGCAGCAAACGAGATGCGTTCCTGGCATGGTGCGTGTGCCAGGCTGGTGTCGCCGGAGAACCGTGCCAAGTATCGCCAGCAAGTGCAGGCGGGATTTGGCTTCTATCTGGACATGTACTTGAATCCGGTGGGAAATCACTACTACTTCCCGCCCCTGGACGGCTCACGTCTCGCCCGACTCGAACGGAACCTGAGGTTTGCTCGTGAAGCGGCGGACGAGTACGTGTGGATCTACGGTGAACAGTCCCGCTGGTGGGGCTCGCAACAGAAGTTGCCAGACACCGTGGGGCAAGGGCGGTTGTGGGAAGACTCCATGCCGGGGATCACCCGTGCAATTGCCTACGCTCGTGACCCAATCGCGGCGGCCAAAACTGAACTGGCCGAGCTTCGCGAGTCTGGCCAACTGGCGAACCTGGCCAAAAACCATGATTTCCGTGAGCCTGCAAATCCTCAGGCAGGATCGTTGCCAGCGGAATTCGGTGCCTGGCAGGACGAGAAAAACTCGACCGGTCAATTCCTCTGGGATGCGGATGTCGGCGAGGGGTCCGGACGTGCCTCGCAAGTGAAGTGGGGCTGCTTCATCCAGAGCCTGGACGTCCAGCCCGGTGAAGAGTATGCCATCGAGGTCACCTGCAAGCCGCGTGGTCACTCACAGCCGACCCTGGTGGTTCGCTGGCAAACGGCTGAGAATCGCTGGACCCAGGAGCACCTGGATCAGACGTTTCCGTTTGAGTCGGGCGACGCGGACTGGCAGTCGGCATTCGGTGTCGTAATGGTGCCGGAAGAAGTGGGACGGTTGACCGTACTGCTGAACGTCACCGGGCAGATCACCAACGATGACATCTGCTGGTTTGATAATCTCGGCGTGTATCGGTTGCGTCCTTGACATCAAAGGAGACAGACTCTTTTGTTTCAACGGCCCGCTGCAAGGCTAAGTCCCTGTCCCAAAACAAATCCGAGGAGCCGCGCCCGTCAGGAAGCGGACGTCAAGCCCCGCTTCCTGACGGGCGCGGCTCCAAATCTCGCACTTCTTTTTGCAGACGACGCGGCCACTGCAGAATCTATCTTAGCCCGGAAGCGGGGCAGGTTTTTTTGTTTGCCACATCCGTTGGCTCCTTTGGAAAACGAACTTGTGGTCGGCCTCGGGGATGCATGGTGGATTCAAGGTTGAGCCGTGATGCGATTGACTCCACCCAAGCTGAGCCGCCCAGTGGCTTGCCTCGCGGAGCCGACAGCCGAACCGCGTCCAGTTCCTGTTTCGTGAGGCTCTAAGGATCGCTCGAAGAATTACAGTCGTGATTGAATCATCCGCAGTGTGTGTGTCGCTGAAATTCGATGCGGCCCAGTATGCAGCGCTTGAGTGCAATTCCGTTTGAGTTCCGGCCCAACGGGCCAGCCATAAGTCAGCCCAGGGCAACGCCCTGGGTTTGGGGATTTTAAGCACGAAAAGCCCCAACGGGGCGGCCCTAAACAGATTCGAGCTGGGCACTGTAAAAATTAGTGCCGCCCCGTTGGGGCTGGAAATCATCGCGTGGAACTACTTCCCCGGGGCGTTGCCCTGGGCTGACATAGAGTCGGCCCGTTGGGCCTGAAAACCGGACACCAAGTCCCGCTGATCGGACAGTTATTTATCGAGCGATCCTAAGCCCCCATGCGTAAGTCCTGGGGCATAACTTGACGAGCGGTGGGTGTCAGCCCACCGAGTTGCCCGCATTTGACTCGGAGGGCTTACGCCGCTCCGCTCGCCGGGTTTGCAGCGAGCGGGGAACGTCAGTCCCCTGATTGTGAATCCTGCGATTATGCCATTTAACTTATGCACGGGTGCTCTCGAAGGCAGCGAAATCCATGTTCTTCTTAAAATGTTCGCCTGGAGATTGCCAAGTTTCAGAGCGTGCAACAAAGTCCTCTGGCTCCATCAGCCCGTGGTGGTCCTGGTATCGCAGATTCCCTGGAAAGTGGCACCAGAGGCTACCACTGTCCAGAGACACCGTCAACAAAGAGGCCTGCCCCTTTGATGTAACCTCGGAACCGGCGACTCCTGAACGTGTGTTCCGTTAATATGGGGACATACCCTACGCCGCACGGGAGTACGGCAGGCAAAATCACTCTTAATATGAATCTTCAAAGAATCCGGGTTCGGGATCATTGCGGAAATCAAAAGCAGCATTAGATTTCCGACCCACGTAGAGCCAAGGGAATCGGCTCGATGCTCAATGGAATGACAAGCTGACACACGTTGTTTCAGGTTTTGCTTCATGTCCCGCAGTACACGTGAGTTTGTTAACGTACTTCGATCATTAGTTCTTAGTCCTGGTCGTAAGCGTAGACCACGCAGGTCTATTCAGCGTCAAAACTCAAGTGTCAGCACGCCGGTTGAGGCATTAGAACAGCGGCAGTTGCTGGTCGCTCAGCCGGTTTCATTAACTGTGAGTCCTGGAACCACAACGGCCCCGATCACTGTCCAGTGGGTGCAGCCATCGACGAGTGCGGCGCTGAGTTTTGACATAAGTATTTCGCGAACAGGTCTCGTTTCTGGTGTTAGTGAGACCGTATTGCTGGAAACAGCCTGGCCTGCGCATTCCCCACCGGGCTCATTGGAAACGTACACGGTCTCAGAACCCTTGCCAGCAGGTTCTTACTCCATATCGATTGCTGCGAGGGACAGTGGTACGGATCCTTCTGCGGCAACAACGAATACATTTGCCGTTACAAAACTCGCGCCTCAGATGCTGCGAGTTTCAGAGCAAAAATTCAATGGCACAAACGTTGTTCATCCGACAGTGAGTCCCCGAGTCTCACTTTCGTGGACAGTTCTGCCGGGCGTGAACAATTACTATCTCTGGATTGAAAAGAACAACGGCACAAGTTTCGTTCAGATCACTGATCCTGCGCCACGTTCGGTCACGGGAGGCACGTTCGAGACGACTTTATCTGCCGGGCAATATCGTGTCTGGGTCCGTGATCTCAACGTGACGCCGCCCGTCTGGTCTCCCCAAGTTGATTTCGACGTGGCTGGTAGCCAGTCACCGCTGGCAACATGGCTCAGTTCGTCAGCTTCGATGGCGGCAGGCGGGGCTTTGGCATGGAGTCCTGTGGCAGGTGCCGTTCGGTACGAAGTCAACGTCGCAGGGATTTCCGCCGGAACTTCCACATTTACTTCGATGGTTTCGGGCACAGAATATCGAGGCAACTATCTTCCGCCCGGCAACTACAACGCTTGGGTGCGAGCGTATGATGCAGCAGACCGCCCGCTTGGCTGGGGCACAGCACTTCTGTTTTCGATAAGTCCTACGACTTACAATCCCAAGATTACTTCGGTTCCCACGGGAACACAAACCAACGGTGTAGCACCAATCGTGTGGAATCCAGGTTGGGCCGATTCGTACGAAGTCACGCTTCAGACAGCGACGGGTACGCCCATTTTGCGCGAGCCTCTCAAGGGAACAAGTTTTACTCCTTCACTCCTGCCGGCCGGAACTTACAATGTCGTGGTCAAGGCCTTCGATAGTCTGAACGCATCCTCTGCATCGTATCAGACGATGGCGAACGGTAATTTCACGGTTGATGCCGCTACGTACAAAGCAGGCACTCCGATCTTTACTCAGGGAGCAAACGGTTCTCAATTGACATGGCCGCAAGTGAACGGAGCGGTACGGTACGATCTATGGGTCGATCGGGTGTCAACGGTTGGATTTACGGCTCGATCACAGCTTGTTCGCGAATTTCGGCAGGACACGACATTTGATTTGGACAGCCGTTTCGATGACGGCGCGACTTACAATTCATGGGTCAGACCCGTGTTTCCGGACGGGGCGATTGGAGTATGGTCGGCACTAAAGCAATTTGTTGCATCGCCCAGTGGATCGGGAACTGTTCTCATTGGTCAAAATGCAGCAACCGGCGAAAGTCTGGCTCCGCAGTTTATCTGGCCAGCGATTTCTGGTGCGGCAGCTTATGATGTCTGGGTATCAAAGCAGGATCTATCGATGCCTGGTCAGGAAACAGCAACATACTTCCCGGTTGTGACCGTAGTAGAGAATCGCTACCTTCACAATTCTTCTGTTCTTGAGCATGGTTCGTATTTGTATTGGTACAAAGCAAGAAATTCCTCAGGAGTGTTGTTTGGCAGTTGGTCAGCAGCGATACCTTTTACGGTGCAAGCTGCAGCGTCAGTTACAATTCCCAACACACTTCAAATAGGGCTTTCAGAAGATTCTCCGGAACCAGTTGTTCAATGGGACAGCGTGCATTCCGGACTTGCGGATATACGGGTCATTCGAGTTGAACAGCCTCAGACTGAAGTTCTGCGCGAGCAATACTTCGTAACGTCCAGCTCTGCGACACGGAATTCACATGCGTTACGTGGCGGACTTGCACCGGGCTTGTATCGGATCGATGTTGGACCGCGAACTTCGCCGACCGCAGCGCCGGGCTGGGTGAATGGACCGGTGTTTTATTTTGACGGCAGCCGAATCAATACACTTCAGGCTACGGGAGCAGGCCAGTCAACCGCCACGCTCAATGTGGCAGGCCCGTTTCGAGGCGACTTTAACGGCGACGGACTTCAGGATCTGGTAAAGCGGACCGCAAATACCTGGGAATTGACCGTCTCCATCAACAACTCCACGGCACTCGCTCCGAGTCCGTGGAATAAAAATGGAACGAATGGATTTACGGATTTCGTTTCCAACCAATCGACAGCACCGATACTCGTTGGAGACTTCAACGGCGATGGGCGCGACGATGTCGTTCAGCCCGACATGGGGTCCGGCATATGGTCGGTCATGCGATCATCGACTCTGGGTAAATTTGACAAAATTGTGACGCCAGTCACAGGCTTGCTGGATCCCGATCTTCCAGACTTCAATTGGAACGCGCCGACAAGAACGTTGACGTGGAACCCCGTATCGTCACCCAACTCCAATGCTGTGCGAACATATGAACTTCAAATTGTCCGAAACGGAACCGCTGGTATTACTTCGAGTGTCGCTACGACCTTTACGAAGACTCAGGCTGAGAACAATGCTGCGGTCCTCAGCCAGTCGCTCACAAGTCTTACTCCTGGCGAGTATACGGTATTCATCAGGACAAGCGTGAATGGTCGCGTCTCGCAATGGTCCGAGGGCTTCGGAATTTCGACCAATGCGGCACCAGCGACCGGTTACTCGGCGTGGCAGAATTATCTGGTTGCGGATTTCAACGGCGACCATCGCGATGATATTGCCGCTTATAACTCGGTTCGGCAGCAATGGTACGTCGCGATATCCACTGGCACTTCGTTCGAACAGACTGTGTGGTCTTCCGGGTACAACTTCAGCGGTGTTTATTCAAATCAACTCGCGATGGACGTTAACGGCGACGGTCGCAAGGACATTGTCGCACAAAACTCAACTAATCAATGGATTGTCAACATTTCGACTGGCACGTCGTTCCTGACGCAACAGTGGGCTGCTCCAGCATTCATTACGGGAACGAGTGTTTCGCAAGCACTTGCTGCTGACGTTAACGCAGATGGCAGGGAAGATATTGTCACATTGGTTGGCACAAACTGGAACGTTTCGTTTTCGGGGAATAATGCATTTACCGCTTCGTCCGGGGGCGCAATTTCGACAGTCAATTTAGGCATGCCGTCAAACACCAGCCTCATTGATATGAACAATGACAGTCGATCGGATCTGGTAGGTTTTAATGCGGCCGGAAAATCTGTTGTGGCACTCGCCACGGCAACAGGCTTCCTGACGCCGACAATCTGGGAAGTGAATGCGACGACGCCATGGGTTATTCGACTTCAGGACTCCGGCATCGGCCTCATCGTCGCAGACTACAACTACCGCACACGAATGGTCTATGAAGCGTTCGATGAGGTACATAACACAATTGAGTATGAGGGGTATCGCGGCATCAAGAAGGGCTCTGCCGCGACGTTATCGACGAAATCCGGAAATGCATGGGACCAGACAAACCTACTTGGAACTCTGATTTCCACGGGAGTTCCAGTCACAAGTCCTGCGGAGCACGCACCGTTCACAGGTATCAAGTACGCGACCGGCACCATGACGTTAACTGCGGCTCAGGTTAAGAACTGGCTGACAACCACGACGATACCGATGGACTATTTTTCACAGGCCGGGCTCAACCCTGTCACGGTATCAACCGGAGTGGTAAAGATTGATCATGCATGGCTGCAAGCGTGGCTGCCAACGGCGACAGGGCTGGGTTGGGTTGCTCTGAATCCAGCATTTAAGAATTCGCTGTCTTCCGCTCCGCTGACGTCAGTACCAACATTCTCTGCCACGGATCTCGACAACTTTCTGACTCCGACCACAGACTACTTCACGGCAGATTTCGATGCGGGTGGAGTGACGGCCGGTCACCATTTGCCTGAGATACCTCCTCAGATGAATTTCCAGTCTGGAAACGCGATACCGGTGACGAACGCATCATGGCCGAAGGTGGGTTCTGTCGATGATGTCAAGCTTGAAACGAGTCACAACGCAGTAACTGATGTGACGATTGGTGAAAAAGCCATTAACGGAACACTGTCGGCCAGTATTATTGCGCTTCAGTTAGATCCGCAGCATCCACTTCAGCATTTCAGTGTCTATGCGCGTTCGACCGAAGACTATGAGGTGGGAATTCGATGGCTTAGTGGCTCGAATGGACCAGGAGAGGTTTACGAGCGTCACGGAAGTACGACCTATACGCTCGCATCAACAATAACTGCTATCACTGCTGGCGTCGTTGGCCCGATTCGATCCTTTAATGTTTCCGGGTTTATGGCTTGCAAGGTGGATCTGGTCATCAACGAGTATTCGATGAACGTTTACCTGCAATGGATCTCAAATTCAGTCACTTACGGAAAACATATCTATGTCAATTTGACACAATCTATTGAAAATAAACCCGCCTCGCGGTTCGTTAGCGGCCATTTCGGGTTTCAAACGGCGGGATCGGGACACCATTACCTTGATGATATTTACTACGAAGGAACCGATCGTGCAGATGTATCGCCGTTGTCATGGAGTATTGACAACCGTTTGAAAGACTTATATGCTTCTGTGCGACAAAGTGTGCAGGGAATCGGGCAGACTCGCACGATTCAGCAGACGTCACTTGCAACAGCTGCAACGCCAATTTTGTTGACACCTGCCAGTGTCTCAGCCGATCAATGGGCGGCGGCCGGTGGTGACTACCAGACCATTAAATTGCGATTCGTTGGTCCCAGTGGAAGCACGCTCACCACGACCCGTCCCGCTGGGATCACCGGGACGCCGGATCGAGTTGCAGATCTGGCCCGTAAACGTGTTGTCGTGAAGACTAGCGCCGACGGAAAAACGGCGCAGCTCTTTATTGACGACGAGCTGCAGGAAACGACGACACTGTCTGCACCAGTAAATGGCGTATTGCAACTGGAAAGCGTGACGCAGGTGCCCGGTTTGACCGCCGAACCGGCCCAACAGTATTCACTGACGAAAGATGGCACGGCACGGGTTATTCTGAGAGCCGATCAGTATTCCGCGGCCGATCTGGCACAGGTCAGTGACCAGTTGTCGAATGCTTATGATCAGATACCGGTAACAGCGACAGGGGTTCCCGTCACAGGCTATACGAACACGACGCTCATAGACAAATTGTTGGCCTATGCCACTGTGCGGCTGTTGACGTCAAGCCAATCGACAGAAGCAGACATTTCACGTTATACGGATGCCCTTCCATTGCGGCCATCTGTCAGTGCCGGATTGATATCCGCAACTTCAACTTTGACCTATTCCCCGGATTCTGTTTACTTTGCGCGTCCTTCGGATCTTACGGTCGATTTTCCGGTTGGGAAACTGTTATATGTGCCGAGAAATGGTGCCACGACGTCGCAGACGGACGCCACGCAGCAGTCGCGGTATCTGTTGACGTTGACTGAGTTGGCGGCTCGTGAACATGAACTCCTGTCTGAGATTTCCGAAAAGCGGGCGATGTCGGCTTTGACGTTTCTGCAGCGAGCTGGATTTAATGATGGAATCGTTCGACGATTGCATCTGCATTCCAGCAGTACGCCCACGGTTCCTGTTTACGTTGATGACTGGGACGCCGTCACTTCTCCGACATCGAATCTAAACGAGTTCCTGTATTTTGGCACAGGTCCAAATCGCACTGCCGCCTTCACGGCCATCAAGCAACAGATTGACGCCGGGGGAACAGTCACTTTGTCGGAGGAATTTCGGACTGAAGACGGCTGGACCGGAGTAGGATGGCTCCACGAGAATTATACATCTGTGGTTCCCGTTATCGAATCCTTGCTGATGTCAGATACCGACGGTCGCATTCTGCACGGTGGTGTCCTTAGCACGTCGGGGAATGATGGTTGGTCGAATGTGTCGTCGTTGCCGGATGCGGTAATTGCTCCTGATGCGTACCAGGGAATGCTCCGAAAATCGGATACCGATTTCGTACTGAGCATTCCGGGTATTTCGCTCCCCTTTACCCGAACGTGGACGTCGTCACGCAGTGACTGGCAGTCACCCAACCAGGTCGTCACGACGCGCGACATCAGCAATCTAGGACCTGGGTGGTCAACGCTCTTCAATCAACAGCTCGATATTTCAACAGTGACTGAATCAGTCCTTGGCTACAAGAAAAAGAAGAACTGGTTGCGACAAGTTTCTCAGGGTGCTCCGATTCTCAATAATACTTTGCGGAAAGGTGAAGCCACCGTCGTTGCATGGCGACGTGAAGACGGAACGACGGGCGTGTTTTATGCCAATGGAACAAAGGCGCTGGATGGGAATGGTATTTCGGTCTCAGCGGACTACGACAGTCCTCAGAATATGCCGGGAACACTAATTCGCCGACTGGATGGTGGACTGGTTTCCGGGACTCAGCAGAACGCCTATGGTAATTTCTATGAAGTGCGGATGGCAGATGGCGCGGTCTACAAGTTCAAAGACTACAATTCTGTGACCGCTCGTACGACAGGATCAACAAATGCTTTGTTGATTTCGATCGCCGATCGGTTCGGCAATCAAGTGAATATCGAACGTGATGCGGCAGACCCCTCGCACATCACGCAGATCGTCGATGCACAGTCGGCAAGAGTTCTTGCGAAATTTCGTTACATGGTCAACGTGGTCGAAACCGACAAAGGAGTATCGGGCGGAGCCTCTGAAAAACAGACGCTGACACTACCAACGATCCCGTCAAACGGAAAGTTTGTACTGACTCTCAACGGTCAGGCAACTGCCCCGATCTCCGCAACGGCAACTCCAACCACCGTTGAGGCAGCTCTGGAACTGCTAAAATCCAGTGTTGGCGGAAATTTGTCGGTCACAGTCACTGGACCAAACGGTGGACCGTATGCGGTGCAATTTGGCGGAAATCTCTCCAGTCGCGATGTGCCGATGCTCAGTTCGTACGTCACTCAGATCGAAGTGCCTCCTGCATCCACAGGAAGTTCACCTTCTACAACCGTTACAGGTACTCGGTTCTGGAATTATTCGTACGACGACACTGGCAACCTTAGCCGAGTCACGGCATCAGAGTCAACCGGTACTGCACCAAATGTCCAGCTCACACAGCCCACAACGCGATATGCATACACTTGGTACGCTAAAACGAGTCCAGTCGGTAGCGCGGTGCGAGGTGATCGTCTCGCCGGAATGATGAAGTCAGCTGCCGGATTTGCAGGCGATTCGACGGATTCTGGAGCAAGTCTTTCCGACCAGTTCAATTACTACGGGAATGGTCGTCTGCGGACAATACAGGATGCAGAGGGCGGAGAACAGCACTTCATTTATGACGCATTCGGAAATGCGACATTGGTGGTTGATGCGATTGGCAACGTCACAATAAATCAGTTTTCCGATCTGGGCGAAATGGTCGCGTCGGTCTCGGCGTCAGGTGAACGTACGATTTATGACATAGCAACCAATGTAGCGCGAGTTGCGAGACAAACGGCCACTAGCGGTCGCTCAGAAAGCTGGGAATACGACGCGAAGGGCAATACCAAGCTGCACACAGATGCAGCGGGGATTTCTCAGATCATGACGTATCATCCGGTTTACAACCAGATCGCGACGATCGTTGAACGGACAGCTGGCGGTACGCTCGTGCCGGTCATGACGAATACGTACTTCACGGACAACGCGGCGGGACATGCGATTGGAGCCCTTGCGACATCGACCGACGCCCTCACTTACGCGACTTCGTACAGATACTCAACTGCCGCAACCACGACAGGTAAGGGACTGATTGCCGAGATTACTTCGCCGAAAGGACACTCTACACAGTTCGATCGTCTGGGATACGATGTCTTCGGAAATCCAGTTGTCGTCGATCACAGGCAGTTTGCAAACAACACACTGACAACTGTGAGCGTCGATAGAACGTCGCACGACAACACTGGCGCTATCGATTATGTCTGGGACTACGGCAGCAATGGGCTTTTGGCGAAAAGTACCGATTTCACCTATGACCAGTTAGGACGACTGGTCGAAAGTCTGGCCCCTGATCCGTATCTCCCGAATGCGACTCTCCGAACACAGTATCTCTACGGTCGAAACGGCCTGATTGAGAAGCGAATCAATCAGGATGGCTCGATCTACCGCTACGAATACGACAACGCTGGACGAGCGTTGCGGGAGATTCGCCCCGATGGCACGTTCACCTCCGTTGAATACAACGTCAACGGTACGGTGGCATCACAAACGGATGCGAACGGCAACAAAACACGGTTCGTTTATGACGTGCTGAATCGTTTGTCGCAGACGATTTTTGCGAATGGCACAACCCGCTCGCTGCTGTACAACGCGAAGGGAGATTTGATTAGCGAAACCGACGAACGAGGATCGATCACACGCTATGAATATGATGCGGCTGGCCGATTATCGAAGACCATTGATCCAGATCACAATGAAACCACGATCGGGTACGACGTCTTCGGAAATCAAAGTACTGCGGAAAGTGAAATGGGTGTTGTCACGACCACGTTTAACAAGAAGCACCAGCCGATTCAGGTGCTCTACAAGACCAAAGCCACCGTCAATGGTGCGGTGGAAACGACGATGGTCCGAGTGGATCAGGTCTTTTATGACGGGAACGGAAACCAGACACGCACACAGAGTTTCGACTTGCAATCTTATCCCGCTGCCGTCGTGGACGTTTCCCCGTTGCTGAGCGATTTGAGTGCTGGCGATATTCTCACATTGACTGACAATGTCATTACAACAGCAGAAGCAAATCTTGCGTCGGTTGCTCGCAGAAGAATCACGACAACGGCGTTCGACTTCCGTGACAAGCCAGTGTCCGCTTTCGATGCTGCCAGCAATCCAACCTCGCAGACGTATTCTCTGGGTACGTTGTTGACATCAACGACGGATGCTCGCATGGCGACGACGCGCTTTGGTTACGATCTTTCCGGCAGTCTGCAATACGAAGCACTCCCGTTTGTAAATTCGACGGACACAAAAGGTCTGGCGCGTGTGATGCGGCGTGACAACATGGGGCGTGTGGTTGAAGTTCAGGAAACGCCGTATTCGCTGAATGCAGGTGTCGTGAATGTTAATAATACAAACAACACGAACGCTTTCGGTGAACCAGTCGCTCCCGCAAACAGTGAAGCCGCACGCATCACGAAGACCTCGTTTGATGCCCTGGGACGCCCGGCAGCGACGCAAAACGCCATGGGATTTGTGACTTGCGTCACGTATGACCCGGCTGGCAATGTCGTGGAGACCATTGATGCGTCGCGACGCAGTACGCTCAGTGTGCTGGACAGCATGAATCGAGTCGTAAAACAAGTCCTGCCAGCGGTGAGCGTCGTTGCTCCATCCACTTCACTCACGGTTGTGGCTACGACCGTTATGCCGGTCGTGATGACGCAATACGATGCCACAGGCAACGTGATTACGGCGACCGATCCAGCAGGCCATACTACGACTTTTCAGTATGATTCGCTGAATCGTATGATTCTGAAAACCGCACAAGCCACGGATGAAACTCCAGTCCCGATTGGCGTCAATCCCACTTGGTCATTGACTTACGATACCCTTGGTCACGTCGCGACGTCCACCGATCCGCTCGAACGAGTCACCATCACGAAAAGTGACATGTTCGGGCAGGTGCTGTCCACAATGCAGCCAGATCCAGACGGCCCGACCGGCCCATTGACAGCTTCCGTCATCGAGTCTTCGTATGACGCCTTTGGCAACCTGCTGACAGTTCTTGACAAAGGCAATCTGACTTCCGCAGCGGACGATCGGCTGACGGTCAACGAATATAACTCGCAGAATCTGAAGACGAAGACGACGTTGCCCGTACCGAGTGCCGGAGTCGCTGCTTCTGTTTTGCAATGGTCATTTGATGTTGCTGGAAATCTTCTGTCCTCCACGGACGCTCGGTATTACAAGACGAATTACACCTACGATGCGTGGAATCATGTGATCAAAACAGAACTGCCTGCTGTGGCCTATGGCACTGGCACCGCGCGTCCGACGTCGCTCGCAACCTACGATATCTTCGGCGATCTGATTCGTTCAACCGACGCGATGGGGCGGACAACCACGTATCAGCACGATGCCCTGGGCCGAACCTTCAGTACGGTGTCGCCAAATCCAGTCGGCGGTGCCTGGGCTGGGTTGATGTCCATGACCAGCACACTGCAATTTGATGCTGTGGGCAACGTGATTCGCGTGACTGATCAACTCGGTCGTCAGACAACCACAGCTTACGACAGTCTCAATCGACCCATTCGCACCACCGGCACAGATCCGTACACCGACGATTTCGAAACCGCCCCGACAACAACTGTTGCGTACGATGTCAACGGCAATGTGGCCCGTCAGACTGACGCCGCTGGTCTTGTCACGCGGTTTGGGTATGACGTTTTGAATCGAGCGAATCTGGTCGCCGTGCAGAACACAACCGGCTGGTTGACGTCTTCCACGGAATTTGACAAAGCTGGCAACGTGAAACGCACGATCGATGTTCGCGAGCATGTCACGGATTACAACTACGACGATTGGAATCGCGTCATCAAGGTACTGCAACCGACAAACAGTTCTGGCCGACCGGAAACGACCACAACCTACGATCAGTTCGGCAACGTGAAGGCTGTCGTTGATTCGCGTGGTGGTGTTACGGACTTCGAATATGACAAGCTGAACCGGCTGATTCATCAATTGCAGCCCGCTCCCGCAACAGGCGTCACACGTCCGGAATCGGTGTTTGCGTACGACGCTGCTGGAAACCTTTACAACACACAGGTGCTTGCCAGTCGCAATATTGTGAATTCCAGCAACGTCGAAAATTGGACGGCATCCGTTACGACGTTTGATGCCATCAACCGACCGGTGAATACCGTGATCACTGGCAAACGGATTGTTGACGGTGTCACGCAGACCGGTCAGCCGATGCCCGCCCCGACACTCACGTCCCAAACGTATGACCTTGTCGGCAACGTGTTGACAGTGACGGATGCTGAAGGACGCGTGACTGCGTTCGAATACGATCGCCTGAATCGCAAGATCACGGAAATCGATCCCAAGCCAACAACTGCCGACGCGAATCCCATCACGCGATTCCGTTACGACAACGCCGGTAATCTGGTGGCGACAATCGATCCATTGGGCCGTATCGCGACTATGACGTACGATCTGCTGGATCGAGCGTTCACCACAACCTCGCCGGATCCGGACGGACCACAAGGCCCGTTGCCAGCTCCCCTGGCGGCCATGCGTTGCGATATCATGGGCAACCTGCTGTCGACCACCGATCAGCTCGGACGACAGACAGTATCGACCTACGACCTGCGCAATCACGTCCTCACAGTCACTCAGCCCGACGCCGATCTGACCGACAATCTGTCCGCACCAACGGCGTCGTTTGTTTACAATCTTTATGGCGACAAAATTAAGGCGGTTGATGCACTGGGCAATGTCACCGACTACGGATACGACGCCATCGGGCGTTTGACATCCACCACGCTTCCGGATGCCACACCCAACGACAGACTCGGCCGTCCCGTTACGCACTTTGTTTACGACATCGTCGGCAATGTGGTGGCGACGACAGATCCTGCCGGTCGTATCACCAACAATACGTATGACTTGCTCAATCGCCTCACGAAGACGCAATTGCCACTGCCTGGCACGGACACTACACGTCCTCGCCCCACGACATTGTATCAGTACGATGCCGTCGGCAATGTGGTGGTAACCACCGACTACATCAGCGCCAATGTGAGTCGTGTGACGCAGAACGAATACGACTACATGAACCGCATTACGAAAACGACGCTGCCGTCACCCTCCATCGGTGCCGCTCGTCCGGTAACGACCTACGAATACGACAAAATCGGCAATCAGACGACCGTGACTCAATCCTCGTCCGCCAGCAACGCAATTCAGAAGACTACGAAATTTGTGTTCGACGATCTGAATCGGCTGGTGCAGACACAATCGCCGAACCCCACAACCGGTGCCATCGGCGGCGGACCGGTCAGCGTGAGTACCTTTGACCTGGTTGGCCGTTTGATCAGTTCAAAAGATCCCCTGAACCGCATCACGAGTTATTTCTATGACGACCTGGATCGCCTGACGAAAGTTATCGGCGCTCACCTGGACGGCCAGCCCATTGGAAATACGACCGACAAGATTCCTTCTGAATCCCGCACGTTCTACGACGCCGCAGGCAACGTGACGATGACACAGTCCCGTCAAAAGCCAGATCCATTGACGACCGCAACCGGGACTTCGTCGCTGGGGATTTTCAGCACGACGATCAATCGCTATGACAGTCTGGACCGTTTGACGTCCACAATTGATGCCAATGGCGGCGTGACGCAGTTTCGTTACGACAACGGCGGCAATCGCATTCAACTGACGGATGCTTCGTTCAATACGACACGCTGGCAATATGATGCTCAGGGACAAGTACTGTCGGAGACGGATCCGAACCGTCTGTCGATCGTCAACGAATACGATCTGGTCGGCAACATCTTTGCAGTGACGGATCGTCGAGGCTACCGGACGCAGTTTGTGCGTGACAACCTCGACAACGTGCTTCAGGAACACTGGCTGCAGCCAAGCGGTGCGAGTACGGCTTTTGTTTCACGGGTTCAAAACTGGTACGACTCTTTCAACCGCGTCTACTGGTCCCGCCAGACGAACCCTGGAAACGCCCAGATTCTGAGTGAGGTTTCGCTGAGCTATGACAATCTCGACCGCGTCGTGGTCTATAACACCGTCAACACACCCGGACAGTCGTCAGCGAAACTCACGTATCAATACGATACCTTCGGCAATCGCACACAAATGAAGCAGGAGACCGGCAACGGTGCGTCGCTGATCACCGTCACGACGAACTACACCGACTACGACTACCTCAACCGCTTGACGAAGCTGAACCAGACAGCCACAAATTTCCCGAGCTGGAAGGACAAGTCGGTTAAGCTCGCTTACCGAGATGACAGTTCGATCCAGACGATCACGCGGTATTCTCATCTGGCACAAACTGATAACAGCAAGATCGTCGTGAAAACGGACTACACTCAGGATCAGGCCGGACGACTATCCTCAATCACACACACGAAGACAGTACCAACAAGTACGGTGCTGGCAAAGTACGAGTACACCTACTTCGCCGACGATCAGTTGCTGAAGGAAATTTCGTCCGTCGATGGCACGACGAACAACGATTACGATGCCTACGGTCAGCTCGTCACCAGCACGAAAACGGCGGGCACGAGCGAAGCGTATGTTTATGACAAGTCGGGCAACCGGATTGTGGGTTCGACGGTCGTCGGTAAGGGCAATCGGATTCTGAACGATGGCACGTATGCGTACGAATACGATGGCAATGGCAACCTGACACGTCGTACAACCCTGGTGAATGGTGCTCCGAGCGGAGCCTACATCCAATACACATGGGACCATCGCAATCAACTGACAAAAATTGAGTTCTACAACGCGCCGGTCAATGGCGTCTGGCCGCTGAATAAGACCGTGTCGTATTCGTATGACGTTTCAAGTAACCGCATCAGCAAGACGCTGGCGGTGCCTGGTCAGACAACGGTGGTGGAAAACTACGTCTATGACGGCGATCAACTCGTCGCCGTGATGAACGCGACTGGTGCGATTCAGCATGAGTACTTCAACGGCAGTTCTTTGGATCAGGTGTTTGCCGATCAGACGGTGCTGAGCGGAGTGCTCTGGCCGCTGGAAGATCGCACGGGGGCCGCTCGCGATGTGATCTCAACGGCGGGCGTGGTGCTCGATCATCGCACGCTCGACAGTTTTGGCAACATTTCGTCGCGATCGGGTGCATGGATTGATTATGACCAGTTCTTCAGCGGGCTGTTCTATGATGCCGACAGCCAGTTGTATTACGCCCGAGCCCGCTGGTACGACGCGACCAGTGGCAAGTTCATCGGCGAAGATCCGTTGCGGTTCGGTGCGGGGGATACGAACTTAAGTCGCTACGGAGCCAACGATCCGATCAACAACGCAGACCCGAGCGGAATGTCGTGGTTCAGTCACGCTCTCAAGCAGGTTGGAAATGCCTTCGAAGACGTCGGTCACTTTGTGGAGAAGCAATGGGACAACGGCAATATCCAAAAAGGTCTGCTCGTTGCGGGAACTCTGGCATCGGGCGGAATGCTGGGCTTTGGTCTGGCCGCAGGCACGCTTGGCACGGCGAATATATTTGCCGGTGCGTTGGGTTTGGCGTCTGGTGTGGCGAATTCGTACGAAGTGTTCTCCGGCAACCGCATCGGCGACGGCACATTCACGCGAGTCCTCGGTGCCGCCGCTGCCGTGACAGGTGGCTTCTACGCTCCGGGAGTGAAATCATTCGGCACATTCGGTCGTGGCCTCAGTGGTGCGAGCGGCCTTGTGTCCGGCTATGAAATCGCTTCCGGCAACACCATCGGCGACGGCACATTGTCGAGCCTGTTCCACGTCACGAACCTCGGCGTCAACCACGGCAGCACGCTCTTCAACGCTAACGCATCCGCCGCTCAACGCTTCGGCGTCGGCTTAAACCTCGCCGTCGGCGGCGCAAGTGTCTTCAACACCGGCGACCGCGGTTTGCAACAAGCGTTGCGAGCCCTCAGCATCGCCAGCGGCGTCTGGAACACCGGCTCGGAAGCCGTCACAGCGTACCAGACTTCGAGAGCCACACTCGAAGCCCTGCGACCAACGCCGATTCAGGCGAGGGCACAGTCACAGATCAAGCAAGTGGGGTATGAAGGCGGAGGCTTGTTTAGTGTTGATGATAAATTGCTACCGATACCACCAAATGGCAAAAGTACTCTGCAACGCCAATATGAAGAGCAGAATCCCCAAGAGGGAGGAGATGGAACTGGACCGTGGGGATTTTCTTTCGGAATGTTTGTGTCAATGGGAATGGAGTGGGCTAACCGTGAAGCCCAGCTAGCTTCCCAGCAGCAGGTGCTGTACTCAAACGCTGCAGCTGAACTTGCTGCCCAATTCGAGGCAAACCCTGACCAAGGACTATATTCTTTCCCCGCAAAGTATGGGCATCCGGCAACGGCTGACCAACAGAAGATTCTTGCACTACTGGTCGGCCCCGCAGTGGAACTCCGCGGAAAATTTGATATTGTCAATGACGTACTCGCGGAAGCGGACGATCGGCAACTCCAAGGACTCCCGCTGGCACCATGGCATCAGGCGGCGTTTGCTGACTATCGGACACTTAGAAACGAGGAAAGTCATTTGGGTTTCGTGATCAGCCAATATGGACTTGATCGCTTCAATGTCGAGAACGCGACACCAGACACTTGGATGTATTCTGCCCGAAAGTACGCTAGCACGACAAGTTTACTGAGCCGTGATATCATGCAGGTGGTCGATGCGGCTTATACGCCGCTAATTGACAATGGGCGTCACGGAATTGACTATTCAATTGGTCCAGTGGACATCATCTCAATCGGAGCTTCCGTTGCCAAACTTGGCTTCACTAGTGGCGGCTATGCTTTGTCTCGCTTTGCACCACAATTCGCAGGAAGAGTTGCCGCGAACCCTGCTGTTGCAAGAGTTGGAGCGGCGACCGCCTTCGGAAATTCCCTGCTGCGGTCTGTCCATCCCGTTTCTTCGAACCCAAATGCATTTTTCACCCCAAAGGGCGGAGCTACTGATTTCTTTGTTTCGCCAAGCGGCCAAATTTCAAAGGCGCGGCCTCGTCCGACCCACGCGAATGCTCACGGTTTCACACTAAGGGAAATCAATCCGTCGAGTGGCACGCTGAATTGTGCATCTTGTTCTGTTGCCACTGATCGCTTATTGTCGGGCGCAGGACATCAACTTGCCGATCTTTCTGGAGTAACAAGTTCCCGTGCGTTGGAGCGGCTGTACGGGCGAAGCTTCGTTCCAAGCTTGAGCCGAACGCAACTTGCCGAGCAACTTGCAACTCAAGGCAATCGAGGCATCGTGTTTGGCAGCAATGGCGCTGGAAAAGTTGGACACTTTTTTAATGGTGTCAATCAGAATGGAACATTACGATTTCTGGATGGGCAGTCTGGCACGGCGGCAAATCTTGATAAGTATGTTGAGTTTTGGTTTCTACCGACTAAATGATGGAATTAGATATGATCGTCACAAAATCATTTGAATCACCTGAGGAACTGGCGAAGTTCTCCGAAGGAAAGACTGCGGTTTATCTGCTTGTCGGTAGCTGTGACCAATGCGGCCCATTGGCTGAACAGCTTGCGCCGATTCTTCTTGAATCTGAAGTGTTCGTTCGGCTTGAAACGGATGCGGAAATCTTCAAGCAAATGGAGAATGCAAATAGCTTTCCTGCGTTGGGTGTTTGGAGTTCGAAGGGTAGCTTGATTGGTTACCGAGAGAACGATGAATCAGTCGCGGAGTTTGTCAAGTATTCGCGAAAGTACTGTTGAAGAAGGGGTACTCAAAAAGGTGTCAGCGGAGGGGCACAAAAAGGGGGGAGCATCAGGGGACGCAGCCAATAGTGTTCGGCACGGATATTGCATGGACGAGGATTGTGAGCGGCGCTGAGCTGATTTGCGAGTCATTCGACGCAGGAACGTGGCTGCGTCGAGGCTAGAATTTCGCTGGGACGAGGCATCGTTTTTCAGAGCGCGCAAAGCACCAGGGGACGCAGGTGTCAAGGCATGTTAGCATGATTTCGCAAAAACAAAGCCTTCGACGTGCCATCCACTTTGATGCACCACTACGAAAACGGCGGGCACGAGCGAAGCGTATGTTTACGACAAAACGGGCAACCGGATTGTGGGTTCGACGGTCGTCGGTAAGGGCAATCGGATTCTGAACGATGGCACGTACCAATACGACTACGATGGCAATGGCAACCTGACACGTCGTACAACCCTGGTGAATGGGGTTCCGAGCGGTGCCTACGTCCAGTATTCATGGGACCATCGCAATCAGCTGACAAAGATTGAGTTCTACAACGCACCGGCGAATGGCGTATGGCCGCTGAATAAGACCGTGTCGTATTCGTATGACGTTTCCAGTAACCGCATCAGCAAGACTCTGGCGGTGCCAGGTCAGACGGCGGTGGTGGAGAACTACGTTTATGACGGCGATCAACTCGTCGCCGTGATGAATGCGACCGGTGCGATACAGCATGAATACTTCGACGGCGCATCTCTGGATCAGGTCTTCGCCGATCAGACCGTGCTGAGCGGAGTGCTCTGGCCGCTGGAAGATCGCACGGGAGCCGCTCGGGATGTCATCAGCACGGCGGGTGTGGTGCTCGATCATCGCACGCTCGACAGTTTCGGCAATATTTCTTCTCGATCGGGTGCCTGGATTGATTATGACCAGTTCTTCAGCGGGCTGTTCTATGATGCCGACAGCCAGTTGTACTACGCTCGAGCCCGCTGGTACGACGCGACCAGCGGAAGATTCCTCGGCGAAGATCCGTTGCGGTTTGGTGCGGGTGATACGAACTTAAGTCGCTACGGAGTCAATGATCCGATCAACAACGCAGACCCGAGCGGAATGTCGTGGTTCAGTCACGCTCTCAAGCAGGTTGGAAATGCCTTCGAAGATGTCGGTCACTTTGTTGAGAAGCAATCGGACAACGGCAATATCCAGAAAGGTCTGCTCGTTGCGGGAACGCTGGCATCGGGTGGGATGCTGGGCTTTGGTCTCGCCGCTGGCACGCTCGGCACGATGGAGATCTTTGCCGGTGCATTGGGCGTGGCCTCCGGTGTGGGGAATTCGTACGAAGTGTTCTCCGGCAACCGCATCGGCGACGGCACGTTCACGCGAGTCCTCGGTGCCGCCGCTGCCGTGACAGGTGGCTTCTACGCTCCGGGAGTCAAATCATTCGGCACCTTCGGTCGCGGCCTCAGCGGTGCAAGCGGCCTTGTGTCCGGCTATGAAATCGCCTCCGGCAGCACCATCGGCGACGGCACATTGTCGAGCCTGTTCCACGTCACAAACCTCGGCGTCAACCACGGCAGCACACGGTTCAACGCCAACGCATCCGCCGCTCAACGCTTCGGTGTCGGCTTAAATCTCGCCGTCGGCGGAGCGTCTGTCTTCAATACCGGCGATCGCGGTCTGCAACAAGCGTTGCGAGCCCTCAGCATCGCCAGCGGCGTCTGGAACACAGGCACCGAAGCCGTCACAGCGTACCAGACTTCGAGAGCCACACTCGAAGCCCTGCGACCGACGCCGATTCAGGTGCGGGCAGCAAAGGGCGTCATTCGGCAAGTCAGTCACACGACTGACGACGAAATGTTCAGTGAAGATGATGCCGGCTGGCAACCATCAAGAAGCCGTGGTTCGTACGGCGACGCCTACCTGGAAGCGGTCTCGGGAAATGGGGCACCTGGTTTCGTCGAAGATCTGCTGAGTCCTCGGCTGAACACTGCTTACGAAACGTTGAGTCCGATCGACGTCAATTACGAAGCAAACGTCGGATACGCCACCACACAGTTCACTGGCGATCTCAATCGAACACAGCGGAACCTTAATATAAGACAACTGATGCTGGATGTTGACACTGCACGAACGGCCTTTGAGATTACGAACGCTCGTAAGGGAACACCGAGTTACCAATTTGGCGAGGCTTCAGGGGCGTATCGCAATTTAGAGAAAAAGCGACTCGCTCTCGAAAAATTGTCCGGACACCGATACGAAGGCAGCGTCGAAGGCGCTAAACGCGGTTTGAATCATGACTTTCAGGATCTCTGGGATCAAGGCCTCGTACTCGCACCAAGCGGAGGCAATGGTTTCGACACCTTCATAAATGGCTCTGTTTCCGCCGGAACAGGGTTCGCCGATGGATTCACAGCCAATAACGCTACCTCATTCCGAAACAGCCTCGGCTGGTATTCTGCTGATCTCACAGCGTTCAATCAAGACAGCTATCTCTACGCAGGATCTCAGGCTCTTGGTGCTGGAGCGGCTGCCTATGTTGGCGGTTCCGTATTGGCGCGGGGCGGTGCATTCATATCGGGATTCGCCCCTACCACGACGGCTGTCGCTGGATATGGCCTTGGAATCTACGGTGGATACTCGCTTGGACAACATGTTGGCAACACAATTGAAAACTGGGACAATCTTTCCGGTCCGCAGCGTGTTTCCGCTATCGGCGTTCCGATCGCTGGTCTGGCCGGTGGCTACGCTGGTTACAAGTCCGTTCCTGCCGAAACGATCTTCAACTGGCAAAGTGCAGGTGCATCGTCTCGTGCCTACACAAACAGACTCGCAAGCGAGCTGTGGGCGGATGAAGCTGGTACGATTCAAACCGGCTACGGAGCGTTCGGATGGGAGCAACGATCAATCGTTCAGAGTACGTCACGCCCAAACAACTTAAACGGGCCTGCCAACTCCGTCCATGTCAGGACAACGCAAGACGGACGAGCCATTCAAAGCACCGTTTTCAATCAACGCAGCGAGGCTCTGGGCCATATTGACTGGAAAGATCTGGAAGGTCACTATTTCTCAACACCGGGCTACCCGAAGTCGGGGCACGGAGCTGGGAATGCTCATATACCGCTGGGAGATGCTCGCATTCCTGACGACTGGACAAGATTGCCGTCGGGAGTAACTCCTGTGCCGCCAAGAGGAACAAAGTAGGAAAACTCGAATCATGAGTATTGAATTGACCTGCGAAAACGTCAGTGCTGTCATGGATGCGTATCATGGTTTTCATGACGCCAATATCATCTCGGTAATCTTGCGTCCGGAAAGCGGCGTAGCCGGCTATCTTGATGTGGAAGTCGAGCTTCTTGCTCAAAACTTTCAAAACCAGGTTGTTGAAAACGTCAAACTCCTGTTGTGGAGAGTGGTTGAACTCAAGCTCTACTATCACAAGGAATTCGACTATCCGTGCATCCGTGACGATATCGCGATCGGCTTTTTTGATGATCTGGTCTTTGTTGACTTTGGATCGGCTTGTGAGCCTCGAGAGTCTCCGGAAGCATTTCGCTCCGCGTACAGCTATTTCGTATGCGAGTCTATGTCATTTGAAGCAACAACGAGGCTCTCGAAAGCTCGAAAAGGGGACGCAACTCATTGATTCGGGGGCGATGAAAAGAGGCGATGAAAAGGGGACGCAGCTCATTGGAGGCGATGAAAAGGGGACGCAGCTCATTGGAGGCGATGAAAAGGGGACGCAGCTCATTGATTTGGAAATGAGTCGCGTCCCTTTTTTTGCCCTCCGGAAAGAATTCCGAACTTCTGTTGCTAACGGCTCTTACACCAATCACAACTGGAGGCATTTGAAGGCAGGTACCGCAGATGAGGCACAGCAGTTCAGCAAAGGCGGACTCGCACAGTTTCTACCTGAGTTCAATGATAGCCGTTTAGAGAAACTTGCGTTGCAAAAAGGTGTGGTAGTTGAGCATGGTGGAGGATACCACGCATTTCTCCAATTTGATCGGTCGATTGGATTTGACAATGGGAACGCAACGACGTGGATTCGAGCGGAACTGAGCGGTGGGGTATATCATGGCCATCCGATGCATCAGAGTAGATTGCCAAAAGCCTTTTCCGGTCGTTAGCCATCTTGAAAGGATTGAAATCATGACATCAAGCGCGCGAGATATATCGCAGTTTCACTTACTAGAAATCCATGGTTCCGATGCTTGGAAAGTAACGCGCCATCGGCTCTTTGATGTTTCTCCGGACGCTGTACCGCACCTTAGTCCTCCGGTACACGGATTTACTGTATGGGATCTCTATTTCCTTGAGAACCTTTTCCAGGCAGAAAGGATCGATCGCAGTCTCTTGCTGGATATTGGGTGGTATCCACATGCGGATCCATCTGGGTGTTTTCGGCTGTTCGTTGTACGTATAACTGAAAGTGGCAGGCCCAGCCGAAATGATGTTGATTGGAATCACCCTGTAGCCGTTCTGGAGACTCGTTCGCTTCGCGAGGTCCATGCAGAAATTTGCCGATGGCTGACAAACGACTTTTCTGCCTCACGACGAAAAGGGCACGACGAAAAGGGGACGACGAAAAGGGGACGCAGCTCATTGACGACGGGGGACGAAAAGGGGGGACGAAAAGGGGACGCAGCTCATTGAGGGGGACGAAAAGGGGACGCAGCTCATTGATTTGGAAATGAGTCGCGTCCCCTTTTCGCGTCCTTTTGGAAATGAGTCGCGTCCCCTTTTCGCGTCCGCGTCCCCTTTTCGCGACTTCGTCCCCTTTTCGCGTCTTTTCATCCGGCAAGTACTTCACCTGGGAAGAATTAGGCATGGCAGGACATCGAGGCGTTGGCCCAGCAATGCCACCAAAACAAAGATAAAAACGAAAGGTATTGAAAATGAAAATCGAAGACTTCCAAGTCGGAATGCAGTTCACAAAGGTTGAAATTGACACCCTAATTTCAAGTAGCGGCGTCAGTGACAAGCTCCGGATTCGTTTGGCCGACATGAAAAATAAATGGACTGTTGACCACGAAGTGTTGTATTACATTTCTGAGCAAGAAGCGTGGGACGCTGGCATGGGAAGCGAAGGTTACATCCTAGTTCGAAACAACGAAATCGTCGATAGCCTTGTCTTGCGAATGAACTGAAAACGAAAAATCGTTCACGTCTTATTGCTTGAAAGCATCAAAGGGTCAAAAGCATCAAAAGAGAGCGAAAAGCTGCTATATGGGAGCGATGATTTTAGCATGAGCGCGCACCGGTAGCGCGACCAAGGCATCGACGTGCCATCCATCGTGATTCGCCAGCACGAAAACGGCGGGCACAGGCGAAGCGTATGTCTATGACAAGACGGGCAACCGGATTGTGGGTTCGATGGTCGTCGGTAAAGGCAATCGGATTCTGAACGATGGCACGTATGCGTTTTTGTACGATGGCAATGGCAACCTGACCCGTCGCACGACTCTGGTGAGCGGGGCACCGACCGGTGCCTACATCCAGTACACATGGGACCATCGCAATCAGCTGACAAAGATTGAGTTCTACAATGCGCCAGTCAACAGTAGGTCCTCCTTGCCGAGGAGGACTTTCGCCGCAAGGCGAACCCAAGGGCGGACGTCCGCTCAACGCCGTCGTGTTGTCCTGTGATCAACGTGGGTTCGGTCACAGGTCGCGACAGGTCGCGAAGTCCTTTCCGGCAGACTCATCATTACCCGGAATTTATTACAAATAGTATTGCAGTAAGTACAAAGTGAATGGCGAAGTTTCTGAGTTTGTTGCGAATTTACTCGAAAGCCCTGGCGGTCTGAATGTTGCTGTAGGT
>Ga0154020_10001181_pt1 | contig 32224 bp, 23 predicted proteins | sample Klosneuvirus_201_FD_109709 | JGI IMG/M metagenome (GOLD analysis project Ga0154020, IMG submission 109709) | Active sludge microbial communities from wastewater, Klosterneuburg, Austria - Klosneuvirus_20160825_MG | ecosystem: Engineered > WWTP > Aerobic digester > Activated sludge | place...
GGCCCACCTCGGCTCGCTAGCCGCCTGTTCGCGGCGGGAGTAGCGCTCATGGTCGCGGCGCTCGGTGAACAGGTCGCACGCGGTCAGACCGACCCGGTGCCGCCGGATTCCTGGGCCCGTCGCCAGGAAATCGCCCAGCTCGGCGAGATCACGCCAAATGTCGCCGCGGACTTTGACCCGCTGCTGGGCACGCCCACGTTCATCCGCTCGACGACCGCGTTCCTCACGCGCCGCTCCGGCCGCACCGCAACACAAGTCGTCGCGGACTTTGTGAACGACAACCCCGCGACCTTCGGCGTGTCACTCAGTGGCGGCAACCTCATCGCCGTCGGCGAGTTCCCCAACGCAACATACCGCACCATCCGAGACTTTGAAACACCGTCCCTCGGGCCCACCGGCGTCCGCCACCTCACATATCAACAGACGCATAACGGCCAGGACATCTACGGCTGCATCCTCACGGCCAACGTCACCGGCGACGGCATGCTCGTCAACATCGGCAGCAGGTTTGTGCCAGAGCCGGCCGTGCCTATGACGGCGCCAACCTGCGGCGCCCGCGACGCTGTGGCGGCAGCGTGCGATGAGGTCGGGGATGCCCGGATCATGGACATTGTGGGTCTCATCGCCCCCGATGCCGACTGCACGACCGACTGGACGGTTCCGCACCGCTATGAAGGGGTTGGCGAAACCGGCCTGTCGGTTCGGGCGGTCCTTTATGTCGAGGCTCCTCCTTCGATCGTTCAGGCCTGGAGCGTGCGGCTGCCAAACGACCCGGCGCGCGAAGACGCCGCGACGCATTGCATCGTGCGGCACTCGGACGGCGTGATCCTTGAATCGTCCGACACGACATCGCGCATGTGCCAGCCGGACCCAGTGACCTTCGCGGTGTATCCCTATCACTCCCCGGTGCCCGCGTGGCCTGGGTTGGAGACCTTCTCGTCGAGCACTGAGGACACAGAGTGCACCATGCGGGCACAACTCGACGACATCGGCATCCCGCCTTGTGGGCAGTCGCTGGGTGACGGGCGAGTGAACGCGGCGGTGACGTGGGAAGAGATCGCTGCCAGGTCGCCGAACGGATGGCTGAATGATGCCGAGTACCCGCGATGTGCAGACCCGCCCGCGACCGGCGTCGTAAGTCAGACGTGTGGGAACAACTTCCGAGTCTACGGGATTGCCAATCTCGTCCCACAATCGCCGACGCAGGGTGCCGGGCGAGTGTTCGCGCCGCCATTCGTGATCGAGACTGATCCTCCCACTGCCCCGGGTTACATGGCCGCGTCGGTGACCCAAGCCTTCTACACTGCAAACCGTTGGCACGATGCGCTCCACGCACTTGGCTTCGACGAAGCTGCCGGCAATTTTCAGGAAGTGAACTTCGACAATGGCGGCGTGGAGGGTGATTCGATCGACATCCAGATCAACGGTGGAGCCGCAAACGAGTACGGCCGGTATGCCTTTGGTGGCAATGAGGCATGGTCAGAGGATGGCTGGCATAGCGCCGTTACGCTGAGCATCATGACTCATGACCCGGCCTGGCCGCGGTCGGCGGCGCTGGACAGCCAGGTGCTCTTCCATGAACTGACGCATGCCATGACGAACCGGCTTCATGTCGCGGCGGTCCGCGTTGGGCCGTTCGTAGGAATGCACGAGGGCTGGGCCGATTTCTTCGCGGTGTGTCTTACGACGCCGCCCGACGCTGACCCCGGTGACGGTTTCCCGGTGTTCTCCTGGCCGGCGCGAATGTCCGGCTCCGGAGGGGCGGGCAACGTGCACAAATTGCAGTACTACTTTGGTGCGCGGCGATATCCGTACTCGACGAACAAGGAGGATGTGAACCCGTTGACTTTCGGGTTTCTGGATCCCGGGGTGAGCCCAGGTGGGCCTCCGATGCCGTACCCGGACACTCAGGTTCCAAGGAACCGAGCGGTTTCTAACTCCGAACTTCGCTCCGACTTTTATCTTGTCGGCACCGTCTGGGCAACAATCCTGCTGGAATGCCGCTCGGCGTTGGTGACGGCGACCTCGCCGCCAGACATAGCCGCCGCGACCCAGATCGCCATGAAGTTGGTGGTTGATGGAATGAAGCTCAACCCGACCCAGGTTGACTTCATCCGGGCCCGAGATGCGATCCTTCAGGTGGACCTCGTCAGATACGGCGGAGTGCACCAGAGCACTCTCTGGGCGGCGTTCGCGAAGCGCGGTCTTGGACTTGGCGCCGAGTATGGCCCCGGGGGCAGCCCGCGGGACTTGGTCGAGTCAACGACCGGCCCCGGCCCGGTGGTGAGCGTCTTCTTTCCAAACGACATTCCGGCGATCGTCGAAACCTGTCGCCCCACCACGATCGAGGCTGTCATCGTCGCCCCGGGCGACCCCCTGTCGTCCGTCATCCTCCACGTCACCAACCAGTACGGGGATGAGGTGCTGACCGCGCCACTGCAGCCGGCCGCCGCGCGGCCGGGAGTCTACCGCGCGGTCCTGGTTCCCGCCGTGTGCAAGGACCCGTGGGACATCTTCGTCCGCTGTGCCTTTACCCCTGCATCCAACGTGGACCCGATCGACACGGACCTCTATCGGGTCGTTGGTGGCGGCCGGGGGGCTGCCCAAGCTGTGCCGGTCAATGGCCGGGAGATCGAGCACATGGAGGGCGAGTCGTCGCCTTGGACCGTTGCTCCATCGGTGGGGTCACCGGGGGCTTGGGAGCGCGTTGACCCGAACGGCGGCATCATCCACCCGGCACGAGACAGGACCATCCACGGCACGCACTGCTGGGTGACTCAGGCGCACCCGATCACGAGCAACTATGACCCGAGCCTCGACGATGTGGATGTAGGGCCTCCGGACGGCGTTACTCTGACCTCGCCGCCGATCCCAGGCGTCTTGGACGAGACGACGGTGGTGGTGGAGTTCTCGCTTTGGTATGCGAGCGTCGGCGCTGCCGAGACGGACGATGAGGTGCATGTGCTCTGGGACATGGGCGCGGAGGGTGTGAGGACTGTCGCCACACTACGACCCAAGAAGTCCCGCTTCGCCTGGCAGCGGTTCCGCGGCTCTGTCGGGACCGGCAGCGCCTCGGTTGCCCCTCGCCTTGTCATCCGGGCGATTGACCAGGGCGCCCCCTCATCGCTTGAGGTGGCCATCGATGACGTGGTTATCCGCCAGGTCGTGGATTGTGAAGGGTGCTGCGATGGGGACATCAATCAGGATGGGAATGTGGATCAGGACGACACGACGTACCTGATCCAGATTGTTGCTGGAGGCGAGAACCCCAGTGGAACAGACCCAGACTTCAATCGCGATGGCAACGTGGATCAGGACGATGTGCTCGCGTACATCAACTACGCCGGAGGTGCCGGATGTCCTTGACGAGAATGCTGGCCGGGGCAGCCGCCGCTGCCGTTACGGCGTTCGCTGCTCGCCCCGCACCGGCACAGCCGACTAGCTTCATCGATCTTGGTGAGCGATTCGAGGCCGAGACAGTCACCGTCGAGATCGAGCTGCCTGCCTCGAATGCGATTCAGTGGATTCGAATCGTCCTCCCGCCGCTCTCAGCGGATTCGGGATTCCTCGATGTGGCCTCTCGCATCGAGGAGTTCGCCGAGCCTTGGATGATGGGGCCGTACGCAGTGCTGTTTGGCAGCTCCGGTGCGGTGCATCACCTGTGGGCTGGCCTAAATGAGGGTGATGACCTGCAACTATGGGCAAGCTACGGGCTCACTTCTGTTCCAAGGGCCCCGTACTGCTTCACGGCACTTCATGGTGAGATCGGTCCGCTGCATTGTGATACTACGCCGTTCGCAGGACAAATGGGCCCGCTCACGGGCGGAGAGTACTGGCTGGCGGTTGCCAACACCTGGGTGGGGTGCCGAGAGCCCTGGCAGTGTACAAGTTCGTACCCGGCGGGCCGTCCAGAACTGCGCTGTACTCTAGACATCCGCATCCAACCCCCCGACGTGCCCTACTGCGACGGCGACTTCAACTGGGACGGCAACGTCGACCAGGACGACGTGATGTACCTCGCCAACGTCCTCGCCGGCGGCGGCAACGAGACCGGGCGCTTTCCCGACTACAACCGCGACGGGAACGAAGACCAGGACGACCTGCTCGCCCTCGTCCACACCATCGCGGGGGGCGGGTGCCCATGACCGCGACGACCAAAGGGCCAGATGGCAAAGAGCCAACTGGCAAAGGGTGCAGGCCAGCCGGGGCGGGTTCAGGGGCGCACTGGCGACGCCGCCAAAGCCCGGCGACGCCAGTGGCACGGCAAGAGGGGAGAGCTCGTGCCACGCCAGCCGGACATGAACCGCGATGGCAACGTGGATCAGGACGACGTGTCGTACCTGGTCGGGGTTGTGGGTGGCGGCGAGAACCCGTCCGGTACCGACCCGGACTTCAACCATGACGGAAACGTCGATCAGGACGATGTGGCGGCGCTCATCGACTACGTAGCCGGTGCGGGTTGTCCATAGGAGGTGAACCGATGAATAGCACGTGTCGCCTCATTCTCGGTTGTACGACGCTTGCTGCGGTGCAGACGGCGCGCGCCCAGCCCGAGGAGTACGTCGATCTGGGCACCATCGACACGCCCACAACCCTGGTCATCCCGATTCGACTCGATGAGCCCACTCAGATCAAGTGGTTGCGCATCACTCTTCCCGCGGCGACAGCGGGGGCTGGGTTTTTAGACATCTGGACCGAGCGGGACTTCCGAGACGACGAGATGATGGGCCTACCGACCTGCGTTGAGTTCGACGCATCGGGACGCCGCATGGCGCATTCAAGCCGTGTGTCCTATGGCGATGCCCTCCTGAGTTGTGGTCTCGTGGACCCGCGCCCGCCAGTGCCGGAGCCGCTGCTCGAGATCGAGCCGACGTTTATCTCAGCGCCCCGCGCCGGGCAGCACGGTGAGCAACCGGCGGGGACATACTGGTTAGCCATCGGTGACCTTCTTGTTTCGTCGGGGGAGGACTGGTGGGTGCAGAGTGGGTCCACGCCTACCAGCCCGGGCCGCACCGCAACTCTACTTGTTGCAGTGCAACCCACCAACATTCCTTATTGCGACGGCGACTTCAACTGGGACGGCAACGTCGACCAGGACGACGTGCTCTACCTCGCCAACGTCCTCGCCGGCGGCGGCAACGAGACCGGGCGATTTCCCGACTACAACCGCGACGGCAACGAAGACCAGGACGACCTGCTCGCCCTCGTCCACACCATCGCGGGAGGCGGGTGCCCGTGAACCGATTGGCACCGCCCACCCAGTGACATTCGGCCCTGCTGGGCCAAAGATTGTGCGACAACCTATTCGCCGCGTTCCATCTTCACGCCGCTGGGCGTGGGGCTCTGGTGCGTGAAGGAGTCTGCACATGTCTCACACCAGCAGGCCCGAGAGTGGACCCGGGGCCGGCCCGGGCGGTTCGGGCGACGACAAGCCGCTGCACTTCATCGAGCAGATCGTGGAGGCCGACAACGCGTGCGCCAAGTGGGGCGTGTGGACGGACGCTGACTTTGAGCCTGGCCCCGAGAAGCTGAAGAGGCCCGATCGAGTTGGAAAGCCGCGTGTTCACACCCGCTTCCCGCCCGAGCCCAACGGCTATCTGCACGTCGGGCACGCGAAGTCCATCTGCCTCAACTACGGCCTGGCCGAGCGCTACGCGGGCAAGTTCAACCTGCGCTTCGACGACACCAACCCCTCCAAGGAGGAGATGGAGTATGTCGAGTCCATCAAGCGCGACGTGCGGTGGCTGGGCGGCGCGTACGAAGGACCCTATGGCGGGGGGCTGTACTGGGCGAGCGACTACTTCCGGGCGATGTACGACTTCGCTCTGGAACTCATCCGAAAGGGTCGGGCGTATGTCTGCCAGCTCACGGCGGAGGAGGTGAGCGCCCGCCGCGGGTCGCCGGGCGTCCCCGCGACGAGCCCGTTCCGCGACCGGCCGATCGAGGAGAGCGTGAGGCTGTTTGCCGAGATGAAGGAGGGCAAGCACCCCAACGGAGCGATGACGCTGCGCGCGAAGATCGACCTTTCGAGCCCCAACTTCAACCTTCGCGACCCGGTGATGTACCGCATTCTGCACGAGGCGCACCACAACACGGGGACGGCGTGGTGCATCTACCCGATGTACGACTGGGCCCACGGCATCGAGGACTCTCTGGAGGGCATCACGCACTCCATCTGCACGCTGGAGTTCGAGGACCATCGCCCGCTGTACGACTGGTTCATCGGGGCCATCAACGAGGGCCGGGGTGGCGCGGGCCAGCCCCCGAAGGTCCACCACCCGCAGCAGATCGAGTTCGCGAAGTATCGCCCGACGTACACCGTGCTCAGCAAGCGGAACCTGCTGAAGATGGTGCAGTCTGCGATCGTGCGGGGATGGGACGACCCGCGGATGCCCACCGTCGCGGGGATCCGGCGGCGGGGCTACACGCCCGAGGCCATCCGGGCGCTCTGCCGCGACGTGGGCGTGACGAAGGTGGAGAGCAGCATCGATGTCGTGAGGCAGGAGAACGCGGTGCGTGAGCACCTGAACAAGGTTGCGCCGCGTGCGATGGGCGTGCTGAGGCCCCTGCGCGTGGTGATCGAGAACTGGCCCGAGGACAAGGCCGACTTGCTGGACTTTGTGGTGAACCCGGAGAACCCGGGCGCCGGCACGCGGCAGATCCCCTTCACGCGCGAGATCTACATCGAGCAGGACGACTTCATGGAGAACCCGCCCAAGAAGTTCTTCCGGCTTGCTCCGGGCGCGGAGGTGCGTCTGCGATGGGCGTACTTCCTGACCTGCACGGGAGTGGAGAAGGACGCCGCCGGGCGCGTGGTGTGCCTGCGGGCGACCATCGACCCGGCGACTCGGGGTGGCGACGCGCCGCTCGGGCCGGACGGGAAGCCCAGCCGCAAGGTCAAGGGCACGATTCACTGGGTATCCGCGAAGCACGCGGTGGAGGCGGAGGTTCGGCTGTACGACCGGCTGTTCAGCGCCGAGGAGCCGGGCAAGCGGACGGGCAAGTGGGAGGACGATCTGAACCCCGCCTCGTTGGAGACAGTGAGGGCGCTGGTCGACCCGTGGCTTGCCTCGCCCCAGAAACCCCAGAAAGGGGAGCCCGAGTGGGCGGACGGCATCCGGCGGTTCCAGTTTGAGAGGCTGGGCTACTTCTGCGTGGACCCGGACAGCACGCCCACGAAGCCCGTGCTGAACCGCACGACCACCCTGCGCGACAGTTGGACGAAGGACGCGGCCCAGGGGTGATCCGCCCGATCACTCGGCGAGGGCGACCGGGACGAGCGACACCTCGACCACCAGCGTGTCGTCGTCGACGATGCCCCTGCGGTGGGAGCGCACCGCGTCCATGAGCGTGCTCGCGGGGGACGAGCCACCCTGCTGGGCGATGGTGCGGGCGCGGGCGATCGTGAACTCGCCCGAATCGCCGCGGGACTCGGTGGCACCGTCGGTGTAGGCAAGCAGCGAGTCGCCCTCGGCGAGTGCCAGGTTGATCTGCTCGCCCTCGAAGAGGGAAGGGTCGAGGACGCCAAGCATCGTGGACGTGGAGTGGAGCTCCACGATGGAGCCTTCCGAGCGGCGGAGGAACGCGGGAGGGTGCCCGGCGCTCGCCCATGCCAGCATGCGGGCGGCTGGGTCCAGCCTCGCGGCGCAGGCGGTGGCGAAGACGCCCTGGGGCGCGAGGGCGGCGTGGGTATAGGCGTTGAGGGCCGCGATGAGGGCCCCGGGCTCGATGGCGGGGGTGGTGGCGAACAGGCGTTGCAGCTCGCCGTGGAGGCGGTTGACGGCGAGCGCGGCGGGCACGCCGTGGCCCGAGACGTCGATGATGACGACGCAGACCGGCCCGGCGACCTCGCTGGGCGGGAAGGCGAGCGGGTGGACGAAGAGGAAGTCGCCCCCGATCTGGCGCATGGGCTCGTAGCGGTATCGCACGCGGACCGGGCCACGGTCGATCTGGGGGGGGAAGAGCGCCTCGTGGATGCGGCGTGCGTAGGCGAGTTCTTCGGTGACCTCGCCGAAGCGGGAGGCGATCTCCTTGCCCGCGAACCTGGCGTCAAACTCGCGGTATCGCCAGGTGCTCCAGAGCACCGCGGGCGTCGCGAGCAGCGGGAACAGCATGATGAAGCCGAGCTGCACCATGCCGAAGGAGCCCGGGATCATCATGAGGGCGACGGTGGCAAAGGCTGTCCAGCACGGCGCGACGAGTCGCACCTGCTCGCGGAGGCGCATGGGGATCAGCAGCGACGCCATGCCGTGGAACACCAGGAAGTCCGCGGCGCAGAGCCTGGTGAGGGTCCACGCGGCCTGGGTCTGAGAGACCAGCCCGGAGGCGATGTCGGGCTCTGCCCGGCGCGAGATCATCTCTGAGACCGCGGCAATGACGCCGACCAGCACGGTGAGGATCGTGACCGCGGGGACGAGCCTCGTGCGGTCGGGCTTTCGGGCGATGACGAACCACGCCGTGCCGGCGAAGCTGGCGCCCAGCAGCAGGTCGGAGACGACGTCGGACCAGATGGTGCGGATGGGCGTGCCGTCGTCGTAGTACGGGTGGGCGAAGTCCATCAGCGTGCCCAGGAAGCTGAAGAGGACCAGCACGAGCGCCACGGCACAGTAGATGGCGATGCGTCTTCGGAGGACGCGGGCCCGCTCGGCGTCGAAGGCGCGGTGGTAGCGCTCGTCGGCGAGGGAGGGCGGGGGTGTCCGGACGGGCTCGGGCATGGAGCAAGGGTACCAGGGGGGCCCCACGGTTCGGTGCGTGCGGGGAGAGTCCTTGGGCGAACCGTGGGCTCGGTTTCGTCACCGCCAGTCACGCGAGCGTAACTGGTCAGGCCACGGACGCCTCCGGGCGGGCTCCTCCCTTGTATGCTCCGCCATTGGGAGGCCCAATGACCATGACAACCATCACAACCAGCACACTCGCCTGCGTGCTCGCACTTCTCGGTGCGGCAAAGCCCCCGACACTCCTGCCCGCGCAGACGAAAGAGGGCGTTTCATGCGAGCTCAAATCCATCGATGTTCGCACGACGGTGAGCTGGGAGCGCGACCCGGCAATGCCGGTCGTGGGCCGCACGCTCGAACTGGCGGCGGTGGCGTCCGCGCCGGAGGGTGCGCCCCCCTTCGTGCAGGCGACCTTTGACATCGTGGAAGCTCTGGGTCCGGACGGCAGGAACTGGCTGGCCCCGACCAAGCCCGAGAAGAGGGACTACGTCTTTGATCGCAACCAGCTCCGCGGGCGATTCGCCTCGCAGCTGGCGGATGGTCGCGCCATGTCGGCGCGAGTCCACATGAGAGAGAGCGTGGAGATGGCCGAGGGCTTGCCCTCGGAGTTCAGCCGCATCCGAGGCTGGGTGGACGTGATCGTTGCAACGGGGACGCACGCGAAGCCACTGGAGGCGGGGCTGGTGAACGAGTCGTTCGAGCTCGCACCGGGCGTGAACTTTCTGCTGACGAGGCTTGTGCGTGAGGGTGAGCAGGTGAAGATCGACTACGAGGTGCGCATCCGCCGCTGGGAGTCGCAGGAGAAGGGGATGTACGAGCCGATCTTCGCCGGGCTGCGCGTGAGGGCGAAGGATGGCTCGGGGGGAAACTTCCTGCACGTGGGGCAGGAGTTCGAGACGCGGGACGAGTACATCATGGTGCAGAAGAATCTGAACCTGGACGCGGCGTGGCTCGACCGGGCAGGCGTCATCGAAGCGGTCGCCTTCGACGGCATCCACACGGTGAGGTTCGAACTTGGCGCGGACGTCGTGCCCATCGGCGGTACGCGCTGACGCGCTGCCCCTACACTCCCGCCCCATGTCACTCATCGTCACCGGAACCATCGGCATCGACACGGTCTATACCCCCACGGGCCACGGGGAGCGCATCCTGGGCGGGTCGTGCACGTACTTCTCAGCCGCGGCGTCGTTCTATGGCCCGGTGCGGATGGTCGCGGCGGTGGGGGGGGACTTCCCGCCCGAGTTCATGGCGACCCTGGGCCACTTCCGGAACGTGGACCTTGCGGGGCTGGAGGTGCGCCAGGGCTCCAAGACCTTTGCCTGGGGCGGGAAGTACCGCGAGGACATGAACTCCCGCGACACGCTCTTTACGGAGCTTGGCGTGCTCGCGGAGGCACCGCCCAAGGTCCCCTCGGCGTTCGCGGACTCTCGCTTTGTGTTCCTCGCCAACACGCACCCGGGCGTGCAGGCGGGCATGCTTGGCCAGTTGCCAAAGCGGGCGCTGACGGTCGCGGACACGATGGACCTGTGGATCAACGTCGCGAAGCCAGAACTGCTGGCGCTGTTGAAGCAGGTCGACGGGCTGGTGCTGAACTACGACGAGGCCGAACTGCTCACGGGCAGGAAGAACCCGGTGACCGCGGGGCGGCACATCCTGGAACTCGGGCCCCGGTTTGTCGTCATCAAGAAGGGCGAGCACGGCGCGCTGCTCGTACACCGTGACGGCCTCGCGGCGCTGCCCGCCTTTCCGGCGGAGAAGGTCATCGACCCGACGGGCGCGGGCGACAGCTTCGCGGGCGGGATGATGGGCTCGCTCGCCGCGGCGGGCGCGGCCCCTGGCGCCGATGCGGGCTCGTTTGACGCGATCCGGCGGGCGCTGGTGCACGGGACGGTGGTCGCGAGCTTCAACATCGAGGCGTTCAGCCTTGACCGCCTGCGGACGCTCACCCGGGCCGAACTTCACGCCCGGTACAACGAGTACGCCGCCATGGTGCGCGTGTAGACAGGCCGACACGGCGCGCGCGGGGCCTCACCTATATTCCCCGCATGGCGATCATCATCCTCCAGCACTCGGATATCGGCGGCTCCGGGCGCCTTGGCGCGTGTCTCCGCGATCATGGCTTTTCGCTCGACCATCGCAGGCCGGACAAGCACCCCGTGGGCTCGGCCTGGGGCGTGCCGGCGGACCTCGACAACGTCCATGGCCTGGTGATCCTGGGCGGACCGCAGAACGTCTCCGACGCGCCCGGCCTCCCGTGGATGGAGGCGGAGTGTGAGCTTGTTCGCAAGGCACACGCGGCCCAACTGCCCGTCATCGGCATCTGCCTGGGGGCCCAGCTCATCGCCCACGCGCTCGGCGGGCAGGTCGGCCCGCGTGAGAAGCCCGCCGTGGGGCTCTATGAGATGCACATCAACGCCACAGGCCAGACAGACCCGATCCTCGCGGGCATTGCGTGGACCAGCCCCCAGGTGTTCTCCTGCGGGCAGGAGATCAAGCAGCCACCCCCGGGAGCGGTCACGCTCGCGTCCGGAGCCGGCGCGAAGCACGTGGCGTTCCGCGCGGGCGTGCGCACGCTGGGCTTCCTGTGCCACATCGAGTGCGACCGCCCGATGCTCGACGCGCTGATGGCGGCGAGCAAGGGCGATATGCCCGGCGCGGCGATCACGCCCGGCGAGATCACCGCCCAGGCCGATCAGCAGTATCAGACCTACGCGAGGCTCTCGGACAGGCTGTGCGTCAACCTGGCCACGCTCTGCTTCCCCGTGACCCGGCGGCTGTCCGCCTGAGGCGCGCGAACACCCCGCCCGGGTGCGTGCGGGCGGGGCGTGCGGAGCAGCATGGCCTCGGGCTCCGCCCGTGGCGAGAGGAACGATCAGCGGGCTGTGTGGCGGCGGCGACCGGTGAGGCAGAGCACGCCCAGGCCAGCGAGGGCCACGGAGCCGGGCGCGGGGATGGGGACGATCTGATCCTGGTACCCGGAGTTGCGGATGCCCGCAACGAAGCTGGAGCCGTTGCCCTCGGTGGTGGCGGCACCGAGCAGGGCGGCGAGGTGCGACTGCACCCCGCTCCAGAGGGAGCCTCCATCGGTCTTGGTGGCCCGGAAGGAGCCGGAGGTGACGCTCAGGTTGCCGCCGAAGATCGACGGGTTGTAGTCGGTGATGATCTCCCAGACGGCGAGCTGGAACGCGGCGCCGAGGTCGGTGGAGGCGGTGCTCAGGAGCTGGGTGCCCGAGGCGAAGTCGTACATCTTGCGGATGGCGTCCGCCTTGGAGTCGCCCATGGGGGTGGAGTTGGGCATGTCGTCAAGGCCGACGATCTCGTAGACCCGGGGAGTGGAGGTGACGCGCTGCGAGAGGTCGGTGCAGAAGGTCACGTGGTTGCCGTTGTACTCCGCGTCGTCGCCCACGCCGCCGGAGATGGTGTGCTTGAGCTGGCCGGCGAAGACGTTGCCGTTGAACTCGGGGGAGGAGACGTGGACGGAGCGGCCTTGGCCCGAGCCGGTGAACTGCACGGTGACGACGCCGGCGTTGGCGAGGCCGCAGGCGGCGATGGTGGCGATGGCGGCGGCGAGGGTGCGGGTCTTCATGTCTTCTCTCCTCTTCCTGGGCTGGTGTTGCTCGTGTCGGGCCGTCGGACCCGGGCGGCCGTCCGTGCCGCCGATGCCCCAAAGGTGCCACAGAAACGCCCTCGTGGGGGAAAAGAGCCCGGATTCGGGTCGGGTGGGGGGCCCGCGGCGACCCCTGTGACGGGCGTGTCGATACGCCCGTCCTGTCGGCGCGGGTATCCGGACCCCGCCCCGCCGCGGCCCATGCCCGATACGCTCTTTCACCGGCGGTCACCGCGATGAGCACCCTCTCCCGAAAGCACCCGGGCCAGTTCGCCCACCTCCACCTGCACACCGAGTACTCGCTGCTCGATGGAGGCAACCAGGTCGAGAAGCTGGTCGCGCGCCTCGCAGAGCTGGGGATGTCCTCCTGCGCCATCACCGACCACGGCAATATCTTCGGGGCGGTCGCCTTCTACCAGGCCTGCAAGGACAGGGGCATCCACCCGATCCTGGGCGTGGAGGCGTACGTCACCCCGCCGGGCAAGCCCCGGACCGATCGGACGTATTCCGGCGGCGGCGAGGGGGGCTACCACCTTGTGCTGCTCGCCGAGAACGACGAGGGCTGGCGCAACCTGCTGGTGCTGTGCAGCGAGGCGTTCCTCACCGGCTTCTACTACAAGCCCCGGATCGACCGCGAGCTGCTCGCGAAGCACAACAGGGGCCTCATCGCGATCAACGGGCACCTGGGCAGCGAGATCGGCGACCACCTGCTGGACTTCCACCGTTCGCAGGACCAGAAGTTCTGGGACGCCGCGGTCGAGAGCGCCAAGTGGCACGCGTCGGTCTTCACCGACGACGGCACGGGCCCGCGTGCGTTCATCGAGATGCAGCACCACGTGCCGGAGCAGAACGCCATCAATCCCCTGCTCGTGAGGCTCGCGAGGCAGGAGGGGATGCCCCTGGTCTGCGACAACGACGCGCACTTTCTGAGGGCCGAGGACCACGACGCGCACGACACGCTGATCTGCATCTCCACCGCCCGGGGAAAGAACGACGACAACCGGATGCGCTACCCGCGAGAGCTCTACGTCAAGAGCCCGCGCGAGATGGAGGAGCTCTTCGAGGAATACGCCGAGGTCGGGGCGGAGGCGCTGGACAACTCGGTCTCCATCGCCGCCCGCTGCAAGGTGAACCTGCCCCTGGGCGCGAACAACGCCCCGGCGGTGCAGATCGACCTCCCCGACGCGTCGGCGCTCCCCGCGCACGACGACCCGCGTTTCGGGGGCGATCTCTCCGCGTGGTACACGGCCTACTGCGCCGCGTTCGAGCTGAAGCCCTTCCGCGAGCCGCCCACCACGGCTCAGATCGACGCGTCAAAGGCCAACTGCGACCGTGCGCTCCGCATGCTCGCGGAGGCGGGGTACGTGTGGAGGTACGGCGCCGGCGGTTCCGGGGCCGAGGCGGACCGGCGCGCGAGGCTTGAGCGAGAGCTGCGCGTGCTCGCCGACAAGAGCATCTCCGCGTACTTCCTGATCGTCTGGGACTTTGTGAACTGGGGACGCCAGCGGGGCATCCCTGCCAATGCCCGTGGCTCGGGCGTGGGCACGATGGTCGGCTACGTGCTGGGCCTGTCCAACGCGTGCCCGGTGAAGTACGGGCTGCTCTTCGAGCGGTTCACGGACCCGGACCGAAGCGAGTACCCCGATATCGATATCGACCTGTGCCAGGACGGGCGGGGCGAGGTCATCAACTACGTCCGCGAGAAGTACGGGCACGTCGCGCAGATCATCACCTTCGGGACGCTGGGCGCCAAGGCCGCCATCCGCGACGTGGGGCGAGTCCTCGAGGTGCCCCTGGGCGAGGTGGACCGGCTGTGCAAGCTGATCCCCGCGCAGCTCAACATCTCCATCCGGGAGGCGATCGACCAGGAGGCGGAGCTCCGCCGGCTCTACAACACCGAGCCCCGGTATCGCCAGCTCCTCGACAACGCCATCCAGCTCGAGGGGCACACGCGCCACGCGGGCGTGCACGCCGCGGGTGTCATCGTGGCCACGCGGCCCCTGCGGGAGATCATCCCGCTGTACCGGCCCCCGGGGACCGACGGCAACGAGGTCATCACGCAGTGGGACGGGCCCACGTGCGAGAGGATGGGCCTGCTCAAGATGGACTTTCTGGGCCTCCGCACGCTGAGCGTCATCGAGCGTGCCAAGAAGCTCATCCGTCAGGGGCTGACCGAGGCGGACATCTACGCCGCCGTCGGACGCACGGTCGGCGACGCGGGCCCGCACCCGCTGGACCTTGACCGCCTGGAGTACGAGGACCAGCACGTGCTGGAGCTCTTCCGCCGGGGTGAGACGACGGGCGTGTTCCAGTTTGAATCCGGGGGCATGCGGCGCCTGCTGGTGGAGATGAAGCCCGACCGGCTGGAGGACCTGATCGCCGCCAACGCGCTCTTCCGCCCGGGCCCGATGGAGCTCATCCCCGACTACAACCGGCGCAAGCACGGGCTGGATGTCGTGCCCACGCTCCACCCGATCGTCGAGACCTTCACCGGCGAGACCTACGGCGTGATGGTCTACCAGGAACAGATCATGCAGATCGTGCATGGCCTGGGGGGCATCAAGCTCCGCGACGCGTACTCGCTCATCAAGAACATCAGCAAGAAGAAGCACGACAAGATCGAGAAAGAACGCCCCAAGTTCGTGCAGGGTGCGCAGAAGCAGGGTCTTTCGGCGGCCGACGCGGAGGCGCTCTTCGAGCTGATCCTGAAGTTCGCGGGCTATGGCTTCAACAAGAGCCACTCCACGGGCTACGCCATCGTCGCGTATCAGACGGCGTATCTCCGGACCTACTTCCCGCGCCAGTACATGGCGGCGTTTCTTACCTACGAGAGCCAGGCGGGCAAGGCCAGCGAGTGGATCCCGTACCTCGACGACTGCCGCCGTACGCGGAGCATCGACCCCGGCACCGGGGAAGCCGTCGGCGCGGGCGTGGAAGTCCGCCCGCCGGAGATCAATCTCTCCGACGCGGACTTCGCGGTCGTGTTCGCGGACGAGCGTGCGACGCTGCGCTCGCACCAGGGGCACCTGCGGTTCGGCCTGAAGGCGATCAAGGGGCTGGGAGAAAAGGCGGTCGCGGCGATCATCGCCGAGCGCGAACGGGCCGGGCCATACACAAGCTTGTTTGACCTCACGGAGAGGCTGCCGCCCGGGGTGCTCAACAAGACGGGGCTGGAGTCGCTCATCAAGTGCGGCGCGCTGGACGGGTGCCACGGTCGAGCGCTCCGCGCCGCGATGACGGCCACGATCGATCAGGCCCTCACCGCGGGCTCGAAGGCCGCGGCGGACAAGGCTGCGGGCCAGGGCGGGCTCTTCGGGGCCGGGGCGGGTGCCGCAGCCGCCGCCAAGCCCGCTGCGGGAACCCTCGCGCGAGCCGAGCCCTGGTCGGAGACCGAAACACTCAAACAAGAGAAGGACACGGTCGGGTTCTACATCTCCAGCCACCCGTTGGAGCGCTGGCGCGCGTGGGGCGGCACGTTCTCCACGACGACGGTTGCCGGCGTGAAGGACCTGCCGCAGGACACGCGCGTGGTCGTCGCCGCGATGGTCCAGTCCGTGCGGACCATCCTGGTGCGCAACGGCAAGTCCGCCGGGCAGAAGATGGCGATCGTGACCCTCGAGGACCTTTCGGGCTCGTGCGACAGCGTGATCTTCTCCGACAACTACGCCCGGTTCGGGCACCTCGCGGTCGCGGAGCAGGTCGTCTTCGTCCTCGGGCGCGTCGATCGCGCACGCGGCGAGCCCCAGGTGCTCATCGAGCGCCTCGTCCCCATCGACGGCGTGCCGCTCGACGGCGGGAAGTTGAGACTGTTCGTGGACGAGACCCGCCTCAACGGCGGGGCCGACGCCGCCATCGAGCGCGTCGCCCGCGCCCTGCGGACCCCGCCCCCGCAGGCCCAGCGAGCCCCGGGAGAGGCACCCGCAGCGTTCAGTGTCGAGCTGTTCATCGGCACCGAATCGCAGGTTGCCGTGCTCTCCGCGGACCCCAAGCTCCGCGTGCAGCTCGCCCCGGACCTGGTGCAGGCCATCGAGACCGAGCTCGGGCATGGCATGGTGCGCGCCACGGGGGTCGCGATCGACAAGGCAGAGAAGGACAAGAAGCCCTGGCAGCGACGCCGGGGCGGCGGGGACGAGGAGTAGCGTCCGCCCTCGGCCGCTCAGCCGAGCTACGACAGCCTCGACACCTTGTTGGCGAAGATCGAGAGCAGCCCGCCGAGCAGCATGAAGCTCACCAGCCCCTGTGCCGAGAGCAGCACCTTGCCCAGCGCGCCGACCGGGAACTGCCCGCTGGTGCCGGGAGCGGTGAACGTGGTGATCGCGAAGAAGAGCGCCTGCCCGAAGTCCGGGCGTCCGACGTAGCGTGCCACGTCTCCGCCGGCGTCACCGGGACGGGCGAGCGAGAAGTCAGAGAACATGTACGCGGTGACGAAGAGCAGCAGGATGACGACCGCCGTGAGACCCAGGCGGCCCAGGCTCTGCCCGAACCCGCAGCACACGCCCCAGAGCCAGACGAGCCGCCGCGTCGCACCGTGCGAGCGCCGGTGCATGTCCCTGAGGTGCTGCACGTCGGCGATCTGCCGGCGCAGGAGCGGGGGCAGGCCCAGCACGTCCTGGATCGGGTGCTCGGGAATGGCCGACTGGAAAAGGACATCTCCGGCCAACGTGGCGGTGGGGAGGTTGATCCACCATGTGGGCTCGGTGATCTTCGTCCCGAACAGCCGCGCCGTGCGGAAGTCCACGCGCGTCAGGTCGCACTGGTGCAGAGTCGCGTCGCACAGGTCTGCCCCCGAGAGGTCCGCGCCCGCGAGCCGCGTGCTGTGCAGGTTCGCCCGGCTGAGGCGTGCGCGGCTGAGCGAGGCTCCTTCCAGTGACGCGGCGAACAGATCGCACCCCGAGAGGTCAGCCCCGGAGAGGTCCGCTCCGCGGAGGTCCGCGCGGGACAGGTCCGCGCTCCTGAGGCTCAGGCCCGAGAGGTCGTAGTGGGCAAGGCACAACCCGGCCAGGTTCGCCCGCCCCCGCTTTGCGTCCCACAGCTCACCGTCCTGCTCCAGCGCTCGGCCGAACCCTTCGCGCCACGCCGCACGCTCCTGCGGGCTCGCGCCCAGCCAGCCGGTGCGGAGGGGCGCCGCCGACCGAGATCGCGGGGACGAATGGTCTTTGGCGACTGCAGCGGCGGTGGTCATGGCACCGCTCAATGCGATGTTCCCAGCCCGAGCCGCCAGACAATCCATACAGTCCCGTCCCCATGTCCCGGCGCGTGCGCATCACTGACGTCTCACCGCGTGACGGGCTCCAGAACGAGCCCTTGGTGATCCCCGCGGCGGACAAGGCCCGCCTGGTGGAACTCCTCTGCGCGACCGGGGTTGATGAGGTCGAGGTCACGAGCTTCGTGAGCCCCAAGTGGGTCCCGCAGCTCGGCGACGGCGCGCAGGTCTTCGCGGCGCTCGCCGCCCGGTTTCCTGCGGGGGCCCCGCGTCCGATGTTCTCGGCGCTGGTGCCAAACGAGATGGGCCTGGAAGCGGCGCTGGGTGTGAACCATGCGGCCGGGCGGCCCGTGGTCGAAAAGGTCTCACTGTTCACCGCCGCCAGCGAGACTTTCAGCCGAAAGAACACCAACGCGAGCATCGCGGAGACGTTCGCGCGATTCGCACCGGTGCTCGAGCGTGCCGCGGCGGCGGGCCTCCGCGTCAGGCTCTACGTCTCGTGCGTGGTGGCGTGTCCGTTCGAGGGCCAGATCGCCCCGGACACTGTCGCGGCGGTGGCCCGGCAGGGACTGCTCGCCATGCGGCGGGCGCACGAGGCTCGCCCGGCCGGCACCCCCGGCCTTGGCGGCATCGAGATCGACCTTGGCGACACCATCGGAGCCGCCACGCCGGAGACTCTCGCCCCGGTCATCGACCTGACTCTCGCGCTGCCGGAGTGGGGGCATGGGCGCGGGCCGGAGGCGAGCCTTGTGCTGCACCTGCACGACACGTTCGGTCGGGCGGGCTCGTGCGTAACGCGTGCGCTGGCGATGGGGGTGCGTTCCTTTGATTCCGCCGCGGGAGGGCTGGGGGGCTGCCCGTACGCGAGCACGCCGGGGCGGCGCGCCCCGGGGAACATCTCGACCGCGACGCTGGTTCGGGCCGTGCGAGAGGCGGGCTTCGAAGCGGGGATCGACGACGCGGCGCTCGCGCTGGCGTCGGAGTTCGCCGCGGGCCTTTCGGCACCTCGCCCGGTGGGGGAGGCGGGGTCATGATCTCCTTTGAGCCGGTGGGTGACGTGGCGGTGCTCCGGTTCGACCGGGCCGCGAAGAAGAACGCGCTGACTCCCGCGATGCTCCGTGACCTCGTGATGCGAGTGGCGGGGTGCGCCTCCGCGCGGGCCATCGTGCTCTCGGGCGCGGGAGGTGTCTTCTGCGCGGGCTTTGATCTCACGCTCGCAAAGGAAGACGACGGGGCGCTCGCGGCGCTCTTCACCGAGCTGGCGGCCGGCGTCCGGTGTCTGCGGGAAGTGCCCATGCCCGTCGTCGCCTCGGCGCACGGGGCGGCGATCGCGGGCGGGTGCGCGCTCCTCTGCGTGTGCGACTTTGTCGTGGCCGACGCCGGTTCGCGCATCGGCTATCCCGCGTTGCGACTGGGCATCTCGCCCGCGGTGTCCGCGCCGTCGCTGGCGTCCGCGGTGGGCCCGGGCCCCGCGCGGCGGCTGCAGCTAGATCCCGGCGTGATCTCGGGTACGGAGGCGGCCCGGCTGGGCCTGGTGAGCGATCTCGTGTGCACCGTGGCTGAGTGTGAACCACGGGCGATAGCCCTGGCGTCGGAGCTCAGCCGCAAGCCCGGCTCAGCCCTGGCCCACACGAAGCACTGGCTGAACCGGATCGATCCGCTGGTGGATGACCGCACGAGCGACGAGGGCCTGCGGGCCTCGCTGGCAGGGGTGGGGGGGTCGGAGCAGCGCCGGCTGCTCGCCGAGGTGTGGAGCCGCACATGACTCTGGAGATGGCATGACCGATCTGACGACACTCACACAGGCCGGGCCCGTCGCCACGCTCACGCTCAGGAGGCCGGAGGCCCGCAATGCGCTCTCGGTCGAACTGCTAGACGAGTTGCACGCGCGGGTCTCGGCGCTCGCGGCGTCGCGGGACGTCTCCGTCCTTGTGCTCACCGGCGAGGGTCGCGCGTTCTGCGCCGGCATGGACCTGCGGGCGGTGGTGGACGACGCGGACGCCGCGCTGCGATTGCTCCGGTCACTCGCCGATCTCACGCTCGGGCTGCGGGCGCTGCCCATGGTGACGGTGGCCCGCGTGAACGGTGCCGCGATCGGCGGCGGGTGCGGGCTCGCGTGCGTCTGCGACATCGCCGTGACCCACGCGGAGTCCCGCATGGGCTTCCCGGAGGTCGATCTTGGTGTGTGCCCTGCGGTGGTGGCGCCGTGGCTGGTGAAGAAGGTCGGTGCGGGCCGGGCCAGGCGAGTGCTGCTCTCGGGGGGGCTCATGAGCGGCGCGGAAGCCCACGCCATCGGTATCGTCGATCATCTGGCACCGGATGCCGCGGGCCTGGACGCGCTCTGCACCGCGCTGACGGCGCGCCTGGCCACCGGCGGGCACCTCGCCATGCTCGCGACGAAGGAGCTGCTGAACCGGCTCGACCACTCCGTCGACACGGCGGTACTCCACGCGGGCGCGGAGCTCTCCGCGGCGATCGTCAGCAGCGACGAAACCCGAGCCATCCTGCGGGCGAGGCTGAAGAACTGACGGCGGCTACCTCGGCGCGGCGCTCACCGCGCGGGCCGCCCTGCCCCGCGAGAGGATGTTCAGCACCTCGACCCCAAGCGAGAAGGCCATCGCAAAGTAGACGTAGCCCTTGGGGATGTGCTGGCCGAAGCCGTCCGCCACGAGCAGCACGCCGATGAGGATCAGGAACGAGAGCGCGAGCATCTTCAGCGTCGGGTGCTTGTCGATGAAGTGGCTGATGGTGCCCGCGAAGACGAGCATGACGCCCACCGACACGACCACCGCCACGATCATGACCTCCAGCGACCGCGCCATGCCGACAGCGGTGATCACCGAGTCCAGCGAAAAGACGATGTCGATCACCAGCACCTGCGCGATGATCGGCCAGAACGAGGCGTGCTTCTGCTTCAGTTCCTCACCCGGCTTCTGCTCGATCTTGTGGTGAATCTCGAGCGTGGCCTTCGCCAGGAGGAAGCCGCCGCCCAGGATCAGGATCAGGTCCCGGCCCGAGATCTGGTTGGGGATATCCACCATCTTGCCGTCGCGCTCCACGGCTTCGGTGATCCAGGGCACTTCGAAGAGGGAGGTCTGCGCCAGCCCGATGATCCACGCGATGGTGCTGAGCAGCGCGATGCGTGTGACGAGTGCGAGCGCCAGGCCGGTGGTGCGGGCCTTGGCGCGCTGCTCTTCGGGCAGCCTGCCGCAGAGGATCGCGATGAACACGATGTTGTCCACCCCCAGGACGATCTCCAGCAGCGTGAGGGTGAGCAGCGCGATCGCGTTGTCCCAGGTCATCAGCGAGGCGGGGTCGAAGGCGAGGGTTATCATGAGGCAAGAGGGTACCAGCCCCGCGCTGGAATCGCCCGCCTCGCCCTACGATGCTCCCACCAGGTGGGGTGGCAGAGCGGTTGAACGCGGCGGACTTGAAATCCGCTAGGGGGCCTGTCCCCCTCAGGGGTTCGAATCCCCTCCCCACCGCTTCGGAGGCCCGGTCCTACTCGCGCCGGTCCTCAGACCACCACGTTGACCATCTTTCCCGGCACCACTATCACCTTCCGCACGGGCTTGCCCGCGATAAACTCCTGCACCCGGGGGTCCGCCAGCGCCATCCGCTCGTGCGTGCCCGCGTCGGCCCGAGCGGGCACCATCACCCGGCTGCGGACCTTCCCCGCCACCTGCACCGGCACCTCAATCTCGTCGTCTACCAGCAGTTTCGCCTCGACCTCCGGCCAGGCCTGGTGAGAGGCGAAGCCCGAACCGCCGTTCCTTGCCCACAGTTCTTCGGCGATGTGCGGCACGAAGGGGCAGAGGGCGAGCGCCAGCCTCCGGAACTGGTCCGCGGTCAGCGAGCCCGGGCCCTTGTCCACGCCGACGCAGGCGTTGACAAACTCGATCGCCGCGGCGATCGCGGTGTTCAGTGACAGCCGGTCGATGTCCGCGCCAACCTTCACGATGAGGCGGTGCAGGAGCTTCTCGAGGTGCGGGCTGGGCTCCGGCGCTGCCCGTGTCCCGCCGGTCTCCTCGTCCACCGCGAGGCGCCACAGCCGCTGGAGGAACCGGAAGAGCCCGGCGATGTCCCGCGGGTTCCAGGGCTTGCTGGCCTCCAGGGGGCCCATGTACATCTCATAGAGCCGGAAGGTGTCGGCCCCGAACTCCGCGATCACCTCGTCGGGGTTCACGACGTTCTTCAGACTCTTGGACATCTTCGCGACGATCTGCGAGACCGGCTCACCCGTGGACGTCTCGACGTACACGCCCTCGCTGGGCTCGGAGACCAGGTCGACCGGAACCAGCGTCCTGTCCTTGCGCTGATACGCAAAGCTCGTGATGAGGCCCTGGTGGAAGAGCCTCCGGAACGGCTCGGGCGTCGTCACTTCCCCGAGGTCGAACAGCACGTTCTGCCAGAAGCGCGAGTACAGCAGGTGCCCGACCGCGTGCTCCGACCCGCCCACGTACAGGTCCACGCCGCCCGCCATCCAATAGGCCTCGGCCTCGCGGCCCACGAACCGGCCCGGGTTCAGCGCATCGCAGTAGCGGATCGCGTACCACGACGAGCCCGCGCTCCCGGGCATCGTGTTGGTCTCTCGCCACACGGGGGTCTCCGGCGCCAGCAGCGCCGGGTCCACGCCCGCGACTCCCGCGGTCGTCTTCACCCAGTCCTGCGCCTTGGCCAGCAGGGGCATCGGGTCCTCGCTCTCCACCGGCGCATAATCCGCGAGGGCGGGCAGCTTCACCGGCAGATGGTCCTCGCCCACCGGGTACGCGCGCCCCCCCGAGTCGTACACGATCGGGAACGGCTCGCCCCAGTACCGCTGGCGCGAGAACACCCAGTCCCGCAGCCTGTAGTTGACCTTCCGAGCCCCAAAGCCTCTGGACTCCAGCCACGCGATCACAGCTTCCTTCGCCTCGGCGGTGTGCATCCCGTCGAGGCTGATGTCCGCGTTGGTCGAGTTGGTGGCGATCCCCGCCTCCGCGAGCGCCCCGTCATGGCTTGCGTGGAACTGCCCACCCTCGAACTCTCGGCGCAGCGCGTTGAAGTCGCTGACGCGCAAGTCCTCGATGACCTCCAGCCACACGCGCTGCGTTACGCCCCGGCGACAGCCCATCGGGCCGACCTCGCACACCTGGGCGGGCCGGGCGGCCCGCTGTTGGAAGACGCGGCGCAGGCGCTCGTCCGCGGGCTTGCCCGGGCCGCCGGTGGTGGAGATGCCGATAAAGTCCGCGAGGCGCTCACGCCAGCTCTCCTCCACCACGCCGTCCGGATACGCGTGCATCACGAAGTACTGCATCGCGAAGACCGGGGGCTGGTAGACCACGTCGCGCATCGGCAGCCCGTGGGCCTGCGCGAACTCAAAGTCGCGCTCGTCGTGCGCCGGCACCGCCATGATGGCGCCCGTGCCATAGCCCATCAGCACATACTCCGCGGTCCACACGGGGATCGTCTGCCCGGTTGCGGGGTTGAGCGCCCGCAGGCCGGTGAAGACGCCGGTCTTCTCGCGGTTCTCCTGGCGTTCGACATCGCTCCGACGGCGGGTGCGAGCGGCGTAGTCCGCCACCGCCGCCGCGTGAGGCCCGCCGCCATCCACCACGATCTGCACGAGCGGGTGCTCGGGGGCGATCACCATGTACGTCGCGCCAAAGAGCGTGTCCGGCCTGGTCGTAAAGACGCGGAGATTCTGGTCCGTCCCCTCGATCGCAAAGTCGATCTCGGCGCCCTCGCTCCGTCCGATCCACTCCCGCTGCATGGTCTTGGTGGACGCCGGCCACTCCAGACCGTCCAGTTGGTGAAGCAGCCTCTCCGCGTACGACGTGATCCGGAACGCCCACTGGCTGAGGGGCTTGCGGACCACCGGGTGCCCGCCCCGCTCGCTGCGACCATCGATCACCTCGTCATTGGCCAGTACCGTGCCCAGCTTGGGGCACCAGTTCACGGTCGTCTCGCTCCGGTAGGCGAGGCGGTACGAATCGATGAGCGCCCCCCGTTCCTCGTCGGAGAGTTCGTGCCACAGCCGCACGCCCACGGCACTGCCTGTGATCGCCTGGGACCCGGTCGCGAGCGCCACGACCTCGCCGAAGGTGTTCACCCCCACGCGCCCGCGCTCCAGCGCCGTCACGAGCTCGCTGATCGGCCTGGCGCGGCCCAGCGCGGGGTCGAACCACGACCCGAACAGCTTCAGGAAGATCCACTGCGTCCAGCGGTAGTAGCCCTCGTCGATCGTGCCGAACTCGCGCGACCAGTCGTAGGAAAACCCGAACCGCCTCAGCTGCCGCCGGAAGTTGTCGATCGCCTGGCGCGTGGTGGTGGCGGGGTGGATGCCGGTCTGGATGGCGTACTGCTCGGCGGGCAGGCCGAAGGCGTCCCACCCCATCGGGTGCAGGACGTTGTGCCCCGTCATCCGCCGATACCGAGAGACGATGTCCGTCGCGGTGTACCCCTCCGGGTGCCCGACGTGCAGCCCCGCGCCGCTGGGATATGGAAACATGTCCAGGCAGTAGTACTTGGGGCGGCTGGGGTCGAACCCGGCTTCTCCGGGGTTGGGCTGGCGAAACGCGCTCTTCTCCTCCCACGCCACCTGCCACCGACGCTCGATCTTGTCGGCCACCTGCGCGGTGTAGCGGAATGGGTGGGGCCGATCGGCCCCGTGCTGGCTGGTCGCTGGCTGGCTGCTCATGCTGTTTCCGGCGGAACGTGGTCGAAGAATCGCGCGGCGGAACGCACCCGTGGCACACGCCGGGGGTGCGCACGTCTCCCCGTGGCCCGCCCGTCGGTCAGTCGGGCATTCGTCGCGGCGAGCGAGGCATCTCGGACTTCATCGCTCAACCTTAGGCGCCGCGACGGTCCGTTCCGCCACGCCGTCCCATCCGGCGGAGCGCGGCATAGATGCGCCGCCACTCGCCCGCGGGGCCCGCGGGCATCCCCATGACCGACGCGCCCGCCTCCACGTGGCCCGTGACCCCGGCGCCGCCCCCCACGCGCGCGCCGGCACCAACCTCGGTCGCGTCCGCCACGCCCGACTGCCCCCCCATCATCACCCCGTCCCCCAGCACCGCGGAGCCCGCCAGCCCCACCTGCCCGCACAGGACGCAGCACCGCCCGATGCGGCAGCCGTGGCCCACCTGCACCAGGTTGTCGATCTTGGTCCCGTCGCCCACGGTTGTGGAGCCGAACTTTGCCCGGTCGATGCACGTGCAGGCGCCGATCTCCACGTGGTTCCCGATGACGACGTTCCCGATGTGCGGGATCTTGATGAGCCCCCGCCCGTCCGGGGAGGGGTGGAAGCCGAAGCCGTCGCCGCCGATGACCACCCCGCTGTGCAGGATGCAGTCCTGGCCGATGACGCAGGCGTGCATGATGCTGACGTTGGGCCTCACCAGCGTGCGTGCGCCGATGGAGGCACCCGCGCCGATGAACACGTGCGCCTCCAGCCTCACGCCCTCCCTGACGACCGCCCCGGCACCGATCACGCACAGCGGGCCGACGCTCGCCGCGGGGTGCACCGTGGCCGAGGCGTCCACCACCGCGGAGGGGTGGACCCCGGGCAGGATCGGAGGCTCGGGCGGCGCGAACCGCCCCAGCAGCGTGATGAGCGCCAGGTCCGCGTCCGGGACGATGATCAGGGGCCGGGGCGAGGTAGGAGAGGCCGGGTCAAAGCCCGGCACAAGGTCCGCGAGGGGCACGTCCCGGGTGACGATCGCAGCGGACGCGAGGCTGGTGGCCCATCGCCGCCCGAACTTGCTGGAGCGGACGAAGGTGAGGGACCCCGGCCCGGCCAGGTCGAGCGTCTCGATGCGCTCGATCGCCACCTCGCCCGGGCCCAGGAGGGAGCCCCGGACAAGCCGCGCGATCTCATCGCAGCGGAGAGCGGCCATGGCTCAGGGCTTCCCGCCCTTGGCGGCGTACTCGTTGTTGAGCACGGTCAGCACGCGGTCGGTGATGTCCATCCCGTCGGTTCGAAAGAGCACCGTGCGTTGCTTGAGGAGTGACCCGTATTCCTCCGCCGTCGCGCGCTCGGGAATCTTGAGGGAACTGTCGTCGAGGATGACCAGGTCAAACCCGTCCTTGGCGGCGATCTGGGCGACGACGGCGTTGAGCTTCAGGTACAGCTCGCGGACCACATCCCCCTGTTCGAGGTTGATGATCTGCTGGTACATGCGCGAGCGTGCCTCGCGGAGCCCCTGCAGCTCGATGCGCTCGGCCTGCTTCTCGTTCCGCCGCTTGTGGTCGGTGGGCGGGATGACCGTCGCCAGCTCGTTGTCCACAGCCTTGATCTGCTCTCCCATGTCGTCGAGCGTCTTCTTGAGCTGCTCGGCGTGGGCGGCGATCGCGCGGTTGCGGTCCTCGAGCTCGGCCAGCTTGTTGATGAGCTCCAGGTTCACCAGCGCGACGCGGGGTTGGATCTGCGCCGGCACGCCCGCCGGGGACGCGCCAGACCGCACCGCAGAGCCCGCGATGATCGCAAGGCCCAGAACGCACGCCGAGGCAAGCACCGGGGACCTGAAGAGGGTTGACATGACTGACTCCTGCTGCTCGCTCCGGCTGGGACGCACGAGCGCCCGGACAGTTCCCCGGAGCGTGAATTCTGCGAACATGACCGGACGGCCGTCCCTACCTGAACGGCACGTCGATGCTGAAGGTGAAGAGGCGGGTCTCGTCCGTGTCCTCTTTCAGGATCGGGAACCCGAAGTCAAAGGCCAGGGGCACGGGGGAGAGCTGCTCGACGAAGATGCGGAGGCCCACGCCCACCGACACCCGGTACTTCTCGAACGAGACATCCTCGTCGACGGTGCCCGTGTCGATGAACGCCACGCCGCTGAGGATGTCGGTGAAGAGTGGGTGGCGGACCTCCGCGCCGGCGAAGAACAGGAAGTTCCCGCCGACGGTGTCCTCGCTCACCCCGCCCGTGTCGTTGCGGATGCCCGCCGGGGCCACCGCTCGATAGTCAAATCCGCGGAAGGTCTGCCCGCCCATGTACAGCCGCTGGTAGAACGGCGCCACGTCCGAGTCCCCTGGGATGTACGACGCGCGGGCGGTGAGCTGCAGCACCGTCTTTTCACCCAGCACGTTCTCCCGCAGCCGGAAGTACCGCGACGCCTCGCCCCGCAGCACCGCGAACGAGTAGTCGCCCGTGAAGACCTCAAGCCCCATCTCCAGCTTGTTGCCCTTGCTGGGAAAGGTGATGTTGTCCAGGCTGCTGCGGCTGAGCGAAAACCCCGCGCTCGCCAGCATCGATCCCTCTTCCTGCGCGAAGTACTCCGTCGGCGCATCCGCATCGATGTTCGAGAGCTCGATCGTCTCCACGCGGAACGGCACCGTCAGGTTCCAGCGCGAGCCGTACCGCCTCCCGACCCGCACCTCGGCGCCGATCCGCTGCTCGTCGTAGGCCCGGTAGATGCGGTCGCGGTAGTACACGCTCCCGCCCATCGAATAGTCCGTCCCGAACGCGTACGGGTCCGAGAGGCCGATGGAGAGGTTGCGGTAGCGGTCGCCCGGCTGCACCGCGAGCGTAAAGGTCTGACCCCCGCCGTGGAACGCCTCCCCGGAGAAGAACTCTCCCCACGAGTCCGGCCAGTCGCGGATGTCGAAGTTCCGCTCGGTCAGCGAGATGGTGCCGATGACGCCGTTGTCGGCGGAGAGCGCCGCGCCGAAGTTGATCGATCCCGTATTGGTCTCGTCCACCTCGACCAGCACGTCGCGATAGCCCGGCTCGTCATCTCGCTCGGGCTGCACCGTCAGTTTCACGCTGCCGGGCACGAAAAACCGCGTGTCCGCGAGCCTCTTGCGGCTTTCCTCGAGCTCGCCCGAGTCCAGCGGACGGTCCGGGCTGATCGTCAGTCTCTCGCGGATCACGTCGTCCCTGGTCCGGATGTTGCCCGTGATGGTGATGAGCCCGGTCTTGTACGCGCTCCCCTGACGGACGGTCAACAGCACGTCCACCAGCGGCGCCCCGGGCTCACGCAGCTCACGCTTCTGCACCCTGGCGTCGGCATAGCCGATCGCTCCGTACGCGTTCTCGATCGCCTTGATCGCCCGCTGCACCCGGTCGAGGCTGTACGCATCGCCCGCTCGGACGTCAAACAGCCCCCGGAGTTGCTCGGTGGTCATCGCCGGGGCCGCGTCGTCGGCAAACTCAAGGTGCACGTCCCGCAGCGTGTAGATCGGCCCCTCGTCCAGCACAAACGTCACGATCGCCTCGCGCCCGTCCGGCGAGGGCGTGATCACCCGGTCCACGCGGATGTCCAGGTGGCCCCGGTCCTTGAAGAACTTGATGATCGTCGCGATGTCCTCGTCCAGCACGTCCGGGTCGATCGGCCCACGCTCCAGCAGCCAGGCTTCCTTTGTCTTGAGGTCGCCCTTGATCTGCTCGGGCAAGTACGTCTTCAGCCCATCGAACCGGATGCTGGCCACCTTGGTCTTGGGCCCCTCACGCACGCGGAACACCGCGATCTGGTTCTTCTCCAGCTCGCCCTCGTCCACCGTCACCAGCGTGCTGTAGAAGCCCTTCTCACGGTACAGAGCCTCGATCCGGCGACAGGCCCTTTCGAGCTGCGTCGGGTCGATCGGCGTCCCCTCCAGCACGCTCAGCGAGGTCCCGAGGTCCTCATCCGAAAACTCTCGGTTGCCCACCGTCTGCACCGACTCGATGATCGGCTGTAGCGTCAGCAGGTACGTCACCTCGACCGAGCCGTCGCTCAGGAGCTGCGCCCGACCCTCCGCCGAGCGGAACCGCCCCAGCCGGGTCAGCCTCGACAGGTCCTCGCTCACGAGCGCGGGTGCCAGAGCCGTCCCGGGGGCCATGCGGATGCTGTTCCGCGCCAGCGTCTCGATCGCAGGGTCCAGAGGTTCCGCCGCCTCGCCCGGTGCCCGCGGCCCCAGGGCCAAGACCACCCGCGAGACCAGCCGCCCCGCAAGAGCCTGCACCTCCGGCGAGCCACGCTCCGCCGGCGGTGCCGCCCCAGGGCCCTGGCCCAACGCCAGCCCCGCCGACAACGCCAGCACCACGCACGCGCCCAGCCCACGAATGTTCGCGAACAACTTCACAAGGACCGGACGATACCGCACCTGTCGGCCCCGGACAAACACCCCAACTGCAATTACTTCAGCAATCACTAACTTCTGGCCTGCGGACGCCTGGGCCGGGTTTGCAGTTCCTGCCAGAATACAAACACCTATCCTGCCCACATCTCGAGCATGGGGGTGTTCGCGTGAGCAGCCAGCCCTTGAATGTCGTCAAGATGGGTGCCCTTGCTGTCATCACCGCCGCGTCGATCGCGAGCGGCGTCCTTCTCACACGCGAGGGCTCGTCCGCCGGAATCCAGCTCGGCGTCGCGGGTATCCTCATCGTGCTGCCCGGCGCGGCGCTCGCCTCGTTCGCGCTAGGGCTTCGAGTCCCCGCGGCCTCCCCCCCGCGGCCCACCACCAGGCCCACGCGCAAGGAACATGCCCCATGAAGTCCATCTTTCGGCGGCTCGCGATCGGCCTGGGCTGTCTGCTGCTCGTCGCGGGCATCGGGGTCTTCCTCGTAGGCCACGAGCTCATGCGAGCCCTCATCGCCTACGCGGTCGAGGACCAGAAGCAGGGTGAGAACGCCTTCAAGGCGTTCGGTGTGGGCGTGTTTCTAGCCGCGATGGGGGCCGGCTTGCTCGGCCTGGCGCTCCCACGTCTGAGCACCCCCCGGGACGGCGCCCCCTCGCAGAGCCCGTCGGCCCGGAGCTGAGCCCGTTCCGAGAATCGATGGCGGGATCCTCAACCCGACCATTTGCCTGCCTATTCCGCTTGCACGCGGACCGCCGTGGGGTATCTTGTTCCGAGGTGCCGACGGCAGGGAACCGTTGGGCCTCGCCGCGCGAAGCGGCAACCAGGAGGGTTCACCATGCGCGCCCACGCCGCGTTCGCTCTTGTTCTCTGCACCGGCCTCGCCAACGCGCAGGTCGAGTCTCCCAATCCGCAGCACGTGCCCCTCCCGGTCATGGCACCGGACATCGCGCCGTTCCCGGTTCTGCTCAGCCCCAGCGGCACGCGAAACCCCTACTCCGACCGCGACAACTGCCCGCAGGTGTCGTCCAAGACCACCGCCAGTTTCGAGGGTGGCACCTACACGGCTCAGGGCGGGTTCGCCGAGGGCGAGATCGCCGCCGTTTCCTACACCCTCCCGGGCAACCTCTTCCCGCTCCGCATCACGCTCATCGAGGCCATCCTCGCCCAACTCAACGCCTCCGTCCAGACCGAGACCCAGTTCTCCATCCTTGTCTACGACGGCACGCCGAACCAGAACCAGCTCGTCTTCGAGTTCAACTCCGACGGGCAGATCCTTCCTCACGTCATCATGGGGCCCGGTACCCGGGGCACGAACATCCAGGCGCAGGTCGACCCCAACGACCCCGAGCAGATCTGGATCTACAACCCCAACAACGATCCCACCCACACCTTCTCCATCGGCCTCCGCATCGACCACCACAACAACCAGACCGCCAACCCCTGCTTCACCGCCCCTCCCAGCAACTCAAACGCCTTCCCCTGCACAGACAACACCGTCATCGGCTGTGGCTCGGGATACTCCGCCCTCAACTACCCTTCCGACAACTGGCTCTACGCCGTTAACTGCGGCGCCAACGGCTGCCCACCCAACGGCGGGTGGACGCGCTTCTCCGCGCTCCAGACCGACTCCTCCATCTTCGGCATCTGCATCACAGGCTGCCGCCCGCGGGGCGACTGGGTCATGCGCGCCACCTGGGACCCCGCCAACTGCCCGCCCCCCACCGGCGCCTGCTGCTTCGGCACCGCCGGGTGCTTCATCGCCGACGCCGCCACCTGCGGCACCGCGGGCGGAACCTACAAGGGCCCGGGAACAACCTGCGGCACGCTCACCAACGGCCAGTTCCCGGGCTGCGTCGCACCCGCCAACAACCCCCCGGTCGCCGACGCCGGTGCAGATCAGAGCGTCACCGACACCGACAACGGCGGCGATGAGATCGTCGTCGTCGATGGCAATGCCAGCTACGACAACGACCAGGGCGACTTCATCGCCAACTACAAGTGGTTCGAGGGCGCCAACCTCCTCCAGGATGGCCCGTCGCTGCTCTCCGCACCCTTCAGCGTCGGCGTGCACACGCTCACCCTGCGTGTCACCGACTCCCAGGGTGCCACCGACGAGGACACCCTCGTCATCACCGTCAACGCCGGCGGGCCCGCCTGCGACCCCGACGTCAACCAGGACGGCAATGTCGACCAGGACGACGTGTCCTACCTCATCAACGTCGTCGGCGGCGGCGAAAACCCCACCGGCATCGACCCCGACTTCAACCAGGACGGCAACGTCGACCAGGACGACATCGCCGCCCTCATCAACACCGTCGGCGGCGGTGGCTGCCCCTGATCTCAACGGCTCTTGCTCATTCACGCCTTCTCTCGAGGGGACCAACTTGTTCAGATACACTGCATGTGTTCTCGGGCTCTCCGCGTTCGGTTCTGTAGCACTTGCGCAGACGTTCATCGGGCCGAGCCCATACCTCTGCAGCCAGGACAGCCCCTGGGACACCAGCGCGCCCGGCTTTCAACTTGAGAACTTCCAGGACGGAGTTCTCAACGTCCCCGGCGTCGTCGGCAACGGCTCGCCCACCGGGCCCGGCGGTGCCACAGACAGCGTTGATTGCGACGACGGGCTCATCGACGGCTCCGGCACCCAGGGCCGCTCGTACTTCGGCAGCGGCGGTCCGGGCCTCACGTTCACATTCACCGCGCCCTTTCCACAGCTCGCCGGAGTCGTCTGGACCGACGGTGTCCATAACACCTCCGCCGATTCCATTCACTTCGAGGCCTTTGCCCCCGATGGCACTCGCCTCGGCCAGATCGACGGCGGGCATGCCGATACCAGCCAGGTGGGCGGCACCGCAGAAGATCGCTTCTACGGCGTCGTCAACGCCTCGGGAATCCAGCGGATCCGGATATGGCAGACCTCGGGGTGTTGCGGCATCGAGGTCGACCACCTCCAGTTTGGCCAATCGATCCCGGGCTGCGATCCCGACCTCAACCAGGACGGCAACGTCGATCAGGACGACGTAACGTACCTCGTCGACGTCGTCGGGGGCGGCGACAACCCCACCGGCATCGATCCCGACTTCAACCAGGATGGAAACGTGGACCAGGACGATGTGCTCGCGCTCATCAACGCCGTGGGCGGCGGTGGCTGCCCCTGAGGAACTCCGGGGGGCTACGGCACCGGGTACGTCAGCCTTAACACGATCGCAACCGGCGGGAACTTCATCTCCAGGCGGGGTGGCACCGGCGGCCCACCAGCCCCCGTGCCACCGAGGTGGCCGGCTCGGCGGCCTCCTCGGTGCGGAACTGAAGGCTCGGGCCCGCCCACGCGCGCGCAGTTGGGGTCAATCTTGCCACTTTGCTGGCCTGACACGCAATCCTGTGGCATACTTGAACCATGTCGCCGCGCCGCGCGTCCTCGATTGCCGCCACTCGCCTGCTGACTTACCTGGTTCTCGGGCTTGAGTCGCTCGCGGCGCCGGCCCACGCCCAGCCCGACGCCAACGGCTTCGAGTGGGCCACCATCACCCACGCTGGCAACCCCGCCTACTCGGGCTTTGATCCCTTCGGCTATGTCACGGGCAGGGGCAGCGTCGGCTACGAATACCGCATCGCACGCACCGAGGTCTCCACCGCCCAGTGGATGGAGTTTCTCAA